>Ga0074046_10000535_pt1 | contig 34924 bp, 27 predicted proteins | sample BogForMeECP23OM3_FD_94441 | JGI IMG/M metagenome (GOLD analysis project Ga0074046, IMG submission 94441) | Bog forest soil microbial communities from Calvert Island, British Columbia, Canada - Bog Forest MetaG ECP23OM3 | ecosystem: Environmental > Terrestrial > Soil > Wetlands ... | reverse complement strand
GTTCGACTTGGGTGCGACCGACAGATAGACGACCGCTTGCGCCAGCGCGAGATTGCCTTCGGGCATGCCGATGAAATCGACGGCGTCACGAGCGGCCATGCACAATGCAAGCGCAGTCGGCTCGGCCAGGCCGATGTCTTCGACTGCCATGCGGACCACGCGGCGGGCGATGTACAGCGGATCTTCTCCGGCTTCAAGCATGCGCGCCAGCCAGTAAAGGGCGGCGTCGGGATCGCTGTTGCGGACGGACTTGTGCAGCGCGGAGATGATGTTGTAATGCTCTTCGCCATTCTTGTCGTAGAGCAGGACCCGCTTCTGCACGGCTTCCTGGATAATTTGTTCAGAAAGGGCATTCGTACCGGCTTGTTGCGCGAGCGCGGCGGCAACTTCGATTACGTTGTAGGCGTTGCGGGCGTCGCCGCTCGAGTAGGCGGCAATCTTGCGAAGCGAGTCGTCAGAGGCTTCGAGATGCATCTGGCCGAGACCGCGCTCGGTATCGCTGAGTGCGCGGCGCAGAAGAACGACGATCTGGTCTTCAGTCAACGGGTTCAGCACGTAGACGCGGCAGCGCGAAAGCAGCGCGGAGTTGATCTCGAACGACGGATTTTCAGTGGTGGCGCCGATCAGGCGAATACTGCCCTTCTCCACGTGCGGCAAAAAGGCATCCTGCTGCGCTTTGTTGAAGCGGTGAATTTCGTCGACAAAGACGATGGTGCGCGTGCCGTACTGGCGGACGCGATCGGCATCGCTCATCACCTGCTTGATTTCCTTGATGCCGGCGAGGACGGCGGAAAACTCGATGAAGTCGGCCTTGGTGATGCGGGCAATGATCTTGGCGAGGGTGGTCTTGCCCGTGCCCGGAGGGCCCCAGAAAATCATCGAGGTGGGATCATCGCGCTCGATCTGCACGCGCAGCGGTTTGCCGGCCCCGACCAGGTGCTCCTGCCCGACGAATTCATCGAGCGTGCGCGGACGCATGCGGTCAGCCAGCGGGCGCGCTCCCTGTTGATTGGAGTCTTCCGGCGGGATGGTCTGGAAAAGATTCATAAGATCATTTCACCACAGAGTCACAGAGACACAGAGAAAACCAAAGCAATTTCTTAGTTCGTTCTCTGTGACTCTGTGGTGAGCCATTCATTTCCGATTTCTCGCAGCTTCGTACAGCACGATGCTGGCGGCGACTCCGGCATTGAGCGATTCGACTTGCGCAGCTTGCGGGATGGCCAAGGTTTCGTCCATTTCGCGCGTGAGTTCGCGGGACAGGCCGGCGCCTTCATTGCCAATGAAGATTGCGAGTGGCAGCGTCCAGGAGATCTGGGGCAGCGGAGTTCCCTGGTGCGAGGATGTTGCGAGCAGGCGAATGCCGCGCCCGCGCAGAAGCGGGATCAGTTCGGCGGAAGAGATCCGCAAGAAAGGCAAGCGGAAGATCGAACCCGCCGAACCACGCAGGACTTTCGAGTTGTAGGGGCTGACGGTTCCTTCGGTCAGAAAAATTCCGGCCGCGCCAAAGGCTTCGGCGGAGCGCAGGATCGTGCCCAGATTGCCCGGGTCCTGCAGGCCCACGGCCACGACCAACGGGCCCTGGCTCGAGCGGTCGAGCAGATGAGCGGAAGAGAAAGCCGGCAGTTTGAGCAGCGCCGCCACGCCCTGGGGCGCGTCGCTCGGTACGATCGAGTTGAAAAGCGCGTTCGGCAAGACTAGGGTTTGGGTGCGAGCGCCGATCTGAGGCAGAAGTTTTTCGGCGAGAGGCCGTGCCGATTCGCTGAAGAATACGCTCTCCAGATGCTGGCCGCTGCGTAATGCCTCTTCGAGCAACTTGACGCCTTCGATCGCACACTCGCCCTGGGCCGTCAGCTCGGCGCGGCGGAACGCGAGCCGCAATTGCTTCAGCCTGGGGTGGTGGCGGCCGGCGACGGGGCGCAGACGCTCCCCCTGATTACGCGTTCGCGCGGCCTTCGCGTCCTGTTTCATAGGTTGGTTCCAAGATCACGTTGTATGGTACATTTCATTGTTTACGCCGACAATGTTTACGCCGACGATGTTTACGCCGACGATGTTTGGCCGATCGTCGGGAAGGGATTAGAGTGCGCGCGGAAATCCTTAAAATTGATGCGGTAACGCCCGAAGTTTCACTGATCAAGTATGCCGCCGAGCAGATTCAGTCCGGGCAGGTGCTGGGTATGCCTACCGACACGTTCTATGGACTGGCGGCTGACCCGTTCAACCTGCGCGCGGTGGAGCGCGTGTATGAAATCAAATCGCGCTTGCGCCACAAGCCCCTATCGCTGCTGATCGAGAACGTAGACCAGGCGGAGGAATTCGCGCGTCCTTTGCCGGATGATTTCCATCTTCTGGCGCGGCGTTTCTGGCCGGGGCCGCTGACCATGATTGTGCCGGCAGCGTCGCATCTACCGCTGAAGGTAACCGCGAACACGGCGAACGTAGCGCTGCGCGTGCCTGCGGCCGAGATTCCGCTGGCCGTGGTGCGGGCGGCGAAAATTCCCATTACGGCGACCTCCGCCAACCTGAGCGGCGCCGCGGAATGCACGACCGCGGAGCAGGTGCAGGAGCAACTGCAAGGCCGCATCTCGATGATCGTGGACGGCGGGAAATCTCCGCGGACCATTTCATCGACCATTGTGCACTTTCGAGAAGACGGTACCTGGCAGATTCTGCGCGAAGGTGCGATTCCCGCCAAGGATATTATCGAAGCCTTGTCGTAAGGCAGGGTTCAAAGTCTATATCGATGGCAGAAGACACCAATCCATCTAACTCCCAAAAACCTCTATGGATGCGTCCCTGGCCGCTGTTGCTGCTGGCAGTGGTGGGAGCGCTGGTGCTGTTTCTCGGGGTTACCGGATCGCGCATCGTGGGCGCAGCCTCCGAAGCGCCGGCGAAAAAAGCGGATGTGATCGTTATTTTCGGAGCTGCCGAGTATGTGGGCCGTCCTTCGCCGGTCTACCGGGCGCGGCTGGATCATGGTTACGAATTGTTTCAGAAAGGCATGGCACCGGTAGTGATCACGACCGGCGGAGCGGCGCAAGATCCGGATTTCAGCGAGGGCGGCGTTGGCCGGGACTATCTTCTGCGGCGCGGTGTTCCGGAGCAGGCTCTGATCGCGGAGACGCAGGGCTCCGATACGGCGCAGTCGGCGGAGCGGGTGGCCAACATCATGCGCGCGAACGGCATGCGCAACTGCATTGCGGTCAGCGATGCCTACCATGTATTCCGCATTCGCGCCTTGCTGGAGCATGAAGGCGTGCAAGTGGAGTTGGCGCCCAGACCAGAGTCGCGTCCACGCTCTCTGTGGGAGCGTTTTGAGGCGGTGATGCGGGAGGCGGTGAGCTATCTGGTGTGGAAGCTTGGAATGACTTAGAAGTGGCTGCGGGAAAAGTATTTCCGTGTGCAGTTTCACTTTAACGGGCAAACAGGCTGCTGAAACACCGTAATGCGCGCTGCCGTCGACCTCAGCAGCTGAAGCCGACTGCGAGGAGGGCCAGTCATCGCAGCGGCGAACCGCTGCGCCACCCAAAAAACAAAGAACGAAATCGCAGCTGCGGTCCTACCATCCCATCTTTTCGCGCAAGCTTGTGACATGCGCCACGTGGTGGCGTCCGTGCCAGGAATAGAGTGCGAGAGTTTTTTCCAGCGACATCGGGCCCAGCTCGGGATGGCGGAAGGTGCGTTTCCACTCCGCGTCGGTGAGTTGGCGCAACATCAGCATCCAACGCTGGTGCAGCGAATCGAGCAAAGCCAGCGACACTTCTATCGGGGCGTGTTTGGCTTCGGGCAATTCGGCCCAGAGATTTTCCATGTACGGCTTGATGGTGGGCTCGTCCTCGGTCAGCGCCAGCTTGAAACGGATGTAGGAGTTCATGTGGCTGTCGGGCAGGTGATGGGCCAGTTGGCGCAGAGTCCAGCCGCCATCACGGTACGGAGTATCCAATTGCTGGTCAGAAAGTCCATGCAGGGCAGCACGCAACCGCGCGGGAGTCTGCTCGATGTCGGTGAGGCACTGCTGCTTCTGTTCCGCCGTAAGCGGGCCAGGGTAGGAGAACTTGCCGATGGGATAGCGCGGGTCAGACATGAATTTCCTCCGCAGAAGTAGATGACGGCGGAGTGGCCTGCGGTGCAGAAAAACCAGTTTCCTGCTGGACGGGCGAGGCGCCCGTCGCTCCACTAGCGCACCATGGCGAGTATGCGGACCGGCGCGGCCTCGCCCGGCTTCTTGATCGTCCTCTTTGCCGGGGCGACGATGACGAGCGAGCCCGTCGCCGGCAATGCGGTGAAGCGCGCCGCGCCTTCCACCACATAGCTTCCGTGGAGCGCGAGCTGCCACGCCAGGGTGCGGTCGGAGGCGAAGTCCACCGGTGTCTCGACGGCAAAGCCGATGGTGTAGCGTGCGTCGATGAGGAACTCGGCCGCGTCACGGGCAATGGGAAACGACGGGGTTAACCGGTCATTCGTGGTCAGGTCATCGTGCGCGCCGGAGCGGCGGATGGCGACCACGGCTCCTTGCGGAATCACGCCGTGGTGCGATTCCCATGCCGCGATGTCGTCGAGAGAAATCTGGGGACTGCCCTCGGGCACTGGGTTCAAATCCATCACTACCAGCGGCGCGATCAGGCGTTCAGCCGGAATCTGTCCGGCGGTCCAAGTCCCGGGGATCAGCGCGGCGGGTGCAATGATGCGGGTTCTGGACTCCGTGGGCTGGGCCTTGGCCTGAGCCGGCATTATGGTTTGGCCATCGGTCAGGTCCACCACGTGGGAATAGCGAGCTGGCTGCGTCGAGCCGGGGCGCCGGTCGGCGAACAGCAGAATGGCGAGCACGAGCGCGTAAGCGATGATGAAACTGCGAATCCGCATTCAATTCCTTGGCTGGAAATAAGTGAGACGTAATTCCAGCCTGTATTGTTGCCCGCGGGGGTGACAACTTCAATCCTCCGGTGGACATGACCCATTGGTGGCGTGAAGTGCTCCCAGGTTTCACCCAACCCACGTCACTCGTATTCGACTGGAAAACTTTGGTTTCCGGTTCATTATTTCGGACAAGACGGCCAAGGGTTAGAATACAGTTAACTCATCCATTAGCTCTCCAGGGCCATCGCATTCGACGATTTCGAACCCGGCTGGGGCGTCCATGCCTGCTGGCACGAGCTAAGGATTCAGAACTGAGGAGTAATGTTCGGCCGCGAAGAAAAGGTTTCCACGTTCCGGCTCACTGCCGTGCAGTACGTCATCCTGGCTATTTTTCTGGTGTTGGCGTACCGACTGTGGCGGCTGCAGGTGATGCAAAGCGATGAGTACGCTTTGCTGGCGGAGAAGAACCGCGTTCGCAATGTGCCGATTCTGGCGCCGCGCGGCAAAATTCTGGATCGCGAAGGCCGGATCATCGTCGATAACTACCCCTCGTTTTCCGCGTTGCTGCTGCGCGATTCCACGCGCGATCTGAACGCTGACGCCGATGCCATCGCCAAGGGCCTGCACCTGAATCCCGACGAAGTCCGCCAGCGCATTAAGCGCTCCGCGTGGATGCCGCAGTACCAGCCGATTTTTTTGAAAGAGGACATCACACCCGACGAACTGGCCTTCATTGAGGCGCACAAGAACGAACTTCCCGAGCTTGAAACCATCATGTCACACCGGCGTCTGTATCCGCGCAACGGATTCATGGCGCACCTGATCGGCTACGTCGGCGAAGTGACAGAAGACATGCTCAATCAGCCCCAGTTCGAACTCTACACGCCCGGCGACGTGGTTGGAGTGAGCGGGGTCGAGAAGCAATACAACAGCATCCTGATGGGCAAGAACGGATCGCGGCGCGCGATCGTCAATAGCCACGGACGGGAAGTCGGGCGGCTCGACGAAACTCCGGCGGAGCCGGGCAAACAGCTAAAGTTGACTGTGGATCTGGATTTGCAGATTGCGGCGGAAGAGGCCATCGAAGGGAAGAACGGCGCGATCGTGGCCATGGATCCGCACACTGGTGAAATCCTGGCGATGGTGAGCCGGCCGACGTTCGATCCCAACGATTTCGCGGTGAAGATTTCACGGGACGAGTGGGACAAGCTGATCAACGATCCCGACAAGCCGCTGCTGAACAAAGCGATTCAGGCTCAGCTTGCGCCCGGTTCGACGTTCAAGGTCATTATGGCGACCGCCGGTTGGCAGGAGGGAATTGCCCAAACCCTCCACGTAAACTGCGCCGGAGGTGCCACGTTTTATGGCCGCCGCTTTGGATGCTGGGTGAAAAGCGGGCACGGCGCGGTCGATTTTACTAAAGCGATCTACCAGTCCTGCGATGTCTTCTTTTACACGCTGGCGGAAAAGCTCGGCATCGATCGGATCGCAAAGTACGCGACCGCTTTTGGACTGGGTCAAAAGACTGGTATCGACCTGCCTAACGAAGTGACGGGCGTGATGCCTTCGGAAGAATGGAAGATCCGCAACTTCAAGCAGAAGTGGTTTGCCGGGGAAACGATTTCGGTTGGCATCGGCCAGGGCGCGGTGGCGATTACTCCCGTGCAACTGATGCGCGCGGTCGGCGCCATCTCGATGGATGGGCGGATGGTTGTCCCGCACGTCATCAATCCGACAAACTTGCCGCCGGGCTTCGTTGAGACCACGCACTACACGGAAGTGAAAGAAGTTCCGATTGATCCTACGGGCTGGAACACCATCACCGACGCGATGAGCCGTGTGCTGTTGCCCGAAGGCACAGCTCCCTCAGCGCACGTTCCGGGAATCGACATTGCGGGCAAGACCGGGTCGGCGCAGATTGTTTCACTGGCGCTGCGGGCAAAGCATAAGAACGACGAAGAGTTCGCTCAGAACGGGTGGTTTGTGGGATTCACGCCCAGACGCAATCCGGACATCATTGTGTGCGTGCTTTTCGAAGGCGGTGAACACGGCAAACTGGCGGCGCGTCTGGCGACCCAGGTGATCAAGGCTTACGTTGACAAGCAGCGGCGCCAGCCTACGAAGATGGCGGGGGGCTCGGGCAAGGTGGAAGTCGGCAGCCTGTGGACCGATCCCAGCGGCGAAGACGGAACGAACAGGGATGAGGACCATCTGCAGGGCGGCCGCTTCTTGATTGATGTTGCGAGCAAGAGAGTTCCGCTGGCGACGGCCGCGCCCGGCATGCGCTGATTTTGTTGCGAATACAGAGTTGCTGGGGCTCTCGACAGCTGCAGAGCTGCGCTCGGCTTGGACGGGCGAGACGCCCGTCCCCACACCAACCGTTTCAATTCGCTCCGTAGATCTGCTCTGGTGATAGGTTAAACCTGCGATGAAGGCTGTTGCCCAACTGGCTTTGGACGCCGCATCCGTGCGCGGAGTGACTTATGCCGACGCGCGTGTGGTTACGATCCGCAACCGCTCGTTGAGCACCAAGAACGGGCGCGTCGGTCATGCCTCGGAGTCGGAGTCGCTCGGCCTCGGCGTGCGCGTGATCGCGGAGGGTGCGTGGGGATTTGCCGCGTCTGCGGATTTGAGCCGCGCCGCGGTGGAAGCGGCTGCTGCGCGGTCGGTCGAAATTGCGCGGGCCTCGGCGCACGTGAAAAAGGAAGATGTCCGACTGGCTCCCGAACCTGCGGCGGTGGCGGAGTGGACGACTCCCTACAAAGTCGACCCGTTCACCACTTCGGTGGAGCAGAATTTCGAGTTGCTGCTGAAGGTGGACGCGGAGATACGAGCCGTCGCGGGCGTCACGCTCGCCGAAACCGGCATGAACTTTCAGCGCGAAGAGTCGTGGTTTCTTTCTTCCGAGGGCGCTCGCATCCACCAGACAAAGTACTCGACCGGCGCCGGATATACGGCGTATGCGTTTGCCGGGTCGGAGATTCAGAAGCGATCGTATCCGAACTCGTTCGGCGGGCAATGGCAGAACCGCGGCTATGAACTGATCGAAGAAATGAAACTGGTGGAGAATGCCCGGCGGGTGGCGGAAGAAGCCGTCGCCTTGCACCACGCCGATCAGTGCCCGGAAGGCACGGCCACAATTATCTTGGACAGCTCGCAACTGGGCTTGCAGATTCACGAGTCCATCGGGCATCCGATTGAACTGGATCGGGTGCTCGGCATGGAAGCAAATTTTGCCGGGACCTCATTTCTCACTCTCGAAAAATTGGGCCATCTGCGCTATGGCAGCGAACTGGTCAACGTAGTGGCCGACGCCCGGCAGGAGCACGGACCAGGCTTGGGCACGTTCGCATATGACGACGAAGGGGTGGCCGCGCAGTCAACGCCAATTATCACGAATGGACGCTTCACCGGATACTTGAGTTCGCGCGAAACCGCCCACACCATCGGAGCCACTCGATCCGGCGGAACGCTGCGTGCGGAAGGTTGGAACCGACTGCCCATGATTCGCATGACCAACGTCAGCATTCTGCCCAGGGAGAAGCCGCTGAGTCTGGAACAACTCATTGCCGCGACCGACGATGGCATCTACATGGAGACCAATAAGTCCTGGTCGATTGACGACAAGCGCTACAACTTTCAGTTTGGATGCGAGATCGCGTGGGAAATCAAGAACGGCAAGCAGGTGCGGATGCTGAAGAATCCTTCTTACTCCGGGATCACTACGGAGTTCTGGAATTCGATGGATGCGATCTGCTCGCGCGACGAGTGGACGCTGTGGGGAACTCCCAACTGCGGCAAAGGTCAGCCGCAGCAGGTGGTGGGTACGGGACATGGTGCGAGCCCGGCGCGGTTTCGGAATATTCGCGTAGGGTCGGCGTACCGGGGAAGCTAGTTCACCACAGAGACACAGAGAAAGGCGAAGGCATGCTTACTCGAGATCGAGCTTCAGATATCTTCGGCCGCATTCGCCGTTTCTCGTCGGCCGACGAGGTCGAGGCGATTTTCACCGGCTCGCGGTTCGCTCTGACGCGCTTTGCCAACAACACGATTCATCAGAATGTGGAGGAAGAGAACTCCATCGTTTCGATCCGCACGAATTTTGCCGGACGGACGGCGCGCGCCACCGCCAATCAGTTCGACGACGAGAGTTTGCGGCGGGCGGTGACGGCTTCGGAAAATTTGGCGCGAGTGCAGGCGCCGGACCCGGACTTGCTGCCCATGCCAACGGCAACGGAGGCAGAGGGCCGGACGGGCGAGTCGCCCGTCCCCACACGTTTCTTTGATCAGACCGCGGTCATCACTCCCGCCGATCGGGCTGAAGTGGTCAAAGGCATCGTATCGGTCGCCGGCAAGCACAAGCTGACGACGGCGGGCATTTACTCGACGTCAGAATCGCGCGAAGGAATCTTTAATTCGCGCGGACTGGCAAATTGGCATCAGCAGACATTGGCGGAAGTTTCCATCACCATGCTGGGCGAGGATTCTTCCGGATGGCAGAAATTAAATTCGCCGGATGTGCGTGATCTCGATCCTGTGCGCATGGCGGAGACGGCGGCGCAAAAGGCGGTCGAGTCGGCTCATCCGCGCGAGATTACGGCGGGGAAGTACACCGTTATTCTTGAACCGGCCGCGGTCCTCGACATTGTCGGTTTCATGTTCTGGGACTACAGCGGCGTCGCAATTCTCGATCAACGCTCGTTCTTAAACGACCGGATCGGCACCCAACTGTTTGGCGAGAACATCAACATCTGCGACGACGTCACCCATCCTTTGCAAGCGGGCTCGCCGTTCGATGGCGAGGGCATGCGTCGCCAACGCGTGCAATTGGTCGAGAACGGAGTGGTCAAGCGCGTGGTGTACGCGCGCGCCACGGCACAGAAAATGAAGAATTCGGAATACGCGGGCAAGGTTGGACCGATCGAGGCTACGGGCCACGGATTTCCCCTGCCGAACGAGATCGGCGAGATGCCGATGAATATTGTCTTCGGAGCGCCAGAAAAGCCGCAAAGTGTCGAGCAGATGATCGCTTCCACCGAGCGCGGTGTGCTGGTCACGCGGCTCTGGTACATCCGCGAAGTCGATCCCTACGAGAAGATCGTGACCGGCATGACGCGGGACGGGACCTTTCTGGTGGAGAACGGCAACGTGCAATGCGGACTGCGAAACTTCCGGTTTAATCAAAGCCTGATCTCGGTGCTAAAGAACGTCGAAGCGATGATCGCCCCAGTGCGTGCCAGCGGAGAAGAATCGTTCGACATGGTGGTTCCGGCAATGAAGGTGAAAGAGTTTAACTTCACGGAAGCAACGAAGTTCTGAGGACTCAGCAATTAGCACTTAGCACTTAGCAATTAGCACTTAGCCTTTACGTTCGATATTTACTTTTCGCAACAGGGAGCTCAACATCTTTCGGACCTGCGAAAGCTCGTCTGCGATTCTCGAGTAGTCGGGTGCGGTGAGGTAGCCCAAGTCCTTGGCCAGCAGCAATTCGTAATCCAATTCACTTGCCGAGCCGGCTGCGATCTGAAGAAAACGTTGAAACTCGTTATTTCCTACTTTCCACAGCCTTCGGCAATGTTCGCGCCAATGGAAACAGCGCATCGCCGAATCTGACTTGTCAGGCCATAAAGCTCTTCCCTGGGAAATTTTAAAGTTGCGGCATGCCGTCTCGGCTGTGATGGCGCACACAGCATCTTTGGTATGCCCGTAAGTTCCTGTACCAACGGCACTTCGCCGCTCTTGTTCCATGACTTCCGTAACTTTGCATGGCTGATGCTGGGGTGTAATCTCGGCCTGAAATGTGCACATTCTCAATTGGAGTGGTGCACGGCGTAAACCGGAAGGAAGGTCGTCGCAAACGTGTCTGAAACCGCCAAGGGAACTATTGCTGAAAGCAGCAAGAATCGAAGGGGTTATACGGACGTGCAGGGCGCGCCGCGCTTTCCCATCAAACTGCCGGTGGCGGTGAAGTCGGCAGACACCGGATCTGGAATCTGGGGAAAGTCCATCGAGACCGAGAACATTTCCGCCAACGGGGTCCTGTTCCGCATGGATGCGGATGTGCCGGTAGGTTCGGCTGTGGATTTTACGATTTCTCTTCCCGCCGATGTAGTGGGCGCGAAAACCGACGTGCAGGTGGATTGCCGCGGACGAGTAGTGCGCAGTTTTGAAGATGGCGGCCGACGGGGAGTCGGCGTGGTCATTGATGAGTATCGTTTTGAGCGCAGGTAGTTTTTGAAGTGAAGTAGAGACGCGGCTTGCCGCGTCTCCAGTCGGCCGCGCGGGTAGGGCGCGAAAAGAGGATAGATGGGCAGCACTTCGGTCAGCGTTGAGCCAGGCGACGGTCTTCATCTTGAGGACGGCAAAGGCACGATCCGCGTGATTGTGGCCGATACCCAGGCCATTTTCCGCGCCGGCTTGCGCAAGATCTTTGCCCTCGAGGATGACATCCGGGTGGTTGGCCAGGCCGAAAGCATCGAGCAAACGGTTAGCGCCATTCAAAAATTTTCCGCCGACGTTGTGATCTTCGAGGCGGCCCTGACCCCGAGTCCAGGCGACGCCGTTTCTGATCTACTGCGGCAAAATGCGAACTGCCATTTGGTGGTGGTGCTGCAAGAGCCCGACCAGGAGATGACACTCGACTTGTTCCGGCGCGGCGCTCATGGCATCGTTTCACGGGAAATTGAGCCGGAAATGCTGGTGGAATGCCTGCGCAAAGTTGCCCAGGGTGAGCCCTGGCTCGACAGTCGCGCGATTGGCTGGGTGATGCAAGCCTACCGTACCCAAGGCCTGCGTCCGACGGGGTCGCGTCCTAAAGTTTCGCTTACCCCCAAAGAGTCGCACATCGTCTCCTGCGTTACCCAGGGGATGAAGAACAAAGAGATTGCCCTGCGGGTCGGTACCACCGAACAGGTGGTCAAGAATTATCTCCGCAAAGTCTACGATAAGTTGGGAGTCGCCGACCGTCTGGAACTCGCGCTGTACTGCCTGAATCACAGAGTGGTGGAAGGTGTGGGTCAGGCCAAGCCTCAGCAGTCCACCCAACCCACCAACGGGAACGCCGCGACGGCTCCTCAAGCGCCCAACGCCGCCGCCGCTGCTGCTGCTGGTTCGGGATCCCACTCCTGAATCTTTTCTTCTAGTACAATCTCTGTCGCAGATAGTTCTCAGTTTTCCATTCTCGGTTAGGGATTGTCTGAACAAGTCCCGTTATCGAGGTTGAATATTATGAACGAGCGAACCTCAGCGGCTAAATCCGCTTGTGGAACGGGTTCTGACGGCATGGCTGAAGCCATGCCCTTTCAAGGTTATCGGGGGACTGAGTACTGTACCCATCCCAAGAGAGGCAAATCATGAAAGGTGACGCAAAAGTCATTGCCATTCTGAACGACGTGCTCAAAGCCGAGCTCACCGCCATCAACCAGTATTTCCTGCACGCCGAGATGTGCGAGAACTGGGGCTATGAACGCATGGCCAAGCACACGCGCAAGGAATCCATCGAAGAAATGCAGCATGCCGAAATCCTGATGGAACGCATCCTGCTGCTGGATGGCGCTCCCAATATGACGGACTATTTCAAGATCAATATCGGGCAAACCCTGAAGCAGCAATTGGAGAACGATTTGCAGCTCGAATACACGGCCGTGAAGCGCCTGAATGACGGCATCAAGGCCAGCGTGGCCGCGGGCGACAACGGTTCGCGCGAGCTGATGGAGAAGATCCTGCTCGATGAAGAACACCACATCGACTGGCTGGAAGGGCAACTGCACGCGATCAAAGAGATGACCTACGAGAATTACCTGGCCCAGCAACTGCACAAGCCCGAGGAAAGCTGAGAACCGTGACTGCTCGATGACTACCGTAGCGCCGGCATCTTGCCAGCTGTCCTCGGCGCGGCGGGCGAGACGCCCGCCGGACAGCCGCCGGGACGGCGGCGCTACAGTCGGCAGGCACGAGAGAAACTCGAGGAAAGAGCAAGATCATCCGGTCACAGCATTAGTAACAGTTGGTAGTCGCTGGTTGGCTGCCGCCAGCGCTCGAACTTTTCTTGGACTGGGGCGCTACATTCCAACGGCTAACCAACTGCTAGAATCATTACGATCACATCGCATGGCGACGGAGAGATGGCCGAGTGGCTGAAGGCGCACGCTTGGAAAGCGTGTTTACTCGAAAGGGTAACGTGGGTTCGAATCCCACTCTCTCCGCCATATTTTCAACAGCATGCGGGCGATGAAACCCGTTTGAAACCCTCTCACTGTTTCGAGAGGGCGAGTTCCACAACCTTCGAGTGAGCCTGGGCCATCTCGTTCGTCACCACGTCCCCGTAAATATTCATGGTGGTGGTGATCGAAGCGTGACGCATAAGCTTTTGCTGCACGGCAATCGGCGTGCCCACGGCGTCCAGCCACGAACGGTAGCTGTGGCGCATCGTGTGCGTACCTAAACTGCCGATCCCCGCATCCCTTCCAGCCTTCGTGAATACCCTCCACACCCACGGATAAGACCAGGGCAAGCGACCGAGTTTCAAGGGACTGGCAAAGACCCAATCGCCGTCGCCGGCAAACTGCGTCTCCTGTCGCCAGGCTTTCAGAACCATGAGCATGGCGGGATCAATACTCATAGCGCGTCCGGAGTATTCGGTTTTCACGTCTCCGACCACTTGCCGGACGATACCGCGTTCCACGGTGAGCTTCGCGTTGAGCCAATCCACATCGGACCATTTCAACGCAAGGCATTCGCTGATTCTGAGGCCGAACGATATGCAGACCAAAGCCATCGTCCGGAAAGCCCCTTCCAATTGAGCAAGGAACTTTTGGAACTCCTCCACGGTGAGGCTGCGAGGTTTCCTCTGCCGTTTCGTAGCTCCCTTGATGCGAACCAATTCCATCGGATTGCGCTGCAGCTCAACATCATCCCGATACATTGCGTATTCCCATAGCTCACGGATCACGCCTCGAATGTGAACCTTGCTTTTGGGAGCCAACGGTAGAAAGTTAAGCCACAGGTCAACAGGCCGGGCCTGGAGATCTGTAATCGGCTTATCTCCCCACTTCGGGACGATATGGTTCCTGAGCCAAGCCTTGACGGAATGGCTCGTGCTCGCTCGCGTGGACATTTTTTCGACTTTGAACTGTTCCACTAGTACGCTCACGATAGGAACCACCTTGATTGGCTTCGCCAGCATTTTCCGGAACGGCTCTGCGGCCTTCACTGCGGCTGCCCGCGAGGGCAACTCGCGGATCGTGCCGAGCTGTCTGCGATGTGGCTTGCCATCCTCGAACCACTTCAGATGCCACGTACCACGTTTTCTGCTGTAAACAACACACTGTGACGCTCTCAATTGTTCGCTCCTTTCCCGGAGCGCACAGGTAGCGACTCGCAGCTTATCACAGGTTTCGAGAGCAGAGCCGAGTCCAAATCCTCCTTACGGAACCTCCAGATGCGACGCTTCGTGCCAGTGAGCGCGTAGGCCTGTAGTTTCCCCTGGCGAACCCACAGCAACAGCGAACGAGTTTTGACCTTCAGATACCCGGCTGCTTCTTCGGCTGTCAGCCATTCCGGTCGGCTGGCTCGGTCGGTCATCGCTTTAGCTCCGGTGCAAGGAACTGAAGTCATGGATGCAGTTCGGCTCGCCGTCGCGTAGATAGGGCAAGCGTCCATCCCGAATCAAGCGCGGGAGTTTCCATTCGCTTATGCAAAGGTATTCCGCCGCTTGTTTGGTGCGGAGGAGGCGGTGCTGGGGTGGTGGAGAAAGACGCATGTTCACCTCGACTGCGACATCACGCTTGACAATATCGCACTTGTACACATAGAGTCAACATGTAACGTTACTTATTAATCGGCTGTAACCAGAAAGGGCCGCATGGCAGAGAAGGCAGTGCCACCGCAGCAGCCAGTGATCTCCATTCGCATTTCCGAGGCGCTGCGCACAAGACTTGAAACCTTGAAGGTACTCATGTCCATGAAGAGCGGCGAACCCGTTTCAACATCGGAGGCGGCGAAACAGCTTCTTGAGTCCTCGAAAGAAGAACGACTTGAGCTGGTAAATCTGCTCACCGAGCCGACGGATTCCCTGCTGAAGATTCGCCGAAAGGCAGACGCAAGACTCCCGCTTTCGCAGGCGGAATGGACGCTGGTGGCCTACTACTGTCTGCACGGGGCAGAGACATTTGCTAATACCGCACAGACCGAGATTTCATACGAGTCTCTCGCCGGAATCCTTGAGGCATTCCAAGCGGTTTACGGACTCCTTCGCAAACCGAAGAAGACGCATTTGGACTCCTTTTTCGTTGCACATCTCCCGTCAGATCGGCAAGCCGAAGCGAAGAACCCGGAAGAGATCGGAAGCGATGATGTGCGCCGGGCTGTGACCCACACCATTCGAATGCTGAAAAATCCGACAGAAGAGCGGCAGAGACCGATATTTGTCGCCCGGAACCTTTACTTTCTCCTCGACGAGCTGGAGTTCCCTAATGTCGAGAAGTTGAACGAGGCGCTTTGGCCGTACTGGCCAATCCTGTGGCGAGTGTGCGCCCGCGGCCATTATTTCCACCACCAGCAGCCCTTACAAGATCAGAACGCTTCGGCAGGGGGCTTGGACACTACGTTCCATCCGCCATTACCGTCGTTTGAAGAAGGCGAATACCGTCTCGAATTCGTGCGCTCGCCGAGCGATGGTTTTTCTCTTTGGCTGTCTTTTCCAGGGAGGCTTGCGCCGCGCTATCCGGTGAACGGATACCCGAGGATTTCGGAGTTCCGGACGATACTGGAACGGCTTGATGTAAAGCGGGAGTTGATCTTCTGGGATGGCCGCTATTTTCTTGCGTACACGGGGTGCGACGAAGCGGAGGTAATCGGCGTCAATTTTCGCGCTCGTGAGAATGGAATTACGTTTGACTTCCATGGTGACGACTGGAAGTCAATCCGCAATCTGTTTCGACGCGCGTGGCAGGCTCCGGAAGTGCGCCGTCTGTGGGACGCGCTGGTTCTTGAGTATGGCGAGCTGTAAAAACGCGGTGCTTCGCACCGGAAGAAGGGTGGACGCGCCACCCCCAAACGGGAACTGCGGAGCGACGGATTGGCGGGTTTGATGTTTACGCAGGTTAACGTTCATGGTGTCAGCAGATTGGATCAGTTTTTGAAAATGTTTGTGGTAGCGAGCGATAACTGTATTTTGCGACAAATTGCTTCTGCCATCGATCACGTAAACGCGTTGAAACGTAAGAACTTTCTCTAAACCAGCATTTCGCCGCTTGACGGCGGCGGAACAGGACGCGGCATGAGCAACAAGGCGGTTTCCCCAAGGAGTATTCGTCGCATTCAGGCCGCGCCACAGTCCAGTCTGCCATTTGGCGAAGAGGCGAAGCCCGGATTCCGCACCAAGACTGCCGCCACGCGGCTGACTCCCGAGGAACTATGCGAGATCGAAACGGCCGCTGAAGACGCGGGACAGGCGCTCTCCGAATGGCTACGCGCGGCCGCTTTGCACGCCGCGCGGAAGCGTCCCGCCGACCCTGCGGAACTGGTGTTGGCCGAGGTTTGGGCGGTGCGTTACGCGCTGCTGAATCTCTTCCATGCGGGCGCTCAAGCGGCATCGGAAGGCAGGCAAATGTTACCCGATTCGATCCTCAAAATCCGCGACGAAGCCGATACGCGCAAGCTGCAACAGGCTCGTAAATTGCTCGACGATTTTCTCGCACCAGAGGGCTCGGAACGAGGACGGAAACCATGAATGACCTGCCGTTTCCCAGACGTTTTCCGTGGCTGCCTGCTATGGCAATACTGGCCTTTTTAGGGGCGTTGCTTCTGTGTAATTGGCTGGTCTTGACACCCATGCAACGCTACTACCTTGGAAGCTATTTGAGGTGCACTTTGTTCGGAACTGAACCTGCTTCGAGTACCGAGGTCCGATGGTTGTACAAGACCGCACCAAACGAGAAACAGGAATTGGCTACGGATGTCGACGTGGTTCCGGCAACTGCGGGCGAAGAACGTGGAATCCCGATGCAGCTTTCACCAGCGGCGCGGCAGGCCGGTTGGACCGGCTTGCTAAAGGGGCCGGATGAATGGCTCCAAACCGTCAGACTCCAACCGTTTCTTGAGGCGCAGTTCTATGACGGAAAGAGCTTCTGGAGATTGCTATTGACGCCGCTGCTTTGGGGAGCCGCGATGTTCCTTTTCCTACTGGCGGGGGGAAGTATATTGCGGAGCCTTAACGCCTATGACCAGTGGGATTTGGAGAGGATCGAATGGGGCGAACGTCCGACAAGTTGGCCGCAAAGATGGAGCAAAAAGATCGGCAGAACGCGATTCGGCCTGCCGGGATTTGCGAGGCGGAAGATACCGGAGATTGCGCGGAAGGCAACGCCACAAACAAAGGCCAGCATTCACGCCGACTCGCCGAAGAAGCCGATCCAGCCGGTGCTTCCGATCTTCGGTTCGACCATCGCTGCCGCCGCCGACAGGCCCAAAGAATGCTTTGCATCGAAGGAGACGAACAGAATCGAATGAGACGAAATCTGCCGAGAATGCGTTTCTGCCTCATTGATGATCGGCGCGGTGACGGTTTCCCGCACAGTTGAGGAGCACTTATGCTTACGATCTCGAAGCCGCTGTCAGCCAGTCAGGCGCGAACATACCATGCGCGGGAGTTTGCCGCGCACGAGCAGAACTACTGGAGCCGCGATCAGCGGGGCCACAGTGAGTGGCAGGGCAGACTAGCCGAGCAGTGGGGGTTGCATGGCGGCGTTGGTTCCGAGCAATTTGCACGGCTGAGTGAAGGCCAACATCCGCACACCGAAGAGCAACTCGTACGGCATCAGGTTTCGAGAACCTATGAAGGCAAATTTGGCAGAGAGGTCACGAGCGCCGAGCATCGCGCGGGCTGGGACGCTACGTTCTCTGCGCCGAAGTCGGTATCGCTCACGGCGCTCGTAGGCGGCGATGATCGGGTGCGGGAGGCTCATCGGGAAAGCGTTCGCGCGGCACTTCAGGAGCTTGAACGATACACGCAGGCGCGGATCGGCAATGTCCGTGCCCCGGAGACGACCGGAAAATTTATCGCCGCCACTTTCGAGCACGACACCGCGCGGCCCGTCGATGGCTATGCTGCGCCCCAGCTTCATACCCATGCCGTGATCTTCAACATGACCGAGCGCGAGAACGGTCTCGAAAACGGAAAACAGATGCGAGCTTTGCAGCCACACGAGATGTTCGTGTCACAGCGCTACGCCACGGCGGTCTACCGATCCGAGTTGGCTCTGCGTCTAGAAAAGTTGGGCTACGAACTGGAGCGCGGCAAGCATGGACAGCCGGAAGTAAAGGGCTACACGAAGGAATATCTGGAGGCTTCCAGTCCGCGACGTGAACAGATCAAAGACCATCTGCGGGAGCAAGGAATCGACGGAGCCGCAGCAGCGCAAATCGCTGCCCACCATACGCGCGACCGCAAGGAACTGCTGTCGCCTGGCGAAGTCTTACAGCGGCACCGCGAGCTGGCCGCACAGTACGGGCATCAGGCGGACCGCGTCGTCGCACAGGCGCGCCAACATGGGCAATACCAGATGCCGGAGCCGGAGATGCAGGCGCAGCGGGCCGTGACATGGGCGCGCGATCATGTCTTCGAGAGATCGGCAGTGCAGGACCGCCGCGCGATCCTCGAAACAGCGCTGGTACGCGGCATGGGAGAAACTACTTATGCCCAGGTCCGGCAGGAGTTCGAGCGCCGGATCGGGACAGGAGAGTTCCGCGAAGTCTCGCAAGTTGGGGCTGGCAGACAGTACACAACCGCAGTGATGGTACGCATGGAGCGTGAGATTATTGGACGAATGCAGGAAGGCAATCGGCGCGACTACAGCGATCCGATGCTGGTCTCGCCGAACGTGCGCATCGCCACGGAAGACCGCCACCCGGAGTTGAATGCGTCGCAGCGCCAAGCAGTAGACGAAATCTTTCTTTCGCGGGAGAAGGTTGTCGGTTTAGATGGCATCGCAGGCGCGGGCAAGACAACAACTCTGTCCGTGATCCGCGAAGGCGCGGAGGCCGAGGGCTACCGGGTGGAAGGTTTCGCGCCAACGTCCCGCGCGGCACAGAAGCTCGGGGAAGCAGGCATGGAGACATCCACGCTACAGAAGCATCTGGTACGTGGACTGCAGCCGGATACCGGCGAGAAACGGCTCTATGTGCTCGACGAATCCTCTCTGGCGTCGACCAGGCAGGTACATGAGTTTGTGAACAGGCTCCATCCGACTGACCGTATGTTGCTGGTCGGCGACCGGCGGCAACATGAGGCGGTTGAGGCCGGGAGGCCCTTCGCGCAGCTCCAGGATGCTGGGATGAAAACGGTGAGGCTCGAAGAGATCGTGCGCCAGAAAGACCCAGAACTGAAACAGGTAGTTGAGCAGCTTGCGCGGGGCGAAGTGCGCGAGGCAGTCCAGGATCTTGCCCGGCAGGGCCGAGTCCACGAGATTCAAGGCCACGACGAGCGCATCGCCGCGATTGCGAAGGAGTACGCAAAATCACCGGAGAACACGCTGGTGATTTCTCCCGATAATCGCTCTCGCATGGAGATCAACGAGCGCGTCCATGCGGAATTGCAGCGGAGTGGCCTCGTCAGTAACGAGGAGCACAGCATCAGGACGCTGGTGCCGCGCCAAGACCTCACCGGCGCGGACCGCACATGGGCCGAGCGCTATGAGGTGGGCGATGTGCTGCGCTATTCGCGCGCATCGAAGGAGACCGGCATCGGGAAAGGCGCTTACGCACGGGTGAAGAGCATCGACGCGCCGACAAACCGGCTGACAGTCCAGTTGCAGGACGGCACGGAGCGCACTTACGATCCACGCCGACAGCAGGGAGTCTCGGTCTTTCGCGAGGAGATGCGGAGCTTTTCAGCGGGCGACCGTATCCAGTTCACCGCGCCGGCCAACGAACTGAAAGTTGCGAACCGCGAGTTGGGGACCATCGAGAACATCGAGAAAGACGGATGCCTGCACCTGAAGATGGACGGTGGCCACGCCCTCGAACTCGACCCGCTTAAGCATCCGCATCTCGATCATGGCTATGCCATGACCAGCCACTCCAGCCAGGGACAAACTGCCGACCGTGTTCTCATTCACGTGGACACCGAGTTGGGCGCTAAGGCTCTGCTCAACAGCCGCATGGCCTATGTCTCTGTCTCACGTGGACGCTATGACGCCCAGATTTATACGGATAATACATCGACGCTGGGACAGGAACTCAGCCGCGACGTGTCCCACCCGCCCGCGATTCAAAAGGAGCCAGCGGCGCAAAAGATAGAATCACAAACCACGCACACGAATGAGATTGCTCATAGTTTCGGTCTTGGTCTGTAGTGTTGCAATTCCGAAATGGCATTCCCCGGATAGCCAGAGCTTAGCCGAGGCCCGGTCTGTGTCAAGACTCTGCGACCGCGTACCGCGGCGGGCTTATCCCGGTCTTGACACAGACCTCAGCGGCCTCGGCTTATCATTCAGCTATCCCGGGAATGTCAGACTCCAGTTATACAAACCGGGCTCCGCCGCAAATCCAACCGCTGTTGGATGCCGACTCGTCTATTCTGGTTTGGTCCCCAGGCGCATCGAGTCGAGGTCTGCGGCAGAGACGGATGTCTAATGGTTTCGGCAGCTCCTGGAATGGCGTTCGTTGAGAATTTGTCCAACAGCCCGTTGGACAAGCGAAACTGAACTGCTCCTCTTACTCTCTCGTTCTGTTTTTCTTGAGTTCCGCCTCCAGTTCTTTGATGGTGGGGAGATTCCCCCGCAGGTTTGAAGGCAGGCTCGTGGTCAGGCGATACTCCGATACGCCAATAGGCTTTGTCGCATCATGAAGCGCGTATTCAGCTATGATCGCGTTCTTTGATTTGCAGAGGATGATACCGATGCTCGGCTGGTCATCTTCGTGGCGCAGGAGGTCGTCAACGGCGGCCAGATAGAAATTCATCTTCCCTGCGTGCTCCGGTTTGAAAGGACCCATCTTCATGTCAATGACCACGAAGCAGCGCAGTTTGATGTGGTAGAAGAGCAGGTCTATCTTGAAATCTTCACCCCCCACTTCGAATGGATATTGGCTACCCACGAACGCGAAGCCCACGCCAAGCTCAAGAAGAAATTTCCGAAGGTGTTCCAGGAGACCTGCTTCCATTTCCCTTTCACGAGCATCCTCTGAAAGGGTAAGGAAATCGAAGTTGTACGGGTCCTTGAGCACTTGCTGCGCGAGTTCTGATTGCAGCGCTGGCAGCGTGGTTTTGAAATTCGTTAGTGCCTTCCCTTGCCTGAGATGGAGACCGCTTTCGATCTGGTGGACAAGCACATTGCGGCTCCAACCATGCTTAATTGCTTGGCGGATATACCACTCCCGCTCTTGGGGAATTTTCAAAAGATCAAGAATGCGTAGGTTGTGCCCCCAAGGGATTTGTCCAACAACCTGTTGGACAAATGGCTTTTCCGGCCACGCCTCAGCAAACGCACGCATGTAAAGCAGATTCGTTCTAGAAAAACCCGTCATCCCCGGAAATTCGCGGTGCAGGTCTGCGGCAAGGCGTTCGATAACCTTTGCGCCCCAGCCTGCGACACGCTGGCGTTCTAGGATTTCGCGACCGATGTGCCAGTAGAGAAGAATGAGTTCACGATTTACGGCGAAGACTGCTTTGACCTGGGCGGCTTGAATCCGCCGCTTCAGATTCTGCAAAAAATCGTCGTAGCCTTCTGGGCGTATCGTGAGAGAACGGTCCATGAATCGAATGGTTCCATCCTAGCACCGCCCGCGCCTGTGGCAATCGAGCGAGATCTGCGCTTGCTGGAGGCCTGCCGGTGCGAGCGGATTTCGATGGCGCGGTGGGATGGCGAAAAGGTTCGCTTAGAGGGGCGGATGCTGTCCATTCTCGGACACCAACGTTCAGTTCAGGACAGAGACACGTCTCTTCCAGCCCACGCCATCAGCACTATCCACCGTGTTTCTAAGCACTTACTGTTCTGTGGGAGATGGCATCGCAGTTGCCATTCTGCAACCGAATGGACATCGCTCGGCCCGAGTTCAAGACCCAGAAACGGCGTCGCCAGATTTTTATCGTGGCAACAGTAGTTCTAGTCGTGGCTGCGGTATCGGTGGGACTCTCACGCCTGAAGCCCGCGGCACCGACGGTTGAGCGCGGAACCGTGTGGACTGACACGGTCAAGCGCGGTCCGATGCTGCGCCAAGTGCGGGGACTGGGATCGCTGGTGCCAAGCCAGGAAGCAGTGCGTCAGATTCCTGCGGAGACCGAGGCCACTGTGGTTCGTATCCACATGCTCCCTGGCTCGCAGGTGACTGCCAGCACGATTCTGCTGGAGATGAGCAACCCACAGACGGAGCAATCGGCGGTCGACGCTCAGCTTCAGTTGAAAGCCGTCGAAGCTGAATACCAGAGTCTTCGAGTGAAGCTGGAAAGCGATCTGATGAACCAGAAAGCCGGAGCTGCTACCGTGCATGCGGACGACGCGCAGGCACAACGGCAAGCGCAAACCGACAAGGCTCTCTACGATCTCGGAGTGATCTCGGGCCTGGCTTACAAGTCTTCCCAGGGCAAGGCGGACGAACTCACGACGAGAAACGACCTTGAAACCCAGCGGCTCAAGGCCAATCAGCGAGCGATCGAGTCACAGATGGCACAACAGCAAGCCAAAGTCGATCAGATGCGAACCTTGGCGCAGCTCAAACAAAAACAGCTGGACGCGTTGAAAGTTCGAGCGGGGATCGATGGCGTGCTGGTGGATCTCCCGCTGCAAGTTGGCCAGCACGTGCTGCCCGGGACCATGCTCGCGAAAGTGGTGGAACCTGATCATCTGATGGCCACACTGAAGATCGCCGAGACGCAGGCGCGCGACGTACAGATTGGAGAGCCAGCGTCGGTCGACACTCACAACGGCATGATCGCGGGCACGGTGATGCGGGTCGATCCGGCCGTACAAAACGGAACGGTAACGGTCGATGTCAAACTGAGTGGGGAACTGCCCAGGGGGGCGCGGCCTGACTTGAGTGTGGACGGAACCATCGATCTGGAACGGTTGGACAACGTGCTCTATGTCGGCCGTCCAGCATTCGGGCAGGAGAATAGCACGATTAGTTTGTTTAGACTGGGCCCGGATGGGCAGGGGGCTCTGCGCGTGCCAGTAAAGGTTGGACGAGCCTCGGTGAATTCGATCCAGGTAATGGAAGGGCTGCACGAGGGAGATACTGTTATCTTGTCCGACATGTCGCGTTGGGATAACACGGATCGCATCCGGCTTGAGTAGCCGGATTGAGCAAACTAACGAACTAAAAAAAACGAGGGAGTCCGCAATGACAGAAGCAGGACAGCCGCTCATCCAGATTCAGGACCTCACCAAAGTCTTCTATACCGATGAGATCGAAACCCATGCTCTCTCCGGCATCCATCTGTCCATAAATAAAGGAGAGTACGTTGCCATGTCGGGCCCGTCGGGGTGCGGTAAATCGACGCTGCTCTCGATCATCGGACTGCTGGATACACCGACCGCCGGACGCTACTCACTGAATGGGAGGACAGTCGAGAACCTCGATTTCGCGGAACGATCACGCATACGCAATCAGGAGATTGGGTTCATTTTCCAGAGTTTCAACCTGATTGGCGATCTGACGGTCTATGAGAATGTCGAACTGCCGCTGACGTATCGGCAAAAGATGCCAGCGACGGATCGCAAGGCGCGGGTGATGGAAGCTCTGGAGCGGGTCGGCATGGCGCATCGCGTCCGGCATTATCCGTCGCAACTGTCGGGCGGTCAGCAACAACGCGTTGCAGTGGCGAGAGCGCTGGGCGGCAAGCCATCCATCCTGCTCGCCGACGAGCCCACCGGGAATCTGGATTCGCGCAATGGCGAAGCGGTGATGGAGCTGCTGCAGGAACTTCACCGCGAAGGGGCGACGATCTGCATGGTGACGCACGATCCGCGCTTCGCCAAGCACGCGCAGCGTGAGGTGCACCTGTTCGACGGCAAAGTGGTGGCGGAAGAGGAACTGAAGAAACTTCTGCAGGAGACGAGCGTATGAGTGGGTTACTGCAGGATTTTCGCTACGCGCTGCGGCAATTGAGCACAAACCTGGGATTCACCGTCGTCGCCGTGTTGACCTTGGCGCTCGGGATTGGCGTGAATGTTGCCACTTTCAGTTTCGTGGATGAACTGTGGTTGCATCCGATGCCGGTAAGAGAGGCCAACCGCGTAGTGCGCATCTTTACCAGCAATCCCAGCAGCCAGGGGGAAATCGAGCGCGGCTACAGTTCATACCCTGACTTTCTGGACCTACGTGCCAATTCCAAGACACTTGCCGGACTGGCAGCTCTCGACAACCGTGGGGCGCAGGTGGATGACGGCGTGCAGAACAGGTTGGTGTCAGCGGCGGTCGTCTCGTCGAATTTCTTCGATGTGCTCGAAACCACGCCCGCTCTCGGACGTACGTTCACCGAAAAAGAATTTCAGAATTCACAAGCACCATCGGTTGTGCTCAGTTACCCATTCTGGCGTCAGCAGTTCAACAGCGATTCGACGATTCCGGGACGTACGATCACGATCGACAGCCAGCCTGTGACCGTACTGGGTGTTCTGCCGCGGGGTTTTCGGGGTTCAGAGCCCGGAATGGTACCGAACCTCTGGATTCCCATGCCGACATGGCAGCAACTCACGGGCGAGCGCGAAAGGCAGGCTATCCGCGGATCGCGCGACTACGAACTGTTCGGACGATTGCGGGAGGGCGTCAGCCTCCAACAAGCCAGAGCGGAACTGGGAACTCTTGCTGCCGCATTGGTGAGTTCCTACCCCGGCACCAACACCGGGCGCAGAATGACGATGGCCCGTGAAGAAGAGACGCGAGGTGGACTCGCAAACATCGGCCTGGCATTGCTAGGTATAGCGGCATTGGTGCTGTTGGTCGCGTGCGCCAACGTGGCTGGTCTCTTGATTGCGCGCGGGGAGTATCGGCGGAAGGAAATTGCAACGCGGCTGGCCTTGGGGGCATCGCGAGGGAAGGTTATTCGCCAACTGTTGACAGAGACGGCGCTACTGGCGGCGGTTGCCACGGTGGCGGCATTGTTGCTGGGAAACTTTGTCCTCAACGAACTCCCGAACCTTTTGCCGCAGAGTAGCTTCCCCATTGCTGTAGACGCCCATTTGAATCTGCGGGCTCTGCTATTTGCGTTGGCAATAGGTATGACCTCACTGTTCCTTTTCGGATTGGTTCCAGCGCTTCATGCTACAAACGTCGCCCCGGCCGCCGTGCTCAAGCAATCCGGCGCACAAACCGGAGTCGGCCGCCGGATGTTGAGAAGCGCGCTCATCGTCACGCAGGTTGCGCTCTCGCTGGTGATGGTCGTGTGTAGCGGTCTGCTGGCACGGTCGGTAATAAAAGCGCTGGCTCTCGATCCCGGCTTCAATGCCCATCAGAACCTGCTCGTCATGGAGTTGGTGCCGGCCTTCGGCACGAAGAGCGAAGAAGACAACATGGCATTCGTGCGCGAGGCGCGCCGACGCCTCCAGGCGCTACCCGGAGTAACGGCGACCACTACCGCGATGCGGTTTCCCTTCGGGATGAGTGGCGGCGGTGCGACGCGCAAAGTATTTCTTCCTGGGAACCTGGCAAGCGGGGGCGGTGAGGGCGCCACCATCAATTTTGACCCCGTTGGTGAAGGATATTTTTCAGTCCTAGGTACACGAATCGTGCGTGGCCGCGCCATCGAGCAGCACGACTTGGATACGAATGCCCTTGTCATGGTGGTGAATCAAGCCATGGCAAACCGTTTCTGGCCAAATGGAGACCCCGTGGGGCGACGTGTTCACCTGGAGCGGACAGACGGAGATGCGTACGAGGTAATCGGAGTCGCTGAAGACGGGAAGTACAACGATGTGCGCGAAGATCGGATGCCTTACCTGTTTCTGCCCATGAAGAGCGGCGAATACGGCGAACTGGCGATGGCAGTGAAAACCAACGTCGATCCGGAGGCATTGGCCCCTGCGGTGCGAAGAGTTCTACGCGAGCTCAACCACGAAGTGTCCGTTCTTTCTCTCGTGACGTTGCGAGAGCACATGCGGGAGGCGCTCTACGAAGAGCGAGTTATGGCGGGACTGATTGGCGTGATGGGCGGATTGGGCCTCCTGCTGGCGGCGGTGGGGATCTATGGACTGATGGCCTTCCTGGTGGGGCGGCGCACCCCGGAGATTGGAGTCCGGATGGCTTTGGGAGCGCAGCGCCGAGCAATTTTCCGGCTGGTCATTGGTTACGCTCTGCGGCTGACAGCGATCGGCACGGTGATTGGCGTAGCGGGCGCCATTGCAGCGGCGCAAGCATTGCGCAGCTTGTTGTTCGGCATCGCGCCCGCCGACGTGTTCACGATTGCGACAGCGGTTTCTGTGCTGGCGGTGGTCGCGTTCACAGCAGCGGCGGTGCCTGCACTGCGCGCAGCCAAAGTGGATCCCATATTGGCGTTGCGGTATGAGTAGGAGCAGGAGAGAGTAATGTCCGGACTACTACAAGATATCCGCTACGGTCTGCGTGCAATGCGCAAGGCCCCTGGTTTCTCCGCGACGACGATTGTGACGCTGGCGTTGGCCATTGGAGTGACGACGGCGGTGTTCAGCGTGATCGATGCCGTACTGATTCGTCCGCTGCCTTATGACCATCCAGAGAGCATCCTTTATTTGCGGACGAACTCTCCACAGGGGTACACGCAGCCCGCGTCTTATCCGGAATACCTCGATTGGCGGCGGGAGAACCAAGTATTTTCCGCGCTGGCGGGATATTCACATGGCAGCGCCAACTTTGAGGGCCCAGCCGGCCCAGTGGCTTTGGCAAGTGTTTTCACGACCGATAGCTTCTTTGATGTTTTTCGGGTACAGCCTTTGCTGGGACGCACATTTGGTTCAGGAGAAGACCAGCCCGGGAAGAACGATGTGGCGGTCTTGAGCTATGAACTGTGGGAGCAAGCTTTCGGCAAACAGAACTCCGCGATTGGTCAGACCGTCAAGCTTGACGGGAGGCCCTACACCGTCATCGGTGTGATGCCGGCGGGATTTCGCTATCCGGTCAGTATGCGCAGCGCCATCTATACGCCCTTGCACATCCCGAAAGAGCTGGCAGAAGAGCGTCGGGCCCATTGGATGCCAGTTTTGGGGCGGCTGAAACCCGGTGTTTCCCGCGCGCAAGCGCAAGGAGACATGAATCGCGTGATGCAGGACCTCGGCCGCGCTTATCCCGATACCCAGGGCCGCTGGATGGAGCTGTTCGAGATTGCCAACATAGTCCTGGGCGATACCGCGCAACCGCTTAAGGTGCTGGTATTCGCCGTTCTCAGTCTGCTGGCGATTGGCTGCGTCAACGTTGCGGGTCTTCTTTTGGCGCGGGGCGTGAAGCGCGAGCGGGAAGTGGCGCTGCGTTCGGCGGTCGGCGCCGGGCGCTGGCGCATCGTGCGGCAAATGCTTACGGAGACGCTTCTTTTGGCAATCGCTGGCGCGGCTGGCGGCACGCTGTTGGCGTATGGCCTACTGAATCTTATTCGGAAATTATTGATATCTGCATTGGCACGCGGCGCGGACGTGCAGATCAACGGAGCGGCCTTACTCGTGGCGCTATCGCTTGCCGTGGTCACAAGCTTGTTGGCGGGATTGGCGCCAGCTCTGCGGCTCTCCGGAACCGCGCCAACCCGTGCGCTCAAGACCGGAGGCAGCGCCGGCGCAAGCCGCGGTCAACATCGCCTGCGTGGGGCATTCATCGTGACCCAGATCGCGCTGGCGTTAGTGTTGGTAGTGGTCTCTGGGCTGCTATTGCGCGCGCTTGCCGGACTACGTAGCACCGACTTGGGGTTCAATCCCGATGGTCTGCTCGCGGTTGAGATTGACCTGTCCGCAGGGAGCTACGAGAACCGCGATGTCGTAACCAATTTTTACCGGCCTTTGCTTGACCGCGTCCACGGGATCCCCGGTATCAAAGAAGCGGGACTGATCCAGATGCTACCAATCCAAGACAGTTGGAACAACAGCGACATTCATATTGTGGGTCATCCACCGAATCCGCCCAACGAGGAGCGGATCGCGGAACAGCGCATTTTGACCCCAGGCTATTTTCAGGCCATGGGCATCTCGCTCGTTCGTGGACGAATGCTCAACGAAAACATCGACACCCCAAACTCGCCGCCGGTCGTCGTGGTCAATGAGGCCTTCGTGAAAAAGTTCTTTTCTAAAGAAGAAGACCCCATCGGCCAGCACATTGACGACCAACATAAGACAACGATTGTCGGTGTGGTTCGTTCGGTTCGGCAAGTTATCTACCAACCGCCGATGGCCGAGATGGACGCTGCAGTGTCGCAAGTCGCTGCCAAAGGCTCGTGGGAGCAGCTCGGGACGATGCAACTCGTAGTGCGCACGAGCGGCGACCCGGAAGCGGTTATCCCTGGTTTGCGCCAGAGTTTCCACGAACTCGATCCCGGACTCCCATTCCGGCAGCCGCTGACGATGCACGAGGTTGTGGCCGAGGCGCTGATCTTCGAGCGCCTGGAGAACTGGCTCTTTGGCACATTTGCCGCGTTTGCCGTGCTACTCGCGATTGTCGGGCTGTACGGGCTCATCAGCCACGAGGTTGAACTCTCCACCCACGACATCGGCGTGCGCGTGGCGCTCGGGTCAACACACCTAGGCGTGCTTGCTGCTATCTATCGTCGCGTGGGCCTCATGCTGCTAAGCGGTGTGGCGGTGGGATTCCTCATGACCTGGGCCGCGCGGAAACTAGTTGCGTCCATGGTCGTCATTCACGTCGGCAAAGATGCCGGAGTGATTGTTGGCCTAGCCGGGGGACTGCTCGCCGCCGGACTGCTGGCTGTCCTCATTCCGGCGAGGCGGGCGGCGTCTGTCGATCCCATGGTAGCGCTGCGGTACGAATGAGAAACCTCAAAGAAACCGAGGGTAAATGATCCAACTCAAGAATCTAGAACGCAGTTACAAGACCGGAGCCGGCCAGATGTGGGTGCTGCGGCGCATCAATCTGGAGATTCAGCAAGGCGAGTTCATCACGGTAATGGGGCCATCGGGCGCGGGGAAATCCTCCCTATTGAATGTTCTCGCTCTCCTGGACGACCAGTGGCAGGGCGAGTACTGGTTCCGCGAGCAGGCCGCGCACACGATGAAGAGGAAGGAACGCGCGGAGTTGGCGAAGAAAAATATCGGCATGGTCTTTCAGAGTTATCACCTGCTCGACGATCTCACGGTGATGGAAAACATCGATCTGCCGCTCTCCTACAAAGACATTCCGCGCAGTCAGCGGCAGACCCTGGTCGCCGACGCGCTCGACCGTTTCCAGATTGTTGCCAAGAAAGACCTTTATCCCAGCCAGCTTTCTGGCGGGCAACAGCAGTTGGTCGGGATCGCAAGAGCGGTCATCCATAAGCCGACGTTACTGCTCGCCGACGAACCGACCGGCAATCTGCATTCCAGCCAGGCCAAGGAGATCATGGAACTCTTCCGGGAATTGAATCAACAGGGAACAACTATCGTACAGGTCACCCACTCCGAAACGAACGCCGCTTATGGAACCCGCACCATCCAGTTGCGCGACGGGTGGCTGGTGGGCGATACGGCAAATCCAACGATGGAACCGTGTGACGTGGGGGTGAATCGATGAAAGTTTGCTTCCGTGGCCCGTGCTTTAACATTCCGCTGATGGCCGCGCTGCTCGTGCTCACTGCGGGTATGATGCAAGCCCAAGAGCGCACTCCAGTCACATTGGAAATGCCTCAATCGCATAATCCACTTAGCCCGTATATGGCTGAGCATGTGGCGGAGCCGGTGCTGGCAAATTCGCCGCGTCTCGGCGCGTTGATTCGCGATGGAAAGTTGCATCTCTCCTTGAAGGATGCGATTGATCTTGCACTGGAGAACAACCTAGATTTGGCAATCGCCCGCTTCAACTTGCCGATTGCCGATGCGGACCTGCTCCGTACCAAGGCCGGCGGCACTTTTCTCGGCGTTAACACCGGCGTCGTGCAAGGAACTCCTGGGGGAGGAGTCGGGGGTTACGGTGCCGGAGCGCCAGGTGCGGGCGCGGGTGGCACGACGAGCGGCGCGGGCGGCGCGGGTGCGGGTGCCTCGGGTCTGGTGCAGTCGACGTTGGGCGGAGGAACGCCCGTAGCGTCATACGATCCGGCTCTGGTGGTGAACGCGGGGATCGAGCACCAGACGTCTCCGCTGTCGAATTTGCAGATCTACAATGTCCCGTCCTTACAACTGAACACGACGCAGGTGAGCGCCAGCTTTTCGCAGGCGTTCCCAACCGGAACTTCGATTTCCTTTGCCTTCGACAACAATCGCCAGACCACGAACAGCCCCAACACCTTCCTGTCGCCGGCTTTGAACACTTACTACCGCTTCACTTTCCAGCAACAACTGCTCGCGGGATTTGGTTTTGGACCGAACCTGCGCTACCTGCGCATCGCCAAAAACAACAAGAAGATTTCCGATATCGCCTTCAGGAATCAGGTAATCGCCACCGTCACCCAGGTCGAAAATATGTACTGGGAGTTGGTCAGTGCCTACGAGCAAGCGCGCGTTAATGAGCAGTCGCTCGCCTTTGCCAATCAGACTTTGGAGAACGCCAGGAAACAACTGCAGTTGGAAAGCATTCCCGAGATGGACGTAATGAAGGCTGAGGCTGAGGTCTCCAAGCGCGACCAAGACTTAACGGTTGCGCGGACGAGCCTGCAATTGCAGGAATCCCTGATGAAGAATGCGCTCACCAGGAGTCTGGATGATCCCATCTTGGGAGAGATGCCCGTGGTGCCGACCGACCGTTCGCAAACGGCTGCGACAGAGGTAACCCAGCCAATTCTCGATCTGATTGCGGAAGGGCTTCAGAATCGTCCGGAGCTGCTGGAGACCGACGTCGATCTGGCCAATCGCCAAATCAGTCGGAAAGCGGAGCGGAATGCGCTCCTGCCCAGCCTTTCCCTCATAGGCTTCTACGGCGGCAGTGGTCTCGCAGGCTTGGTGCCCCCTGAGAACCCCACCACCTCTGCCGTTCCGACCGATCTTCTGGGCGCATGGCAAGGGGCTTTCAACAATTCTTCGCCCGACTACTATGTCGGACTCAACTTGAACATTCCATTTCGCAACCGTGTTGCGAAGGCTGACCAGTATCGTTCTGAGTTGGAGTACCGGCAAGCTGGGTTGCGTAAGGAACAGTTGAAAAAGCAGATTCGGATCGAGGTGCGCAACGCGCAGTACGCCTTGGAACAATCTCGCGCCAGAGTCGAATCGGCCCGAAGGGCCAGAGATTTGGCCGAACGCACTTTCGAAATCACAAAGAAAGAACAGGAACTGGGAGCGGGTTCGAGCTACCAGACCATGACCGCGCAGCGCGACCTCGCGGTGGCTGAACTCGACTTGGTGACCGCCATGGCAGCCTACCAGAAGGCTAAAATCGAGCTTGATCGTGCGACGGGCACGACTTTGGAACATAATGGAGTGCGGATTCAGGATGCGGTGAGCGGGTCGGTTGCCGCCTCTTCTCCATAACGCATGCCAACTTCGACCAAGTCGCAAGAACTCCGTTCCCGGGCGCTTTCCCATCCACATGAAAACCGCGCCCCGCGGATTCTGGCGGCAGACGATCAACCGCACATCCTCGAAGCTCTCCAACTGCTGCTTCATCCTCATGGCTATCGGTTAGAGAACGCCAAGTCTCCCGCCGAGGTCAGGGGGGCGTTGGCAACGGATTCTTACGACGCTCTGCTGATCGATCTCAACTACACGCGCGATACCACTTCTGGTCGGGAAGGTCTCGATCTTCTTTCGGAAATTGTGGCGCTCGATAGTACCCTTCCGGTGATTGTCATGACCGCCTGGGGCAATGTCGAGCTGGCGGTGGAGGCCATGCGCCGCGGAGCACGAGACTTCATCCAAAAGCCTTGGGAAAATGATCGCCTGCTTGCCGTTTTACGGACACAAATCGAATTGCATCGAGCCCTCCAACGCGCCGAGCGGTTAGCGGCGGAGAATCGCCTGCTTCGGGTTCAAGGCCGTCCGGAGTTCATCGCCGCGGCACCGACCATGCAACCTGTGTTGGGCACGATTGCGCGGATCGGCCCTTCTGACGCAAACGTCCTTATTACCGGCGAACACGGCAGCGGCAAAGAGGTCGTCGCGCAGACGCTCCATGCTCTTTCTTCGCGCGCTTCAAGGTCGATGATTGCGGTGAATACGGGTGCGTTGGCCGAGGGATTGTTTGAAAGTGAGCTTTTCGGCCACGTAAAGGGCGCCTTCACCGACGCGCGCACCGATCGCATCGGACGCTTCGAACTGGCCGATGGCGGCACGGTTTTTCTGGACGAAATTGGAAATGTGCCCATCCGGCAACAGGCGAAATTGCTACGGGTGCTGGAGTCAGGCGAGATTGAACGAGTGGGGTCGTCGCAGTCTCGGAAGGTCGACGTGCGCGTGATCTCGGCCACGAATAGCGACCTCCAAGCCGCATGCTCCTCAGGCCAGTTCCGCGAAGACCTGCTTTTCAGGCTGAACACCGTGGAGATTCATGTGCCGCCGCTGCGCGAGCGGCGCGAGGATATTCCGACGCTCGCAGCCCATTTTCTCCAGCGCTATTCGTCTCGTTATCGCCGCGAAATCGATGGATTCGATAGCGCCGCACTTCAAGTCATGGCGCAATATACATGGCCGGGCAACGTTCGGGAGCTGGAACACACACTGGAGCGTGCGGTCCTAATGTGCCGAGGACGGGAGATTCAACCTGCGGACCTCGGACTGAACACGCAGCGGTCGCAGGCCCAGAATCTCGAAGAGCTAAGCCTTGAGACAGTGGAGGCGCTTCTGATTCGAAAGGCGCTGCAACGTTTTGAGGGGAACATAAGCCAGGCTGCCGAAGCCTTGGGGCTAAGCCGCGGCGCGCTCTATCGACGCATGGAGAAGTATGGCCTTTAGCCCGCAGAACAGCGGCAAGGCCGAAATGCGAAAGATCCATCGCAAGCGGGTCCGCCTCCTCTATGAGCACCGCATCAGCGTCTATTCTGTACTCGTCGCCTTACCCGGAATCTTGGTGAGTGCCATTCTGATCTGGCGACAGCCCTGGTCGGCCGGATCGAAGTTGTCTCTCTTCCTTGCAGAGCTGCTCGGGTGGTGGATACTGGCTCTGGTGTTGCACGAGCAGACCATCCACCCTCTGCAAACACTGGCGAACGTTGTTGCGGCCTTGCGCGCGGAAGACTATTCCTTCCGGGCCCGTGGAGCGACCGCGGACGATGCACTGGGAGAGCTTTCGCTGGAAGTGAATGCGCTGGCCGACCTCCTTGCGGACCAGCGGATCCGCGCCATTGAAGCGACTGCGCTGCTGCGGCGGGTTGTGGAAGGAATCGATGCTCCCTTGTTTGCGTTTGACCCAGAGCGAGTGCTTCGACTGGTGAATCCCGCGGGCGAAAGACTCTTCCAACAAGCGGCCGTGCGCCTTCTGGGGCGTACTGCCGACGAGATCGGGATAGCCGATTGCCTAAGTGCGGCAAACGAGACATTGGTTGTTTTACCGGCCAACAGTTCGGGTACCCGGTGGTTGGTACGGCAAAGCAAGTTCCGGGAAAAAGGAGTACCGCACACTCTCGTTGTCTTGTCGGACGTAAGCCGGGCGCTCCGGGAGGAAGAGCGGAGCGCGTGGCAACGCTTGATACGAGTCCTCGGACACGAACTCAACAACTCGTTGGCCCCGATCAAGTCAATCGCGGGCAGCCTGGGCAGCCGCCTCGCGGAGACCGAACTGAATCCCGAACAGCGTCGAGACTTCGAACGCGGTCTGGCCATCATCGAAGATCGCACCGCGTCGCTCAATCGGTTTCTGCAGGGGTATCGACAATTGGCCCAGATGCCCCCTCCCTCCCTCAAGGAAGTTGCGCTGGTACCGATCGTAGAGCGGGTTGTTTTTCTCGAGACCCGACTGGCCGTAGCGATTTTTCGGGGCCCGGATGTGATGCTGATGGTGGACGCCGACCAGATCGAGCAGATGCTCATTAATCTCGTACGCAACGCGGTCGAAGCGGCTCTTGAGCCAGAGCTTGCGAACGACGTTTCGAGCAAACCCTCAAACGGCGCGGATGTTCGAAAGCCACAGGTGACATTGGATTGGGTGGTCGAAAATCAAAACGTTATCCTAACGATCGAGGATAACGGACTGGGACTCCTGAATTCGAGCAACGCATTTGTACCGTTCTACACGACCAAGCCCTCGGGAAGTGGCATAGGGTTGGCAGTCTCGCGACAGATCGTCGAAGCGCATGGAGGTTCAATTGAGCTGTCCAATCTGAAGGGAAAGAGAGGCTGTTATGTGCGGGTGAGACTGCCGTGCAGCTAAAGAATAGCGTCCGCAATCGGCAAAAACTTCGGAAATCGACTTTGGACCTTCAGTGATCATTTGAAAACCGGCAAGAGCTTGCGTGACGGAGGAGGTGTGTCTACTCTCGGACAGTTGGTTTCGAATTCCGGACGCTCCACCTGCCCCTCCCGAACTAAACGGCTTTTTACGAGATGAGTTGGGCGATTAGATAGCATCTGCTTGCCCAAATGCCGGAAAAGGCTGGGGGCGTAGACAGTCGGAGTAGCGCTACCTCGGTTCGCAAAAAGCAAAAAACCATAGGGAGCCGCATATTCTCGACTGAACTCCAGGCGAGGTTAGTCTCTCAGTTTGAAACTGAGACACTACCCCGAGAGTTGCTTCCCGTGCCAAACCTCGGTAGTGTGGTGGGCAAAGGTCCCACGGAGAGGTGAAACCCCCTGAAACCCGCCTCTTGGTTTTTCATGAACTTACATTGCTTTAGGTCGCTACCTGTGCGCTGCAAGTCCTACGGTTTACGTTTGCAGGCGGGTTCGAATCCCACTCTCTCCGCCAGTTTATTTTCAGTAGTTTACGAAGGCCGCATTCTTTCAGCGTGCAATGGCGTGCAACGTGCATCCAATGTTGCATGGCCCTCAACCTCTATCGACGCCACCGCAAGGAATGTGAAGGCTCCCACCCCGAAGACACC
>Ga0074046_10000534_pt1 | contig 34944 bp, 35 predicted proteins | sample BogForMeECP23OM3_FD_94441 | JGI IMG/M metagenome (GOLD analysis project Ga0074046, IMG submission 94441) | Bog forest soil microbial communities from Calvert Island, British Columbia, Canada - Bog Forest MetaG ECP23OM3 | ecosystem: Environmental > Terrestrial > Soil > Wetlands ... | reverse complement strand
GCTAAACCGGCTGAGCGTGAGAGGTGCTCGGCCAAGGGCTAAGGCGCAGAGGTTATTCCATTTCCAAGAAGAATGGAATTGGTTCCGTTGATGAAAGAAGAGTAAAAATTGGCGCGAGGGCTGTGAGATTATGGCGCATTGCCAAAGTCAAAGTACTGCTCACGCGTGCCAGTTGTTATCGGCGCTGGCCTTCCGCCGGGCGGAGGTCTATCCGCGATACGGCCCTTACTACAACGATCCCGGATCTCGGGACAGTTCGCCGTTCTATCGCCCAAAAAATCAGAAAGCATCAGCTCGGAGGTTGTTCGGAGGCGTTAGATCAGACCTTGGCCCGTAAATGCGCGGCGCGCAGCGCGGTCGACGAGAGTTTCGACAGCGGCCCCGACAGATAGCACCATGCGGGCGGCCCAAGATCAGGCAGCACGGAAGCCTTGATCTCGGGTATGCGAAAGCGCGCAAATCGAGTTGCCGCGGTGGAGGCGAGCGCTCGATACCGCCATCCGGGCCTGTCTTCCACAGCTATCGGCATGAGCCGAAAAATTGCGCGCCACTCCTTCCAGCGATGAAAACTTGCAAGGTTATCCGCACCCATGAGCCAGACGAATCGCACGGCCGGCAAACGCCCGCTCAGCCATGCGAGCGTTTGCGCCGTATAGGCGGTGCCAAGCGCCGCCTCGAATGCCGTCACCTTGATACGGGGGTGCCGCGCAACGCCCCTCGACAGGCGAATCCGCTCGGGCAGCGGCAAGAGGTCCCCATGTTCCTTGAGCGGATTGCCGGGCGTCACCATCCACCAAACCTGCGAGAGGTTCAGCCGCTTCAGCGCTGTCTCGCTGATCAGCTTGTGTGCTGCGTGAGGGGGATTGAAAGAGCCGCCAAGAAGACCGATCCGCATGCTGTCCGCCGCCGGGGGAGGCCGCAAATCCGCATCCGCAACCCGGTTGGGGCCGATCATGTGGGCCGAGTCTGCCCGTTGCCGCGCACGACGTATTTGAAGGTTGTGAGCTGCTCCACGCCAACCGGGCCGCGTGCATGAAAGCGCCCCGTGGCGATGCCGATCTCCGCGCCCATGCCGAACTCGCCGCCGTCGGCGAATTGCGTCGAAGCGTTTTGCAGGACGATGGCGCTGTCGACTTCGCGCAAGAAGGTCTCAGCGGTGTCGGCGGCTTCGGTGACAATGGAGTCCGTATGCTGAGAACCGTATTTTGATATGTGATCGATCGCCCCGCGGACGCCCGGCACGACCTTAACTGAGATGATCGCGTCGAGATACTCTGTGGCCCAATCCGCTTCCGTTGCGGGAAGGACGCGCGGATCGGCGGCGCGCGTAGCGGCGTCGCCCCGAACTTCACAGCCGCCCTCGATGAGCGCGACTACAAGCGGCTGCAAAAGCCGGTCCGCCCCGGCCTCGTCAACGAGAAGCGTCTCGGCTGCGCCGCAGATTCCGGTGCGCCGGAGCTTGGCGTTCAGGACGATCGCGCGGGCTTTCTCGAGGTCAGCGGCTTTGTCCGCGTACACATGGCAGATGCCTTCAAGATGTGCAAAGACTGGAACGCGAGCCTCTTTCTGTACGCGTTCGACGAGGCTTTTTCCCCCACGCGGAACGATGACGTCGATGGCGCCGCCAAGCCCCTCAAGGAGATAGCCGACCGCCTCGCGATCCGTTGTCGCGACGAGCTGAATGGCTGTCTCGGGCAGCTCCGCAGCCTTCAAACCCTTGACGAGGCAAGCGTGAATTGCGCGATTGCTTTCGAAGCATTCGGAGCCGCCGCGAAGGATCACGGCATTGCCGGATTTGAGGCAGAGCCCGCCCGCGTCGGCTGTGACATTGGGACGGCTTTCGTAAATGATGCCGATGACGCCCAAGGGCACACGAACGCGGGAAATCTTGAGGCCATTCGGCCGCTCCCAAGCCGCGATGACCTCGCCCACAGGATCGGGCAAGGCGGCGATCTCGTCCAGCCCGCGCGCCATGGCTTCGGTGCGCGCTTCAGTGAGCGTCAGGCGGTCGATGAAGGATTCAGGCCGCCCAGCCTCGCGCGCTGCCTTGCGGTCGGCGGCATTGGTGTTCAGGATCTCCGCAATATGCGCCCGCAAGCTGGATGCCGCCGCGCGAAGCGCCTCATTTTTCTGGCTTGTTGGCGCGAGCGCCAATGTTTTCGCCGCAGCTTTTGCCTGCTGCCCGACTCCGAGCAGATCCGTTTTCAAGGGCCGCTGAGCGAACGCGGTGTCGGCTAAGGATGAGGTCATGATGTCAGCCACTGAGATAAGCTGCTAAACAAGGTCTCGATGAAGCGCCATGTCGTCGCGATGAATGAGGGCGGCGCGGCCAGCATAGCCAAGCGTCGCAGCGATTTCCATGGAATTTCGGCCTGCGATGAGGGCCGTTTCCTCGGCAGTGTAGGCGATGAGCCCGCGCCCGATCTCCCGGCCCGCACCATCGCGGATGATGACGGCTTCGCCGCGCTCGAACTGGCCGCTGACGCTTTTTACACCAGCCGGCAGCAGGCTTCGGCCCGCTTGCAGCGCAGCGCGCGCGCCATCATCGATCACGACGACGCCTTTCGGCTCCAGCGTGCCGGCGATCCAGCGCTTGCGCGCCGTGACGGGATTTGCGGCTGCGAGAAACCAAGTGCAGGGCGCGCCTTCGCCAAGGGCGCGAAGCGGATTCAGCCCCTTGCCGGAGGCGATGACCATGTGCGTGCCAGCGGCAACCGCGATCTTGGCGGCTGTCAGCTTGGTCACCATCCCTCCGCGAGACAGCTCGGTCTCTGCATCGCCCGCCATGGCCTCGATCTCGGGCGTTATCGCCGTCACCGCGTCGAGCCGCTTGGCGCCGGGATCTTTCGCGGGCGGCGCTGTGTAGAGCCCGTCGATGTCAGACAAAAGCACAAGGCAATCCGCCGTCATCATGCTGGCGACGCGCGCGGCAAGCCTGTCGTTGTCGCCGTACCGGATCTCGGAGGTGGCGACCGTGTCGTTCTCATTGACGACCGGGATCGCTCCGAGCTTTAGAAGCGTCTCGATTGTGTTGCGCGCGTTGAGGTAGCGCCGCCTCTCTTCGGTGTCGCCAAGTGTGACGAGGATTTGTGCGGTCGTAAGCCCGCGCTCCCGGAAAACGGTTTGATAGGCATGCGCGAGGTTGATTTGCCCGACCGAGGCCGCGGCCTGCGCTTCCTCAAGCCGAAGCGGACCCGGATTGAGGCCGAGAGTGCGCCGCCCGAGCGCGATGGCGCCCGAAGAGACGAGGATCACGTCGCGGCCGTCCGCCTTGAGCGCGGCCACATCGTCGCCGATAGCCTCCAGCCAGGATTGCTTCAGCGTGCCGGTTGCGCGATCGGTCAACAGGGCCGAGCCGATCTTGACCGTAACCCGGCGTGCGTTGCGCCACTCCGCGCGCGCAGAAGGGGAGTTTGAAAGCGTCATGATCTCTTGAGGAACGTCGATTTGAACGGGCCGTCAAGCCTGTTGTGGACGCTTTGACGCCGCTTTGGCGGCAAAGGACAGCGGCAGCGCGGTCGTGAACTTGATTTGCTCCATGGCGAAGCTCGAGCTCACATCGGTGAGATCGATCTGCGAGATGAACTCTTTGTAAAACCGGTCGTAGCTTGCAATGTCCGGGACGGCGACGCGCAGGAGATAGTCGACCTGGCCACTCATGCGATAAGCCTCGACGATTTCCGGGAAGCTCGCGACCACGGTGTTGAAGCGTTCGAGCCATGCCGCATTGTGCTGATTTGTCGTAATGGCCACGAACACGGTCACGCCTGCACTGACGCTTTTCGGGTCGAGGAGAGCAACCCTGCGCTGGATGACGCCATCCTGCTCCAGTTTTTGGATGCGACGCCAGCAGGGCGTCGTTGACAGTCCAACCTTTTTTCCGACTTCCGCGACAGGCAGCGTGCTATCTTCCTGGAGGATCGTAAGTATCTTTATATCCATCGTGTCGAGCATCGGAGTATCCAGAAAATTCTTTCCATGATTGCGCGCCATATGCGCAGCATACGCCCACGGTACAGTCATTTTTGACGGAAGTATAGAATAAATTACCCTTCTTGGGGGTCATATCACGACCGAGAGCCCGTCCTCGGCCAGAATGCATCGGCTGGCGTCGATCTTTTCGGCGGCATCGAGCATTTCGGAACTCATATGGGTCAGCAGATAGCGCTTCGCCCCTATGCTTTCGAACTTTTCGGCTAGCGTCAGATAATCGAGATGCACCGCTGTTTTCGTGCTGAACGTCGTGCACTCGACGAGAAAAAGATCGGCCTCCCGGCCGGCCTCGATCACACCTTCGCACCAGGCGCTATCGCCGGAGAAGGCAAACCGTTTCGCACCATCGTTCACACTCAGAGCAAGCGAGGGAGAGCCCGAATAATGATTGACTTCATGGGCCGATATCTGAATGCCTCGCCAGGAGATTGTGTGACGGGGTTCAAGCTCGCTGTAGAGAATTTCGAAATCCTTGGGAAAACTGGAAAGCGAAGGATACAGCGCTTCAAATAGGTCGGTCGTGCGCCGCGCAATGCCTGGAGGCCCTAGAACCTCGACTGGCTTCGGCCCACGTTCTACGAACATCCTTTCCAGAAATAGGAAAGGCACGCCGCCGAAGTGATCGCCATGACAATGGCTGATCACGATAGCATCGACAGACGCCAGTTCTATTCCCGCGCGCTTCAGCGCCAGCGGGGAATTCGCACCGCAGTCCAGCATGAGCCGGCCTTGGGCCGTATCGAGGAGATAGCAGCTGTGGTAGCGCCCGCCCGAGGCAAATGCGTCGCTGCATCCTATGACCGTTAACCGCATGATACCTCACGCTTTGTGGGAGGGCCGGGACGACACCTGCGCATACCATCGCTTGAAGTGCAAGGCTCCATCCGGAATGGTGAGGCGAGCAGGCTTCATAAAATCGGTCGCAATCATGGCGGTGATGTCCGCGACGGAAAAATTCTCTCCTGCGAGATAGGGCGTTGCGCACAGCCTTTCGTCAAAGATCCGAATGATCTCAGCCACTCGTGGCTTATTCGCCTTGGCCCAGGCAGGGATTTGGGGAACTTCGAGATGAGCCATGGCTGGATGCGTGTGCCGGAAGTACTGAGCCACTGGCAAGAAGAAATTGAGCTCGGCGCGCCGGTTCCACATCTCGATCATGCCGATCTCAATCGGCGTCTTGCCAAAAAGCGGAGGGTCCGGCTGAACCGCCTCAAAATAGCGGCAGATCGCCATGCTCTCGGAAATAGCGGTTCCATCGTTCAGGACTAAAACCGGCACGCGCTGTATGGGATTGAACTCGGCAAAGTCTGCGGACTTGTGCGCGCCGCTCATGATATCGACCTGCTCGAAGGGAACATGAATGCCTTTTTCAGCCAGGAAAACCCGCACCCGGCGCGGATTTGGCGCTCGCCTCTCATCCAGGATTTTCATCGTTAACCACGCCACAGAAATTCCACGCTAGCGACCCGAAACAAAAGCCACGTTTAAGAACGTCAATGTCCTATCAACTGTAAATTAGCACTTTTGAGTAATCATCTCATTACTGGCGCGTTTGAGGGCAGCAAAGCGCGTAACTTCTCTCCAGAAGTGGATCTCGGGTTGATGAGTATTGCTGGCTCTGTAAACTGGCGCGCCTTCGCGCGGCAAGGCAGCAAAGGACAGGGAACCGTTGCTAAGGGCGCTCCTGAAGCCGCAGCCACGGTCAGCCGGGATTTTGCTTACGAACTTCTCCTGATGTTCGTGCGTAACGAGAGGGTAGCGGCTCTGACCGTACCCATTCTCGCAATCGTTGTCGCCGTCACGATGCTGAGCTGGGCAAATCCACGCCAGCTTCTGCTCTGGCTTGCGACCATCTTCATTTCGGAAGGCATCCTCCTTGCGCTTTGCCGCAGGTTTCGCAAGCAGCCTCGTGAAACCGTCGATCTTTACCAGTGGCAGCGAAACCTCGCTGCAGCCGAGTTCCTCTATGGCGTATGCTGGGCAGCTGTGGCGTTTACCGAATTCCACCATAATAACGAAGCCGCCTATTTTTTTCTCTTCGCAGCTTTAACCGTCGTGACGGCGATCAGGATGCTGTTCGCGGCTTCGGTCATGCCGATCCTGCATGCGGGCACAATACCGGTGACGGGCGCCCTTGCGCTCCGGTTCCTCATGACGGGAGACGCCTTCTACTGGATCATGGCGGTTGTCGCCATCGGCATCCACTTCTATTTCATCTTTCTGGTCAAGAGCTTGCAGCGCACTGCTCTTTCGATGCTGGATTACCGCGCAGAGAAAGACCGTCTTATTGAGGAGCTTGGACAGGAGAAAACGGCTTCCGACGAGGCCCGCATCAAGGCAGAAGCAGCAAATTTAGCCAAATCGAAGTTTCTAGCCAATATGAGCCACGAGCTGCGTACTCCGCTGAATGCCATTATGGGCTTCTCCGAGATGATCAAGGACGAGGTTCTTGGTCCCATCGGGAACGCGACTTACAAGTCCTATGCCGGCGATATTCATGATTCCGGAAACCATCTCCTGAAGCTCATCAATGAGATTCTCGATCTTTCCCGGATCGAGGCCGGCCGCTACGAGCTTGCCGAAAAAGTGCTCGATTTCAGCGAAATCGCACAAGAAAGCATCCGGTTTCTGCGGCTAGACGCGCAGACCAAGAAATTGCGCCTCGTCACCGATTTCAAGCCGGAAATGCCGCGCGTTTTCGCAGATGAGCGCGCGCTCCGGCAGATTTGCCTGAACCTGATTTCGAATGCGATCAAATTCACGCCGGAGAACGGCGTTGTCGCGGTTCGGACTGGCATCCTCCCCGGCGGTGAAGCCATTTTGACCGTTCGTGACAACGGCCCCGGCATCCCTGAGGAGGAAATTCCCCGGGTCTTGAGCGCATTCGGGCAAGGGTCGCTGGCGCTCAAGATGCGCGATTGCGGAACCGGCCTCGGCCTGCCGATCGTCACCGGACTTGCGGAATTGCACGGAGGCCGCTTCGAGTTGCGCAGCAAAGTTGGCGCAGGAACGGAAGCCTCGGTGATCCTGCCGAAGTCGCGGGTTGTTCCGAACGCTCTTCAGCCGCGCAAGCAACCCGAGAACGTCATGCCCTTTCCCGTGCGTGCTGCATGAGCCTTCGGGCAGAGCGTGATTTCAATGCCCGTCGAAGGCGATCAGCGCGTGAGACCGGACCTGATGATCGGCTTCGAGCCGCTGCATTCCGCCAAGCTCCGGAAGGTCGATAACAAAGGCGGCGCCGATCACCACGCCGCCGACCCGGCGTATGAGCTTCACCGCCGCTTCCACCGTGCCGCCCGTCGCAATCAGATCGTCGATGATCAGAACGCGCTCTCCCGGCTGGATGGCGTCTTCATGCATTTCGATGATGTCGGTGCCGTATTCGAGCTTATAATCCTGCCCAATCGCCCGCCAAGGCAACTTGCCCTTCTTACGGATCGGCACGAATCCAGTGTTGAGCCTGTCCGCCACTGCGCCACCCACGATGAAGCCACGCGCCTCAATCCCAGCCACGGCATCAACTTTCATGTCCTCGTAGGGCGCTGCAAGCCTTCGGACCGCGGCGCGGAAGCCATTCGCGTGGCCGATCAGCGTCGTGATGTCCCGGAACATGATGCCGGGCTTCGGATAGTCCGGAATCGTGCGAACTAGCTCTTTCAGATCGAGATTGTCGTAGGTCATGGATGATCCTCCCGCGCGCACGGCGCAATAGGCGGCGCTCGCGCGCAGGTTCCACCAGCGCTTAGCAATGCATCCGAGGCTTTTCAACAAGTTTTCGGGGATCTAATGCCGCGGCAAATCTTTTGTCCGGAACAGCTTCGTCCGAGCGCCGTTGTAGATTTGTTGTGGAGAGGGTTCCCGTCATGTCTCACGAAGCTATCGTTGCCGCCCTGCTTGCTCTTGCCGCATACGGAGCGGCGGCCAAAACCAGCCCCGTCAAACCACGGGAGGCCAAGAGCGATGCACAAAAGAGTTAGCTCGTTCGCTTCTAGGTTAGCAATTTCGTGAAGCCGCTTGCACCAGGGTTTCTCACGCACACATACTCCTTTATGACGATTACAATCATAGTTGCAGCGATCATCACGCTGGCGGTCCTATTTGGCGGCGCTACTCTGACCAAGGTTGGACCTTGGTATCGGTCCCTTCGCAAACCTTGGTGGAATCCACCCGAGTGGTTATTCGGTCCAGCTTGGGCCGTCATCCTTGGGCTTGCTGCCTGGGCTGGTGTTCTGGCGTGGACTTCATCGCCGCCGGAGGCTCACTCCACCATCGCCATTCTTTTCGCGATCAACATCTTCTTTCACTTGCTCTGGACGCCGCTTTTTTTCAATTTGAAGCGGCCTGACTGGGCACTGGTTGAGGTGGTTTTCCTTTGGCTTTCGGTCGCCGCTCTGATCATCGGAGTCGCGCCCTATTCCACCCAAGCAAGCTGGCTTCTTGTTCCCTACCTTCTTTGGGTAGCGTTCGCAGCGTACCTCAACCTCAAGATCGTTCGGCTGAACGGCCCGTTCTCAAGTGTAAGATTGACTGATGCCTCGCGGACGTGCTGACAGGAGCCGCCTCCACCCTTCCATTGCTTGACAACGAACCGGCTCGATCGCTTACCTGACGGTATGTCGATCCGAGCCCAGGTATGTGCGGGACCAGCAATCATTCTCGTCGAGCCGCAACTCGGCGAAAACATTGGCGCCGCCGCGCGCGCCATGGCGAATTTCGGGCTTCGGGAGTTGCGGCTCGTGAAGCCCCGCGATGGCTGGCCAAACGACGCTGCGCGGGCCTCCGCCGCACTTGCCGGCGAGATCATCGATCGAGCCACCCTGTATGGTTCAGTCGCCGATGCAATCGTAGATCTGAATTATCTCGCTGCCACGACGGCGCGGAGCCGTTTCCTTGCAAAGCCGGTGCTTGCGCCGGACGGGGCGGCGGCGGCGCTCTTCGAACGTCATGCGGCGGGGCTACGATGCGGCATCCTTTTCGGCAAGGAGCGGACCGGTCTCGAGAATTCGGACGTCTCCCTGGCCGACGTGATCGTCACCGCCCCTGTCGATCCCGGATTTGCGTCGCTGAACTTGGCGCAATCCGTTCTCCTGTTCGCCTATGAATGGCGAAAACTTGTCAACCCCGAGTCGCTCGGCCGCAGCCTGCCCGACGCGCCAAAGGGGGCCGGCCAGCGATTCAAGGCGAGCCGCCCTGCCGAACGCCACGAACTTATCGGCTTTTTCGAGCATCTTGAACGCGAGCTCGATGCGTGCGGCTTTCTGTTTCCACCTGAGAAACGGGACACGATGGTGAATAATATCAGGACCATGTTCACACGCATGGCGCCGACCGAGCAGGAGGTGCGCACATTGAGGGGCATCGTCGCCAACCTGCGGCGCGGCCCTTGGAAGGGCACAGGCTCGCCCTGAAACGGATACAACCTAGTCATTGTGTTGCCGGGTTTATCTGCTTTTAGATGACCTCATGGGTTGTAGGCGTGAATGCTTCCATCCAACGCTTTCGTTCATCCTGGGGATTGAGGGCCGGTATGATTCTGCGATCCTTTTGTGTCGCTGTTTCGCTCCTGTGTGCGTCGGTTGCTGGCGCACAGACGTCAGGGGCAACAAGCGAGGTGAGCGATAAGACGTTGAAAACACTGAAGGCTCTCGCTTGGCAGTCGCTCCCCACCAGAATAGCCCAAAGCGACAAGACCGTTGTCGAGATCGATAAATCCGATCCATCCAAAATCGTTATTCCTGACGCCGATGCGAGGGAGATCATTCGGGAAGCGCACCTGACGGCGCGCGCACATAAGTGCGATCTCCAAGACCTTGTAATCGCCAACCGGGATGCGCTCCTTCTGCGGGAAAAAAATACCGGCAGATGGTCGGAAAGCCAGCTTCAGTACATCAATACCCTGCACCTTTTTACCGTGCAGCTTTTGCTGGGAAAGGTAGAAGCTGTCGATGCGAAGCCGAACGCCTCCATGCCTTCTCCGGTGGCTTGCAACGAGAAGGAAAAACAAGAGATCTCGAGCGCGGTGGAGGCGAACGAGAGGCTGCTTGGCAAATCGTAATCTCTTTCAGATTTGCGCGAGTGCCCGCGGCGGTAATAATTAACAATTCTTGGACCGCGCTTTAAAAGCGGCACAATTTTACTCAGCAATCGTGCTGATCCAAAGCGAATCAACTTTGAAATCGGCGCGGGTGGGCAATGCGAGGGACGGCGTTTTTTTATCTTATTTCTTTATTCGCAATGATCGTCCCGGCGAGCGGCGCAGAGACCGTCGCCTTCGTGATCGAGGCTGACAAGCCTGCCGTCACGGTGACGCCCTCTGACGCGTTGGGAGGGGGGCTCGATGGACATCACCGGGAGGAGAGCGAGCGAGCCTTCAAACCTCAGACGTTGAAGGAAATCGGGGAGGCGCCGTTTTATAGCCTCGCCTATCGCCTGCGCACCGAACTTGGCGGCGAGGTCTGGCATTGGAATGAGGAAGGGACGTGGAGCGACCCGGACCACGCTCAAGGCTACTGGACATCCAGCGCAGCATCCGAAAAGCCGATCCTGGTTTCCAACGGTTTCAGGCTTCCGCGCCGGGGCAATACAAAGGATCAAGCCAATCATGATGGCTTCTCCCGCCTTTCGGACGGCGATCCGGAAAGCTTCTGGAAAAGCAACCCCTATCTTGACCCGTTTTACACCGGAGAGGACGACGCGCACTATCCCCAGTGGGTTCTCATCAATTTCCGTAAAGACGTGCCCATCGACGGATTACGCATCCTTTGGGCCGAGCCCTACGCGGTCGATTACGAGGTTCAGTATTGGGAGGGTGAGCCTGCCGAATACTACAAGGATATGTTGCGCGGCCGTTGGCGTACGTTCCCGAACGGACAGATCACGGCGGCAGCCGGCGGCGATGTGCTGGTTCGGTTGAGCGACGCCCCGATCAAGACGAACTACATTCGCGTCCTCCTGAAGAAGGCGTCGGGAACGGCGCCGGCAGGGGCAACAGACGTACGCGACAGGCTCGGATTCGCAATCCGCGAGCTGTACGCAGGCAGCCTCGATGCCAATGGAATTCTCGCGGATGCGATGGCGCACGCGCCCGACGGGAAGAAGCAAACCGAAATCGTGACGTCCTCGACGGATCCCTGGCATCGCGCGACAGACCGCGACGCCGATATCGAGCAGTTCGGCATCGATCGGTTGATCGCGGCCGGCCTGGCGCGTGGAAGGCCGATCCTGATGGCGGCTGGGCTCCTTTATGACACGCCGGACAATGTGGCGGCGGAAGTGCGTTTTCTGAAAGCTCGCGGTTACGATGTCAGGCAGATGGAACTTGGCGAGGAACCCGACGGCCAGAATATCTCTCCCGAGCACTACGGCGCGCTGTTCGCGCAGTTTGCCGATGCCATCCGCAAAGAGAACCCCGGCCTCACCTTGGGCGGCCCCGGATTTCAGTCCGAGGTGGATGGCTGGAACAGCATCCCCGACAACGAGGGCAAAACATCGTGGATGGGCCGTTTCCTGTCCTACCTAAAGAGCCGCAATCGAATGACCGATCTCGGCTTTTTCTCTTTCGAATGGTATCCGTTCGACGATCTTTGCGAGGAAACGCCGCCGCAACAACTTGCGCGTCACCCCGCGCTCATCGCGCAGACGCTTCAGCGCCTCGAGCAGGATGGCGTGCCAAGGACCATCCCCTGGATCATCACGGAATATGGCTATTCTTCCTTTGCAGGGCAGGCGGAGGTCGAACTGCCCGCTGCGCTTCTCAATGCGGAGATCGCGCTGCAGTGGTTCATGCTGGGCGTTAAGTCGGCCTATCTTTATGGCATCGAGCCGGGCGAACCCATCCTCGACGGGGCAAAGTGCGAAACCTGGGGCAATTTGATGATGCTTGAGGGGAGGCCGGGAGGGCAGACCAGCTGGAAATTGCCGACCTACTATGGAGCGCAGCTCTTAACGAAGGAGTTCTTCGGGGCCACAGATGGGGAGCACACGCTCTATCCGGTGCGCATTGGGATGCCGAAGGATCAGCCGTCAACACTCGCGGCTTATGCGGTTCGCCGCCCCGATGACCTTTGGGCTCTCTTGGTTCTCAACAAGGACCCGACGCAGTCTCAAACAATCTCGGCCGTCTTCGAAAGTGGTGGTTCGGAGGTCCAGAAAGGGTGGCTCGGCCCTCAGAAGGTTTTCCAATATTCGCCCAGTCAATATCGCTGGAAAGCAAACAAGGACGACGGACACCCTCAGTTTTCGAATCCACCGGTGCAGAGCCGGACGGAAAAGGAGAAGCCGCTTTCCATCACGTTGCCGCCGATTTCAATCACAGTCATCCGGGCTCCGCGGAGCAAGGAAACGGCTTCGACGGTGCTCGAAACCGAAGCCGCGCATTGACAGGATAATCACGACGCCTTTGCACATAGCATCGTGCAAAGTACTTATTTATTTAGTTATGTGATTTTTGCGAAACAAACCCAATAAAGTTAACCGGGCGTAAAATCTTACAGGATGACCGCTCTTGCCTTCGCAAGCTTGTCCAAATCCAGAAGCTCTCGCAACAGCCCTTCAAGCGACGAAAGCGGCAGCATGTTTGGCCCATCGGACGGCGCGCGATCGGGGTCCTGATGCGTCTCGATAAACACGGCCGCAACGCCAACCGCAACGGCCGCGCGGGCCAGCACCGGCACAAAGCGGCGCTCGCCCCCGCTGGCCGTGCCCTGTCCGCCAGGTTGCTGCACCGAATGGGTAGCGTCGAAGACGACGGGGCACCCTGTTTCGGCGAGGATCGGGAGCGCGCGCATATCAGATACGAGCGTGTTGTAGCCGAAGCTGACGCCCCGCTCCGTGACCATGACATTGGGGTTGCCGGCCGAAAGCACCTTGGCAACCACATTCTTCATGTCCCAGGGCGCGAGAAACTGCCCTTTCTTGATCTTCACCGCGCGCCCCGTCTTTGCGGCCGCGATCAAAAGATCGGTCTGCCTGCACAGGAACGCGGGGATTTGCAGCACGTCTACGGCCTCTGCCACGGGCGCGCATTGCGAAGCGTCGTGAACATCGGTGACAACCGGAAGCCCGAGCGTGTCGCGAATTTCCGCAAATATGGGAAGCGCGCCCTCAAGGCCGATCCCGCGCGCGGCGTTTGCGCTCGTGCGGTTTGCCTTGTCGAAGGATGTCTTAAAGACGAGGCCAATGCCGAGGCGCGCCGCAATCTCTTTGAGCGCGGACGCCATCTCGAGTGCGTGAGCCCGGCTCTCCAGCTGACATGGCCCCGCAAAGAGGGAAAGCGGCAAGGCATTCCCGATCTGAACGCCGCCGGCCTCCACGATGGGATTAGGATTGACGGCCATTCTAAACGAGCCTGCTTTGGTGGACAGCGGCGCCTATGAAAGACGAGAAAAGCGGATGCGGATCGAATGGCCGCGACTTCAGCTCCGGGTGGAACTGAACGCCGATGAACCAGGGGTGGCTTGGTATCTCGATGATTTCAGGCAACCTCTTGTCCGGCGACAAGCCTGAGAAACTCAAGCCAGCCTGTTCGAGGCGCTCCCGATAGGTGATGTTGACTTCATAGCGATGGCGGTGGCGCTCGCTGATGCGCTCCCGGCCATAGATGCGCGCGACTTGGCTGCCCTCGGCGAGCACGGCCTCGTAAGCTCCCAGCCGCATGGTGCCGCCCTTGTCGCTCGTCGTGCTGCGCTGCTGGGCGGTGCCACCGCTCATCCATTCCGTCATCAAACCGACGACCGGCTCGGCGGCGGGGCCAAACTCGCTCGAACTCGCGCCGTTAATCCCGGCGAGATGCCGCGCGACCTCGATCACGGCCATCTGCATTCCGAAACAGATGCCGAGATACGGTACTTTTCTCACGCGCGCATAGCGGGCGGCCTCGATTTTGCCTTCCGTGCCGCGCTCGCCAAAGCCGCCCGGCACGATGATGCCGTGAATGTTCTCGAGGTGCGCGCTGGGATCGCCCGTCTCGAACAGCTCGGCGTCGAGCCAGTGGATATTCACGCGGACGCCCTGGCTTATGCCTCCGTGGGTTAACGCCTCGGTCAACGATTTATAAGCATCCTTGAGGTTCGTATATTTGCCGACAATGGCGATCGAGACATCACCGTCTGGATGCGCCATGCGGTGCGAGATTTCCCCCCAGACTTCGAGAGCAGGCTCAGGCGCATCGTTGATGCCGAACGCCGCCAGCACCTCGCGGTCGAGGCCCTCCTCGTGATAGGCGAGGGGAACATCGTAAATGTTGGGAACATCGAGGGCCTGGATCACGGCGCTTTCGCGGACGTTACAGAACAGCGCGATCTTGGCCCTGTCGCTTTTTGGGATTGGATGCTCCGAGCGGCATAGAAGGATGTCCGGCTGGATACCGATGGACCGAAGCTCTTTCACGGAATGCTGCGTGGGCTTCGTCTTCAGTTCGCCTGCCGCCTGAATGAAAGGCAGAAGCGTCAGGTGGATGAAGATCGCTCCTCCGCGCGGGAGGTCATTGCCGAGCTGGCGGATGGCCTCAAAAAAAGGAAGCCCCTCGATGTCGCCGACGGTGCCACCGATTTCTACGAGTACGAAGTCGGCCCCCTCGTTGCCCGACAGGATGAAGTCCTTGATGGCGTTGGTCACGTGGGGAACGACCTGCACGGTGCCACCCAGATAGTCGCCGCGCCGTTCGGCAGACAAAACGTTCTGATAGATCCGGCCCGTCGTGATGTTGTCATCGCGGCGCGCCGACACGTCGGTGAATCGCTCGTAGTGGCCGAGATCGAGATCGGTCTCCGCGCCGTCGTCGGTGACAAAAACTTCCCCGTGCTGGTAGGGGCTCATCGTCCCGGGATCGACATTCAGGTAGGGATCGAGCTTGCGAAGCCGCACAGAATATCCCCGTGCCTTCAGCAATGCGCCGAGCGCCGCCGATGCCAAACCCTTACCTAACGAGGAAACCACGCCGCCGGTAATAAAGATGTATCGCGCCATGGACTCGAAAGGTAATGCTTTGCTAACCCAAGCGGAAGGGAAAGCTCGCGGTTTTCAACGGTAGCGTCAGCCGCGGGATGGCGGCCGCTCTCTGTGCAAGTGCGCTTATTGCGATTGTGGAAGCTGTGGCAGCGCAGGGGTCGCCGGGGCTGGCGCCGGAACGGGCGCTGCAGGGGTTGACGATTGCGCCGCGGGGGTCGTTTCCGGCTTGAGCTTGGGCAGCTTGAGCGCGGGAAGGTTGCTCGGGGCATTCTCCACCGGCGCCGGTTCCGAGGCGGGCGTGCTTTCCCCGGAGGGCGCCTTTGCGGGGGTGCCGACCACAGCCGAAGTTGGCTGAGGCCGATGACCGAGGACACCAAGCCCGATAGCTGTTGTGAAGAAAATCGTAGCGAGAATCGCCGTCACCCGGGTCAGGAAATTTGCCGCGCCGCGGCCAGATACGAAGCCGCCGCCGCCGCCTCCTATGCCAAGCGCGCCGCCTTCAGACCTTTGGATAAGGATGAGCACAATCATCGACACCGCGGACGAGATGTAAAAGACAAGAAGGATGGTGGCCATAGACTCTCAACCGGTAAAATCGGGGGAAGCTCTCGCCATACATGACTGGTTTCGACAGCAAGTCAAGCCGTCAAAAAAACCGAAGTGCCGCTACCTGGAGCCTGCAGAACTGGCTTCGGCTGGCCGCTTCGCCTTCTCGGGCGCCTTGGCTGCTTTGGGTTTGGGCGGCTTGGAGGGAGCGCTCTCACTGCGATCCTTCGCGCCGGAAGCGTCCTCGGCGGGCTTCGCGCCATTATCCTCGTCTTCATCCTCAAGGTGCTTCAGATGCACGAGCGAACTTGGTGCGGAACAGCGAAACTTCATCTGCTCGTCGAGATCGATATATTGCCTGACGAGACCGAGATCCCCCGGCGAAAGGTGACCGGCTGCCCAAGCCGGTCCGTTTGCCATAAGCCTATCCACATCGAGGGCCTTCAAGTTCTGCAGCTCCTGCGCGAGTTTCGCGCAGGTGTTCTTATCCAAGGGAGATGCGCCTGCACCGACCGAGAGAAGAGCGGGAGCGCCTAAAATAAGCGCAAACACTGCGAAACGAGAAGACCGGGGATGAGAGATCATATCAAGCGGTCCTCGATCCCGAGGCTGCCTTGGCGGCGGCGATGATAGCAAGAAAGGAAGCCGCGTTCAGACTGGCGCCGCCGACAAGGACGCCATCCACCTCGGCGCTTTCGAAAATCGACGCGGCGTTGGCGGCTGTGACCGACCCGCCGTAAAGTACGCGCCAATGCTTTCCTTCGCTGGCGGGGAAGCGTTTGTGGATCTCGCGTCGCACGACCTCGTGGATGGCGGTAATGTCCGGTATCGTGGGAGACAAGCCAGTGCCGATCGCCCAAACGGGTTCGTAAGCGACGATAACGGTATCAGGCGTGCTATCCTCCGGCAGGCTCGCCGCGACTTGCCGCGCACAGACTTCGGGGGCAAGTCCCGCCACGCGCTCGCCTTTGGTTTCGCCAATGCAGACGATGACTTTCAACCCTGCCTTCAACCCCGCGGACGCCTTCGCGTGGACATCGCGGCTGGTCTCGCCATGGCCGCTTCGCCGTTCGCTGTGCCCGACGATCACGGCCGAGGCCCCGGCATCCTTCAGAATGGGCGCCGACAAATCGCCCGTGAAAGCTCCTTTCGGCTGTGCGTGACAGTCCTGCGCTCCGATTTCCACCGGCGATCCCTTAACCAGCGAAGCCGCTTGATGCAAAAGTGTCGCGGGCGGAAAGATCGCCACATCGGGGCCAGAGGGCTGAACCCCGGCTTTGACCGACTCGATCTCCTTGAGATCGGCCTGCAATCCGTTCATTTTCCAATTGCCTGCGACGTAAAGCTTGGGTCTTGTCATTGCATCTCTCTTGCTGAGCGCTTATCCACGAACTTGTTGAAGCGGGCAATCCAGGCGAATCTTAATATTGCGCGCACGTTTTTATTCTCTAAATTACCGCCATCGCGACCCTGCAAGAAATGCCGGCTGGAATCAAGGCCCGCTTTATCTTAAGCGTGTAAGGACGCCCACCCCCTATGATGCATATGCTTCGGAAAGCGGCTGCTTTCATCATGTTCGCCATTCTCATTGGCGCGTTTGCGATCAGTATGGGCGGAAATAACTATTTCGACCGCTACAGCCAGCAGACTGTCGCGAAAGTCGGTTCGGAGGTTATCACCCCCGAGCAATTCCGCCGCTCCTATCAAAGGGTGATTGAGAACCTGAGCCAAAGGGCCGGGCGCCGTATCTCCCCTCAGGAAGCGAAGGCATTCGGTTTGCCCAACCGTGTTTTGCAAGGGCTCATCCAGGATGCGACCGTCGATCTTGAGGCAGAGAAACTTGGGCTTGGATTGTCCGAGGCGGGCCTGCGGCAAGCTATTACCGGCACGGCGATGTTCCAGGATCCTCCCGGCACGTTCAGCCCGAAGAAATATGAGCAATTTTTGCAGCAGATCGGCTATACCGCTCCCTTTTTCGAGCAGGAGTATAAGAGCGATCTGATCCGGCGGCAGGTTCAGGGCATATTCGACAAGAGCGGCATTATTTCTAAAGCGCTGCTGGAAGCCTACAACAGATACGGCAACGAGCAGCGGACGCTTGCTTACTTCAGCCTCCGCGCCGGCGCAGCAGGCACGATCGATGCGCCCTCCGAAGAGACGCTTAAGAGTTACTATGATGAGCGCAAGACGCAGTTCATGGCGCCTGAACTGCGAAAAGTCGCCGTGCTCGCAATCACGCCGCAGTCTGTCGCGAGCAAAGTCAGCGTCTCCGAAGACGATCTCAAGGCAGAATACGCAGCCAGGGCCGCCAATTATTCGGTTCCCGAGCGGCGCAAGATCGAACTCATTCCATTCAAGACGAGAGCGGCAGCCGATGCCGCTTACCAGGAGCTGAAAGCCGGGAAAGACTTCCTTGACGTTGCCAAGGCGGCAGGGTTCAAGCAGCCCGAGCTCGATATCGGGCTTGTGTCCAAGACAGAGTTCTCCCAGAAGTTCGCCACCAGCCCTGCCATAATCCAGGAGGCATTCACAACCGATAAGGGGTGGACCAGCAGGCCGGTCGATGGTCCGCTCTCGACGGTTATCATGCGCGTGCTGGAGGTCGTTCCTGGGCAGGAAAAGAGCTACGACGAGGTCAAAGAGCAAATCCGCGCTGACCTTTCGAGGGCTCGCTCGACGGCGGAAAATGCCAGGCTCATCAAGTCCTTCGAAGAGGACCGCGCCACCGGCGTCGTGCTCGCCGACAGCGCGAAGAAGCTTAATCTTCCAATTGAGGAAGTCAGCTTTGACCGCACGGGCAAAGGCGCAGATGGCAACGCCATTGAGCTGCCCGGCATTCCGATCGCGACGCTGGTCGAGGCGGCATTTAAGTCCGATGTCGGGGTCGAAAACGAGGCCCTCCGGTTGCCAAGCGGAGGCTATGCCTGGTACGAAGTGCAGGATATCGTGAAGCCCAGGCAAAAGCCGCTCGATGAGGTGAAGGCCGATGTGGAGACCGCTTGGCGCAGAGAGCAGATCCTAACCAGGCTGGGCGAGAAGGCTCGCGATCTTGTGGCGCGCCTCAACCGCGGCGAGCCAATCGCCGATGTCGCTAAAAGCGTGGGGGCCGAGGTCAAGACAAGTCAGCCGTTGAAGCGTGAAGGATCGGAAGAGGGGATTGCGCCGGCTGCTATCGCGCAGGCCTTTACGCTCGGCGAGCATGGTGCAGGGTCAGCCTCGGAAGGCGAGTCTCGTGTCGTGTTCGAGGTCAAGAAAATTACGCTGCCTCAGCCGCTCAACGAGATCCAGGCCCGTGGCCTAGAGCAGCAACTCGCAAAACAAATCGCCGACGATAATTACTCGGGATATTTGGGCGGCATCATGAAGACCGCCGGCGTGTCTGTCGACCAGAAGAACTTCTCCGCCGTCGCAGGGGGCTCTTATGAAGGCGGTGAATAGATTTCGATGGCGTGCTTCCTTGCTTTGATGAGCCAAGAGACACGCAACTTTACGAGATCGCAAATCCAATGAAGGTTGAACCTTCGTCTTCCGAGTTCTCCGCGCGCTATGGCGCCGGTGAGGCCCAACTCGTTTCGATACGCCTTGTGGCGGACCTCGAGACCCCGGTGGCTGCGATGCTGAAACTCGCAGCAGACCGCCCCTATTCCTTCCTCCTTGAATCTGTCGAGGGTGGCGCGGTGCGTGGCCGCTATTCCATCATCGGCCTCGATCCGGACATTCTATGGCGCGCTCACGGAAATCGTGCGGAAATCAACACCGCACCGCTTGAGGACGCATCGGCGTTTTGCCCCTGTGAGGGAGGCACACTCAGCGCGCTTCGAGCGCTTCTCGACGCTTCGCGGGTCGATATTCCTCCACACCTGCCCCCAATGTCGGCAGGTGTGTTTGGCTATCTGGGCTATGACACCGTGCGGCTCGTCGAGCGCCTGCCCGCGGAAAAACCCGACCCCATCGGCGTGCCTGATGCGCTTCTGATGCGGCCCACGATCATGGTCATTTTCGATGCCGTCAAGGACGAGATGACAATCGTAACCACCGTCCGCCCGCAGAAGACCACCTCCGCCAAAACAGCCTATTCTCGCGCCATCGACCGGCTGACGCAGGTCCAGGACGCTCTCGAAACGAAAAGCGCGCACGCATCCTCCGCGAACGGCTTCGATGCTGTGTTCGCTTCGGCGACGTCGAACATGGCGCCAGAAGACTACATGACCATGGTTGGGCGCGCTAAGGAGTACATCGGCGCGGGCGACATTTTCCAGGTCGTGCTCTCGCAACGGTTCGCCACGCGGTTCGATCTGCAGCCCTTTGCTCTTTACCGCGCCTTGCGCCGTATCAATCCTGCGCCGTTCCTGTATTTCTTGAACTTCGGAGATTTCGCCGTCGCGGGCTCCAGCCCTGAAATACTCGTGCGCGTGCGTGAGGGAGAGGTCACGATCAGGCCCATAGCCGGAACCCGGCCCCGAGGCGCGACGCCAGAGGCGGATAAGCGTCTCGCCGCCGAGCTTCTCGCCGACACGAAGGAGCGCGCCGAACACTTGATGCTCCTCGATCTCGGCCGCAACGATGTGGGCCGTGTCGCCGAAACGTCATCCGTGCGCGTGACCGACAGCTTCTTCCTGGAATATTATAGCCAAGTCATGCACATCGTTTCAAATGTGGCTGGCCGGCTCGACGCAAAACACGACTCCATCGATGCTTTGATGGCGGGATTCCCGGCGGGCACCGTTTCCGGAGCACCGAAAGTCCGCGCCATGGAAATCATTGATGAACTTGAGCCGGAAAAACGCGGGATTTACGCGGGCTGCATCGGATATTTTGCCGCCAACGGGGAGATGGATACCTGCATTGCGCTTCGCACTGCAATTGTGAAAGATGGGATGATGTATGTTCAGGCCGGCGCCGGCATCGTCGCGGATTCCGTCCCGGCGTCAGAGCAGACCGAGTGCGAGAACAAGGCTCGGGCTCTTTTCCGGGCTGCGGAAGAGGCGGTGCGATTCGCCGGGCAGGCGGCCCGTGGCCAGTAGTGCGGGGGATAAGGTTGTCCAATGAAGAAGGTGACGCTCTTTCGCCACGCCAAGTCCGGTGAGAAGGATAATCCACGCATCGACGATTTCGACCGCCCGTTGTCGGATCGCGGTCTCAAAGCAGCGCCGAAGATGGGCCTCGCCATGCGCGACAGGCATTTGCTCCCCAACCTGATTTTGTGCTCCCCTTCGGTGCGTACGCGCCAGACGCTGACGCTGGCCTCGGCCGAGGCTTGGGATGATGCGCCGAAAGCCCGCTTCGACAAAAAGCTGTATGAGGCAAGCGCCCAAACTCTTTTAAGTGTCCTGAAGGGCGTATCTAAGGATGTGGACCATGTCATGATCGTCGGCCACAATCCCGGCCTTCAAGACCTCGCGGTTACGCTCGCGGTCGACGGCCGAGAGCGCCAGCAGCTCAAGGATAAGCTGCCGACGGCGGCTGTTGTGAGCATTGAATTTGAAGAAGAGCTTTGGACGGAGTTGCAGCCCGCGTCCGGACATGTGGTGCTTTACATGTCGCCGAAAACACTTCCGGGCCAGGAGCATAAATAGTGATTACGATCATCGATAATTACGACAGCTTCACCTACAATCTCGTCCATTATTTCGGCGATCTTGGCGTCGACGTGCACGTCTATCGCAATGACGAGAAGACGGCGGCGGCGGTGATGGAGGAGAGGCCCGAGGCGATCGTCATGTCGCCGGGTCCGTGCACGCCGAACGAAGCCGGCATTTGCCTCGACCTCGTGAAAGAGAACAAGGGACGCATCCCGCTGCTTGGCGTTTGCCTGGGGCATCAGTCCATCGGTCAGGCTTTCGGCGGCCGGGTGATCCGCGCGCCGGTGCTGATGCATGGCAAGCTTTCGAAAATCTACCACGAAGGAACCAGCCTTTTCCGCGGATTGCCGAACGCCTTCGAGGCGACACGCTACCATTCGCTCATTGTCGAGGCAGATACTCTTCCGGCTTGCCTCGCGGTGACGGCGCGCACATCCGATGGCCTCATCATGGCGCTGGAGCATCGCAGCGAGCCAACCTTCGGCGTGCAATTCCACCCCGAAAGCATCGCAAGCGCGAACGGCCACGCGATCCTCGCGAACTTTCTGACGCTGGCGCAAGTGCGCTGGTCGCCGCGAAAAGAGGGACTCGTTCTGCCTGCGCTTGAGCCTTCTTCCGGATGCGCGACTCTCGCTTGAGCCAACCGATGCAAGACACGCCCAAGGCCGACCTCGCAGCCACATTTCGCCCTCTTTTCGAAAAAGCCGCAGCAGGAGCTTGCCTTTCCGAGGAGGAAGCTCGAGAGGCATTTACATGCATTATGCAGGGGGCTGTTCCCGAGATCGAGCTGGCCGGATTTCTCGTGGCTTTGAAGGCGCGCGGGGAGACGGTGGACGAAATTGCAGGCGCAGTCGCTGCGATGAAGATGCTTATGGTGCCTGTGATTGCTCCCGAAGGGGCCATCGACATTGTTGGCACGGGCGGCGACGCGAAGGGCACGTTCAATATTTCAACGGCGACCTCGTTCGTACTGGCCGGAGCAGGCGTTCCGGTTGCGAAACATGGGAATCGGGCGGTGTCCTCGAAATCCGGCGCGGCGGATGTGCTCGAAAAGCTCGGCGTCACGATCAAGATGCCGTCCGACCGCATACCGCTTTGCTTTGAGCGTGCTGGACTTGCCTTTCTCTGGGCGCCGACCCACCATCCGGCAATGCGCCATGCGGCCTCGGTGCGCCAGGGCCTCAAGATACGGACGATTTTCAACCTTCTCGGGCCGCTCCTCAATCCTGCGGGCACGAAACGCCAGCTCATAGGCGCTTATTCGGAAGATTGGCTCATGCCGATGGCCGATGTGCTGAAGCGGGGTGGCGCGGAACATGTGTGGGCCGTTCATGGGGCCGACGGCATGGATGAGCTTTCCACCACCGGCGTCAGCCGCGTGGTCGAATTGAAGAATGGCAAGCTCTCCCGTTTTGACGTGCATCCAAGCGACGCTGGTTTGCCCGAAGCGAGCGCGTCCGATCTGCAGGGCGGATCGCCCGAGCGCAGTGCGGTTGCAATGCGGGAGCTCTTGCGTGGCAATCATGGGCCGTTCCGGGACATCGTTCTCTTGAATGCGGCAGCCGCTTTCATCATCGCGGGAAGAGCCGAGACCCTCAAGGAAGGCGTCCGCCTCGCCGCCGCGTCAATTGACAAAGGCCAAGCCGAGAAAGCGCTTGATGCTCTGATTTCGGCGAGCACCGATGCTGCCATTGCGCAACCAGAATTAGTGGTCGATGCAAAGTAATGTTAAATTGCAATCTTCGAATGCTCGCCGCGGAAAACGCTTGAGTGATTGCGGTGTTCTGCGATCTGATGGACGCCACAACCCGTACCTAAAAGCATTCGAAAAAAACGGTGGCGCTATGAGCATTCTCGACCGCATTGTCGCCTATAAAAAGGAAGAAGTCGCAGCAGCCAAGGCGAAGACGCCGCTGGCCGAATTGGAAGAACGGGCTTCAGCCGCGCCGTGTTTACGCGACTTCTTCGGTGCGCTGTCGAGAAAATGCGCGCGTACGGGACCGGGCCTCATCGCGGAAGTGAAAAAGGCGAGTCCGTCGCGTGGCCTCATCCGTCCCGATTTCGATCCTGCGACAATCGCCAAGGCCTACGAGCGCGGGGGAGCGGCGTGCCTCTCGGTTCTGACTGACAGCCCATCCTTTCAGGGCTCGCCGGAGGCGCTGATCGGAGCGCGGGCAGCGACGCGCCTTCCTGTGCTGCGGAAAGATTTCATGGTCGACCCGTATCAGGTTGCCGAAGCGCGCGCGATGGGGGCCGACTGCATCCTTGTCATCATGGCTTGCACCTCCGATGGGCTTGCCGGTGAACTTTTCTCCACCGCTCGCGCCATGGACATGTCGGTTCTTGTGGAGGTTCACAATCAAGAAGAGTTGGAGCGCGCGCTGATGCTGAACGCTTGGCTGATCGGCATCAACAACCGCGATCTCAACACGTTCGAGACGCATCTCGAAACGACCGAAGAGCTTGCGCAACTGATTCCGCCGGGCCGCATTATCGTTTCGGAAAGTGGAATTTTCACGCCGTCCGATATCGCGAGGCTCACGCGCGCCGGCGCAAGCGCGTTTCTTGTCGGAGAGAGCCTGATGCGGCAGCGGGATATTGAAGGCGCGACGAGCGCACTTCTCTCGCCCGCCTCTGAGCGGGAAAGGCGGGTAGCGAACGCATGAGCGAACTGTCCCATATTAATGCCAGAGGCGAGGCGTCCATGGTCGATGTGGCCGAAAAACCGGTCACGGAGCGGATCGCGGTCGCCGAAGGCTTTGTTGTGATGGAGCGCAGCACGCTGCGCCTAATTGAGGAGGGGGACGCCCCGAAAGGCGACGTGCTCGCCGCGGCGCGGATCGCGGGCATCATGGCGGCAAAACGCACGTCCGATCTGATTCCGCTCTGCCATCCCCTCGCCCTTACAAAGGTGCATGTCGATTTCGAGTTGTCACCCGCGCTTCCAGGCGTGCGCATCGAGGCGATGGCGCGAGCCCTTGGCCAGACTGGCGTGGAAATGGAAGCGCTGACGGCGGTGTCGGTGAGCTGCTTAACACTCTACGACATGCTCAAAGCGCGTGACAAAGGGATGCGTATCGAGGGCATTCGCCTCCTCTCCAAGACAGGCGGCAAATCCGGCGACTTCCACGCTCCCGCTTGAAAGGGGCAGCCATGACCTTGATGCCGGTGGCCGAAGTGCAGGCGCGTATTGTAAACGCCGTCGAGCCTCTGGACGCCGAAACGATCACGATCTTCGAGGCCGCAGGCCGCGTCCTCGCGGATGACCTCGGGGCGAAGCTGACGCAACCGCCCTTCGCCGCGTCGGCCATGGATGGCTATGCTGTCCGCGCTGCCGACGTTGCATCCATTCCCGCTTGCCTCAAGGTGATTGGCAGATCGGCCGCAGGCCATGGTTTCAACGGCGAAGTCGGAGCCGGCGAAGCCGTCCGCATCTTCACCGGCGCGCCTGTTCCGGTGGGAGCCGACACCATCGTCATTCAGGAGAACGCCAAGGTCAAAGGCGACGGTGCGGTCGAGATCCTGGAACCGGCGCAAATCGGGCGATACATCCGCCCGATTGGCTACGATTTCTCGGAAGGCGATATCTTGCTCGCCGCTGGTATGGAACTGAACAGCCGCCAGCTTATGCTGGCCGCCGCCATGAACCGCGCCACGGTGTCGGTGAGGCGGAAGCCCATTGTTGCCGTTCTCGCGAATGGCGATGAACTCGTGCAGCCGGGACAGTCGCCGGGCCCGGGGCAAATCATTTCGTCGATTCCTGCGGGCATGAAGGCCGCCATCGCGGCCTGGGGTGGTGAACCCCTTCTCCTCGACCTCGCTCGGGACAGCAAGGAAAGCCTCGCGGCTTGCGTTCGCGACGCGCGCGATGCTGATGTTCTCCTGACCATCGGCGGCGCGTCCGTCGGCGAGCACGATCTGGTTCGCGGCGCCCTCGAAGACATGGGCGCGCGCTTCGAGGTGCTTAGGGTTGCAATGCGCCCAGGCAAGCCCGTCATGTTCGGCTTTTTTGGCGATCAGCGCATCCTGAGCATGCCTGGCAATCCCGCCTCCGCAATCATCTGCGCACGCGTTTTTCTGAAGCCGCTGCTTGACAGGTTTCTCGGGCGCGCGCGCAGCGATGAACCGCGCACCGCTCGGCTCGCCGTCCCCGTTGAGGCGAATGGCGAGCGTGAACACTACATGCGCGCCAAGCTTTCCGAGAATGGGGTCGCTCCAATCGGCGACCAGGATAGCTCGCTCATGAACGCTTTCGCGAACGCCGATTGTCTTCTCGTCCGGCCAGCGCGAGACCCAGCCCTTCAAGCCGGCTCGCTTGTGCGAGTTTTCCCGCTCGACTTTTAACAGCACCGCTGCCGAGGCGTTTTGCTCTTGCGGAACGCAAAGAGAACGCTTATTGCTGTTCTTGGTTTGTACAAGCTTAATCCGACACTCTATTTGGGGCTGTCATGCTGACGCCAAAGCAAAAGCAACTGCTTCTCTTCATCAACGAGCGCATCGAGGCGACTGGTGTTCCGCCGTCGTTCGACGAGATGAAAGAGGCGCTGGAGCTCAAGTCGAAATCGGGTATTCACCGCCTCATCATGGCGCTTGAGGAGCGCGGTTTCATTAGGCGGCTACCCCACCGCGCCCGCGCGCTGGAAGTCACGAAAATGCCCGAGCGCGGGCGTAATGTGTTCGACGCCGAGAGGCGCCGCGGCGGCTTCATGCCGACGGTTATAGAAGGGACAAAGCGTTCCTCATTCGAGGAAAGTCCCCAGTCGGCGTTTATCCGTGACAGAGAAGACGGTGGCATTCAGGTTCCTGTCATGGGGCGGATCGCAGCAGGCGTTCCCCGTTCCGCTATCGAGGATCACAGCCACGTGCTTGTCATGCCGCCTGAGTTCCTTTCCCAGGGTGAGCACTTCGCGCTGGAAGTTCGCGGCGATTCAATGATCGATGCGGGTATCCAGGAGGGCGATACAGTCATCCTGAAACGGACACCGACGGCGGAAAGCGGGGAGATCGTGGTTGCTCTCATCGACGACGAGGAGGCCACGCTTAAGCGCTTGCGTAAGAAGGGACAATCGATTGCCCTCGAACCTGCCAATCCGGCCTTCGAGACCCGCATTTTCGGACCGGACCGGGTGAAAATCCAAGGCAAGCTCGTGGCCCTTCTTCGGCGCTACTGAAAGAGAGCGGGCGAAGCCTCTCATCAAACAACGCTAAAAGTGTTATATATAATATCGAAGCCTGGGTTGCCTCCCGGGCGAGAAGCATTCAATAACTTTGCGGGTGGGAACGAGGAAGCGCCGAATGTCTGATAAGCGCAGAATACCGGAAAAACGCCGACTGGCTGAGAAACAGGAAAAGCCGGAGAAGGCGGTAAGCCCGGCGGAGAAACCTTTGCCCGGTTTGCAGGCGCCGGAGGAATTTGTCACCAACCTCTTGCGATCCGTCGAAGCCACCGGCCTGGTCATCTCGAAAATCGTGGAGAGCAAGGACAAGCGCAACGGCGCGTTCACGGTCGCGAGCGGCATGTCCGATTCCGGGAAATTATTTGCTCCCATCATCCAATACTGGATGAACGATCCAAAGGCGTATGCCGACGCCCAGGCAAAGCTCAGTGAGGATATGATCGAGCTTTGGGGCCGCACGTATAAGCGTTTTCTCGGTGAAAAGGTCGAGCCTATGATCGAGCCTTCGGGGCATGACCCGCGTTTCACCGACAAGGAATGGAAAGAAAACGCCTTCTTCGATTTCCTGAAGCAGGCCTATTTGCTCGGTGGCAAGTGGGCCGAAAACATGGTTCACAATGCGTCGACGGTGGATGCACACGTAAAGCATCGCGCCGAATTTTATCTGAACCAGATCGTGAGCGCGCTCTCGCCGTCGAATTTCCCGTTCACCAACCCCGAAGTGATCCGTGCCACGGTATCGACGGGTGCGAAAAACCTCTCCCAGGGCATGACCCATCTTCTGGAAGACCTCGATCACTCGGGTGAGCTTCTTCGCGTCCGGCAGACCGACATGTCGGCCTTCGAGGTGGGCAAGAACCTCGCGGTGACGCCTGGGAAGGTGGTCTACCAGAACGAGCTGCTGCAGCTCATCCAATACACACCGACGACAGAGACTGTCCACGAAGTGCCGATGCTTATCGTGCCGCCGTGGATCAATAAGTTCTATATTTTGGACCTCTCGCCTCCGAAGTCCCTCATAAAATGGATAGTCGACCAGGGCTTCACCGTATTTGTCATCTCGTGGGTGAACCCGGATGAGCGGCTCGCTTCGAAAACCTTTGAAGACTACATGATCGAAGGGGTCGTGGAGGCCGTGGGCGCTGTGCTTCGCATCACGGGCCAGCCACATACGAATACGCTCGGCTATTGCGTGGGCGGAACGCTGCTCTCGTGCACCCTCGCCTATATGGCCGCAAAAGACGACCACCGCATCAACTCAGCGACGCTTTTCACGGCTCAAACCGATTTCACGAATGCGGGTGATCTTCTGGTCTTCATCGATGACGAGCAGCTTAAGGCGCTCGAGGATCTGATGGCGGAAAAAGGGTTCCTGGATGGGGCTAGGATGGCAGCAACCTTCAACGCGCTGCGCCCAAAAGATTTGATCTGGCCTTACGTCGTCAACAATTACCTGCTCGGCAAGCAGCCCTTCCCGTTCGACCTCCTTTACTGGAACTCGGATTCGACGCGGATGCCCCCTGCCAATCACAGCTTCTACCTGCGGGAGTTCTACCAGAAGAACACGCTCGCACAGGGGCTTCTGGAACTGGGCGGGGTGACGCTCGACCTCAGCAAGATAACGGTTCCCATCTACGATGTGGCCGCGAAGGAGGACCACATCGCCCCTGCCCAGTCGGTTCTGAACGGCGCCAAGCTCTTTGGTGGCCCGGTCCGTTTCGTTCTGGCCGGATCGGGGCATATTGCAGGCGTGATCAACCCGCCTGCTAGGAAAAAATATCAGTATTGGATTCTCGAGGACGGCGACGCAAAAACCTTGCCCACTATCGACGCATTCATTGCGAATGCACATGAATTTCCGGGATCCTGGTGGCCCGACTTTAAGGACTGGCTCGCTTCGCAGTCAGGCTCGAAAATTCCTCCGCCTCAGCCCGGCGGCGGCATCTTCACGCCGATAGAGGATGCTCCTGGCTCCTATGTGCGGTGAGCTTTATTTGGCGAGGCGTTGCCGCTAACCTTGCAGCTTGTGGCCGATGAACTCCTTGATTTTCCGGGCGAGTTCATCTGCTCCCATGTCCCTGAAATCCTGATCCGCTCCGGGAATCACGGCCATCGTCACAGTTTTGAGGCTTGAGAACTCCGGTTCAGCGGCCTTGACCTCGCTCAGGATCGGATCCGCATCGCCAATCGCAATCAACACGGGAACCTTGATGCTCTGCAACAGGTTCGTTGTCTTGAACTTGGCATTTGCCCCGTAGTAATTCGCGAATGCTCCCGCCGTCACCTGCGGCTTCGTGCAGGCCAGGAATCCCGGTACGTCGACAAATAGATTGCCGCGCTCGCTGGCCACAAGTTCCTCGGCCTTCGCAAGCTCCGGCCGCAAGGGTCGCCCAAAACGCGCGAGATACTCCGCCTCGGCCTCCTCTTCGCTCTGCATCAAAGGCGACATGAGCACGGTCCGCTTCACGGTCTTGTCCAAGCGGTTGATGGCATAGAGCGCGACCTGATTGGCGCCACGCCCGTGACCCGCCACTGTGATGGAGGTCGCGCCTTTTTCTTTCAGCCATTGAACCCAGCCTGCGATCTCGTCGATGGCGTCCTCATGGCGGTGATCCTGTTCCATCGCGCAATCGAACATGCCGTGACGCTTATCCATGCCGAGCCCGAGCGTTATAGCGAGCGAGCTGATCCCCTGATCGCGCAGGCTATCCTGGAGCGCCGCCATCAACTCCATCCGGTCATGGCCTAGCGTGTCGTGCACCAAAAGAACGACTTCGTTCTTGAGTGATTTGCCCGAGGCAACCTCAAGATTTGCCGATACCTCAAGACCAAGATAATCCGAGGAAACCTGCTCAGCAGCGCATCTCGCGATTGCTGCCGCAATCGAAAGCGCCGCCAAGGCGAAAACAATGAGGGCGCGCATGAGTCCCTTCCGGTTAAGCCTTATATAGTGCTCTCGCTAACGGTGCTTATGGACGAAATCTGGGCCAAAGGCGGTCAAATGGCCTCATTGATGGTGATAAAGTGGCGCCACGGCTGTTTTTCTCGGCTCCTTCTCCGCTGCGCCTGCATTTCCGTGCGGGACGGCGCCCTTATTCGTCAGCGGTGCGTTTCGGCGCGGGCGGGCTTTGCGGCTGATTCTCGAGTTCGAACGTTTCCCCCCGTGCGGAGGGCGCTCCGCTTTGGTGCCCAGAGCCTTTCGCCCAGATGTTGAAGGCCTCGACGACGCCCGCGAAGGCCATCGCGAAATAGAGATATCCGCGCGGAATGTGAAGGCCTAAGCCGTCTGCAAGAAGCGCTACGCCGATCAGGATCAGAAAGCACAAGCCTAGCATCTTCGTTGTCGGATGGCGCTTGATAAACCCGCCAACCGGCGCGGCTGCCGCGTACATGATGCCAATGGAGATGCAGATTGCGGCGACCATCACTTCGATGTCGCGGGCGAGCCCGACGGCCGTGATGATCGAATCGAGCGAGAAGACGAGATCCATAACGGCGATCTGGGATATGACCGCACCGAAGCTCGCCTTTTGCCGGCCCGTACTGGAGGGATCTTCTCTGCCTTCTATTTCGACATGAATTTCCTGCGTGGCCTTAACCATCAGGAAAAGGCCGCCGCCGATTAAGATCAGGTCGCGCCAGGAGAAATCCTGCCCGGCAGCGCTGAAGACGGGGTAGGTAAGTCGGGTTATCCAGCTGATCGCCGACAGTAAGGCAAGTCGCAAGCCAAGTGCCAAGCCAAGGCCCACCGCTCTGGCCCGCTGCTCCTCTCTTTGAGGGAGAGCATGCGTCAGGATCGACAGAACGACGATATTGTCGACGCCAAGCACGACCTCCAAAGCTGTCAACGTGATCAAGCTGGCCCACGTCGCCGGATCGAAGAGCAGTTCCATCTAAAGCTCTGCCGCGACGCGGCCTTCTTCTAGGGGAAATTTTCACTTCACGGGATCGAAAAGGCGGCCGCCTCCAGCCCTCGCGCTTACGCCAATCGCGATGACATAGATCGCCGCTACAGCGAATATAACCTGCTCGGCTGTCGTTCCAGGAAAACCGTGAACGATCGCGCTCACAGCGGCCGCGCCCCAGGCTGAAACAACGGTGAAGGTCAAAAGACGCAGCCGCCTTACGCGCAAGGGGTGGACCCAATAGAGCGGTATGAACGTGAAGACGGCACAAATTCCAATGATCGAGGCGGAAGCGGCAGGGGGCAGGTCAAGCACGAAGCAATAAAGCACGACGACATTCCAGATCGCGGGGAAACCAACGAAGTACCCGTCGGCGGTCTTACTCTCGGTGTCGGAGAAGTGGTAAAGAGACGAGAGCATAATAACTGACGCCAACGGTAGGCGCAGGCTCTCCGACACGATTTCGGCTCGGGCAACCATAAACGCCGGCACCGTAACGTAGGTCACGTAATCGACGAGGTGGTCAAGCTCTTCTCCGGAGAAACGGGGCAGAGCGCGCTTGACGTCAACCATCCGTGCGAGGGGGCCGTCAACACCATCCACAATCAAAGCTGCGCCCAACCAGGCGAAGGCGGCTGTCCACTGGCCATCACACACCGACAGAAGCGAGAGAAGACCGAGCACGCCGCCGGTAGCGGTCAAAACATGAACCGCCGCGGCACCCACCAACCTAGGATAATTTCTTGAGCGCAAGCTCATCAAGGGAACTCGCGCCGGGGCCAAAACTAAAATTTGTGGGTCAAAGTACCCTTGATCTGCATGTCACTTTCGGGAGCATGCTGATCGAGTTGGAGAGCTTCCGATCCACTCTTGGGGCCGTACAATAGCTCAAGGCCAAAGTCGAGCTTCGGAAGAGTACCGAGCGTTCCAAGCCCTGGGATTGTTACATCCGTCCCATTGGACTTTCCGGTCGTCATGGAGTCGTTAAGATCAAACTGGGGTACCTGCCCAGATATGCCGGGCTGGATGAACTGGGAGGGTGGATTAGCCTGCAAGCTCGCGGACGGAGGCGGTACAGGCTCCGTTGAAAACGCCGCAACTGCCGTGATCTGCTGGACAAGCGACAAGGCGATGCCGCACGCCAGTGCCGCCCCCTTCAACTTTCTCTCCCAGACCATGACTCTCTCCCGCCTAACGCCATTAAGATGATTGCGAACCTCTATGAATGCAAGTTTGTTGATTCATGGCTTAAGTTCTTAGGATATATGATGTTTTTTGGAGGGTACTGCGAATCCGTTGCGGAAAGGCATCAGTTCGGGGTAAGGGCGCCTTATTTTCGTCCTGAATTCCCATCGCTAGAGACCGTTTGATTGCGCAGCCATTCAACGTAGGCGCGCGCAACCCGGCGAGGCTCGAATACGATGAGAGCGGGAACGGTATAAGGATGCTTCGCTGCCAAGGCTTCGAGCACTTGTGGCTCGAGTTCCTTTCTTGTCTTGACGAGCATTGCCACCTCGCTTCCATTCTCGATGGCGTCTTCCCAGCGATAAATGGAAACCATACCGGGAAAGATATTGACGCAGGCGGCAAGCTTCTCCGCAACGAGTTCTCCGCCCACTTTCTGAGCATCCATTTCGGTCGGGAATGTGGTATAGAGAACGATCATCTCGGCATCCTTGTCCATGGTTTCCCCCAAATGTGCAGCATCTGTGCTCTGTCCGATTTGCCGGACGTCCAAGCTCAGGAGTTATCATGGCCGAGGTGAGCCCGGCTCATACTCAGACGGCCGTCTTTGCTGATAAGGTTCGTCTGGGCCTCGTTGCAAGCCCCGCGCCGGAAGCGCAGGCGGCATTGAAGCGACTCACAAGGCGCTATGGGGCCGTCGACCCCGTGTCCGCCAGCGTCATCATCGCGTTGGGCGGCGACGGCCTTATGCTGCAAACGCTCCATCGCTTCATGGGGAACGAGGTTCCCATTTACGGCATGCACAGGGGCTCCGTCGGCTTCCTCATGAATGAATACAAAGAGGATGACCTCATCGAGCGCGTGTCCAACGCGAAGCTGAGCATCATCCATCCGCTGAAAATGCAGGCGGAAAATCGGGCCGGCGAACAGCTCAACGCGCTTGCGATCAACGAGGTGCACCTGTTCCGTCAAACGGCGCAAAGTGCGCGGCTGGTGATTGTAGTCGACGGGAAAGAACGGCTCAGCGAACTCATATGCGACGGCGTCCTTGTCTCGACGCCCGCGGGCAGCACCGCTTATAACCTCTCTGTCGGGGGGCCGATTCTTCCCTTGAAGGCGCGCCTCCTCGCCCTGACGCCGATAAGCCCGTTCCGCCCGCGGCGCTGGCGCGGGGCGCTTCTCTCGAACAAGGCGCTCGTCAGGATTTCGGTTCTGGAGGCCGAAAAGCGCCCGGTCAGCGCCGTCGCCGATCATGCCGAGTTCCGGGACGTGCTCAAGGTCCTTGTTCGCGAGGAACGGAGCATCGGTCTCAAACTTTTATTCGATCCAGGTCACGCCCTGGAAGAGCGCATCCTCGCAGAGCAGTTTCGTTTTTAGGCTCCTGGTTGACCGGACAGGCCGGCGCCCCTTAAATCCAGCAGGTTTCAGGACCGCAAAGGTCGACGAAAATGCGGACAGTCATCGCAACCATTCTAGTCTCATTCACTTTGTGCAGCTTCGTATTGACCTGCCAAGCCGAGGAGGTCCGGGCCGTCGTCATTCTTGACGCCACCGCGCAAATGGGCGCAAACCTGGGCCAGAAGCGGAAGTTGGACTGGGCAAAAGCCGGCATCAGCGGAGCTGCGAGCCGGATGGAGCCGAGCCGTTCGTTTGCGCTCTGGACTTTCGGCACATCTCCACAGAAGAAGTGTGAGGACATCAGCGCGGCGGTTCCGCTTCAGCCCGCCGGGGGCGCTCTTGTCGTGTTGGACAAGGCATTGGGCACGCTTCAGCCGAAAGCGGCGCGGGCGCCAGCCATGGATGCCTTGCAGGCCGCGCTCAAGTCGGCCGGCAGTGCCGAAGGAAAGCCGGTCTCCGCCATTCTTATCGCCGGAACAGGAGACGATTGCATCGGCGATATCTGCGGCGCCGCGGGACGAGTTCATGGACTTTACCCCAACGCCAAGTTAACGGTTCTTGGCATGAGCATGAGCGAGCAGGCGGCAACGAACTTCACCTGCGCGGCGAAAGCGATGGGCGGCACATTTATAGGCGTGAAGTCCGGAGCCGATCTAGAACGCAGCCTGCGGGACGCGTTCGGCACAGCACAACCAGCTGGGCAGCCAAAGGCGGCAGTGGTAACGCCGACAAATGCCGCGGGCGGTGGGGCTGACGCCAATGCGCCCGAGGCACAAGCGGCAGCCCCAGCAAACACGCCGCCTCCGACGGATCAGCCTGCGGAGTTGGAAGAGAAGTTGGTTCTGCCGCCGCAACCCGAACCTAACGTCGTGCTTTCAGCCGCTCTTGTAACGGGCATGCCGCCGCTCGAGGCTGGTGTTACTTGGGAAATCTACAAAACCCAGGTTACTCCCACGGGGCAGATTCGCGCCGCCGAAGCGCCTCTTTGGGTCGGCGGCGGGGGGCAGGCCAAAGCCAAACTTCCTGAAGGCCGATATAGCGTAAAAATGGCGTATGGCCTCGCAACGGGCAGCGGAGAGTTCACACTCGGCGCTGAGAAGGTCGCAAAGACGATCGCGCTCGATGCGGGCACGATCGTGGCCGAGGCGCAGCAAGTGCCCAACGGCCCGCCTGTCGGAGATGCATTTTTCGTGCTCTCGAAGCAGAAGACGCCAGCCGCTCGCGAAGAACTCGGCCGCTCAAGCGGAGCCCCTGCGCTTTTTCATCTCAATGCGGGGGACTATCTGCTGTCCGCTTTTGCAGGTTCTGCGACGCTTGACGCTTCTGTAAAGGTCATCGCCGGTAAAGTTTCAGTGGTCCGGATGCCCCTGAGCGTGGGCACCCTCGAGATCAAGACCTTCGCCAAAGAGGGGTCGCCCGAGCTCGTGACTGCGTGGCACCGGCTCTCGCCCGCTGCTTCGGACTCAAAGAACGGCGCGATCCCTGTCATGAGGGTCTCCGGCTCCTCCAACCGGCTGCAGGTTCCCGCTGGCAGCTATCGCCTGGAATCGGTCTACGGCAATGCGCGGGAAGAAAACCTGGTCACAGTAAAGGCCGGACAGCTGACATCGCAAAATGTCATCCTGAACATGGGGGAGGCGAAGCTCAGCCTTTCGTCAGGGAAATCCGATAAGGTCTGCGCGGTCTATGAAACCGGTGCGGATCGCAAGGCTGGCCCGGTCGCGCGCGCAGCCGGCTCCGACATCCGCTTCATCCTCAAGGCCGGGCGCTACGATGTCGAATGCAGCGGAAAAGGCGAGAATGCGCCGGCCAAGCCGACCGAGATCAGCGTGGTCGCCGGCGAGGTCCAGTCGGCAAAAATTCAGGAGTAGGCCGATCGCCTCATTTTGATCGAAGCCACTATCTAAATTGCACGCTCGGTTAGTGATTTCACAGACTCGTTTCGCCTGGGGGACATCGATGCGCGGGGTAAGGTTTGCAATCCTACTTCGCGCCGTTTTGTTCGGGGCCGCCCTGTCCATTTGGGTGGGGGACCATCTCCTTACCGCGGCCCAGGCAGCGCCGAAGGCGATCAAGGAGGAAATACCCGCCGACGGCGAGGACATTCCCGTCGAGGGTGACGGAGCAGGCATACCTGTCGAACCGGGCGCCGAAGAGCAAGCCCAAGCGAGGCCCGTGCCGCCAACCTCGGGTGCGCCGGCTCCGGTCACT
>Ga0074046_10000532_pt1 | contig 34982 bp, 33 predicted proteins | sample BogForMeECP23OM3_FD_94441 | JGI IMG/M metagenome (GOLD analysis project Ga0074046, IMG submission 94441) | Bog forest soil microbial communities from Calvert Island, British Columbia, Canada - Bog Forest MetaG ECP23OM3 | ecosystem: Environmental > Terrestrial > Soil > Wetlands ... | reverse complement strand
CCGCGCGTACAAGGAAGTCGCGGCCATCTTCGCCGCCCGGATGACCGCCGCGGCCCGCCGGTTCCCGCGCCGGGTCCCGCTCGAGCCCCGGTTCGCCCAGTTGCTCCCCGAGGTGCTGCTCGGACTCGGTCCGGCCGAGTTCGCCCGCCTCGCCTCGCTCGCGCTCACCCCGAAGCCGCCGCCGAAGGTCGATACCCAGCACATTCACTCCCCGATGATCAGCATCAGGGAGCAGGCCGCGTTCATCGCGACCCTGCTGCGCGAGCTCGGCCGGGCCAGCTTCCGGCGGCTGACCGCCAACGCCGCGGGCGGCTACGAGGTGGTGGCCTCGTTCCTGGCCCTGCTCGAGCTGTACCGGGAAGACGCGGTTTCCTTCGAGCAGGTCGCCCCGCTCGGCGAGCTTTACGTGACATGGACGGGCACGGCGGACACTGATAGCGTCAATGAGCTAACCGAAAGCGACGACGATCAATGACTAGCGAAACCCCTGAGGTCCCCGAGGCCAGCAGCGAGGCGAATCCCGGGGTCGGCCCCGGGGTCGGCGCCGAGTCGGGCCCTGGGCTGCGGGCCAGCCTCGAGGCGATCCTGCTGGTGGCCGACGAGCCGGTGCCGGTCGTGGTGCTGGCCCAGGTGCTCGAGCGCCCGCGAAACGAGGTTGAGGCCGAACTGCGCGACCTGGCCGCCTCTTACGTCGCCGAGGGCCGCGGCTTCGACCTGCGCGAGATCGCCGGCGGCTGGCGGTTTTACACCCGCGAGGATTGCGCGCCGCTGATCGAGCGTTTCGTCAGTGACGGGCAGGAGGTCCGGCTGACCCAGGCGGCGCTGGAGACCCTGGCCGTAGTGGCCTACCGCCAGCCGGTGAGCCGGGCCCGCGTATCGGCGGTGCGCGGCGTCAACTGCGACGGGGTCATGCGCACGCTGGTGCTACGCGGCCTTACTGAGGAAGCGGGCACGGACAAAGAGACCGGGGCCATCTTGTACCGGACCACCGGGTATTTCCTGGAGCGGCTGGGCCTGGCCAGCCTGCAGGACCTGCCGGATCTCGCGCCGTTCCTGCCGGAGAACATTGAGGACATCGAGGATGAGAACGCCCGACCGTAGATTCCAGGCCGACGACGAGGACGACTCCGACGATCAAGACCGAGACTCCCTGACCGACGTTCCTGGCGGGGTGCGGCTGCAGAAGATCCTGGCCGAGGCCGGGGTCGGCAGCCGCAGGCACTGCGAGGAGCTCATCGGCGCGGGACGAGTCGAGGTCGACGGCGAGACCGTCCGGCGATTCGGCGCCCGGGTCGACCCCGATCACCAGGTGATCAGGGTGGACGGCAAGCGCATCCCGGCCAAGCCCGGCCTGGTGTACCTGGCCTTCAACAAGCCGCCCAAGGTGCTGACCGCGATGTCGGACCCGCGCGGTCGGCGGACCGTGGCGGACTACCTCGGCGACCGGTCCGAGCGGCTCTTCCACATCGGCCGGCTGGACTACGACACCGAGGGCCTGATGCTGCTCACCAACGACGGCGAGCTCGCCCACCGGCTGGCCCACCCGAGCTTCGAGGTGGCCAAGACCTACCTGGCCGAGGTGACCGGCCCGGTGCCGAAGGACCTCGGCCGCCGCCTGGCCACCGGCGTCGAGCTCGACGACGGCGTGGCCAGCGCCGACCGGTTCCGGGTCATCGACCGGTCCGGGAACCGCGTGCTGGTGGAGATCACCCTGCACGAGGGGCGCAAGCACATCGTGCGGCGGATGCTGGCCGCGACCGGGCACCCGGTCAGCCGGCTGGTCCGCACCGACGTGGGCCCGATCAGGCTCGGCAACCTCAAGCCGGGCACCTCACGCGAGCTGACCACCCCCGAAATCGGCGAGCTGTACGCCGCCGTCGGCCTGTAACCTGTGTGGCGTTGGGAGGGCCCATGACAGTCAGGGCGGTACGCGGCGCGGTACAGGTCGATTCCGGCGACCGGGACGCCATACTCGAAGCCACGGCCGAACTGGTCACCGAGGTGATGTCCCGAAACGACCTCACCACCGACGACATGATCAGCGTGCTGTTCACGGCGACGCCCGACCTGACCGCCGAATTCCCGGCGCTGGCCGCGCGCAAGATCGGCTTCCACGACGTGCCGCTGATCTGCGCTTCGGAGATCGCCGTGCCCGGCGCCATGCCCCGCGTGGTGCGGCTGATGGCGCACGTCGAGACGGACCGGCCGCGGTCCGCGATCCAGCACGTGTACCTGCGGGGCGCGGCCGCGCTCCGGCTCGACATCGCCCAATGAGGGTCGCGGTCCTCGGCACGGGGCTGATCGGGACGTCGGTCGCGCTCGCGCTACGCGAGCGCGGCGCGCACGTCTGGCTCTCCGACCAGGACCCGGAGGCGGCCAGGCTCGCGGTCAACCTGGGCGCCGGCGAGCCGCTGCCGGACAGCGCACTCCGGGGTCACGGGGCCCAAGCGGACGTGGCGGTGATCGCCGTACCGCCGGCCGCGGTGGCGACCACGCTGGCCGCCGCGCAGGCTCAGGGTTCGACGGGGCTGGCCCGCTGCTACACCGACGTGGCCAGCGTGAAGCAGCTACCGGTGGCGCAGGCCCGGGCCCGCGGCTGCGACATGACCAGTTACGTCCCCGGGCATCCGCTGGCCGGCCGGGAGAAGCACGGCCCCGCGGCGGCCCGCGCCGACCTGTTCCTCGGCCGGACCTGGGCGCTGTGCCCGGCTGCCGAGACATCCGAGCAGGCCATCGCCGCGGTCACGGCCCTGGTCCGGGAGTGCGGCGCGGTGCCGATGCGGACCGACGCGGCCGCTCACGACCGCTGGGTCGCGCTCGTCTCCCACGCCCCGCACCTGGTGGCCGCGGCCATGGCGGCTCGCCTGGAAGCCGCCCCGCCCGAGGCGCTCGACCTGGCCGGGCAGGGGCTGCGCGACGTGACCAGGATCGCCGCCGGCGACACCGGACTGTGGACCCAGATCCTCAGCGCCAACGCCGAACCGGTGTCCGAGGTGCTGGCCGCGGTGGCCGCCGACCTGGCCGAGGCCGCCCGGATGCTGACCGACGGCGACCCCAAGTCGGTCGCCACGCTGCTGGATCACGGCCAGGCCGGCGTGGCCAGGATCCCCGGCAAGCACGGCGGCGAGCCCCGCGAGTTCACCGCGGTCCAGGTCGTGATCCCGGACGAGCCGGGCGAACTGGCCCGGCTGTTCGACGCGGCCGGCGCCGCCGGCGTCAACATCGAAGACGTCAGGATCGAGCACTCGCCCGGGCTGCCGGTCGGCGTCGCGGAACTGTCCGTCCGTCCCGGCGAGGCCGGAACGCTGCTGGACGCGCTGGAGGCGGGCGGGTGGCCGGTCCGCCGATAGCGTTCCGGCCGCGCCCATTATTTATCCCGAACGATCCCGGTGCTTGCTTCGCCTAGCCGTGCGTGCCTGGGCCGGTGCGGATCCCGTCGGGTATGCGTACCGGCCCGGGCTCACGCCCCGGTAGCATCGCACGGGTGAAGACTTCAGCCAGCCTGGACAGCGACCAGGAGAGCGAAACGGGCCGCAGGTCCAGGCTCGTCGTCGCGGTCGACGGGCCCTCCGGCGCCGGCAAGTCGAGCACTTCCCGCGGCGTGGCCATCGCATTGGGCCTGCGCTACCTGGACACCGGAGCCATGTACCGGGCGCTGACCTGGTGGCTGCTCCGACGTGGCGTCGACACCACCGACCCCGAGATGGTGGCCATGCTGGCCACCGGCCCGGTCATCGAGGTCAGCACAGACCCGCGGGCGCCGTGGACCCGGGTCGACGGTACCGACGTGTCCGAGGCGATCAGGACCCGCGAGGTCACCGCCGCCGTCAGCGCCGTCGCGGCCGTCCCGCAGGTCCGCGCGCACCTGATCGCGATGCAGCGGCAGATCATCGCCAGCGGTCCGGGGATCGTGGCCGAGGGCCGCGACATCGGCACCGTGGTCGCGCCTGACGCACAGGTCAAGGTGTTCCTGACAGCCGACGGCGCCGCCCGCGCCAGTCGGCGGGCCGCCGAGTCCAGCTGGTCCACCCGCGCCGACCAGGACCGCCGCGACCGGCTGGACGCGGCGCAGAGCGGGAAGGCCGCGGACGCGGTCGAGATCGATTCCACCGGGCTCGGCCTGGACGAGGTGGTCGGCATCATCGTCGGACTGGTTCCGCAGGCCCTGCAGAAGAGCAGGTAATGATGCCGAACGAGGCTGGCCCTGTACCCGTTGTCGCCGTCGTCGGCCGGCCCAACGTGGGCAAGTCGACGCTGGTGAACCGGATCCTGGGCAGCAGGCAGGCGGTCGTCGAGGACACCCCGGGGGTGACCAGGGACCGGGTCGCCTACGACGCCATCTGGAACGGCCGCGCGTTCACCCTGGTGGACACCGGCGGCTGGGATCCCTCGGTAGAGGGCACGGCCCGCGGCCAGGGGCCGCAGAGCGAGCAAAGCCTGGCCGCCCGGGTCGCCGCCCAGGCCAGGGTGGCGGTCGATGCCGCCGATGCGGTGCTGTTCGTGGTGGACGCCACGGTGGGGGTGACCGACGCGGACGCCGCGGTGGCCAACGTGCTGCGCCGCTCCGGCAAGCCGGTCGTGGTCGCGGCCAACAAGGTCGACGACACCCGCGCCGAATCGGAGGTCGCAGCGCTGTGGTCGCTCGGCCTGGGCGAGCCCGCCCCGGTCAGCGCGCTGCACGGGCGGGGCAGCGGCGACCTGCTCGACCTGGTGCTCGACGCGCTGCCGGACGCACCCAAGGAAACCGACACCGAGGGCGGGCCGCGGCGGGTGGCCCTGCTCGGCCGCCCGAACGTCGGTAAGTCCAGCCTGCTGAACAAGCTGGTCGGCCACGAGCGGGCCCTGGTCGACCCGGTGGCCGGCACCACCAGGGACCCGGTGGACGAACTCGTCGAGCTCGGCGGCATCACCTGGCGGTTCGTGGACACCGCGGGCATCAGGCGGCGGTTCAGGGAAAACCAGGGCGCGGACTACTACGCCGCGCTGCGCACTGCGGGCGCGCTCGACCAGGCCGAGGTCGCCGTGGTGCTGATCGACGCGAGCGAGCCGCTCACCGAGCAGGACCTGCGGATCGTCTCCATGGTCATCGAGGCCGGCCGGGCCCTGGTCATCGCCTACAACAAGTGGGACCTGGTGGACGAGGAGCGGCAGCTGTACCTGGAACGCGAGATCGACCGGCAGCTGCACACGGCCCGCTGGGCGCCCCGGGTGAACATCTCCGCTGCCACCGGCCGGCACATCGACCGGCTGGTGCCCGCGCTGGAAACGGCGCTGGAAGGATGGGAGACCCGGGTGTCCACCGGCAGGCTCAACGCGTGGCTGACCGGGCTGGTCGCGGCGACCCCGCCGCCGGTGCGCGGCGGCCGTCAGCCGAAGATCCTGTTCGCCACCCAGGCCGGCGTCCGCGCGCCGCACTTCGTCCTGTTCGCCTCGGGGTTCCTCGAGGCGGCCTACCGCCGGTTCGTCGAGCGGCGGCTGCGCGAGGAGTTCGGCTTCGACGGCAGCCCGGTCCAGGTCTCCGTCCGGGTCCGGGCCAAGCGGGAACGCTCGGGACGCCGCCCCGCCGCCCGGAGCGGACACCGGCGCTAGGCGTGGTACCCGGGTCCGTTCGGCCCTATGAACTTGATCTCACCTAGGACGCGAACGCGCCCGGCGGGGCGGCGGGGGAGGGGGTGGCGGTCGCGTCGGTCACCGGTCTGGCCCCGGCGGTGAAGCGGGTCAGGTCGTGGCCGTGCAGGACGCGCCCGGGCATCGGGTCCCCGGCCGCCCGCCGGGTGAGCGCGTCCACCGGGAGCGGGCCGGGGCTCACGGCCAGCACCAGGTTGCCGAACCTCCGGCCGCGCAGCACGGCGGCATCCGCGATCAGGCAGGCATGCGGGAAGGCCATCCGCGCCGTCGCGACCTGCGCCCGGGCGTGCGCGAGCGGCGCGCCGTCGGCCACGTTAGCCGCGACGACGCCCGTGCCGCGCAGCACGCGGCGGGCCGCTGCCCAGAATTCTGCCGAGGTCAGGTGGGCCGGCGTGCGCCCGCCCGCGAACACGTCCGCGATCACCACGTCGAACCGGGCCGCCGCCAGCCGCTCCAGCTCCGCCCGGGCGTCGCCGACGCGCACCCGGATCTTGGCGTCCAGGGGAAGCCGGAGCCGGATGAGGTCCACCAGCGCGGCGTCCACCTCGACGGCCAGCTGCGGCGAGCCCGGCCGGGTCGCCGCCACGTACCGGGCCAGCGTGAGGGCCCCGGCCCCCAGGTGCAGCACGCGCAGCGGCTGCCCCGCAGGCGCGGCCGCGTCGAGCACGTGCCCGATCCGCCTGACGTACTCGAAGTCCAGGTATCCGGGATCCGCCAGGTCCACGTGCGACTGCGGCACCCCGTCGATCAGCAGCATCCACGCCGCCCGCCGGTCGGCGTCGCGCAGCAGTTCCGTCCCGGCCGCCGGTTCCCTCCGTCGCGCCATACCGGCCATTATCGGTGGTCTCCTGGTCCAGGCCCGGCGGAGGCCCCGCGTCAACCGGGTGGCGGCTCGAAGAAACCGGCCCGGGTGTGCGAGGCTGTGTAAGTACTTCTATGCCGCAGGAGGTCCGCATGGCTGTCGAGCAATCTGGAGCCGAGGCGTCGCCCGCCCCCGAGGCCGCCGAGGCCGCCGAGGAGGAGGCCGGGCCGCCCGCGGAAGCCGCCCAGCCCGACCTTGAGGAGACGAAGCGCAAGTTCCGCGAGGCGCTCGAGCGCAAGCGCGGCACGCACGCCAGCGCCGATGGCGCGGACCACACCGGCAAGGTGCACGGCTCCCACGGCCCCGCGGCCAGCCGCCGCTCCTTCCGCCGCAAGAGCGGCGGCTAGCCCAGCCGGCAGAGGCGGGGCCCTTAGTCGAAGTCGCCGTCCCTGGCCCCGCCGACGAAGGCGGCCCATTCGGCGGGCGTAAACACGAGGGCTGGTCCGGCGGGGTGGTGAGGATCTCAGGCGTCTCGCTGGGCTTGGCGCTGACCATGCTGAGCCGCTCCATGGCCAGCAGGTAACGATCCACATCGGATTTCTTGTCGAAGTACAGAGCACTGGTGAGGTGTTCCAGGTAGGCGACGTCGGGCAGCTCCGGTTCGCTGAACCGCAGGATGCTGAACCCGCTCGGCGCCACGTGACCCCCCATGCCGAGCGGAGTAATCTGCAGCGTGAGGTTCTGGCTGCTGCTGAGGCTGAGCAGGTAGCGAAGCTGGTCGCGCAGTATCTCCGTGCCCCCGATCGGCCGCCGTAGCGCGGTTTCATCGATGATGGCCCACAGCTTGAGCCGTCCCTCGGTGAACCGCCGCTGCCGTTCCTTTCCACCCCCAAAAATGGCCGTCGAGCCATCCGCTGTAGGACACATCTGTCTCCAGACGCTTCTGTCTAGGCGGCCACGACTTGCCGGCGACATTCCGCCCGGATATCCCGAGCCCGGCGCATTTACCACTATCTGCTTGGCGGGAAAGACAATTACCCGGTGGGCCGGGAGACGGGATCGCTATCCATCTGCCGAACATTCGCCTGGCGTTCGGATGGAACCGCACGTTCTTGCCGCGCGGTGCGCCTTCCGGCCAGCCCTAGCCGGGCCACCCCTATGATGTGGGTATGCGCTATAGGCCCCTGGGACAGTCGGGACTGCTGGTGTCGGTTGTCGGGCTCGGCGGCAACAACTTCGGCGGCCGCCTCGACGCGGACGCGACGCGCGCGGTGGTGGACGCGGCCATTGACGCCGGGATCACCCTGTTCGACACATCGGACACATATGGCGGGGCCGGCGGATCAGAGCGCGCCCTGGGCGAGGTCCTCGGCTCGCGCCGCGATCAGGTCGTCCTGGCCACGAAGTTCGGTGGCCGGGGCGTGGACATGGGTTACGGGCCGGCGGCTGGCGCCAAGGGCGGCCGGGCCTACATCCGGCGCGCGGTCACCGAGTCGCTGCGCCGGCTGCGCACCGACTACATCGACCTGTATCAGCTGCACGTCCCGGACCCGGTAACCCCGGTCGAGGAGACCATCGCCGCGCTGCACGAGCTGGTCGCCGAGGGCAAGGTCAGGTACGTCGGCCACTCGAACTTCTCCGGCTGGCAGCTGGCCGACGCCGCGCACCTCGCGGCGCGGAACGGCCACCCGCCGTTCGTCTCCGCGCAGAACCACTGGTCGCTGCTCGAGCGCCAGGCCGAGGCGGAGGTCGTCCCCGCGGCCAGGCATTTCGGCCTGGGCGTGCTGCCGTTCTTCCCGCTCGCCAACGGCCTGCTGACCGGCAAGGTCAGGCAGGGCCAGGCGATACCGGCCGGGACCAGGCTGGCCGGGCGCCAGGGCTACGTGACCGAGGAGAAGCTGGCTAAGGTCGAGGCGCTGATCACCTGGGCCCAGGAGCATGGCGTCACGCTCCTGGAGACCGCGATCGGCGCGCTGGCCGCCCAGCCGGGCTGTTCGTCGGTGATCGCCGGGGCGACGAGCGCCGACCAGGTCAAGGCCAACGCGGCCGCCGCGGACTGGATCCCCACCGCCGCCGAACTGGCCGAGATCGACGCCATCGTCCCCCCGCCGGCCGTTCCTTAGCTGCCAGCCGTCGGCCGTGGCCTAGCCGTCGGCTACGGCCGTCTTGTACAGGTCCTCGGCGTTCGCGCCCAGCACGGACGAATACGAGATCTGGGGGGTGTAGCCGCCCTGCTGGTACCCGCCGATGACGCCTATCACCATGCCCTGCCCGGTGTTCTGGTTGACCTCGCCCAGGAACGGCCCCCCGCTGGTGCCGTCGGTGTAGCCGCCGCAGTCGAACTCGAGCTGGCCCGCCATCGGCTCCCTGAGCCAGTTCTGGCAGGTAACGGGCTCGTTCGAGGAGTTCGGGTAGCCGATCACCTGCACTAGCTGGCGGCTGGCCGACGCGCCAGTGGCAAGCTCTTCCGCCCCGGTCACGTCCTCCACCGGCACGCTCGAGCCGGGCTGGCTGATCCGCAGGAAGGCGAAGTCATCGTCAGGGTTGGACGATGAACGCCACGCCTGATCGACGTAAACCTTGGTCACCGTCCAGACGCCGTACGGCGTCGGCCTCGCGCCGCCGTTGTAGCCGGGCACGAAATCGACCGTGCCTGAGGTGCCGGTCACGCAGTGCGCGGCGGTGATCGCGAGGTCGCCAGCCGGGCTGTCGATCACGCTCGCCGTGCAGAAATGCTGGCCCAGCTTGTCCCCGGACGTGATGAACAGCGCCCCGACCGCCGGGGTGCCGGCGAATGCCTGGCCGTTGCGCGAGGTCGAGGTCAGATGACGCACGGCCCGGACGAAGCCGGTGGCGATATTGCTGGCGGCGCCGTCGGCCGGGGTCAGCGTGAGGACCGCGCCAACTGCGAGCGCGCCGACCAGAGCCGCCCTGCTGGGTGACCGGGTGATCTTGCGGGCCCGCTTACGCGGGCCGCTATGTCCGGTGGGCGCTTTGTCTCCGTTGCGGACGTCTGGGTGACGTCTGGCTCGCCGCCCCGTTCGCAACAGCACCTGCCCTTGACACCCGCCTCACTATGTCCGGAAATCGGTGGCTTTGGGGTATTTTGAGACGCAACTTCGATACTTAATTGTGATCGACAAGGTGCGACCTTACCAGAGGTAAATGCTCCGAACTTGGTCAGAAGTCACAGGCTGAGCTGGGGATCTCCTGTGAGGAGCCTGTACGCCCGGCGCTGTCCTGCGGGATGACCTGGGACTTAGGGGGTTGAGCCGCGGTTGCCGGGTATTCAGGCGGCGCGGCGGCGGACCAGCCAGACGGTGGCGGCGATGAGCAGCACTGACAGCGCGAGCAGCCAGCCGCCCTCGATCCACTGGAATGGCCAGAACCGGCTGCCCGGCTGGTAGCTGGTCCACTGCGTGTAGTCGTGCTGGATGAGGTACTGCGTCACGTTGGGGGACTTCGGGACCCCGCCTTTCCCGGTCAGCTGTGGTGCCCCCTGGAGAACCTGGCTGAGCACGGACTGGCTGACCGGCTGGCCGCCCTTGGTCTGCCACTGCTGGCTGATGATCCACGCGGAGCCGGGCACGTTCGGGTTGCTGGTGAGCAGCGGCGTCAGGTAGTGCTGGCGCAGGTACAGCCCGGTCGCGAAGGCGAGCCCGGCGTAGACGGCCAGGGTCGCGGCGATCGCGGGGACGACCCGGCGGATGAGCATGCCGGCCAGGGCGCCGATCGCGAAGGCGGCCAGCGTCCAGGCGGCGAACGCGACCCCGCGCAGGCCGAACAGGCTAGGAAAGAGCGGGGTCTGCGGGGTCGGGTTGCTGGCCAGCGGCATCGCCGCCAGCAGCGGAGAGATCATCGGCAAGCCGTACGAGGACGGCTCAGGGCACACCTACCTGGAACTGTTCCGGCAGCCCGCGGTGGTGTACGCGGCCGACGCCAAGACCCTCACCCAGGCGCACCAGCGGGCGCTGTCCCGCGGGATGCCGATGGCGATCTACACCATGGACATGTTCGCGACCGGCAACGACGGCGACAACCGGGCGGTGGTGCGCGCGGTCCCCGCCACCGAGCTGCGCTTCGCCGGGCTCGCGCTGCACGGGCCGCGCAACGCCGTCGACAAGATTTTCAAGGGCGTTACCCTTCATCCATGAAAGCAGCGCTGTACAGGAGCACCGGGAAAGCGGCTGACGTCCTCCACGTCGAGGAGATCCCCCGGCCCGAGCCGGGACCGGGCGAGGTCCTGGTCCGGGTGTACGCCTCGGGGATCAATCCCACCGACTACAAGGCCCGGTCCGGGGCGGTCCCGCGCCCCATCGACGAGTTCCAGATCCCGCACCACGACGGCGCGGGGGTTATCGAATCGGCCGGCCCGGGGGTGGCCCCCGGCCGCGTCGGCCAGCGGGTCTGGATATACATGGCCGCGGCCGGCCGCCGGTGGGGGACCGCCGCCGAGTGGACCGTGGTGCCCGAGCGGCAGGCGGTGCCGCTGCCGGACAACGCGTCGTTCGAGCTGGGCGCCCAGCTAGGCGTGCCGGCCATGACCGCGCACTACTGCCTGTTCTGCGACGGTCCGGTGAACGGCAAGACCGTACTGGTGGCCGGAGGTGCAGGATCTGTCGGTCACTTCGCCATTGAATTGGCCCAACGGGCCGGGGCTCGCGTCGTCACCACCGTGAGCGGCCCCGAGAAGGCGGCGCTGGCCGAGGAGGCAGGCGCGGAGGAGGTGGTGAACTACCGCTCGCCGGATGCCGTGGATCAGATCAAGGCGTCCGGTCCCGTCGACCGGGTCATCGAGGTCGCGCTCGGCAGGCTACTTCTTGGGGAAGACCCCGGTGTGTTTGGTCCCGCCCCAGAAGACCTTGGTGCCGATCCGGTCGCGTCGGCCGCTGCCGTCACACGTACGGCAGCGCCGGTACGAGCCTTTGTAGATGCCGCCGAAGTGCCTGCCGGTCATATTGCAGGTAGGACACTTCCTGAGCGGATGGATGCGCGTCGAGATCATGTAGCCGACGGCAACAATGGCAATAATAACTACCAGTACCATGCCTGATACTCCTTACTTGCTCACGCCAGAACCGCCCGTAGCCCTGTACCGTCTTTCACACGGGCCGGGTACCGCGACTCCGACGAGAGTTGACCACCGCCGTAGGCACCGGAGTTGGATCTCACCCCCAGTAGCGACTCACTAGCACAGAGTAATCCACCCTGGCCGGATACGTAAATTAATTTTTGTCATGACGGTTACCGCAATGAGCGTATTTACCTCATTTTGACCGCCGCGTCGCCGACGTCAGCGGTACGCGCTAATGCCAAGCTTCACCGCGAGGCCGACGCCGCACAGGCTGACGATGATCCGGAACGGCCCGGCGGGCACCTTTCTGGCAATCTTCGGGCCGATCCATCCGCCGACCAGGAATCCCGCCGCAAGCGGCGCCACAAACGCCCACCTGACGTCGCCGAACAACGCGAAGCATACGGCGGCCATGGCATTCGCCATCCCGGAAACGGCATTCTTCACCGCGTTCACCTTGACTAGCGATTCGCTGATCATCATGCTCAGCACCACGAGCAGCATGATTCCCGCGGCGGCACCGAAATAACCGACATACGTGGCGACGGCGAAGAGCGCCACGACCTGACCCGGCCGGTTCCCGCCGTCCGCGGTCGGTGACAACCTCTTGATCCGGGGCTGGACGAGGAGTACCAGCGAGGCGCCGCCGATCAGCACCGGCACCACGACGGTGAAGGTGCTCGCCGGAGTCAGCAGCAGCACGATCGCTCCGACCGCGCCGCCGAGCGCCGTGATGATCCCGAGCCGGAGCACGCGCTGGCCCTGGCCCTCCAGTTCCGGCCGGGAACCGGCGACCGACCCGGCCCCGGTGAGCACGAGCGAGACGGTGTTGGTCATGTTCGCGCTGAGCGGCGGCACCCCGAGCGCGAGCAGCACCGGGTAGGTAACCAGCGAGGCGATGCTCACCACCGTGCTGAAAATGCCGCCGAGTGTTCCGGCGGCGAGCAGCACGAGCGCCTCAGAGAATTTCATCCGAACCCAGGATCGCCCACCCGCCGCCCGCCCCGCACCTCCCGATCCCCCTCACCAGGTGTGATCCGCATCGCACCCGCCCAGGTTCCGATCTCGGCAGCCACGAACGAGCGTCAGAATCCTTCCGGATCACCCTTCGTCCATGGGAGCGCCGGGGCGGCCGCGAGCATGCTGAAGAAGATCCCTCGGCGCGGGAATACCGCTGAACGGTCCGGTGCTGTTAGGCTTAGGCGCTGACCAGCTCGGTATTCAGGTACCGGGCGCGCAAAGCGGAGGACCACCTCCCACCCAGTCGGCCCAGTACGGGCAGGCGGGTCTGGCCAGAAGTCCCGGTGGGCGGTGCGTGCCACGGCACGTACGGGCTCCGGGTATTTGCTGGCACGGCGCACCCCTTATGCAGGTCATTGGGGTGGCGTCGTTGTTGTGGTTGCCCCGCTGAGCGCTTGGCTCGCGGGGTTTTCTCGTGTTGGGGGCATCCGCCCGCGACCGGAGAAATCCGGGGCCTGGTCGGCAAAGCTGCCGCCGGAAGTGCCGGCGGCGGAGATGAGGCTCAAGGAGGTCACATCAGCACCGAAGCACGTATTAACGAGCGCATCCGTTCTCCCGAAGTCCGGCTGGTCGGGCCGAAGGGGGAGCAGATCGGGATCGTCTCGGTCAACGACGCACTCAAGCTGGCTCAGGAAGCCGACCTCGACCTGGTCGAGGTTGCACCCACTGCGCGGCCGCCGGTCTGCAAGCTCATGGACTACGGGAAGTTCAAGTACGAGTCCGCGGTCAAGGCCAGGGAGTCGCGCAAGAACCAGACGCAGACGATCGTCAAGGAGATCAAGCTGCGCCCGAAGATCGATCCGCACGACTACGGCACCAAGAAGGGTCACGTCGAGCGGTTCCTCAAGGCGGGCGACAAGGTCAAGGTGACGATCATGTTCAGGGGACGTGAGCAGTCGAGGCCCGAGCTAGGCTTCCGTCTGTTGCAGCGTCTCGCCGGCGACGTCGAAGAGCTCGGCTTCGTGGAGTCGCAGCCCAAGCAGGACGGGCGGAACATGATCATGGTGATCGGGCCGCACCGGAAGAAGAGCGAAACAAAGGCGCATGCGGCAGGCCAGGCCCAGAACCGGCCGGTGCCAAGCCCGCGCGCTGCCGCAGCGGCCCCGGAACCGGCGGCGAGTGAGCCTGCCGCCGATGGCGCCGCGGTACCGGGCCCGGCCTAGCCGGTAGCATCACCCGGCGGCAATAAACCCCGGCGCGAGCGCCGGGGTCGGTTAGTGTTGCGCGCCTGGGAGGCGCGCAGCCCAAGATTGGAGACGACGGCCACCATGCCGAAGATGAAGACACACAGCGGCACCGCGAAGCGGTTCCGGCTGACTGGCACCGGCAAGGTGATGCGCCGCCGCGCCAACCGAGGCCATCTGTTCGAGAAAAAGTCGTCCCGCGTGACGCGACGGCTCGCCGGAGAAGTACCGGTCGCGTACAGCGACCTCAGGGAGATCAAGAAGCTGCTGGGCAAGTAGCCCGGCTCGCGCGAGGGAGACAGAACAATGGCACGCGTGAAGCGGGCAACCAACGCCCACAAGAAGCGCAAGGTTGTCCTCGAACGGGCCAGCGGCTACCGGGGACAGCGGTCCCGGCTGTATCGCAAGGCCAAGGAGCAGGTCCTCCACTCGATGACCTACGCCTACCGCGACCGCAAGGACCGCAAGGGCAACTTCCGGCGGCTGTGGATCCAGCGGATCAACGCCGCGGCCCGGGCGAACGGCATAACCTACAACCGGTTCATCCAGGGCCTGCGAGTGGCGGGCGTCGAGGTCGACCGGCGGATGCTCGCCGAGCTTGCCGTCGCCGACGAGTCGGCGTTCTCGGCCCTGGTCGAGGTGGCGAAAAAGGCGCTTCCCGACGCATCCGGGTCCGCGGCCGCCTAGGTGCGGGTCACCGCATCGCCCGACGCCGGTTACACGGGCGCGCACTCGCCGCGGCTCAAGGCCGCGCGGCGCCTGACCAAACGTGCCTTCCGCCAGCGTGAGCGGGCCTTTCTCGCCGAAGGCCCGCAAGCGGTGGCGGAGGCTTTTCACTGCGGAGCCCGCATCACCGACTTGTTCGTGACCGTGCCCGCACGGAGCAGGCATCACGACCTGATCACTGCGATGGCCGACGCGGGCATACCGGTGCACGTCGTCAGCGGCGAGGTCATGGACGAACTGGCCCAGACGGTAACCCCGCAGGGTCTGCTGGCCGTCTGCGGCTTCATCGACGTCCCGCTGAGTGAGATCACTACGCCCGCTCCGGGGCTGGTCGCGCTGCTGGCCAACGTCCGCGATCCGGGGAACGCCGGCACCGTGCTGCGCACCGCCGACGCGGCAGGCGCGCGCGCCGTGGTCTTCGCGGACGCCTCGGTCGACCCTTATAACGGCAAGTGCGTGCGCGCGTCGGCAGGCAGCCTGTTCCACCTGCCCGTGGTGGCCGGAGCCAGGCTGGAGGACGCCGTCGCCGCCATGCGGGGCGCCGGCCTTCAGATCGTGGCCGCGGACGGCCGCGCCGGCCGCTCCCTGGACGACCCGGAGGTGCAGGCCCGGCTGGCCGGACCCACCGCCTGGATGTTCGGTAACGAGGCGTGGGGACTGCCGCCCGAACTCGTCGCGCTGGCCGACGAACCCGTGGCGGTGCCCATATACGGCCAGGCCGAGAGCCTCAATCTGGCCGCCGCGGCTGCGGTGTGTCTCTATGCGTCCGCGCGTGCGCAACGTGTACACCGTGAAGGGGGATTGGGGGGGCGGATGGGCGGACAAGCGGGACAAGATGGTACTTAATTAGCGACTGGTGGCTTAGGGTATTTGGTCTACGACGTAGAGAATTCCCGTCTCAGGACTGTCACAAAGCCGCTATACGCGCTAAAGTCTGATCACAATCCGTCACCCGAATCGTGACCACTTCCGGCCGCCGGACGATCGCAGTGCGGCCACGCCGGACGGAGGCTTCGCTGCAGTGGACGAGCTCATATCGAGCCGGGCGTCATCGGCCCCGCAACCGGGCAGGACGCCTACGAACCGCGAGACCGCTGACGGTCGTGCTTCCGGCATCAGCCGGTTTCCCGAAGGCTCGGTCCCGATCGGGAGCCTGATTTGCGCGGATGAGCTGCCGGATGGGGTGGTAGTCGCCGACGAGGTCGGCCGCATCGTCGTGTTCAACCGGGCGGCCGGCCGGCTGACCGGGCTGGATCCGGCCGAAGTCATCGGCAAGTTCGTGTTCGACGTGCTTCCGCTCCGCGACGCCGACGGCCGAGACTGGTGGGTGTACGCCGACCCGTATCACGGCCTGCCGACCCGCACCCGTCACCCTGAGCGATCGCTGTACCTGGCGAACGGCACCGAGATCCTGGTCTCCGTCGGCTACGTACGGAACCCCCGGGCCAGTCGGGGGGCTAGTCTCCCCCCAGGGGGGCAAGGGGAGTCCGGGGGGATGGGTTCCCCCGGTAGAAACAGCGGGGAGGGTTTGGCGGGGGTCGCCCCCCCGGGACGACACCGCCCCCCCGGGCTAGCACTGCGGCGGCTGGTCATCAGCCTGCGCGGCGCGCAGCAGCGGGAACGGCTGGAACGCAGCCGCGCCGAGCTCGTCTCGACCGTGGCCCATGAGCTGCGGTCCCCGCTGACCAGCGTGAAGGGCTTCACTGCCACGCTGCTGGCCAAATGGGGGCGGTTCACCGACGACCAGAAGCGCGTGATGCTGGAGACGGTGAACGCCGACGCTGACCGCGTGACCAGGCTCATTACCGAGCTGCTGGATGTGTCCCGGATCGAGTCGGGCCGGATGGAGGTCCACCGGCAGCTGGTCGACCTGCCCGACCGGGCCAGGAAGATCATCGCGGGCCGCGTGGCCGCGGGCGACGCCGAGGACCGGTTCCGGCTCGAAGTCCTGAGCGGCCTACCGGAGACCTGGCTGGACGCCGACAAGATGGACCAGATCCTCGGCAACCTGGTGGAAAATGCCGTCCGGCACGGCGCTGGTATCGTAACAATCGCGGTGGAACCGGCACATATGGACAGCGAAGAGGGAGAACTCGACGCGGTCGCCGTTTCCGTGCGCGACCAGGGCGAGGGCATCTCGCCGGACGTGGCGCCCCGGGTGTTCCGTCAGTTCTGGCGCGGCAAGCCCCGCGGCGGCAGCCGCAGAGGCCAGCATGGCGGCGGCACCGGTTTGGGCCTGTACATCGTCAAAGGTCTCGTCGAGGCACACGGCGGCACGATCGGCGTGCGCCGCGCGCCCGGCGGCGGCGCCGAGTTCCGATTTATCGTGCCCGCGGGGACAGCTACCGTCTAAGGGCGACACCCTCAGGGCAACGTGAGCGGATCGGTACGGTAATCTCCCTTCGGGCTATCCAGCACAGCGATCGGCTCCGGGCCGCTCAGGCGGGGGACGCTAGCCAGGGCCGACGCTAACCCTATGGCGCGTCGAGGCTGACGCGACGCTGCCACCACGCCCGTTCGGCAGAAAAAATCCGCCGGAACCCCAGCTAAGGTACGGCCCGCAGGAAGCAGGACCCCATGTCCGCACCGAACAAGAGTTACGACCCCAAGGCGGTGGCCTCGCTGGCGCCTGACGAGGTGACGCGCGTCCTTGACGAGGCTCTCGCCGCGGTCGCCGCCGCCGGGACCCTCGACGAGCTGAAGGCGGCGCGGATCGCGCACGAGGGCGACCGCGCGCCGCTCTCCCTGGCCAGTGCGGAGATCGGGGCGCTGCCGCCCGAGGCCCGCGCCGAGGCGGGGCGGCGGGTCGGCGCGGCCCGCAGCCGGCTCCGCGGAGCGCTGCGCGAGCGTCAGGTCCAGCTCGAGGCGGAACGAGACCGGCAGGTCCTAGTGACCGAGGCCGTCGACGTCACCCTGCCCTGGGACCAGGTCCCGCCCGGCGCGCGCCATCCCGTCACCACCCTCGCCGACCGGCTGTCCGACGTGTTCGTCGCGATGGGCTACGAGGTCGCCGAGGGGCCCGAGGTCGAGGCGGAGTGGTACAACTTCGACGCGCTGAACATCCCGCCCGACCACCCGGCCCGGGAGATGCAGGACACGATCTTCATCGAGGGGAAAGACGGGGAATCTGGGTCTAAGTCGGGCCTGGTCCTGCGGACGCACACCTCACCGGTGCAGATCAGGGCCATGCTCACCCGCCCGCTGCCGCTCTACGTGGTGAGCCCGGGCCGGACCTACCGGCACGACCCGCTCGACGCCACCCACAGCCCGGTGTTCCATCAGATCGAGGGCCTCGCCGTCGACGAGGGACTGACGATGGCCGACCTGCGCGGCGCGATCCAGTCATTCGTGGACGCGATGTTCGGCGTGGGGTTGCGCACCCGGTTCCGGCCTGACTACTTCCCCTTCACCGAGCCGTCCGGCGACGTCTCGATGGAATGCCACATCTGCCGCGGCGCCTCGGCTAAGCCGGGCGGCGACCCGTGCCGGGTATGCCGGTCGCAAGGCTGGATCGAGATCGCGGGCTGCGGCATGGTGAACCCCCGGGTGCTGGTGGCCTGCGGTATCGACCCCGACCGGTACAGCGGGTTCGCGTTCGGGCTGGGGATCGAGCGCAGCCTGGTGATCGCCCACGGGCTGACCGAGATCAGGGACGCGGTAGAGGGCGACGTGCGGTTCAGCCGGGCGTTCGGGATGGAGATCTGACATGCGAGTGCCGCTTTCCTGGCTGCGTGAGTACGCGCCGCTGCCGGAGCCGGTCGACGCCACCGAGGTCGCGCGGCGGCTCACCGCCGCCGGGCTCGAGGTCGAGTCGCTGGAGTCGGTCGGGCACGACATCCGCGGCGTGGTGGTCGCGCAGGTGCTCCTCATCGAGGAGCTGACCGGCCTGAAGAAGCCGATCAGGTACTGCCGGGTCGCCGTCTCCGACAGCCAGTTGGCGGGCCCGCCCGACGAGGCGTCCGGCGTGATCTGCGGCGCGGTCAACTTCGCCGTCGGCGACCGGGTGGCGCTCGCGCTGCCCGGCGCGGTGCTGCCCGGCGGGTTCGAGATCGGCGCGCGCAAGACCTACGGCCACATCTCCGAGGGGATGATCTGCTCGGCCAGCGAGCTGGGCATCGGCGACGATCATTCCGGCATCGTCGTGCTGCCGCCCGACGCGCCGCTGGGCGCGGACTTCGCGTCCTACGCGAACCTGCGCGACGACGTGTTCGAGATCGCGGTGACGCCCGACCGCGGCTACGCGGTGTCGGTGCGCGGCATCGCGCGGGAGCTCGCCAGCGCGTTCGGCGTGCCGTTCCGCGATCCGGCCGAGACCGAGCTGCCGGATGCGACCCTGCTCGGCGGCGAGCTTGACTTCGTGGGCCCGGACGTCTACCCGGCCCGCATCGGCGACCCGACCGGCTGTGACCGGTTCGTGCTGCGCGAAGCGCGCGGCTTCTCCCCGTCGGCGCTCACCCCGCTGTGGATGCGGGTGCGGCTGGCCCGGTCCGGGGTCCGCAGCGTGTCGCTCGCGGTGGACGTGACCAACTACCTGATGCTCGAGCTCGGGCAGCCGCTGCACGCGTTCGACCGGTCCAAGCTGACCGGCGAGATCGTGGTCCGGCGGGCGCAGCCGGGGGAGAAGCTCGAGACGCTGGATCATGTGGTCCGGACCCTGGATCCGGAGGACATCCTCATCACCGACGCGTCCGGGCCGATTTCCCTGGCTGGCACCATGGGCGGCCTGTCTACCGAGATCGACGAGACCTCCACCGACCTGGTGATCGAGGCGGCGCATTTCTCCGCCGAGGGAATTGCCAAGATGGCCCGGCGGCACAAGCTGCACAGCGAGGCGTCCTACCGGTTCGAGCGCGGCGTGGACCGCGAACTTCCGCTGCGCGCCACCGCCAAGGCGGTGGCCCTGCTGTCTCAGCTGGGCGGCGGCCAGGTGGTGCCGGGTTGCACGCATGCGTCGGTCGAGGTGCCGCCGGTGCTGATCTGCATGGCCGCGGACTATCCAGACCGGGTGGCTGGGGTGGTGTACGGGCGGGACACCGTAGTCCGGCGGCTGCGCGAGGTGGGCGCCTCCGTCCTCCAGACACGCGGGCCCACCCCGACCATCGCGCCCTGGCGGGCGGAGGAACCGGCCGGTCAGCCGTCAGCCGCGGTCAACGGCCTCGTGCCCGTGCTCGAGGTGACCCCGCCGAGCTGGCGGCCAGACCTCACCGACCCCGCCGACCTGGCCGAGGAGGTCATCCGGCTGGAAGGCTACGGATGCGTCCCGGCCCGGATGCCTCGCGCGCTGGCGGGCCGCGGGCTCACGCCGCGCCAGCGGCTGCGCCGTTCGGTGGGCCGGACGCTGGCCGAGGCCGGATTCGTAGAGGTGCTGTCGTGGCCGTTCGGGTCGCGTGCCGACGCGGACCTGCTCGGGCTGCCGACCGACGACATACGCCGCCACGCGGTAGAGGTGGCGAACCCGCTCAGCGAGGACGAGCCGCTGCTGCGCACGACCCTGCTGCCCGGGCTGTTCCGGGTTCTGGCCCGGAACGTGGGGCGAGGGTTCGCCGACACGGCGCTGTTCGAGATCGGCCTGGTCTTCCGGCCTCGGCCGGGGGCGGCACCCTCGGCGCCGATCCTCCCCGTGGACCGCGGGCCTTCGGCGGCCGAACTCGCCTCCCTGGAGGCGGCGCTGCCCGACCAGCCGCTGCGGGTCGGCGCGGTGCTGGCCGGCGAGCGTGTGCTTGACGGCTGGTGGGGCAAGGGGCGCAAGGCATCCTGGACGGACGCCATCGAGGCGGCCCGCGCGGTCGGCCGGATGTGCCGGGTGCGGCTCGACGTTCGCGCCGACCAGCACGCGCCCTGGCATCCGGGGCGCTGTGCGGCCATCTACGCCCAGGTCACGGACTCCGACGGCCCCCGGGAGTGGCTGGCCGGGCACGCCGGCGAACTGCATCCGCGGGTGGTCCAGGCGTTCGGGCTGCCCGAGCGGACCTGCGCCATGGAGCTTGACCTGTCGGTGATATTCGCCGCGGCCGAAGCCGTCGGCCCCGTGCAGGCGCCGCGGCTGTCCGCCTACCCGCTGGCCACCCAGGACGTGGCCCTGATCGTGGACGCGGCCGTGCCCGCCGCCGAGGTAGAGGCGGCGCTGGTGGCGGGCGCGCCGCAGGACCTGCTCGAGGACGTGCGGCTGTTCGACGTGTATACCGGAGCCCAGGTCGGCGAAGATCGCAAGTCTCTGGCCTACGCGCTCAGGTTCCGCGCCCCGGACCGGACGCTCACTGCCGCCGAGGCCACGGCGGCCCGCGACGCGGCCGTGGCCGAGGCCGCTCGCCGGGTCGGTGCCGTCCTGCGCAGCTAGCAAGCCGGGTAGAAGCCCGCTCTGGGCTGGCCTGTTGCTAAAGGAGGCAACTGTCGGTCAGGATGTGATTACCGAAGACCGCAGCGATTCGCTGAGCCGGAGGGCGAGATAACTAGACCCGCGGTGGCCCGGGGGGGTGCAACCGAGCAGGCCGCGACGACGACGTTCCGCGACGTGTTCGCGGTGGCGGAGTTCCGGGCCCTCTGGGCTGCGCAGCTCTTGTCGGTCATCGGTGATCAGCTCGCCCGCGTCGCGCTGACGGTGCTCGTCTATGACGAGACCCGTTCGGCCCTGCTCGCGGCGATCACCTTCGTGGCCAGCATCGTGCCGACGTTCATCGGCGGCGTGACGCTGGCCTGGCTGGCCGATAGGTACCCGCGCCGCGGCGTGATGATCGCCTGCGACCTGGTCCGGTGCGGGCTCGTCCTGGTCATGGCCAGTCCCGGCGTGCCGCTGGCCGGGATGGTGGTGCTGCTCATCCTGGTCACGCTCGCCGGCGCGCCATTCACCTCGGCGCGCGCGGCCATATATCCCGATGTGCTGGCCGGTGAAAAGTACGTGCTCGGCACCGCGGTGACCCTCACCACGTACCAGTTCGCGCAGGTTCTCGGCTTCGCGGCGGGGGGCGCCGCCGCCGGATTCCTCGGCACGCGGCCGTCCCTGATCGTCGATGCGGCCACCTTCGCCGCGTCGGCGCTCATCGTCCGTGCGCGGGTACGCTGGCGACCCGCCCCGGCCGGCGGCCAGCACCAGCCGTCCCGCCTGCTCGGCATCATCGCCGGCGCCCGGCTAGTCTTCGCCCGCCCTGCCTTGCGGACGCCGATGTTCATCGGCTGGCTGGCGGCGTTCTACAACGCCCCGGAAGGCGTGGTCACCCCGCTCGCCCGGGATCTGCGCGGCGGCGCGGTCGCCGTCGGCGTGATCCTGGCCACCGCGGCTCTCGGGGAGGCCGCGGGCGCCGTCGTGTTCAGCCGCTTGCTGGCTCCGCCCACACGGCTGCGGGTCATGGGCCCGTTCGCCATCGCGGCCTGCGGGGTCCTCGCCCTGTTTTCCTTGCAGCCCGATCTGCCCGGATCGTTGCTCATCTTGTTCGCATCGGGTCTGGGCGCGGGCTACCAGATCGCCGCCAACGCTGCTTTCGTGAGCGCGGCGCCGCGAGAACAGCGCAGCCAGGCCTTTGGCCTAGCCCAGGGTGGCATGAGCCTGGGCCAGGGAATCGTCATGATCCTGGCGGGAGCCGCCGCGGACCACTATTCCCCAGCGTGGGTCATTGCGGTAGCTGGCACCGTCGGCGCCATAGTCGCGCTGGCGATTGCGGTCAGCTGGGCCCGAGATCGCCGGCGGACGTCGAACGGCACCTTCGGCGCTTGAAGGTCAGCCCCAGTGGGTGTCGCGCACGGCGTGCTCCTTTTTGTGTGCGGCCGGGTGGGTTGCGGAGGGCGGGTTCAGCCCCAGTGGGTGTCGCGCACGGCGTGCTCCTTTTTGTGTGCGGCCGGGTGGGTTGCGGTGGGCGGGTTCAGCCCCAGTGGGTGTCGCGCACGGCGTTTCTCCCTCCTAGTGTTCGCGTGGATTCTCTGAGTAACTAACTCAACGTCCGGCCGGAGGTCGCGGTTCAGCTTCCGGCGCGCATGCGTACTCCCTCCCGCGCATCTCGACACAACGGTTGGGCGTTGCGGTAGCCATTGTTGTCCGCAATCGAGTTGGAGGGGCGCTTTGCGGTTAATGCCGGAAATAATCCAACTCGTCGTGACCCTATGCAACTGCTCTGATACGTAAAGACAACTCTGTTGCCTCAGGAGCCCAAAGGGGAGGTATTCTTCTACCGGTGAGTAGCCGGGTTTTCACGTTTTGCGCTCTTCCGCGCTGACAATGCGGGAGAATGAGTCCGACGAGCTTCTACATGGGTGGCGAGGCGACAGCCGGATGAGCAAGACACCGATGCGTGCCGCTCGTCGCCTGGTGCGTCAATCGATTGCCGTCCGCAGCTGGCCGCTCTGGTCGCTGCCGCGCTGGCTCGTGATCTTCGTTCTCGCGGTCATCGGCGCGGACCTGGCCGCCATCGGCGTCGCGGCGTCGATCACCGCGATCACCACCAGCAACCTGGCTCTGTTCGGTCTCCTGCTGGGCTGCACGGCGGCCTCCGTGGAGCTGACCAGGAAGTCGGGCGAGCAAGGCGGTATGATCAAGGACGTCGCGGGCGTGTGGGAGTTGCCGGCCGCGATCCTACTGCCCGCGCTGTACGCGCTAATCGTCCCGATCATCCGGATAGCGCTCCTGCAATGGCGGATCCGGCGGGCCCCGGTCTACCGCCGGGTCTTCAGCGGGGCTATGCTCAGCCTCTCCTACGGAGCCGCGTCGGTGACCTTCCACGGCCTGTCCGGCTTGATGCCGCAGGACGCGGGGGGGACGCTCAGCCGTGGCACAGTGTGGACCCTGGTGATGGCGGTCAGCGTCCTGGTGAAGGAGACCGTGAACAAGACGGTTCTCATGACGGCGGTCAAGGCCACCGACCCGGCGGCGACGTACCGGACCGAAGTGTTCAGCCGCGAGCCGATGTACAACGACGCGGCCGAGATCTGCACGGGCGTCCTGGTGACCTACGGCGTGGCGGGTAACCCGTGGCTCGCGCTGGCCGCGCTGCCTGTGGTCACCCTGCTTCAGCGGTCGCTCCGGCACGTCCAGCTGCTCAATGACTCGCGGGCCGATTCGAAGACCGGCCTGCTCAACGCGGCGACTTGGGAGCGCGAGGCGACTGCGGAGGTGGGCCGGGCGATCCGGACCAGGACCCCGCTGGCGTTGGCGATACTTGACATCGACCGGTTCAAGGTAGTCAACGACACCTACGGTCACCTGGTCGGCGACCAGGTGCTCAAGGAGATCGCCCGCGCGCTCGACAGCTTCCTGCGGGATTACGACCGTGCCGGACGGTTCGGCGGGGAGGAATTCTCCTTGCTGCTGCCGCAGACACGGGCGGTGGACGCCTTCCGGATCGCTGAGCGTGTGCGCGCTAACATCGCCGGCCTGTCCATCATCGTCCCCGGCGCGAGCGGTGGCGAGCGGGTGCACATCACGGTGTCGATCGGGGTGGCCGCGCTGGATGCCGGCAGCAAGCGCGAGTACTCCGAACTGATGGCGGCCGCCGACGCCGCCCTGTACCGGGCGAAGGCCGGTGGCCGGGACCAGGTGCAGATGATCAGCACGACCCGGGGCCTGAGCGCGATCAGCGGAGCGCTCCGCGGCAACGACAGCAACGACGGCAGCACCAAGGGCGGCCAGCCCGACGCGCCGAGCGTGTTCGGCCGCGCTGCGAGTTCGTGAGGCTCAGCCGGCCGTAGGGGTCGGCACCGGCAGGACTGCGAGGATGGTGGCGCTGCCGGTGTGGCATTGCGAGGCGTTCCCGGTGCTCAGCACCTCTGGGGTGTTGTATCCCTGACACGTCCAGCCGCTGACCACGACCGGCGCGCCGCCGCCGTTACCGGGCACCTGCCCGGCCTTGATCTTGGCCGCGTACTCGTTCTCGACCTGCATCGCGGTCTGGCAGTCCACCGAGCCCTTGGCCACCTTGATGACGACCGGCACCCCGGCCGCGGTGTGCGTGCTGCCGCAGGTCGCGCCGGCCTCCGCGGTCGGCTGCGCGGACGAGCAGCCCGTCACCAGGCAGGCGCAACCGCACAGAATCCCTAGTCCACCGAGGAGGGCCCGCCGTACCCTATCCCGCTCCACCGTCTCACCCTAATACCCGGCGCCTTACCTCCATGTCCGCGACACTTTGCATATTCATGCGGTATGATGAATACTATTCCAGGATGTCGGCGGACGTGAGGGATATATGGGTGCGAGGGTTGCGGTAGCGGGAGCCAGCGGCTATGGGGGCGGCGAACTGCTCCGCCTGCTGGCTGGCCATCCCGACCTCGAGATCGGTCCGCTGTCCGCGAACAGCAACGCCGGCGCGCCGGTGACCACGGCGCACCCGCAGCTGACCGGTCATCCTGGCCTCGACGGCGTTGTTTTCGCCGGCACTGACCCGGACGTCCTCGCCGACGCGGACCTGCTCTTGGTCGCCCTCCCGCACGGAGAGTCGGCGCAGCTGACCGCCCACCTGCCGGCCCAGCTTAAGGTCATCGACCTGGGCGCCGACTTCCGGCTCGCCGATCCGGGGGCGTGGGCGGAGTACTACCCGACCCCGTACGCCGGCCAGTGGACCTACGGCCTGCCCGAACTGCCCGGGGCCCGGGACGCGATCAGGGCGTCCAGCACGGTGGCCGCGCCCGGCTGCTACGCCACCGCCTCGATCCTCGCGCTGGCCCCGCTGCTGGCCGCGGGCCTGGCCGAGCCGGCCGACATCGTGATCGTGGCGGCCTCGGGCACGTCCGGCGCGGGCCGCTCGCCGCGGCCCGACCTGCTCGCCACCGAGGTCCTGGGGTCGATGGCCGCGTACCAGGTCGGGGGCACGCACCGGCACACGCCGGAAATAGAGCAAGCCCTTTTTTATGCCGAACGGGCCGGGGTTTCCGACCCGGCTCCGGTGACACTGTCTTTTACTCCGACGCTGGCCCCGATGGCACGCGGCATCCTCGCCACCTGCACCGCCCGGTCGGCCGCCTCGGCTGCTGATCTGCGCGCCGCCCTGGCCGCGGCCTATGGCGGAGAACCCTTCGTGCACGTACTGCCCGAGGGCCGGTGGCCGGTCACCGGCGCCACCCTCGGCTCCAACGCCGCCCACCTGCAAGCGGCGGCCGACCCGCACGCCGGCCGCGCCGTCGTCGTCTGTGCCCTGGACAACCTGGTCAAGGGCGCGGCCGGCCAGGCCATCCAGATCGCCAACCTCATGCTCGGCCTGCCGGAGACCGCCGGCCTGACCACACACGGAGTGTCCCCTTGAGCGTGACCGCCCCGCTTGGTTTCCGGGCCGCCGGAGTGACGGCCGGGCTGAAGCAGTCCGGCCAGCCGGACGTGGCCGTGGTCCTGAACGACGGGCCCTCGTGGTCCGCCGCCGCCGTGTTCACCACTAACCGGGTGCAGGCCGCCCCGGTGACCTGGACCCGCCAGGTGGTCAAGGGCGGCCGGGTCCGGGCCGTGGTGCTCAACTCCGGCGGGGCCAACGCCTGCACCGGGCCGCTCGGCTTTCAGGACACGCACGCCACCGCCGAGCACCTGGCCGCCGCGCTCGGTGAGGTCGGGGCCGGGGAGATCGCGGTCTGCTCGACCGGCCTGATCGGCGAGCGGCTGCCGATGGACAAGCTCCTCCCCGGCGTGGACGCCGCCGTCGCGGAAGCCTCCCGGGCGGGCGGGCTGGCCGCCGCCGACGCGATCAGGACCACCGACACCGTGGTGAAGATCGCCTTCCGCAGAGTTGCCTCGGGGGGGCGACCCCCCCAGACCCCCCCGCTCCTGGGGGGAAACCTTTCCCCCCAGGCCCCCTCGGCCCAGGCCCCCTCGGCCCAGGCCCCCTCGGCCCAGGCCCCCTCGGCCGCCTGGACCATCGGCGGGATGGCCAAGGGCGCCGGGATGCTCGCGCCCGGGCTGGCCACCATGCTGTGCGTGCTCACCACCGACGCCGTGCTCACGTCGGCCGAACTCGACGCCGCGCTCCGGTCGGCCACCGCGATGACCTTCGACCGGCTGGACACCGACGGCTGCATGTCCACCAATGACACGGTGCTGCTGATGGCCAGCGGGGCGGCGGGGGTGTCACCGGAGAAGAGCGAGTTCATCCTGGCGCTCACCGAGGTGTGCGCGGACCTGGCCAGGCAGCTTCAACTGGACGCCGAGGGCGCGGAGAAGATGATCACGATCGAGGTGGTCGGGGCCGCTTCGGAGGCCGACGCGGTGACCGCCGGGCGGGCCGTGGCTCGGAACAACCTGCTCAAGTGCGCCATCGGCGGTGAGGACCCCAACTGGGGCCGGGTGCTGGCCGCGGTCGGCACCACCGATGCGGTCTTCTCACCCGATCGGCTGAACGTCGCGATCAACGGGATCTGGGTCTGCCGTCACGGCGCCCCCGGCGACGAGCGCTCCAAGGTGGATCTGAAGCCCAAGGACGTGACGATCACCGTGGACCTGTCCGCGGGCCCGCACTCCGCGACCATCCTGACCACCGACCTGACCGTCGCCTACGTGCACGAGAACAGTGCTTATTCAACCTGAGGGCGTACTCGACATGACGCTGACCGAAGGGGTCGCCTCGGCCAAGGCGGCGACGCTGATCGAGGCGCTGCCCTGGCTGCACCGGTTCCACGGCCGGACCGTGGTGATCAAGTACGGCGGGCACGCGATGGCCGAGGAGGAGCTGCGCCTGGCCTTCGCCCAGGACCTGGTATTCCTGCGTTACGCCGGGCTGCGCCCGGTCGTGGTGCATGGCGGCGGCCCGCAGATCACCGAGCAGCTTGACCGGCTCGGGGTGGAGTCGGCCTTCACCGCCGGGCTCCGGGTCACCACGCCGGAGACCATGGACGTCGTCCGGATGGTCTTGTCCGGCAAGGTGAACAAGGACATCGTCGGCCTGATCAACCGGCACGGCCCGTTCGCGGTGGGCATGTCGGGGGAGGACGCGAGCACGTTCACCGCGACCCGCAAGACGGCGATCGTCGACGGCGAGCCAGTGGACATCGGCCTGGTCGGCGAGATCGTGGCCATCAACGCGGGCGCCATCGAGGCGCTGCTGGCCGACGGCCGGATCCCGGTCCTCTCCAGCGTGGCCGCGGGCCAGGACGGCGAGGTCTACAACGTGAACGCGGACACCGCCGCGGCCGCGCTCGCGGTGGCCCTGGACGCGGCCAAGCTCGTGGTGCTCACCGACGTGGCCGGCCTGTACCGGGACTGGCCGTCATCGGCCGACGTGATCAGCGAGCTCACCGCGGGTGAACTCGAGCGGCTGCTGCCCGGCCTTTCGGCCGGGATGATCCCCAAGATGGAGGCCTGCCTGACCGCCGTGCGCGGCGGCGTCCCGCAGGCGCACGTCCTGGATGGCCGCCTCAGCCACGCCGTCCTGCTCGAGATCTTCACCGACTCCGGCATCGGCACCATGGTCCTGCCCGAGGAAGGAACTCAGCCGTGAGCGAGACAGAGGCACTTCAGAAGCGGTTCGCGGCGGCGCTCATGCCGAACTATGGCGTGCCCCCGCTGGCCATCAGCCGCGGGCAGGGCTGCTGGGTCTGGGACGCCGACCGACGCCGGTACCTGGACCTGATCGCCGGGATCGCGGTGAGCTCGCTGGGCCACGCCCACCCGGCCATTGTCGAGGCGGTCAGCCGCCAGGTGGCCGAGGTGGCCCACACCTCCAACCTCTTCCTGCACGAGCGCGAGGTAGATCTGGCCGAGCGGCTCCTGACCCTGCTCGGTGAGGACGGGCGGGTCTTCTTCGCGAACTCGGGCACCGAGGCCAACGAGGCGGCGGTCAAGCTGGTTCGCCGCATCGCCGGACCCGGGCGGCCGGTGATCGTGGCCGCCGAGCGCAGCTTCCACGGCCGGACGATGGGCGCCCTCGCGCTGACCGGCAAGGAGTCCATCCGTGCGCCGTTCGGCCCGTTCGGCCTGACCGTGCGGTTCGTTCCCTACGGGGACTCCGCGGCGCTGCGCGCGGCGGTCGGCGCCGATGTCGCGGCCGTCTTCCTCGAGCCCGGCCTCGGCGAGAGCGGCGTGGTGCCCGCTCCCGAGGGCTACCTGCGCGCCGCGCGCGAGGCCTGCGATGCGGCCGGCGCGCTGCTAGTGCTCGATGAGATCCAGAGCGCCATCGGCCGGACCGGGGCGTGGTTCGCGCACCAGGCCGCCGGCGTGCGGCCCGATGTGCTGACCCTGGCCAAGGGCCTGGGCGGCGGGCTGCCGATTGGCGCGTGCATCGGCCTCGGCGCGGCCGGCGCCGGCTTCGCCAAGGGCGACCACGGCTCCACCTTCGGCGGCAACCCGGTTGCCTGCGCCGCGGCCCTGGCCGTGCTCGAGGTGATCGAGCGTGACGGGCTGCTGGCCCACGTCACCGCGGTCGGCGAGCACCTGGCGGCCGGCCTCGGCGAGGTCAGTCACCCGCTGGTGGCGGGGGTGCGCGGCCTGGGGCTCTGGCGGGCCGTCGTGCTGACGGCCGAGGTGGCCCCGGCCGTCGAGGCGGCCGCCCGGCGGGCCGGGTTCCTGGTCAACGCGGTGCAGCCCGACGCGATCAGGCTGGCGCCGCCGCTGATCCTGTCGGCTGCGCAAGCCGATGAGTTCACCGCCGCGCTGCCCGGGATCCTCGCCGAGGTCGGCTCGTGACGAGGCACTTCCTGCGCGATGACGACCTGTCGCCTGCTGAGCAGGCGGCCGTTCTCGACTCGGCCGAACGGATGAAGAAGGACAGGTTCGGCTGGCAGCCGCTGGCCGGGCCGCGGGCGGTCGCGGTGCTGTTCGACAAGCAGTCGCTGCGGACCCGGCTGTCGTTCACCGTTGGCATCGCCGAGCTCGGCGGGCTCCCGGTCGTCATCGACACCGCCACGACGCACATCGGCCGGGGCGAAACGATCGAGGATGTCGCCCGGGTGCTGACCCGGCAGGCGGCGGCGATCGCCTGGCGGACCTCCGGACAGGAGCGCATCGACGCGCTGGCGTCGGCCGCGACCGTGCCGGTGATCAACGCGCTCACCGACCAGTTCCACCCCTGCCAGGTGCTGGCTGCCTGCAGACCATCCGGGCGCACTATGGCTCGCTGGCCGGCCGCGTGCTGGCCTTCCTCGGCGACGGCGCGGGCAACATGGCGCACTCCTATCTGCTGGGCGGCGCCACCGCCGGGATGCAGGTGCGCATCGGCGCGCCCGAGGCCTACCACCCCGACCCGGCGGTACTGGCCGCTGCCGGGCGGGTCGCCGACCAGACCGGCGGCGGGGTCGAGGTCGGCACCGATGCCCGGGCAGCGTGCAAGGGGGCCGACGTGATCGACGGCCCGAACAGCGTGGTCTGGGACCAGGCGGAGAACCGGCTGCACGCGCAGAAGGCACTGCTCGCCTGGCTGCTGGAGCAACCATGACGACTCCGCTGACCAAGACGGCCAGGCTCGCGCGGATCGCCGACATCCTGGCCCGCGAGCAGGTCCGCTCCCAGGAGGAACTAGCCGAACTGCTGGAACGGTACGCCAGCGTGCACGTGACGCAGGCGACCCTGTCCCGGGACCTGGACGAACTTGGCGTGGTACGGCTGCGCTCGGGCGGCGCGCTGGTGTACGCCCTGCCGGAAGAGCCCGGCGGCCCGGGTTCGCACCCCGGCGGCCCCGGCTCGCACCCCGGCGGCCCGCCGGGTTCGCACCCCGGCGCCCCAGGTTCGCACCCCGGCGCCCCAGGTTCGCACCCCGGCGGCGCAAAGGCCGAGTCGCCGCACGACGCGCGGGTGGCCCGCTACCTGGGCGAGCTGATGACCTCGGCCGAGGCGAGCGCCAACCTAGTCGTGCTCAGGACCCCGGCCGGAGCAGCCCAGTTCCTCGCCTCGGTCATCGACCACGCAGCCTTGCCGTCGATCCTCGGCACCGTGGCCGGCGATGACACGGTCCTCATCATCGCGCGGGACCCGGCCGGCGGCGACGCCCTGGCGGCCGACTTCCTGCGCTGGGCCGAGCGCCGACGATGATCGTTCGTCAGGTTTGGCCGTCGTGGACCTGAGGGGCCTGCCTAGCAAGATCGCCGCCATCCGCGACCGCCACATCAGCTAGCCCGGCTCCAGCCAGGGCCAGTCGGCCCGGAGCCGGTGTCCCACCGGGTACGTAAGAAGGTACCCAAGGGCCCACCGACTCGGTCGGGCGATGCCGCCACCGCTCCAAGGTGCGACAAAACTGAGGCGTTAGTGCGATAGAAAGTAGAACTGTGGAAGCACCGGAACAGGCCGAAGGCGCTGAGGGGTTCGGGGGGGTCATCCCCGGCGAGCACGGGGTGGCAGGGGATTCGGGCGGGGCCGAAGGGGCTACGCGGCTGTGGGGCGGGCGGTTCGGTGCCGGACCTGCGGACGCGCTGGCCCGGCTGTCCGTAAGCGTCCAGTTCGACTGGCGGCTGGCCCGGTACGACCTGCGGGCCTCCCGTGCGCACGCCCGGGTGCTGCACCGGGCCGGGCTGCTCACCGACGCCGAGCTCGGCGCGATGCTCAAGGCCCTGGATGACCTAGACCGGTCAACCGCGAACGGGTCGTTCCGGCCCACGGTCGCCGACGAGGACGTGCACACCGCGCTCGAGCGTGGGCTGCTCGAACGGCTCGGCGCGCTGGGCGGCAAGCTCCGGGCCGGCCGCAGCCGCAACGATCAGGTGGCGACCGACCTGCGGCTTTACCTGCGGGATAACGTCCGGCTGATTGCGAGCAGGCTGGCCGAGCTGGAGACCGCGCTGATCGACCAGGCAGCCGCCAGCGGCGACCTGCCGGCGCCCGGCATGACGCACCTGCAGCACGCGCAGCCGGTGCTGTTCGGTCACCAGTTGCTCGCGCACGTGCAGGCGTTCGCCCGCGACGTCGGCCGGCTGCGGGACTGGGACAAGCGCGCCGCGGTCAGCCCGCTCGGGTCCGGCGCGCTGGCCGGGTCGTCACTCCCGGTCGACCCGCAGGTGCTCGCGGCTGAACTCGGCTTCGACGTGCCGGCGCCGAACTCCATGGACGCGGTGGCCGACCGCGACTTCGCGGCCGAGTTCTGCTTCGCCGCGGCGCTGATCGGGGTGCACCTGTCCCGGCTCGGCGAGGAGATCGTGCTCTGGTCCTCGCAGGAGTTCGGCTGGGTGGAGATCGACGACGCCTACGCGACCGGGTCCTCGATCATGCCGCAGAAGAAGAACCCGGACGTGGCCGAGCTGGCCCGGGGCAAGGCGGGCCGCCTGATCGGCGGCCTGACCGGGCTGCTCACCACGCTGAAGGGCCTGCCGCTCACCTACAACCGGGACCTGCAGGAGGACAAAGAGCCGGTCTTCGACGCGGTCGACACCCTGCTCCTGGTCCTGCCGGCCATGGCCGGCCTGATCGCGACGATGCGGGTCAATCCCGACCGGCTCCGCCGAAGCGCCTCGACCGGGTTCACGCTCGCCACCGACCTGGCCGAGTACCTGGTCCGCCGGGGCGTCCCGTTCCGCGAGGCGCACGAGGTAGTCGGGCACCTGGTGGTGTGGTGCCAGGTGCACGACTGCGACCTGGCCGACGTCAGCGACGCGGACCTGGCCAAGGTCTCCGAGCACCTGACCCCTGACGTCCGGCAGGTGCTGACGGTGCAGGGCGCGCTCGCCGCTCGCAAGGGATACGGCGGGACGGCGCCGGACCGTGTCGCCGAGCAGATCACCGCGTTGCGCGCGACAGTCGACGCGCACGCCGCCTGGGCCGCCGGGGTCGTCGGATAGGTGCCGATCCCGCGGGAGTTCTTCGCCAGGCACGCGGTCGAGATCGCGCCGGACCTGCTCGGCTGCGTGCTCGAGCACCAGACGGCGGACGGCCTGGTCGCGGTCGAGCTCACCGAGGTCGAGGCGTATGCGGGGCAGTCCGATCCCGCCTCGCACGCCTACCGCGGGAAGACTCAGCGCAACGCGGTGATGTTCGGCCCGCCGGGGCACGCCTACGTGTACTTCACGTACGGCATGCACTTCTGCGTGAACCTGGTCTGCCTGGGGAACGGTAGCGCCTCGGCGGTGCTGCTGCGAGCGGGCGCGGTCATCTCGGGGGAGGACCTGGCCCGCGTCAGGCGCACCCAAGGGGCGGCCAGTGTCGCATCACGTGATCTGGCCCGCGGGCCGGCCCGGCTCTGCCAGGCATTGGACATCGACCGGTCTCTGGACGGCGCCGACGTCTGCGCCGCCGACTCGCCGCTCCGGGTACGCGCCGGGGCGGGAAACCCGGCCCGTTCGGCCAAAATTATGACCGGACCGCGGGTCGGGGTGAGCCGCGCGGCCGAGATCCCGTGGCGCTTCTGGTTCGAGGGCGAACCGACCGTCTCGGTGTACCGGGCGTACCTACCCCGGCGGCGCAAACCGGTTACCCCTTAGCGGCCGGTAAGTGGCACCATGCAGGCGTGGACGACATCATCGACGAACTTACCTGGCGGGGTCTGCTCGCGGACACGACCGATATCGACCAGCTGCGTGAGGCGCTGAATTCGGGGCGGGTCACGGTCTACTGCGGGTTCGACCCGACCGCGCCCGGGCTGCACATCGGGAACCTGGTGCAGCTGGTGACGCTGCGCCGCCTGCAGCTCGCCGGCCACCGGCCGATCGGGCTGGTCGGCGGGGCGACCGGGTTGATCGGCGACCCGAGCGGCAAGTCAGCCGAGCGGGTGCTCAACCCGCGTGAGGTCGTAGCCCAGTGGGTCGAGCGGATCCGCGGCGAGGTGTCCAGGTTCCTCGACTTCGACGCGGGCGAGTCCAGCGCCCTGATCGTGAGCAACCTGGACTGGACCGAAGCCATGCCGGTGCTCGACTTCCTGCGTGACATCGGCAAGCACTTCTCGGTCAACCGGATGCTGGACCGGGAATCGGTGCGGGCCAGGCTGGAGGCAGGCGGGATCAGCTACACCGAGTTCAGCTACCAGCTGCTGCAAGCCATGGACTTCCTGGAGCTCTACCGCCGGTACAACACGACCGCGCAGCTTGGCGGCAGCGACCAGTGGGGCAACCTGGTCGCGGGCGTGGACCTGATCAGGCGGGTCGAGGGGGTGTCGGTGCACGCGCTGGCCACGCCGCTGATCACCAAGCCGGACGGCACCAAGTACGGCAAGACCGAGGGCGGCGCGATCTGGCTCAGCGCCGACCTGATGCCGCCGTACGCGTTCTACCAGTTCTGGCTGAACGTGTCCGATGCCGAGGTGCCGAAGCTGCTGGGTGTGTTCAGTTTCAAGTCACGTGAGGAGATCGAGGCGCTGGTGCGGGAAAGCGCCGAGCGTCCCGCCGCCCGCCTCGGCCAGCGGGCGCTGGCCGAGGAGCTCACCGCGCTCGTGCACGGCGCCGAGGAGACCCGTCGCGCCATCGCAGCCAGCCAGGCCCTGTTCGGCCGCAGCGATCTCACCGAAATCGATGAGCGCACGCTGGCCGCCGCGGTCCGGGAGGTTCCCTCGACGCAGGTGTTCGCCGCGGCCGAGGGCCTGCCCACGGTGGCCGACCTGATGGCCGAGATCAAGATCGTGCCGAGCAAGTCAGCCGCCCGGCGGGCCATCGCCGAAGGCGGCGCCTACCTGAACAACCACAAGGTGACCTCCGAAGACGCCGCCCCCACCGCCGGCGACCTGCTGCACGGCCGCTACCTGATCCTCCGCGTGGGCAAGCGTACTGTCGGCGCCGTCGAGGTCATCTCACGGTAAGCTCCGGGCGTTCATCGGCCGGAGCGAGCTCATGCATCGCACTCCGTCGTCTCGCGATGTATCTTGTTCCCTTGACGGCGGGCATCTCGTTTTCGTGATCAAGTTGTGTCCGATGAGGCGTGCGACGGGTGGTGCCGTCCGGACACTGCCCGGATGAGGCATTTTCGCTCCGATTCGCGGGCGTGCGCTGGAATAACCACCCCGCTAGGAGTGTTTCAGCTGTTCGGTGCCAGGGAATGCTTCGGGGCGACCCGACGCGGGGCAGATAAGTTTCTGCTCAGTCAGGTTGGGCCGACAGGACGTCGAGGGCTCGTCTATGTTCTGTTAACACCGTGTCTGACCTGCGGCAACACCTTGTAGCCAACTTCGATTTGACGAAGGGGCCGAGCACCCCTAAAGTTCTTCTTGCCCGGCGGGGAGGGACGCGAAAGCGGCCAGGTCCCCGGGCAGCCACCAGGAAGTCCTTCTAGCTAAGGCTTGTGCGTGCGCGCAAGCCGAAGTTGGAAGCCGCCCTGGAGGCAGGGTAAGGTTCACGAGTCAGCAAAGTTCTTGCGAACTAGGTTGACAAGGGATACCTCGCCTGGTAACGTCGAATGGTTGCCCTAGAGGGGAGCGCGAGCTCCCCGACAGTGCGCGCCCGCTCCTTGAGAACTCAACAGCGTGCTAAAAGCCAGTGCACTTGAAGCACAAAAACCCCGTCAGTGGGACCGGCTCGTGGCTATCACGAACTGATCTCACTACGGTGGCCATGATCGCTTCCGTGCCGGTTTAGATACCGTGCATGGAAGCACTCTCTTGTCAACAACCCGCGAGCATTAGCTGGCGGTTGTTAATAGACATCAACGGAGAGTTTGATCCTGGCTCAGGACGAACGCTGGCGGCGTGCTTAACACATGCAAGTCGAGCGGAAAGGCCCTTCGGGGTACTCGAGCGGCGAACGGGTGAGT
>Ga0074046_10000530_pt1 | contig 34988 bp, 33 predicted proteins | sample BogForMeECP23OM3_FD_94441 | JGI IMG/M metagenome (GOLD analysis project Ga0074046, IMG submission 94441) | Bog forest soil microbial communities from Calvert Island, British Columbia, Canada - Bog Forest MetaG ECP23OM3 | ecosystem: Environmental > Terrestrial > Soil > Wetlands ... | reverse complement strand
GAAATAGGAGCTTCTTTTCGGCCACCGATATTTTTGATCATTTCGATGAAGACTATACATTCTTTTAGACTATAGTATGGATATTTTACACTCTTCTCTACAATTCGTTTTGGTTTCTGTGGAAGTTCTTCGTCGCCCATAATAGATTCCCCCATTAGTTAGAGTGTATATCGTTCTTCGCATATATGTGTTTTCAAGTTTATAAGTTAACAATGATTTAACATTGGATTGATTTAGGAAACTTTTACGAAGTAAAAATATTAGATTAGGTATTAACTTAAACGTTTCATCATGAACTTGTATTGACATGTCTAAAAATGCAAAAATTGTAAAATTTGATTAATAATCGCATATTGTGTTTAAATACAAACTCAAATTTTTATTTAGATATCTCATAATAGCTGATGCGGATAGGAAAGCGGCTACTTTAATTGCCGTCATAAAAAAAAGTCAATATCTCACCAAAGCGAGATAGATAACGAATAAAAACAAATTAAATGTTGAGTAAGTAAAAAAATTTAACTTAAGACACTTGAAGGATTCCACATTCCTTTTCTGATAGAAGTAGGTAATAAGAGTAGAGCTCCTCCAAAATAAAAATTAACTTATAAGCTTTGACCGCTTTCGATCAAAATCTGCAAAAAAATGGGCACTTGGGAGATAGTCCCCCACCCCCCACCAAGTTATAGGGGGGGTTGCCGGCCTACCCCCTCCAGAAAAACGGAGCGGTGGGAGGTACCCGCTCGTGAGGTTTTTCAAATCAAAGTCCGATCGATCCGGGATCACATTTTCAATCACGATCATGATCGCGATGAAATTTTTCAAATCAAAGTTCGATGAAAAAATTTCAATCAGAGTCTGCTGAAAATTTTTTAATCAGGGTCCGGGTATAAAAAGTTAAACGGATGTGAACAGGGCTGGTGGACCACTCTTCGACGTCAACAGGATTAAAGATGTCATTTTTCAACCAGGGTCTGCTGAAAATTTTTTCGTCAAGGTTTGATTGAAAATAAAAAATCAAAGTCTGCTGAAAAATTTCAAATCGGGATTCGATCGATCCGGATTACATTTTCAATCAAGATCGTGATCGCGATGCAATTTTTGAATCACTGTTTGCTTATGCAAACGATCAAATTCCGGTAAAAAAATGTGGGTCGGGAGCTGGAGATCCGGTTGATTACTTGATCATCAGCCGCTGTCCGTTCCTCATCAGGTGGACATCGTTATCCAGCGTGTACCCGAGATCGGCTGCGAAATCGGCATAGCTTGCAGTCATTTTCATATCCGCATGTGCCGGGATTATATGCTGCGGCTGGAGGAGCTGGAGGAACTCGTAATGGTCCTCCCGGTAGGCATGGCCGCTCACATGCAGATCTTCAAAGATCCGGGCGCCTGCCTTCTTGAGATGCTGTTCTACTACATACCGCTGCCCGAAATTCATCGGGTTCGGGATCACATTTGCCGAAAAGAGTACCTTGTCACCCTTGCTCAGCTGGTACGGGGTATCGCCAAGCGCCAGGCGTGTGAGAATCGACCCGGGCTCGCCCTGGTGACCGGTGACAATGGGCAGGAACTTCTCCTTTCCCTCCTTCATCATCCTCCGCATTACGCGATCGACAGTCCTCCGGTTCCCGAAGACGCTTGCAGTCTCAGGGAACGAAACCAGTTTCATCTGCTCTGCAGCAACAGAGTATTTCTCCATCGAGCGCCCGAGAAATACGGGTTTCCTGCCGATCTCGTGGGCACACTCTGCGATGGTCTTCACCCGGGCGATATGGGATGAGAAGGTCGAGACTACGATCGCGCTCTTGTCGTCCTCGAAACTGGTGATCACGTCCCGCACGAGATTGCGGGCGATCCGCTCGCTCGGGCACCGGCCCGAACGGTGAATATAGGTACTCTCTACGATCAGGGCGAGCACGCCTTCCTTGCCGAGCTGCCGGAACCGGGCAAAGTCCGGCGGTTCGCCGATGACCGGGGTCCGGTCCAGCTTGAAATCGCAGGCATAGACGATCGCACCGTGCGGGGTGTGGAGCACCGGGGTCACGGTATCGATGATCGAGTGCTGCGTCCGGACAAACTCCAGCACCAGGTTCTGGGAGAGCGTATATTTCTGCCCTGACCTGAGTGCAAAGAGCTTGTTGTTGGACGCGAATTTCTTCTCACCTGAGATCTGCTGGCGTATCAGTTCTGTTGCATACGGGGTCGCAATGATCGGTGCGTTATACCGGTGTGCAAGTTTCGGGATCGCGCCGATATGATCGAGATGCCCGTGCGAGCAGACGATGGCCTTCACCGTACCTTCGACAGACTGCATCACGGTATCGTCCGGGATCGCCTTGATCTTGATCAGATCCAGGGAATGCATCTCGTCAACCTCGGCATCCTCGTGGATCATCAACTGGTCCAGGCGGAGTCCCATATCAAAAATGACAATTTCCTTTCCGCAGCGGACGGCGGTCATGTTCCGCCCGACCTCGTCATATCCACCTACGGCTATAATCTCTATTTCCATTGCTTTGTATCTCCTGATCTTTTTGTCTTGCTGGGCATCTGTTGGAAAAAGTTCCCGGTTGTTATGGTATCGCGCGATCTGCTCCGGTCCGGCCGATCTCCGGTGTGATCGTCAACGGGACAAAGGAACGCCTCTGCCTGTCCCGATCCGGCCCGGAACGCGATTCTCTCTTCTCCGCGGAGTGCGGGTCTATTGGAGAACGCACTCCGGTTGCAATGAACACCCCTCCGGGATCAGCGGGATAACGACGATCCCGTCTTCCCGCAGCCCCGGGCAGTTCGCGTATGTTCCCACTCATTCCACCAAGCGACTTCGGGACTTATCGGGTTGCTGAAAGGGGTAACCGGAAGCGGCGACTTCGCGTCGTTACCATCCCTTTGCCACTCAATAGTACACCGGTGGCAAGCCGTGCACGATATGTGTCGACGGCCCCCGATTACATCGCAGATGTAGGTCGGTTGGCAGGGTCCAGAACCTATGAGTGGGCCATCACCACGAAATCGTGGATCATCATGACGTTTACAGGCATCAGTATCGTCTCCAGATGCTGTATCCTCAATCTGGCAGGTCTGCCAATAGTCCGCGTTATTCCTGCTCCAGGGTATTATGCAGGTTGTTCCGGAATAACGAAAATATCCGGAATTGTGTCTACTCTTAATAGGGATACAAATACATCAAACTTTGTTTTCTGTCATCTAAAGCCCAAAAACATATTCTGCCACAGCCGCTCACAAGACCGGCCATCACGGGTTGCCCTGGCCTTTTTAATAATGTTGGGTGCTGAAGCCCCGGTCTGCACCGGTTTTTAGGAACCCGCACTCATTTGTGGTACGGTTCGCCGTGGTTGATCCGCTGCGCCCGGTAGACCTGCTCCAACAGGATAAAACGGGCTATCGGGTGGGTGAAGGTCATCCGTGAAAGGGAGAGCCTCTGGTCGGAGCGGGCGAGAACTGCGGGCGCAAACCCCAGGTCTCCCCCGATAAGGAAGCAGATATGGCTTTTGCCAGCCAGCTCCCACTGACTGAACCCACCGGCAAACTCTTCGCTGGACCGCCCCGTCCCATCCGGATCGAGAGCGACAACAAAGGAACCGGCGGGAACGGCAGCGAGGATACGTTCGGCTTCCTTCTCCATGGCACGGACTTCCACCGGTTCCGTTGCAGATCCCGGCCGTTTCTCCTCGGGGATTTCGTGGATGTGCAGCTTCACGTAGGGACGGAGGCGCTTTTCGTACTCCGCGATCGCCTCCTGCAGGAACTTCTCCTTGATCTTCCCGACAGCGATAATCGTGAGCTGCATAAATCTCTCCTTTACAAACCTGACCGGAATGCCATAACCGGTATTAACGCGATAAAAAGAGCGGGGGTGGAGTATGTTACCTATGGATTACTCTTACGTTCCTTTGGATCAATCTTCTGGTTGGATAACACATCCAGGAGCACTTCTTTCATCATGGTTCTCATGAGTTCCCGCCCCTCCTCCGATGACATGTAGTCCCTGAACAGTTCCTTGAACTGTCCCATATCGTGGTGATTATCGACGAAGGATAATAAAGCTTGCGTGATGCAGTCGGAGACCGTAGAGAACTTCTTTTCCTCATACACGAGTTTATTGACCTTTTCATAGATATTGGGGGGCATTTTATAGGATATTGCCACACGCTCCCCGCGACTCCCGGGTCCCTTTTCTGCCATTCCTCTAAAAATTGGGCAAAATACTATAAATAGCCTGTTAATGGCACGTAATAATCCATAAGTCATTCAAAAATGCCAAGTGTATTCCATAAATAATACTTATGGAATACTTTTTATAGCGCGGTCTCCCATAGGAGTTTGTCGCTGGGTGATTTGATGAATGACATCTACCTGTTGCTTCTTGCCATCGTAGGGGTGTTTTCTGTCGGGTGCAGTATTGGTCTCCTCGGTCTGGGGACCCTGATTGACCGCTACCCGGTCGGGGACGAATCGAAACGCGAGCGGAGCCTTGCAAGCCCGATCGAATCCACACGTATCGCAGTAGTACTCTTCTGGACACTCTTTGTGATCGGCGTCTGGGGGATCTCCCTTGAGACACGGTTTGGCCTGATCCTCGGCATCACCACGCTCTTTGCGATCTGCCTGTTCATGTTCACGGCACTTGCGTTCTCTTTTGCCGTGCTCAGCACCATGCGGCAGAAGAAACGCAGGAGCGATCTCCCGGTAGTCCAGGTACGTACAGAGGACGAGGTGATCGCGATCACACAGTCGGCAGGAAAGCCATCGGTTGTGTCCCGGAAGCTGTACGATAAACCTGTTCCTGCCATCATGCCTGGCGCGATGCTGAAAAAAGAGTGAGATTATCCGAAGATCTTTTTTGACTGTTCGAGAGCATCGATCGCAGGCAGTTTCTTGCCGGTCAGAAATTCAATACAGGCCCCGCCACCGGTTGAGATGTGGGTGAAGTCCTTCTCAATCCCGAGTTTGTCGATGACGGCCGCAGTATGCCCGCCACCGACCACCGAGAACTCCACTTTCGAGGCCGCTTTAAGGAGTTCGTAGGTGCCGGTAGCGAAGTCGGCATCCTCAAAGACACCCGCCGGACCATTGAAAACCACGGTCCCGGCTTTCCTGATAGTCTGGACAAGTGAGGTAACGGCATCCATACCGAGGTCGAGGACCGGGGCATCATCGGGGATCTTATCTATGGGATATTCAACGCGGTGGTTATCCTGCCGGACAGCGACCGACTCCGGCATAACAACGCGATCCTTGTATCGGGAGAGTATCTCTTTTGCCTTCTGGATCTCCGGCTCATATTTGAGCTGGGAAATCAGCTGCGTAGAGGGCTTGCCAATGTTGTGGCCGGCAGCTATCAGGAAGACATTGGCGACAACACCGATCACGATCACCTGGTCCGCAATCCCGTTGTCCAGCACGTGCCGGGCAACATCGATCGAATCGTCCACCTTGGTTCCGCCGAGCACCATGCAGACGGGACGGGGGGCGCCGGAGAAGACCCGCGAGAGGTGAGAGACCTCCTTCTCCATGAGGAGCCCGCCTGCTGACCGCATGACGAGCGGAAGGCCGACAACCGTTGGCTGCGAGCGGTGGGCGGTGCCAAACGCGTCGTTGACAAACACGTCTGCCATGGAAGAGAGTTTTTTCACGAGGTGGGTTTTTTTGGCTTCTTCCGGTTTCAGGGTCAGGTTCTCCTCGGCATTGAACCGGACATTCTCAAGCATCAGCACCTGGCCTGGCTTCATGGCATGCACAGCCTCCCGGGCATGGCTTCCGAAGATGCTGTCCACGTAGAGGACTGGTTTTCCGAGGAGCTGTTCCAGTTTCTCCGCGTGGGCTTCTAGAGTGGTGAAATCTTTTTTTCCCGGGCGGCTCTGGTGGGTTACGATCACAACACGGCTCTTCTCAAGGGCACGGAGGGTAGGCAGGTGCTCCCGGAAACGTTTGTCATCGAGAATAAGGTTAGAGGTGGGATCGATAGGAGAGTTGAGATCGAGCCGGAGGAGAACGGTCTTTCCCTCGGCTCCCAGGTCCATGATGGTTCCAATCGGCATCCATACCACCTGAAAAAGGTTATGCGGTATTCCGGGATTTAATCTTCTTCATCCGGAACAGTTCTTCCCTTTCCATCTCGTCAAGACGCATCTTGATGAAGTCACGGGCTTCCGTGAGCTCGGGGATGACCTTGAACTCGAGTGCGTTGACCCGGCGCTTGGTCTTCTCGATCTCGTCGAGGAGCCGCTTCATCGTGGTCTCGATCTCCGCGCTCTCGATGATCGCCTCGACCAGCTCCTCGAACGAGGAGGCGGTCTCATCGATCACCGTGGACGTGCCGAGCACGCCATAGCCGCGGTCGGCGAGGGTCTTTCTCACCTTCGATGACTCAATCTGGGGGACGATGACCCCCATGATATTCTTACTCTTGAGGGTAATCTGCGGGACCTCTTTGACAGAGAATGCCGCGGATTTTACCCCAATTGCTCCCTCAACGGTGTTTGCAATCGCCATCATCTGGACGGCGTGTTCATATTTCCTGAGGAGATCACCCCGGGTGTCCTTTGCTTCTGCCAGGACCTTGAAAAATTCCATGATCAGTCCATCGCGCTTCATCTTGAGGATCTTATAGCCACGCTGGGAGAGCTGGATCTTCCGCTTGAGGTTGATCAGTTCCGAGCGGGTCGGCTTGATATCGCGCAGCGCCATGGATTTTTTACTCCTTCTTTATACCAGTACGGAATTTCGGGTGGTACTTGTTGATCAGGTCACGGTCGATACGGGTCAGCTGCTCGACCGGCAGGGTAGCGAGGAGGTCCCATGCGAGGTTTAAGGTATCCTCGATACTGCGGTCCTCGTCATATCCCTGGCGGACAAACTTGTTCTCGAAGAGATCGGCGAACTCGAGGAGCAGCCGGTCACGTTCGGAGAGTGCATCCTTACCGACGATGGCCACGAGACCGCGGAGATCGTTGCCTTCTGCGTACCCTGCGTACATCTGGTCGGAGACCTTCTTGTGGTCCTCACGGGTCTTCCCCTTGCCGATACCAAGGTTCATTAACCGGGAGAGCGAGGGCAGCACGTTGATGGGCGGGTAGATGCCCTTGCGGTGCAGTTCACGGTTGACCACGATCTGGCCTTCGGTGATGTAACCGGTCAGGTCGGCGATCGGGTGGGTGATATCGTCACCGGGCATGGTCAGGATCGGGATCTGGGTGACAGAGCCCTTCTGTCCCTTGATCATGCCGGCACGCTCGTAGAGGTTTGCGAGATCCGTATACATGTATCCCGGGTAGCCACGGCGGCCGGGCACTTCCTCACGGGCGGCACCGATCTGGCGGAGCGCTTCACAATAGTTGGTCATATCCGTCAGGATGACGAGCACGTGCATACCGAGCTCGAAAGCAAGGTATTCGGCAGTGGTGAGGGCGAGACGGGGAGTGATGATACGCTCGACGGCCGGGTCATCCGCAAGGTTGAGGAAGACAACCGCCCGCTCCAGCGCACCGGTGCGCTCGAAGTCCTGCATGAAGTAGTTCGCTTCTTCCTTGGTGATACCCATGGCAGCGAAGACTACCGCGAAGTTCTCGGTCGAGCCGGGCACTTTTGCCTGGCGGGCAATCTGCAGCGCAACATTGTTGTGCGGGAGACCTGCACCCGAGAAGATCGGGAGCTTCTGGCCACGGACAAGGGTGTTGGTCCCGTCGATCGTGGAGATACCGGTCTGGATGAAATCCGCAGGCATGCCCCGTGCGTACGGGTTGATTGCGGCACCGTTGATGTCGAGGCGCTTCTCCGGGACTATGTCCGGGCCGCCATCGATAGGCTTACCGCCACCGGACAGGATACGTCCGAGCATGTCCTTACCCACGGGCATCTTGATGGTCTCGCCCGTGAACCGTACACCGCTGTCTTTCCCGATACCGGCGGTTGTCTCGAAAATCTGGACAACGACGAGTTCATCGCTCGTGTCGAGCACCTGGCCGCGCTTGGTTGTACCATCGGCGAGGACTATGTTCACGAGTTCTCCATAGGCAATCGGCTCGGTCTTTTCGACAAAGACGAGCGGCCCGGCAATCTTGCTTATCGTCCTGTATTCCTTCATGCTGCCGACCTCAGTGTGTTGAACTCATCGTCCATCTGTTTCATGATCTTCGCCAGTTCGGGCTTGTAGTCCTTGATGAACTTGATCTGGGCCAGTTCGTTCTTGGCCTGGACCCCATTGATCTGGGACGGGCTGACACCGGCCAGCTGGGCTGCGTACGACAGTTCGGCAAACGTCTTGATCGCCTTCATCATGTCGTACTGTTTCTTCATGTCACAGAAGGTGTCGACCGAGTCGTATGCATTCTGCTGGAGGAAGATCTCACGGATCATACGGGCGACCTCTATGGTCACCTGCTCTGATTCGGGCAGGGCATCGGAACCGACGAGCTGCACGATCTCCTGGAGTTCCGCCTCTTTCTGGAGGACTTCCATGGCCCATGACCGGATCTTGTTCCACTCGGGTGAAACTTCTTTGTCATAGTAGTCGTGGAGGGCTTCGAGGTACAGGGAGTACGAGTTCAGCCAGTTGATTGCAGGGAAGTGCCTGCGCTGGGAGAGTTTGGCATCCAGCGCCCAGAAGACCTTGACAATACGCAGGGTGTTCTGGGTGACCGGTTCCGAGAAATCCCCGCCGGGCGGGGACACGGCACCGATAACCGATACTGATCCGCGGGCCCCGTTGAGGGTCTTGACAAGGCCTGCGCGCTCGTAGAACTCCGAGAGCCGGGCTGCAAGGTATGCCGGGTATCCTTCTTCACCGGGCATCTCTTCGAGACGCGAGGAGATCTCACGCATGGCTTCTGCCCACCGGGAGGTCGAGTCTGCCATCAGGGAGACATCGTAGCCCATATCACGGAAGTATTCTGCGATGGTGATACCTGTGTATACCGATGCTTCACGGGCTGCCACCGGCATGTTGGACGTGTTAGCGATGAGCACGGTCCTTTCCATGAGGGGTTTGCCGCTCTTCGGGTCTTCGAGGTGCGGGAACTCCGTAAGAACTTCCGTCATCTCGTTGCCGCGTTCTCCGCAGCCGATATAGACCACGATCTCGGCATCCGACCACTTCGCGAGCTGTTGCTGGGTAACCGTCTTGCCGCTCCCGAACGGGCCGGGAATTGCGGCGGTCCCACCCTTTGCGATCGGGAAGAGACCGTCGAGGATGCGCTGACCGGTGATCAGGGGAATCGTCGGGTTCATCTTCTCTTTCACGGGACGGGGGACACGGACCGGCCAGCGCTGTATCATCGGGTACTCGCGACCGTCTTCGAGAACAACGATGATCTCGTCGACCGTGTAGTCTCCGCTCTTGATTGTCTTAACCGTCCCCGGCTTTACATTCGGGGGCAACATGACCTTATGGACGATGTTGGTCTCCTGAACTTCGCCAAGAATGGCACCCGGCTCGATCTTGTCACCGGCCTTAACGAGCGGCTTGAAGGTCCACTTCTTCTCATGGGAGAGACCGGGTGCCGAGACACCACGCTCGATGAAGTTGCCCATCTTGTCGACGAGCACCGCGAGTGGGCGCTGGATACCATCGTAAATACTGGTAAGCAGGCCCGGCCCGAGTTCGACTGCGAGGGAGAGCCCGGTGTTCGTAACGGGTTCACCGGGACGGATACCCGAGGTATCCTCGTATACCTGGATGATGACGTTATCGCCCTGGATCTTGATGACTTCTCCCATCAGCGCTTCTTTACCGACCTTCACCACATCGTACATGTGGGCGTCAAGATTGACTGCCGTTACGACAGGGCCGGCGATTCTTTTCAGAACCCCGTGTTTCTCTTCTTTTGCTTCTTTGTTCTTTACTTCCACAGATCAACACCCACCGATCTCTTGATTCTCTCTCTCATGGACAGGCCACCTTTCTCCTCGCCGCCGATAGCAATCACGGTCGGCTTCACCGAATTATCCAGTGTGGCGCGGAGCCTGCGGGGGATCTTCTCCATATCACTGCTGTTGAGGACGAGAATCCCTACCTCGCCGTCCTGCAGCACACGGGTGATGTACTCGTTGAGCTTCTCATCATTCTCGGCAGCATACGTTTTGCGGATGCCTGCCAGCCGGAACCCGAGGATGAACTCACTGTTGCCGATTACTGCGATCTCCATTTACATCACCAGGTATTCTGCGATCTTCTCCGAGGGCAGCTTCGATTCCTTGCCGCGGGTAAGCGCCCGCAGGTTGAAGACCTCGTACTTCTTCTTCTCAAGGTAGACGAGGATCGGGTGGATGGAGAAGGGATTGCGCTTGGACATCTTCTCCATCTGCTCTATCTGCACCCGGGTCAGCCTGACCTCGATGTCGTGCATGGCCTTGTGCCCTTTGAGCTCATCGAGCAGCGCATGCAGGCTGTCGCTCCGGATCGTTGCCTTAATCTGGTCGATAAATTCGTTCTGGTCCTTGATTGCATTCAGGTTTGCAAAATCCGTTGCAGACAGGGACCCCCCGGTGATAAACATCTCCCGGACATCCTCTGCCCCGGTATCCGCCCGCAGCCTGAAGAGGGTCTTTACATTCCTGATGTTTATCTCCAGCTGGATATAGGAGAGGAACGATGCCCCGCCCTTGATTCCTGCCTTTGCATCGCCGATGATCTCCGCATAGAGATCCTTGTAGAGTTCATTCTCCATCCGGGAGAAGGACCCGCTCTCTTTTGCAGCCGGGTATTCCTGTGCAAGCACGGGGTACATCCGGTGACCATTTAAGAGCTCGATGATCCGGTCGTTGCTGTCCTCGGCGAGCAGCCGGTCGAGCATTACCTTGTCCAGGCTGCCAGCCGGAATCAGGATCTCCTTGATCCGCCCGGTCTTCTCGCCCTGCACCCTGCCACGCAGGATTGTCAGGACATTCTGGATGTCCCAGCGACGGAGGTATGCCCGGGTAAATGCCTTGAGCGTGCCCGGGGTGATCTCTTGGATCTTCTGGTATTCCTTTGCCAGGTTCCAGCTCAGGGCAACTTCCACGAGGTCCATGCCTTTGAACGTAGTCCCGAGTTCGTCGATTTCCTGTTTGTATTCGGTCTCCTCGATGACACGGGTGATCTCCGGGATACTCATGTTGAGCATCCTCATGTACTCCTCACGCGGGAGGAGCTTTGCTTTCCTCACCCGCATCCTGGTACAAACGTAGATGTACGGTGCTGAAATATTCACACCCATACCCGTACCTCCTTACCCGAACAGGATATCTGACGCATCCTTCAACCCGGATTCCCACACCTTCATAAGGAACGTGCGGTAGCTGTAATCAATCTGCAACTCGGCGCCCGCACCCTCAATCAGAAGACCGCCATCGATTGCGACCGGCGCCCCGACCGCGAATACTGCAAACTCCGGGTGTTCGGCAATAACCGCCTTTGCGGCTGCAACATCCCTGGCATTGCAATAGATGGTCCCGGACGGGATCTCCTTTTTTGCCTCGGTGAGGAGCTTCTTGATAGCTTCCCGATGGAAACTTTCAGGGAGGCTGGCAATTTCCGACCGGGTCGTTTCGTAGACCTGGTCAAGAAGGGCCTTCTGCGTATTGAGCAGTTCGCGCTTGACCAGCAGATTTGCTGCAGAGACATCCTGGCTTACAAGATGTGTTGCCTGTTTCGCGACTTCCACTTCTGCGGCAAGCTTGATCTCCCCTGCACGCTTGTTGGTGGCCGTGAGAACGAGATCGACTTCCTGCTTCGATTCCTGCCGTATCCGGTCCGCTTCTTTCCTGCCATTTTCCCTGATTTCTTCGACTACTGCTTCCAGTCCCATTGTCCTCTCCTTCAGAAGAGCAGCAGGAGACCGACGACGAGACCGAAGATAACGATGGTTTCAGGGATAACGGTGAAGAGGAGACCAAGACCGAAGAAGTCCTTGTTCTCGGCAATCGCACCGACCGCGGCTGCTCCGATACCCATCTCGGCCACACCGGTACCGACACCGGTCAGACCGACGGCGAGACCTGCGCCGATTGCCTTCATGCCCATCTGCGATGCCTGGATTGATGCAAGATCTGTTGCTGCTACTGCTACTGTTGCGTCTACCATAATTTATTCCTCCGTAAATCTGCGTTTCATTCCGAATGGAACGTACCTTTTGCCTCCACCTTTGTAGAACTTGGTGAAGAATTCGACATAGTGCAAACGAATCGAGTGAAGCCCTCCACCGAGGATTCCCAGTGCGGTGTTGAGCGCATGCCCGAGCAGGAAGATCACGATACCGACAAGGATCATGACGATTCCGACGATGGAGAGACTCTTAAGCCCGGGACTGATGAACATCCCGATGGACATATAGTTGACGACCATCGCGATTGCCACTGACGAGAGGCCGACCGCGACAAGACGTGCATAGGAAAGAACATGGGATATGATGGTGGGCAACTCGACCACTTCAAGGATCGAGTCCCTGGCGATGCAGCCCACACCGACAAGGATGAGTACTGCCCCGGAAATGGTCCCGGCATTCAGTGCGGCTGCAACAGCCGGAAGCCCGGTGAGATTGGGCATATACGGCATAGCAACATTGGACCAGATTCCGATGACAAGACCCCACATGACCGCAAGCCAGCCGAAGTTGGCCATCACGGCCTTGATACGGTGTTCGCCATGGTCCTGTTGTGCATGGTTGTACATACCGAGAACCCTTCCGAGCGTGATGTGCAGGATACCGATCCAGATCGACATGATCATAAGTGCAGGAATTGCCGGGCCTGCACCGCCTTCAGCCCCGCCGCCAATCAGCAGGTGCCTCGAGAAGATGATCGGGCTCCACGGGAGCTCGAATCCGAGGAACTCGGAGAAGAGCAGGCCGAAGATGATGCTCGATATGCTGGCATTCCGGAGAACCGTTAAGAACTGAACCCCTTCTTCGCCTTTGATGAATTTCCGCAGGCCAAAGCACATGACAAGAAGGATCAGGCCGTACCCGACATCCCCGAGGATCATACCGAAGAAGATCGGGAACACGATGGCAAGCATCAGGGTCGGATCCACTTCCGTATACCGGGGTCTCGAATAGACATCCATCAGCATCTGTGCAGGCTGTGCGAACTTCGGATTATTGTACTCGACCGGTACGGCATCGTGTTCCAGATCGATCGGCACAACAGTGACAAAGATCCTGCCGCCGGTTGCCTTGACAAGGGAGGCGCTCACTTCGTCAACCTTGTCCGTAGGAATCCAGCCTTCCGCCACGAAGGTCTGCCTTGTGGTCGCAAACCGGAGCGGGGCTTCGGTCTTTTCCACTTCAGCTTTTAAGAATTCCTCGCAGGCGACCAGAAACCCGGTGTGCTGCTGTTTGACAGCCTCCAGTTTCCCATTGATACCTGCGATCTGCTGTGCAAGATCTGCGATCTGCCCGGTATAGTAATCGATGCGTGCCTGAGGGGCACCGGTCTCATCGGGAACGGGAACTGCCTGGAATGCTGCCGCCTGCAGGGCCCGCTCCGCCTCGCTGCGCTGCCCGGACGGGACAACGGCAACGATGAAATTCTTCTCCCTGCCTTTGGAGAAGAACAGCTCGCACGGGACAGAGAGAATTACATCTCCCGTAACATACCCGGCATACACGGTAAAGCCCGCATAGTCGCGGAACAGTTCAAGCTCGGCAGGAACGCTGAGAAACGGCGTGATCTCAGCGATCTTCTGTTCGGACTCTTTTGACCGGATCTCGAGTTTCGAACGCTTCTGGGTCAGTTCCTCGACCTCACGTTCAAGACCCGGAAGATCACGTTCAATCTGAGTCCGGAGTGCGGACCGTGAAGACCGGGCTGTGGGCTCCATGTCATCGCCGCGGATGGCGATAGCGTTCTCGATAGCCCGGATCTTCAGCAGGTCGCCTGACGCTTCGCTTGCACCTGAAAGAGGCGTACCGATCCTGAAGCCCTCATAGCCCTCCGCCCCTGCTTCCACAAACTCCTCGATGTGGAACAGGTGGTGGTGGTAGAGCTCCGCTATGACCGGGCCCATCTGGTCCCGGGAAGCGGCGATGAGGATTCGGCTCATCTGCTTAGGCTTTAACATTCAGCTGCTCCTTAAACCGCAAAACCAGCAGCTGCACTGCCTTTGGAAGGTTCTGTTCGCCCTTCTGTTTCAGTGCTGCTGCGCGCTGGTTACCGCCTTTGATGATTTCAGCGTGCTTAAGTGCCGCCTGGTGCCGTGCTTCTTCCAGTTTCAGCTTTTTGTACTGTTCTGCATTGCTCTGCGCTTTCGTTACCAGATTGTCAGCTTCGAGCTCGGCCTCTGAATGTCTCTTCTTCTTCTCTTCCTGGGCCTTGCTGATCACTGACTGGTACTCTTCTTCAGCTTTCTTGATGTCTCTTAGGACCTCAGTCTTCATCCAACCCTCCTCTCACGGCAGTACAATAGTAGGTGAAAAAAACCATATATGTATTGTCATTTTCGATCAAACTGGTGATCCCTAAGAGAGAACACAGCAATATCTCCCGGAAATCAGGAGAATTCGGTTAATATCCGGGATTTTACATAGTGGGGAATAATATTTCCGGGAAGACCGGAAATTTGTATGCCACCCGGAAGCCCCTTTAAGGTTATTCCGGCCAGCTCGTCGCCGGAACAGACAAGGTGCTGTTCCGGGTGTGTTCCCCGCTGGATCGAGCAGCTGGTGATGATCTCCGGCCAGACTGACACGAGATAAGAGAAACGCCGGCATCCGGGATGGTTTTTCGGCAGGACGATTAGGGGCATGTGGTACGTCCTGACAAACTCTGCCAGCATGATCGCCGGTTCTATGGAACCGCCTTCGGGTGCTGATACCACCACGAGATCATCGGGTTCGACCGTCTGGCAGTATTCCGTTTCCGGGGTCTCTATGCAAAGACCGAACCGGGCATTTACTTTCGCATCCAGTAAAAAAGAATGTTCGCCGCTGACGAGCAGGAACTCATCCGCCAGAGGGTGGATCATATTTCCGTAACGTTAGCCGAATCGCAGTTCGGGCAGATGGGTTTTTTGTTCGGGTTGATATGAGGGAATTTTTCCTCGCAGTCATTGCAGCGGTAGTTCTTAACCTTCACCCGGTCGTCATCGAAATTTAGGTCCCCGGTAGGGCCTCCCCCGACAGTGCACATATGCTCTCACCTCACTACGACATCTTCATGTGAAGATTTAATGGTATCTCGCAGAGTGTATAAAAACCCGGTCTCTTCACATTACAGGGCAACGAGAACGAAATTGAATGCCACGAGAGATATAGTGAGGAGAACACACGAGTGTTTCACCCCCGCTGCAAGTGAGGATTCACCCATCTGGCCGGCGATGAGACCGGAGAATAAGGCCTGGATGAGGCAGGCATGGTACAGCAGCCTGCCAAAGGTTACTGTAGGGATAGATCCGATGCCTGCAAGCGGCCCGGCTGTGGGAATTCCTTTAGTTGAAATGTTTGCAAGGACAGGCAGGAACTGCGTGGTCAGAACAGCCACCACAAAGAGGAAGACAAAGAACGAAAGGTACACGATTGCCGTGTAGATGAACATCTCAGAGAGGCGTTCCCTCTTCAGGACTTCGCTCATCTTCGCATCGCTCGAGGCAATGGAGAGCACTTCCCCGATCTGTCCGCTCATCTCACTCGCCTTGGTAATGAGTGTCACGGTACGGGCGATTGAGGGCGTGCTTACGCGCTCCTCGAATCTCATCAGCGCTTCGGTGAAGTTCGCGCCCCATTCCATATCCCTCTTGATCCGGCGGATCTCGTAGCTGAGGAGCCCGAGGTTTGTGTTCACCATGATCGCAATTGCCTGTGCAATGGTCAGCCCGACTTGGTTGATACCGGACATCCGCTCCAGGAAATCCGGGATCAGGGACTGGATACCGAGTACTTTCCGGGACCAGATCTCGTAGAAGATTGCATAGGGAATCAGGATCATCAGGACCGCGATGACAACATGGGAATCGACTACACCGATGTAGGTCTCAACGTCATGGTAACGAGGGACCTCCACGAATACGAGGATAAGGTAGATGATGGCCGCGGGAACGGTGATAAAGAGTGTGTGGTTGACATTGCTTATGAAACTCTCAAGCGGGTGACGAAGGTGGTGGACGAATGATCGCAGGCGATCGTACTTTTTCAGCTGTTCAAAGAGAGGTTCTTCATTACCTTTCTGAACGATGGTGACATCCGCATATGTATGGAGCCATTTGGTCCTGACATACCGTTCCGTCTTCTCCCCCTTGATGGAGATAAGATCAATGAGCAGGATGAAGACCAGGGATCCGATCGGCATGATCGCATAGGTTACGAGAGATAACTGGAGTACCGCCTGTCCGCCCATCATCCCCATCACTACCATGATGATGATCAGGAAGAGGGGACCGGCAACAAAGAGGGTCACATACGATTCGGCGACAATGGAAAGGACATTGAGGAACTGCCGCTGCTCAAAGCGTGCCTCTTCCTGGTACAGCCTGACCCGCATGGAGAGGAACCCGGCCATATCCCCGCCACTCTCGATCACTGAAAGGAGATCCTCTAAGAAGGTCTTGAGTTTTTCCGAGGGGGTGGTTTCCGATAAGTGGCGGATCGCCGTGACCACATCATACCCGAAGAAATCTGCATCCCGGACGATCTGCCGGAACTCCAGGGCCACCTCCCCGTAGATGTTCGACCTGTCTGAAAGGGACCGGAAGATCGTCATCAGCTGGGCGCCGCCCCGGCGCATGGCATACATGTAGGCCACCGCGTTGTGCAGGGTCAGGTTGATCTTGATGGACCGGTTGTTCTTCTCGATCCCCGGGACTTTCAGCAGAAGGACATAACCGATGTAAGTACCTGCAAAAAATGAGAAGAGAATGATAATTGCCTGGATGTAAACCGCAGGATAAATTGCGTTGAAGATAACCGGCATCTGGAGATTGAACACGTTCGATATGCCGGAACGGCCGGTCACCATCTGCAGGGAGACAAAGGCACTTGCAAAATACCCGATGACCGCAAAAAGGATACCGGTGAGGAGCGCAAGCTTGATCGAACGCCAGAGGTACTGCTCAAGGGTCATCCCGACCCGGGCGGAGATCATGTCCGCGTGCAGACCGTGGTACCTCAGGGGATCTTTTTTTATCCAGCAGTACAGGTAATTTCTTACAATCATCGGAGTACCTTGCGCAGGTCGTCGATATTGGAGAGGACAGATTTCGCATCGATATTGTACGCGTGGAAGAGAGATGCCACCGAGATGTAATCCATGATGCTTTGCTTTTTCATCGCATTGAGGATGGAGATGCGGAGGGTGATCTCGCTTTCCAGCTGTTCCCGGGTCCAGCCCCTCTTCTCGGTGATATCTGCATATATCTGCGATCTGCCGGTATAGCTGAAAACGTCGCGGACCGGGTCGTACACGAAGACGTTGTTGACCCGCAGGTTGCCGGTCGAGGGATCAATGCCTGCGATCTCGACCACTTCCTGGACCCTGCGGACACGTTCAGTGCCGTGGTAGATCAGGCCCTGGACGCTGATGATATTCAGGGCCTGCATCATGTTTCGCGGGACGTTCAGGGGTTCACTCTCAAGCCGGTGGATCGCGGCATCCACACTGCCCGCGTGCATGGTCGAGAAGGTGGTATGGCCGGTGTTCATCGCCTGGAAGAGCGTCTGGGCCTCGACCCCACGGACTTCCCCGACAAGGATGAATTCGGGCCGTTGTCGCATCGCTGCCCGGAGCAGGTCGAACATGTTGATCGCGTTTCCCCCCTCGGTCAGTGCTTCCCGGGTGACGCTGGCGATCCAGTTGTCGTGGTAGAGCGTGATCTCACGCGTATCTTCAATGCTGACGACTTTTGCCACGGGCGGGATGAACAGCGAGACCGCATTTAATGAGGTGGTCTTCCCGGATGCGGTCCCGCCAATGAAGAGGAGGCTCTTGTTGTTCTCGATCGCCATCCAGAAGTAGACGAGCGACTCTGCATTGAACGTCCCGTTTTCCATCAGTTCGACAGGTGAGAACGGCTCTTCCCGGAATTTACGGATAGTGAACGATGTGCCCCGGGTCGTCACTTCTGTGCCAAGGGTCAGCTGCAGACGAGACCCATCGGGAAGGGTTGCATCGATCATCGGAGATCCCGTGGAGATATGTTTGCCGGAGCGCTGGGCGAGCGTGATGGCAAGGGAGTGGAGGACTTCGGATTCGAAGGCGATGTTGGTCTTGATGTTCCTGTATTTCCGGTGATACAGGAAGAGCGGGATCTTGTTCCCGTCGCACGAGATATCCTCGAGCAGGGGATCCTTCATGAGGGGGTCGATCCGCGACCAGCCGATAAAGTTCCGGATCAGGAAATACTGGAGCTTGAAGAGCGTGGAAGCCTCCAGTTCAAGGCCGTAATCGTCCAGAAGGGCCTGCATCTTTTCCAGGAGGATACGCTTCCGGTCTTTCCGGATCTCCTCTGACGTGAGGATCAGCACGTCCCGCAGGTCCTCGTGGAGCCGTTCGAGCAGCTCGTATTCAAAATCGGAGAGGGAGGGTTCGAAGAGGAGGTATTCCTTCTGGTTGGAGCGCCGGTTATGGGCAATGATGACCAGCGAGCGGCCGCGTTCCACCCAGTACTGGTCAACCTCTTCGTATCCGTCGGGGATCCGGACGTCGACAAGGGATCCGTCCCGTTCAAAATCGTACTCTTCAATCGATGATTTTTTCAGCCCTTTTATGAGGCGGAAATAATGGCGGTAGGTAGCGTCGGGTTTTCCAGGTTGCGGTAAAGCAGCTGCCGGTGCGGTTTCAATCCCGTTCTCAGGTTTCTCCTGGAGTGAAGGTTCCGTGACGGACCCCGGGGGGGCCTGATCCTGCCCGCCCGTGGATGTGTCCTTCTTTAATGAATTTATGAAATCCGCTATCTGCATGACACGACGCTCCGTGAGATACTTTATGGGTTCTTCCGAATTATTATTCGGGGGAACCATTCTATATAATTATGGGTCATTCCGGTACATTTCCAGCCCTTTTTTATTTTTTCCTGACCATTCTGGTTATTAATCCTGCCCGGCAGATATATTTATCAGTTTAGTCCATGAGAGTTTTGTTGCAGACGCACCAGAGACAACGCTTCGGAGAACCCAGACATGCAGGAACGTACACCACAGAAAATGCCCACCGGGATTGCATCACTCGATCCCATTCTTGATGGCGGTGTCCCGCCGGGTTCACTGATCCTTCTTCTCGGGGACATCGGGGCCGGTAATTACGAATTCACCTATAGTTCGATTGTCAATACGCTGAATGCGATGAACGAAGTGGTTTCGGATAAGATCCTCGTCCCGGGGGAAGTCCGGTATATCACGTTCACCCGGCTGAAAGAGGATGTGCGGCAGGAGATTGCCGGTTCCCTGCATGTCGACGGCCTTTCGGCGCTGGTTGAAAAGATACGTTTCGAGGATCTCTCCGAGCTCTATTTCGACAACAGCGTCGTACCTGACGAGTGGTACAGCCACGGGGATATCATTTCGAGGCTTCAGAAGCGGGCCAGTCACGAGAGCATACTGCTCCAGTTGGCAAATGTGATCAACGGTATACCTCCAGGCAGTCTCGTGGTCCTTGATTCGATCACGGATATTGCAACCCAGAGAACCCTCCCCAACATCTGGCATAACCTCACCGGGTTCCTGAGAGGTCTCCAGAGGATCTCCAAGCAGAGGAACATCACCACGTACCTCCTGCTGAGCCGGGGAATTCTCGATTCTTCCGAGGAGCGTGAGCTTGCGGATATCGCTGACGCCGTCCTCCTCTTCAAATGGGAGGAGACAAGCGGTGCGCGCCGGCAGCGGGTGATGTACTTCGAAAAATTCCGCGGTGTCATGCCTCACCTCGAAGAACGCGACCTGGTGAAATTTGCCGTGCGGATCTCCACCACCGGCGGATTTGAAGTGAGCAATATCCGGGTGGTCATATGAACGGGGAGCGTGTCAAGATGGGGATCATGGGTCTTGACGATATGCTGGGGGGCGGGCTCATCCCGGGAAGCATTTGTTCCATCATCGGCACCTACGGTACCGGGAAGACGACATTCTCGCTCGAGTTCGCCTGGGATGGGCTCAAGAAAGGAGAGAACGTCATCTATATCAGTCTCGAAGAGCGCGAGGAGCGGATCGTCACCTATATGCAACAGAAGGGATGGGACGTCAAGCCGTACCTTAACAAATCACTCTACGTTATCAAGCTCGATCCCACCGATTTCAACCTGGCAAACAACCGGATCAAGAACGAGCTGCCGAAACTGATCGAGGAAGTGAAGGCCCACAGGGTTGTCATCGATCCCATCTCGCTGTTTGAAGATCTCTTTACAACGGATTTCGAGCGGCGACAGGAGATGTTCCGGTTCGTCGAGGGGTTGCGGGACAAGAAATGCACGATCATGATGACCTCCGAGACGGACAGGGATAACGTGTTTGCGAGCCGTCATGCCCTCATAGAATATCTGTCGGACACCGTGATCCTGCTGCGGTACGTCCGTCCCTCGGATCTCACGGATGTCCACCTTGCGCTGGAAGTGGTGAAGATGAGGATGTCGGCACACTCGCGTGAGATCAAGCCCTACGAACTGATGCAGGACCAGGTGCTCGTCTACTCGGAAGCCAACGTATTCTAAGAGAATTCTCAAAAATGCCGGGCGGTCCCGGTTAAAAATGCAAACGTCGATTTTTTTAAAAGGGTTTTTTTAAATCGAGATTCCGAGGATGCGAAGCAGTATCAGGATCAGCACACCGGGTACGCCCCCGAGGGCGCAGATCAGGATAGTGGCAGCATCATACCCGAGATCCGGCTTTCCTATCCATTGCATGACATGCAGGAAATTTATAACTACGAGAAGGAGAAGCCCCAGGACCGCATTCACCAGGAGGATGGCCAGCTTTTTTACTAGGTACCATACGATGACAATGATGGCGACAATCAGGAGAAGCGCAACGAGGAGGTCAGTCATGATATCCCCTATTTACCAATGATATGCTGTTTTGGTATTTTAACTGACGGAAGGACGAGCGAACCAATCGTCCGGGTCTCCCTGCTCATCCCGCCGATCACTTTGTGCAGGTCAAACACATTGCCGGATAGCATGGCACTCCGGACAGGCTCCTGGAATGCCCCGTCTTCCATCCAGAATGCGTTGGAGAGTTCCACCGAGAACTCACCGCTCATCGGGTTTGCCGTATGGGCGCCGACCATGTTGTGGACATAGAGGATCCTTTCATCGTCCACGGTATCCCGTTTCCCGTTCACTACGAAATTGTGGTGGCCGATCGAGGGGAGTCCGCCATATCCTCCACGGACTGCATTTGCTGTACTCTTCTTCCCGTACCGGGAGGCAGTCCGTATGTCGTACGCGAAGGATTCGAGTATCCCGTCCCGGATAAAATCCACTCGCCGGGTGGGCGTTCCCTCTGCATCCCAACGGCTGCTGCCATTTGCGCCGGGCATGAGGGGATCATCGTACATGGATATCTGCGGATCGGTAACCGCGGTACCAAGACAGGAAGCAAACCGGGACCGCCCGGCGTGCACGTTCCTTCCGTTCAGGGCCGGGACAAAGACATTGCCGAGCAGTTCCGCGTACGCGAGCGGGGAGAGGAGGATATCATAATCCCCGGAGGGGATATCCTTTCCTTCAGCAGACTCGCAGGCAAAGAACGTTGCCCGCTCCCCTACCATGGCCGGATTGACACGATCCCGGGACCATGAGTGATCGAATTCGTACCCGGTCGACTGGGAAACGATCGCTTCCAGGGAGAGGGAGATCCCCGTGTGACGGTCGGTATACCTTACCCCGTGACTGTTGGCCAGCGTGACTTCCGCGCCCGAAAGTCCGGCCGATCCCGAAGTCACTGTTGCAGGATGTTCAGCTGCCCCGGCAAGCATTTCCTCGAGCAGTCTTCGGGCAGTGGCTGGGTCAATTATCATGCCTGCATCAAAGGTCAGAGGATCCTGCGCGAGCTGCCGGGCATCCGGTAACTCATCCCACTTCATCGGGGTAGCAAGCCTGCCACTCGCAATCGCTGCAGTCAGGCATTCGCGCCACTGGTCCGGGTTATTGGTGCTCGACGATCCGATCCGGCCCTCGTGGATCGTGCGAATACCAAGACCGCAGTCATATGCGGTCGTTGCAAGGCTGATCTTCTGGTTCCGCAGGTCAGCGGAGACACTGGTCCCCTTAACGAAGAAAACCTCGACTTCATCAACGGACTTCTGTCCTTCTTTTATCAGCTCTTCAATCCACGCCACTGCCACCCACCACCGCATCGTTCAGAAGAATATGGGGCGCCCCGTCACTGACAGGGACGCTCTGGCCGCCTTTACCGCAATATCCGGGACTCATCATCCGGTCGTTCCCGCAGAGGACGATGCCATGGAGCGTAGTGAGGATCTCCCCCGAGAGGGAGACATCCCGGATCATCTGCGTGCACTGGCCGTCCTCGACGAGATACCCGTACTCCGCGTTGAACTGGAAGATGCCCCGCCCTGGATCGACCTGGCCGCCCCGGGAGCCCTTGAGGAAGATCCCCCGTCTGCATTCTGCAAATATCTCCTCTGCTGTTGAATCACCCGATTCGATGAACGTATTGCTCATCCGTACGAGAGGCGGCTCGCCCGGCATGGCCCGGGCATGGCCGGCAACCCCGTCCCCCACTGCAGCAAGCGATTCCCTTGTGTGTAGGTAGGCGTTGACGATGCCCCCCCGGATGATCTCGGTCCGCTTCACTGCTGCTCCCTCGGCATCCACGGGATCGAATCCGAACTCAGGAAGACCGGGGTCGTCAACAATGGTAAGGGTATCATTGCCGATCCTCTGCCCGATCCTTCCTTTCAGTACGGAGTTGCCTTCCTGCACGAGGTCCCCCTCACTTGCGTGGCCCACGGCCTCGTGAGCAAAGACGCCGGCAAGTTCCGGGTCGAGAACTGCCTGCATTTTCCCACCTTTTACGGCTTTTGCATCAAGGAGGGCGACGGCTATCTCCGCAGCCTTCTTCCCGAGGTCCAGGTGCTGCCGGAGGTTGAACCCGTGGATGGTATGCTCCCGTTCATAGCCCATCTGAATGTTCCCGTTCCGGGATGCCACAGCGAGAACATTGAACCCGGACCTGCTCATCTCATACGAATATTCGTTGCCGGAACTATCCGAGAACCTGACCTTTTCGGCCCGTTCAACGTAATTCGCCCGTCGGTTCACCACATCGGGATGCATGGCACTCTTCTCGACCGCTGCCAGCAGTGATGACTTCTCCTCGATGCTCACGTCCCGCGGGTCTTCTAGGAGCCGCGGGACCGGAAGAATTCCCCGTGAAACGTCACCGAGCGAGACGCTCTCCTGGGTGATCCCGGCAAGCCTCGAGGCCTTCCGAAGCAGTTCGTCAAATTTTTCCCCGGAGCAGGGGGTATAATTATCAATCTGGAGGATCCCCCAGCCTGTTTTGTCGAGCACCCGGAGTATGGCCTTGTTGAAAAAGGATGTGCCTGCGGATTCTACAATGCTGTTATCGATATCGATATGGGTGACTTCGCCGGTCACATGCCGCAGGTCGTAATAGGAGATGCCGTCCATGCGAGTTCAGGCCGTGGTCTGGTTAACCGGGGGTACTTCTGCTTCTGCAATCATCGCAGTCGATCTCATCGCCATCTTCTTGAGCTTGGTGAGGAAGCCGTCGGAGTTCTCCGGGACCAGGGCGAATTTCAGGACATCATCGATCGTATCGACCGGGATGATGGTGACAAGGGACTTGTACCGCTCCTCGATCAGGACATCACCCATGTTCATGCGGGGGATGAGAACCGTGTGGATGCCTGCCTTGACCGCAGCTTCGATTTTGTAGGTCACGCCACCGACCGGCAGGACGTCGCCCCGTACTGAAAGCGAGCCGGTCATTGCCACGTCCTGCCTTACGGGAATACCTTCAATCGCACTCACTACTGCCGTGGCAACGCTGACGGATGCGGAGTCTCCCTCGACCCCCATATACGTGCCGATGAACTGGATATGGATATCGATATTCTTGACATCCTTGCCGGTGAATTTTTTGAGGATAGCGCTTACGTTCTTGATCGATTCCTGGGCGATCTCCTTGAGCATGCCCGTTGCAATCACGGTACCGCTGGCGCCCTGTGCAGGTGTGACCTCGGCCATAATGGGGAGGACGGACCCCGCATCGCTGCCGGTCACGGCGAGACCATTGACGCGTCCGATACGGGTGCCTTCGACTACGGTCATCTCATACTCCCTGAGGTGGCGGGTGATCTCATCCGAGACCTGGTCTTCGATCGACCTCGCAGTCTTTTTAGCGGTGGTGACATGTCCTGCCGTGGTAATTGCAGCATTCTCCTGTCGGGCGATATCCCCGGCAACCCGGATCAGGCCGCCCATGTCACGCAGCTTGAGGGTCAGGTGCCCTTTGCGATTCGATCGCCGGCGGGCTTCCCGGATAATCTCGTCAATTGCGCTCTGGTCGAAGTGCGGGATCTTCCCGTCGTTTTTGACTTCCTGCGCAATGAACCGGACGTACTTCTGCCGGTTCTCAGGAGTATCCTCCATGCTCTCCGCCATGTAGACTTCGTACCCGTACCCGCGGATACGGGAGCGGAGGGCCGGGTGCATTCCCTGGATTGCGTCAAGGTTCCCTGCGGCCACCATCACAAACCTGCAGGGTACCGGCTCGGTCCTGACCATCGCACCGCTCGAACGTTCGCTCTGGCCGGTGATCGGGAACTCGCCTTCCTGAAGGGCCGTGAGGAGATTCTGCTGGGAGTGGGGATCAAGCGTGTTGATCTCATCGATAAAGAGAACCCCACCGTTCGATCGGTGGATCGCACCGGCTTCAACCCGGTCATGCGCAGGGGTCTCGAGTCCCCCACTCTGGAACGGATCGTGCCGGACATCCCCGAGGAGCGCCCCGGCATGGGAACCAGTCCCGTCGATGAAAGGTGCGATATTCTTGGTATCGTTGGAAACAAGGAGCTTTGGCACCATGGTCTCTTCGCGGGGGGTGGTATACCGCAGGGCCATGAAAACGAATGCACCTGCGATCAGTCCCATTAAGAGCTGCATGGTAATGATCGCATATCCTGCAATACCGAGCAGGAGGAGCATCAGGAGTGTCTGACGAAACTGGATCTTTTTCTTTGCCTCTGCCTTGTGGGCGCCAACGATCTGCTTGCCACGACCGGCTGCTACGGTCCTGACCACCGGGTTATTGGGATCATCAGAGTTTGGATAAACAAGAATGTCCAGCAGCTCTTCCTTAGGCAGGAGCTCGGCCATTGCCTTTGCAAGCATCGACTTGCCGGTACCGGGGCTGCCGATCATCATGACGTGCCGTCGCTGGATCGCTGCCTTCTTGATGACTTCCACCGCACGTTCCTGACCGATCACCTGGTCGATCAGTTTTGCGGGTACTTCGATCTGCGATGAGGTTATGACAGCACTGTTCGTCTGCTCGTCCGTAACTTCACTGGCCGGTGATATCTGCTCTTCCTGCGGGGTGATTTGACTGGAATTTTCCATTGCGGTTATGCCCTCTGTTTTGCCCTTGGATTTTTTTATATACAATGTCTCACGCTAGTTTAAGTACTTTCAGCTGATAGCACCCACAGGGATTGCCGAAAGGGTGGGAGGAGAACGCTTTATGTTCCCAAACTATTCAAATTGGAAAACCACAATACTTTTTACCAGACAGGTACCTCACAGGAAATGCGGTCATTCACCCATGCCGGTGTAAGGAACGATATCATGAATGTTGTGTATACGGAAACATCCCAGATCCTCGCCACCCGTCTTGCCAGGGCACTCACTCTCCCGCTTGTTGATATGAAATATTCCCGTTTCCCGGATGGGGAACTCTATCTCATGGCTGGGGAGACCGGTGACGAGACCGTGATTGTCGGGAGCGTTGTGGATAACAACGCTCTCGTGCAGCTCCTGCTGCTCATCGACACATGTGAAGGTTCCCGGAACCACCTTGTCCTCCCCTACATGGCTTATGCCCGACAGGACAAACAGTTCAAGCCGGGCGAACCGCTCAGTGCCCGGGCCGTGGCACGGGCGATCGGACGGGGAGTTGAGACCATTTATACCGTCAACATTCACGAACCGGAGATACTGAAATATTTCCCGGCACCGGCACAGAACCTCTCTCTTGCTCCGGATATCGGGGCATATATCGGAACCCTTGATCTCGACAATCCACTCATCCTTGCACCTGATGAAGGGGCACTTGCATTTGCCGGGCAGGTCGCATCTGCCGGGGGCTGGGAGTTCGATCATCTTGAAAAGACCCGTCTGAGCGGAACTGAGGTCCGTATGGCACCCAGGCAACTATCAGCTGCCGGCCGCCAGGTTATCATTGTTGATGACATCATCTCGACAGGTGGGACGATCGTTACTGCCGCCGGTATGCTCTACCAGCAGGGAGCAACCGACATTTATGCTGCCTGCGTCCATGGAGTACTTACCGGAGGGGCCTATGCACGGCTCATGGCCACCGGTATCCGCAACGTAATCTGCAGCGATACCATTGAGCGGGCCTGCAGCAAGGTATCGGCGGCAGACCGGATTGCCGGCGCGATCAGGACCCGCTGACGGGTTTCCGGCAGGTTGCATCTATGAGTTCCCTGTCAATTGTTCCAGGCAGGCATCCATGAAAGCCGTGCTTGATGCAAGCGTCTTTTTTTCAGACGTTAAGCCCGATGGCGAACTGTATACTACGCCATCAGTCTGCAACGAACTGCGCGATATCCGGTCGAAAGGCAATTTCGAGAAGCTCTCCGCTGCCGGGTTACGCGTTGTTTCTCCAGGATCCATGAGCCTGGACCGCGTAAGGGCAGCCGCGGTGACAACGCGGGATTCCGGGGTCATTTCCGATACTGACCGTGAGCTTCTCGCCCTTGCACTGGACCTGGAAGCCATCCTGTTCACGGACGATTTTGCAATACAGAATGTGGCAATCGTCCTCGGCGTGCAGACTCATTCCATCACTCAGAGAAAAGCAAAACGGGTTTTCTGGAAATACCGGTGCACCGGTTGCGGCAGGTACTATGACCACGACGGGGAATGCCCGGTCTGTGGTGCGGCAATTAAAAGAAAACTTAAATAGATACCGGCGAATCTCTGTTCATGTCTTCGCTTGACGATCTGATCGGCAGGGCAAAGATGCTCCTTGCGGAAGGCCACAGCCCGGGTCAGATTGCAGATGAACTCTCCCTTTCCATGGAGACGGTAACGTGGCTTCTCACGCAGGCTAAGGGAACAACCGCACCCAAGGATGTCCATATCGACTGGACCGCAGTCTCGAGCCATGCCCCCCTCCTCGAAGAGACCGCATCAATGCTCCTGAACAGGTATTACCAGGCCCAGCCGGCGGACTGTGGGGGATCTCCGGCCGCAGATGTGATCGTGGGAATCGCCCTCTCAGGTATCCCGCTTGCCACGCTCATTGCTGTGCAGGAAACGGCCCAGCTTGCCATCTATCACCCGGCAAAACAGAACCAGAGCGACAGGCCCACCGGATCGATCAGCGGGAACTTCGCCTCTGTCAGCAGCCAGCGCTGCATCATCGTGGATGATGTTATCACCTCCGGCAACACGATGAAAGAAGTTGTCAAGTATCTCAAGAAGCACAACGCGACTCCGGTTGCGATCTGGGTGATCTTCGACAAGCGCGGCATCAAGGATATTGATGGTGTCCCGGTCTACTCTCTCTTCAAGATCTCCCGTATAGACTGATCCTTCTTTTTTTTATGCACCCATGTTCCGGTAGACCAGCATTACATTATATATAGAAGTTCAATTCCACCTTTTACTACATCAGAGGATCCATTATGCTTTCAGGACAGCCAATTATCATTTTAAAAGAAAATGTGGAGCGTAATTACGGGAAGGAAGCCCAGCGCTCGAATATTGCGGCAGCAAAGGCGATCGCCGGTGCCGTCAGATCAACGCTTGGCCCCCGTGGCATGGACAAGATGCTCGTCGGCTCCACCGGTGACATTGTTATCACTAACGACGGCGCGACCATCCTCGGGGAGATTGCCGTTCAGCATCCCGGCGCAAAGATGGTGATCGAGGTCGCACGGACTCAGGACGATGAAGTCGGCGACGGCACCACCACCGCAGTCATCCTTGTCGGCGCTCTCATGGAACAGGCAGAGTCAATGCTCGAACAGGGCATCCACCCGACCGTCATCGCACAGGGTTACCGCATGGGCATGGAGAAGGCGCTCGAGATCGTGAACAGCCTCTCGCTCAAGGTCGACCCCTCGGACCGCAAGATCCTGATCAAGATCGCCGACACTGCCATCACCGGGAAATCCATCGAACAAGTGAAGGGCAAGCTCGACGGCATCATCGTTGATGCGGTCATGACTGTTGCAGCGAAGGAAAACGGCAAGATCCTCGTTGACGAAGAAGACGTGATGATCAAGAAGCAGAAGGGACAGTCCATGGACGACGCCGAACTGATCCGCGGCGTGGTCATCGACAAAACCCGGGTCCACGAGGGTATGCCCAAGAAGATCACCAAGGCAAAAGTTGCCCTTATTGCTACCCCCCTGGAAATTACCAAGACCCAGGTAAAGGCAAAGATCAAGATCTCCACAGCTGATCAGATCAATGCCTTCAGCGAGCAGGAACGCGAAGCATTAAAGAAGCTCGCCGATAACATCATCGACAGCGGCGCAAATGTTCTTCTCTGCCAGAAGGGCATTTCGGATATCGCCCAGTTCTATCTCGCCAAGGCAGGCGTACTTGCGATCGAAGACGTACCCGAAAAGGACATGAAGTATGCAGGTCGGGCGCTTCACGCAACGATAGTCGGCAAGCCCGAGGCACTCACGGCAAAGGATCTCGGGGCAGCGGACCTTGTTGAAGAGGATTCAGAAGGCAGCGTAACCCGGATCTCCGGGTGCAAGAACCCGAAGACCACAACCATCCTGCTCCGCGGGACAAGCGACTACCTCCTCGACGAGCTCGAGCGGGCTGTTGTCGATGGCACCCGCGTAGTAATGGATGCCATGGAAGACGGTACCTACGTTGTCGGTGGCGGTGCAGTCGAGACCGAGCTCCTGATGAAGATCCGCGAATACGCCCAGACTGTCGGCGGCCGTGTGCAGATTGCCATCGAGGCCTATGCAGCCGCATACGAGTCCATCCCGCGGGCGCTTGCAGAGAACTCCGGCTTCAACCCGATTGACAAGCTGGTCGAGCTCAAGAATGTCCACTCCAAGGGCAAGAAGAATGCCGGCCTGAATGTCTACGAAGGCAAAGTCGTTGACATGCTTGCGGAAGGTGTCATCGAGCCTCTCAGGTCCAAGCGCCAGTCCATCCAGAGCGCGTCCGAGACTGCCGTGATGCTCATCCGCGTGGATGACATGATGATCACCCAGCAGGGTGGCCGTGGCGGCTCCCCGCAAGGGATGTAAATACTAAAAATCCGTTCCTTTTTTTCGTTTTCTCTTATTTCGCATCCACGGGATCTTTTCCTGCGAAGCTTGGGCCTCGGGTATATGGTGCAAAAAGACCCGCGGTACGCCGTGACCTGTCCCGGCTCAGATAACTATTAGTGGAATAGAGGAAAAAAATAAGAGAACCGGGTGCCGAGGTAGTCTAGCCCGGGAAGGCGGTAGCCTCGAAAGCTACTGGCGCTTCGCGCCTCGGGAGTTCAAATCTCCCCCTCGGCGTTTGAACGGGAGCTTCCCGATCTCCCCTGTTTTTGTAAGATAGATCTTTTCCCGTACCGGTCTCCCGGTCCGGCCGTGTATTCTTCCCACCTGCACCCACACTCCGGCTAATTTAAAAAAACGGACAATATCGATGATTTAAGTTAAATAAAGAGAGAAATTGGGATTTCTCGAATTTGCTCAATAAAAAAATTATTAAATATATCCTGTTCCTAGTACTTGTTACAACAGTAATGCCATGCATCTGATCGTGCATGGCAGGTACCGCAGGAACAAGGTGCATGTTATGCTTCGAATCAGAGAGAACAAACCGTTTATATCCGGGGACGCGAAATCATTTCGGGCCATCCGGAGACTGAACCTGAACCGAACCTACATGCCGCTGAAGATCGGTGCGATTGCAGGGTATATTATCCTCGGGATGCTCTCGGCGTCTACTTCCATGTTCGGCATTCTTGTCGGGGCCGTACTCCGCATGGTCGGGTTATAACCCGTTCTTTTCAGGATAGCGGTAATTACCGGTATCCGGGTGACGGAGGCACCCATGTGTTGTTTTTTAGTCCTGTAGACAACCTCGAAGATAACAAGAAGTTGGAATTTATCGATATTAGCCAGGATTATCTTACAGGATATTCTCTCATTTGAATTCGGAATAATCGGGATTTGAGATCCGCCCCGAACATCCGTATCAGGATAGAGAATCTGGATTCAACCACGACCCGTTTGCGGTATCGGATTGAATCGAAGTGTTCAGTCATTTTTTTCTCGTGGTACCCAGACATTCACGAATTCCGGGATCTTGTTGGAATGACGGAATCGGCATGCAGTTCATGTCAGATCAACTGATGAATTTTCTGGGAATCATATCTCTGGTCCATGACATACCATTCAGATCGTCGCATTTTGTGGCATTTCTTTAAGAAAACCTTTCAGGGTTTTTCTATTGAGTCTTGTTTGTGTTCCTGCGAGCCTGACCGTGCAGGTTCGTACATGGCAGGGTTCTGTAAAATGTTCAAACGCGATCATGAGATGTTAATCAGCGTGCCAGCAGTTGGATAATTATCCAACTGTTGGATGTATAACTAACAGCAAATTGATTTGTCCGGTGTGAGGTTCCGGGTCATGAAAGTGAGGGGCGATTGAAAAATTTCGAGCAAAGGAAAGAAGGTTGATGGCATTTTTGAAAAACTTCTGGGGACGTGCTGCATGGATTCACACCAAAGATGCCAGTACCTGCACAAGAGCATTAGATATTGGAGCGATGCCATATGCGCAAAATGCCAGGTCTGGTTTTGTGCTACTCAGTACGTTTCCCGGGAAAATGTGATTTTGAATTGAAATCCTCTGGCAGGATATCGCAATCGGGTCGCCGCAGTGGCAGGGCAAAACCCCGGGGAACGTTAGGTGCCCGAATCTTCAAAGATCTCCTGGATCTTTTGCTCACCCGGAATGAGTTATCATATCCGGAAAGGACAGGACACATCAGGGTTCAACACGTTGAAGAACACGTCCGGTTTTCATCCTGGCTCCCCTTTCCATACGGCAATAGGTATCACCGGGAAAGATAATTACCCCATCCGCCCAACCATTGCATACGAATGACCGCAAACAAGATCCTGTTCATCGTGCTTGACGGAATCTCCGACAGGCCAAATCCCGTGCTCGGCGGCACAACCCCGTTAGCCGCGGCGAGGACGCCCGTGCTCGACAAGCTGGCAGCCGAAGGGATCTGCGGGATCATGGACACGATCGCGCCCGGCATCCGACCCGGGTCCGACACCGCCCACCTCGCCCTCCTCGGCTACGACCCGTACAAATATTACACCGGCCGTGGACCACTCGAATGCGAAGGCTCGGGAATCCACATGGAGCCCGGGATGATCGGGTTCCGGTGCAACTATGCGACGGTCTCGAAAGAGGGGAAAGTCCTCGACCGGCGGGCTGGCAGGATCCATGACACGGCTGCGCTGAGCAACGCGATCCAGGATGGGGTCGACCTCTCCAAATTCGGCGTGGAGTTCACGTTCCGCTCGGGTGCCGGCCACCGGGCAGCCCTTGCCCTCAAAGGTGAAGGCATCGGACACTGCGTCACCTCGAACGACCCGAAGAAGGAGGGCGTTGCCCCGATTACGGTCACCGCGATAAAGAAGGAGGCCAACCACGAGAAGACTGCGGCGGCCTGCAACGAGTTCGTGAAGCAGTCCACGAAGATCCTTTTCGACCACCCGATCAATATCGAACGGCTGAAGAATGGACAGAACCCGGCAAACATCGTCCTCATGCGGGGAGCAGGCGAGATGGGGCACTTCGAGCCGTTCGAGAAGAAGTACGGCCTTTCCGGCAGCGTCATCTCCGCAGCAAGCCTGATCACCGGCATCGGTCGTGCGGTGGGCCTTACCCCCGTGCCGGTCCCGGGCATCACCGGTTCGATCGACAGCAATATCACGGGCAAGATTGCGGCGGCACAGAAGGAACTGGAGACGAAAGACTTCGTGCTCGTCAACATCAAGGGGGCCGACGAATCCGGCCACGATGGCCTTGCAGAGCAGAAGCGGGACTTCATCGTGAAAATTGACGCAGTTCTCGAGCCGCTCCTTGCACTGCAGGGCACGATCATCATCATCTGCGGCGACCACTCCACGCCCTGCACTATCAAGGACCATTCCGCCGACCCGGTGCCGGTCATCATCCGGGGCGACGGGGTCCGGCGCGACGACGTGGTCAGGTTCGACGAATACACTTGTGCACAAGGTGGGCTCTGCCGGATCACCGGCACCGCGATCATGCCGATCGCTCTTGACCTGATCAACAGGGCGCACAAGTTCGGGGCGTGACCGCACTGCCGGGGGTTGCATGAAGGATCGATCGGTAAAAGACTGGCACAACCACTGCCTACTTCCTGACGGGACGGAGCTGCAGGAGCACAGCATCAAGACCGACCGGAACATCGTGATCGGGGAGTTCTGCCAGATCGATTACGGCCTCCGGGGCAACGATGTCTTTGTCGGCGAATCCTCAAAGATCCGGGAGTATGTCTGGGCAAACGGTGACACCCGGATCGGCAACTGGTCCGAGATCGGCGGCGACGTGATCGCTAGGCAGGACGCTTATATCGGCGAAGGTGTGAAGATCAATGGCAGGCTTTCGGTCGCCGGGGCGCTCGACATCGGCGAGAAGGTCGAGATCCGTGGGGGGTTTGAGGCAAAGGGTGACGTCGAGATCCGGAACCCGATGCCGGTCTTCATGTTCATCATCATCTACTTAATGACCCTCCTCAGGATCGAGAACGAGAAGGAGCTCGACCATATCCTCGACGACCTCTTCTCAGAAGACGACGGGAAGCCTGAGATCCCGCTGATGATTCCCGCCCGCTCGAAACTGAACATGAAGCTCTTCGCGGTCCCCTCCACGATGAAGATCGGGAAGGGCTGCAGGCTGCATGGCAACATCCGGGCCGGCTCGATCGAGGTCCTGCAGGATACGGTGATCTTCGGGAGCCTCCGGGCAAGGAACCGGATCACGGTGGTCAGCGGCGTCGTGGTCCACGGGAACGTTGAGAGCGGCTCGACCGTATACGTCCGGAAAGGCGCCCATATTCTCGGTGACGTGAAGGCAAAGGCGATCGTGCTCCACGAAGAGGCGAAGGTGGACGGCACGATCGAGGCACCGCATGGGATGCGGATCGAGCGGGGCGAGTGATTATGGCACCACTTAAAGCAGCAGAGATCCTCGGCGTGGACGAGATCATATTTGTCGAGCCGCAGTTCGCGATGCTTCCCGATCCACGGTACAATGTCACCCTTTCCCTGGCACGCGGGGACGAAGGCCGGTTCCTGCTGGACGAGAAGGAAGACCCGATCGCGCTTGCATTCCACAATGGCGACTGCTGGGTAGCCGGGTCATTCCTCTGCAGGAACCCCTCGGCAACCCTCATCGAACAATTCGAGAACATCAATGGGGAGATCTACCAGGAAGACCGGGCTGCGTGGGCGGCAGCAGTCCGCGAGTATTACAGCACTTCAATCCTCACTGAGGTCCCTCCGTCAATCGAGGACCTCAACCCGAAACGCCGGGGAATTCTCGGGAATCTCATTGAGGATTTCTGGGGATCAGGCAGCGGTGAGACATGCGTAGACTGCTGCTGCGGTTCCGGCGTGGGATCGCTCGTGCTCCGGGACCTGAACTATACCCCGCTCTCGTATGACAATGATGAGACCCTTCTCTCCCGGGGGCTTGTTGAGAAACGGCTCCTGCCGGAGGAGACGATGTGGATCGATGCCACAATTACCTCCCACTATCTTGAGCCCGTGCCCAAGGGGATCGGTATCATGATGGGGGAGATCAACAGCTTCTCGCAGGATATGTGGCAGCAGATCGTCAGCGAGCTCTTTGCAGTGTCGCGGGAGACGCTCATCACGGTAGGGACAGAAAGGGAGGCTCTGCTTATCCGGGACTGGGGTGCGGATCTCGGCCGGCAGGTAACGGTCACGGAGAACCCGGCCGACCCGATCTACGATCTATGGGTATGCAGGTCGGATGCAAATGAAGGACCAGCCGATACCCGCTGATATTTCAACACCTTTTCTGAACCCGGATCGGTCCGGAAAATTATGGCGATACATTTACCGGTGTGTTGTTAAAAAATTTGCTCTGTAGAAATCATTTTTTTCGAAGAGACGATGCCCCGAGTCAAATGGCAGGTAATACATCGTCATCGCAACTGGGGGATGCCATAGCGGCGGGGGCAAAGCCCAAAAGAGCGTCAGCGATTATGAGGTTTTCTACAGAGCAAAAAAATTCACTTAAAAACAATTTTCACGGAAAACCCAGTTGCGGCATATTATTGCCAGGAAATCTTCGGGCGACCCTTGTCCCTTTTCTTACGCCATGGTAATGTTCAACTGACATAAGAAAAACGGGTATAAAATAAGAAATCCCTTTAATTCGCTTTCCCGATCCCGATCGTCATCGCTACACCTTCGACGTCCCACTCCTTCACGGAGGCAAACCGGGCCGCATCCGGCCGGCTCCCGTCTTTCGAGAACCCGAAGGACACTGCCCTGACCTCGTCGGCGATCATTGCGATCATCTCGCTGGTGTGGAGCAGGGTGAGGATCCGCTTGTCACTGACGGAGACTTCGGTATTGATAGTATCCTCGACCGCGAGGTCGAGCTGCTTGCGCATATCCTGGACCCGCCGGATCACTTCCCGGGCATATCCTTCCGCTTCGAGATCGGACGTGAGTGCCACGTCCACGTAGACCGTGGCATCGGTCATGGGGGCAGAG
>Ga0074046_10000529_pt1 | contig 34998 bp, 38 predicted proteins | sample BogForMeECP23OM3_FD_94441 | JGI IMG/M metagenome (GOLD analysis project Ga0074046, IMG submission 94441) | Bog forest soil microbial communities from Calvert Island, British Columbia, Canada - Bog Forest MetaG ECP23OM3 | ecosystem: Environmental > Terrestrial > Soil > Wetlands ... | reverse complement strand
CATGGTCAGGTAGACCAGTTTGACCGCGGGGAGCAGTTCTTTCACCTGCCGCCCGGCATCCAAGCCATTCAGAATGGGCATGGCGATATCGACCACGATCACGTCCGGCTTCAATTCGCCGGCTGCACGCACCAGAGCACGGCCATCGCTGACCACTCCGACTACATCAAATTCGGTTTCGAGAAGTCGCTTGCACAGTTCCGCCACCAGATTGTGGTCGTCGGCAATCAGAACACGAGAACGGTTCGTCATTGGCGTACCCTCTTTTTGAACATACCCAGCGAATATGAACAGTCTGTAAAAATAAGCCACCAAGAAATCGTTACGAGAGATAGGCCCAAATATCTCACCGCTGGTCCCATTTTCGTAAGGCTTCTTGTCCCAGCTGACTCTCCTGCGACTCAGGCGCAGTCCCGCTCGACGGGGCGCGACATCACTAGCGTTCGATTCCGGATTGAGGTTTCACGAGTCGATGTACTGTTGAGAAGCAGTGGCAATTCGGTTGCCGCAATCGGACACCGCACAGAGCCGCTATACCCAAAAGTTTACTACCGGGTAATTTTAAAACAACCAAAAAACGCCTGACTGTTCAAAATTGCACATTTGCGCAAAAATTATGGCGATGCCCACTTTGGGAAGGGAGAACGATGACTGCAAATCTTTCGGCGTACAGCGTCATCCACATCCTGCCAATCGCAGTCGCTTGCTCCATTCTAGCTAAAGAAGTCTTCCTTACCGTTGCGGGGATTTGACCGCTCCCTTCTTGCCCCGAGTGCGTCTGGCTCTCTTGCGAGGTCTGTCTCAGATTATTCAAAGCTGGATTATGCGGACTTGGACTTGGCTGAATTTAGATACTTGACGAGGAGGACCTCGTTGCCGTCTTGCCCATAGATCAGCTCGTCAACGAGTTGTTGCGCTAGTAGGACGCCGAACCCGCCCGGACGCATTCCTTGTTTTTCGCGTAGAGCAAGGTGGCGGATCGGGTCGTCAACAGGGTTAGCGATCGCCGCATGAGGAATTTCGTCAAGCGTAAAGCCTTGACCGGGATCAGTGACGTGGCACGTAACCATGTGACGAGCACGGACGTATTCGATCTCGACGTACTTCTCAGGATCAAGTCCTCCGCCGTGCTCGATCGCATTCAGAAGAATCTCACGAAAAGCTGTGGCCACTTGATTTCTCTCCGGGTCGGGCAGATCAGCGACCTCATTGAGAAAATGGATTAATCGGTCGGCCGTTTTCACATCGCAACGTGCCAGAATCTGAATTAATTCCGGCGTCCCTGAGACGACCTCGATACCATCGTCCCAGCAAGGTCCCTCAGTAGCGTTGTGAATCATCTCGGCGAGCGTGACCAATGAGAATGGCTTGGAGAAATAACTGAAGGCCTGTTCCCGCATGGAGGTGATCACATCTGCTGGTGTGCTTTCGCCGGCGAGGATGATGAGTCGCGTATGGGGACGCACGCGGCGAATCTGCCGCAGTAATTCGATGTCCTCTCTGCCGGACGTCTTATCGCTGGTGATGATAAGGTCGAAGGCTCTTGCCCGGCATAGCGTAAGTGCCGCGAGATTATCCGGCGCGGTTAGCACGACCCAAGAGCCAGGCTTGAGAACGCTCCGCAGGAGAGTCTCGATCTCGTTGTCCGCGCCCACCACCAACGCATTCCTAACTTTAAACAGCTGCGTCTCAGTGCTCCATGCGCAATTCATCTAATTCTCCTGGGTCCCCGACGATCAAGAACGAGAAGTTGGCATCTCACCGACACGGTTGATGTGGACCACCGACTGCCACCACTGGCTCCGGCAGAATGCAAACAGATCACCGGAGAAGAAAGCGGAAACAAGAATCGGTCCATTACTTGTTCGGCGTAAGAAAGCACGTTAAGCGTGATCCCTGATGCTCGATAAGACGACTGGTAGAACTAACAGCAGTTGGAAAAAGTGGCAGGCAGGTGTGCTTTGTAGAGCAACGCAAGGTTGTAGTGTTTCCGGCGAATCCTGTTCGATGTGGCTCCGGAGATCATTTGTGCCTCGCGAGGTCGCGACTTTGATAACACCTCCGAATCGTGCCGAACAAAAAGGCTGTGGTCAGCCCGAACAGCAGCCACCCGCTTAGCGCCTCGATCGCTCCCAAGAGTCGCCACTGTTCCTCCAACATCAGACCTGACCCGTAGGTTGTCATCGCGCCCAGCGAATAGAGCATCGCCGACTTGAAGTCCGGTCGAGCGCCAAGAAACCGGTAACATGCAGCCCACACGCCTGCCTCCACGGCGTGCAAAGCAGTGGCCAACAATATCACGGTACTTATGACCGCCGAGAACAGAGGCAAGGCGTGGCAGTGACCCTGGTTGCGAGTGAACACGTCGACAGCTTTCTGGTTTGCGATTTCAAGCCCCAAAAACATGGACGACCACGGTCAATACGATCAACGGCAGGCCCCAGGCCCAGTCCGCGTGCCATGCCGTCGGGCCGACCGAGTAAAAGCTGAGAGTGCCTGTGGCAATTCTCATCGACACCTCTTTACACTTGTACTCAACTCAGGTTCACATCCAGCCGGCGACGTTGCTGGGCGATGAGACAGGTTATTCACCGGGTTCCTCAAGCCTTGAATCAATTTGCCTGCCTCGTCAGTGTCAGAGCGTCCACCACTGCGAACCAGTACCGCACATCTCTGACGTTTTCTTTTTGCGCATTCATCAGGGCCAGTGCTATTGCTGTGTGTACATCATTTTCGCTCTCATCCAAAAGAAACATCGCCTGCACTGCCGGGTCGGGAAAAAGATAGGTATCCATTGGGAACCCTCCAATCTTGTCAAGCGTTTCTACGTCGCGGTCAGCTTGGCTAATGTCACTCGATTTACTTCTGCGGTTGCTCCTGTTCCATCTGCTTCAGTTTTTGTTCCAGCAACATCTTCTCTTGCTGCGGACTTAACTTGGGAAACAGCAAAACAAAGCCCAAGCGCATGGTCCAAGGCGAAGCTTCAGGAGGATGCAGGACGTTGCCGTAAAACTCCGCCGAGAGGTTCACCGGCTGGAATCCTAGCTTCATGATTCTTCCCACTCCCCCGCCTAACGGCACATTCCAGGTGTTATTGCTGGTTGCCCTCCAGTCGGCGGTGTTGATGGGCGCAGTCTTGAGGTACCAGCCTTTCTTCATGTTGTAGTTGATGAACCACTGCAGTAGGAACTGGTTTACGGCGGGTTTGTTCCGATCGGAATGACCGGCCACGGACCAGTAGTCATTGACAAGCATCCCAATCGTAAAATGTGGGGGCTGGATCAGCGCCACCACCGAGGGCCCGATGCTGAGTTTCCCCTGCCCGAGATAAGTCGTATTGGTTGCTGTAGGAAACACAAAAGTCGGCCCAACGCCCCAAGTCACCTTGCTCCTTTTCGGCGACAGCAAGAATGAAGGGTTCAAGTCTCCCAAGCCGTAGACCCCGGTCTGCTGCTCGGGGTTCCCGTATCCCTGTGGCACGGGAAGCGGCTGAAAGACGATCGGAGTAATCCAGCGGGTGATGAGGTTCCATTTTTTCGACACGCTGATCGGAATGACCGGCTGGAGGTTCATAACATTCTGGGTGCGGCTGGCCGGCCCGATGCCAAAATTCCAGTTCTCCTGAACTGGAACGCTGATCAGGCTGGCGATCGGATTCTGCGACTGTTTTCTTAGTTCCTCCGCATTCGCCGCCGCCTCCGGCGTTGCCTCCGTGCCAACCGAAGTTCCCTCCGCCCCAACCGGCGTATCTTGGGCAAACAGCGGCAAAGTTGAGAAGGAAAACACTGTCAAAGCCACCAGAACACGCGCTTCTCTCTTTGACCACTTCATAGCTGCCTTTTCTTCCTCTCTCTTCCCTGCAGCATCAGACGAGCGTTCAACAACGGCTCACACATGCTGGTAATTCGCATTCGCAATCGCAATGTTCATTTGCTTACTGGCGCCATCGAGAACCATATTGGAGACATGGTTCGTCCCGTCCGGCAGGCGGCTGAACTGGACCGTCAAGTTCATGGCATCCTTCGGATCGTCCATGTAGGAAGCAATCTGAACTCGCAGCAGTTGTTTCAGCGTTTTATCGAAGACCAGCGTCATCGAATCGTTGGGTTTAAGGTAGTTGTGAATGACGAGTTGAAATACCTGCGGAGCGCCCACCGTCGGACCGATCACGATGTTCCCTTGCGCCAAGGCCTTCTGCAGCAGATCTTTTTCCGGTGGCACATACTGCTGCGCCAGCGCTTTCATCTGGTCCCCGTAGTCTGTGTACTCTTCCTTCTTCTTGGCGACGATGCGCTTTTTCAGCCGTCCCCCGGAAGGAGGCTCGGGTGGCGCATCAAGCGAAGCCTCCTGCGGCGTCAAGTCCGGTCCTAGCCGCACCTGGAAGTGTTGAACATTCTTCACTTCACCTTTCAAGCTGATCGTGACTTGTTCATTCCAGGTGTAGGAAGCGAGTGCCTGCTTGTTTTTCGCGTTTGATTCTTTGACTTCCGTGACACGCTGCTGCAGATCCGGACTCTGTGCGGCGGCGAAACGGATGAATTCTGCCCCCGCCCAAAGACCGAGCAGTGTCAGTAGGGTGGTACTCAAGATACGCCGTACTGTGTTTTTCATAGTTGACCTCTCAAGGTTTCTGGAGATCTTGCACCGCAGCTTGCTCGGGGCATCCAGGACTGGCACGGTGGTCCGATCACCGGCGACCGAGCCGGGTTTCCCATCCCAAGGAAAGCCGTCACGCCCTGATAAATTGGGCGTCATCGGATGGTCGCATCCGTTCGCTAGTGCACCACGAGTGTGGGGCACTGCCCACTGTCACTTGTTACAGGCAGGGTAGATTGTCGGTGGCGGAATTGCCCTTGTTACGATCGTTTTGTCACGCTGATGGCGCCTTAAAGCCGCACACCGCGAAGTAAACAATTGTGTAGAGAACCACCGTGGCGTCCATTGCGGCGCCGGCCCAGAAGCCCCGCGCATAGGGGCGGCTTATGTTCACCAATACCAGATACACGATGAAGGCTTTCTCACCAGCGCTAAAGAGGAGAATCGGTGTCCGCCAGTCCGCCCGAAAGGCTGCCACGATCATGAAGACACCCATCAATCCGAGCAGGATGCCCCAGTGCTGAAGAATGATGGTGTAGTCCTGGATGAACGGAGTTAGTTCGATCTTCTCTACTGCCCACTCTGGCCAAAAGGCATTGAGAGCGCCGCATCCCGTTACAATCCCGGTGAGAACAAAGAACGGTCAAAAAGTCAGATCGAAAAAGTGTCTCATAAACTAGTCCGAATAGCAGATCCGGCGCTGCGACTCATGCGAGCAAAATAAGCTCACACTCACAAAGTCTTTTTTCACCCATTCGCACGGGCCTACGGCGCTTAGCAGCTCATTGCCGTTAATTACGCTCTAACTAGGCGGCTTCCTACTGTCAGAAGGAACAGTCAGGCGTGGATCTCACATTCGGTGGAAAACCTATTGATGTTGCTCCAGAGTGTTCTTGATCGACGTCAGCGATTTGTGCAAAGAAGAGACCGACCGTCCCACCGCGACCTTGCGAACGATCGAGCCCTCCAGACCGGTCAGCCCGGCCTGCTCCGACCCCATCATCATTATGAGGTAAAAGCCAGGTTGCTTCGGATCGTCGCTTCGGATGCAGTAGGTAAGATCCAACGCCGTCTCAAAGTAGTGGCTCGAGTAGAGTTGCTTCTCAGCAATGGTGTAGGCCGGCTCCTGGGGATTATTTCCCTGCATGCTCACAACCTGCACCGCGCGCAGGGTTGGTTTCAACCCAAACTTCACGTTTGCCCAATAGAACATGTTCTCCACGTTGGCTGGCTTAGCGGCGGGATAGTCGAGAAGGTAGTTATAAAAATCCGGAAGCGCCTTCGGTAAGACTTTCGTGTAGCTGAGCATGTACTTGAACTGCTCTGGTACTTCGGTTGGGTTGTGCTTGTCGTTGTACACACCCAGGACCTGATTGCCCTCTTTTTGGTAAGCCAGAATGAAATGCAACATTTTCTCCTGTGCCAGCTGATTCACTTGTTGGTCAACGTCGGGAGCCGACCAATTGACCGTTCGATGAAGGTCTTCGATACCGCTCGCGGGAATCTGAAGGTCGCACTTGTCCGCCTTGCAGTCCTTCAGGTTCTTTATATCCTCGTCGTCCAATGAAAATCCCTTCAGGTCAGAGAGTTGCGGAGGACTGCTGAACTTCTCGATGGCCAGATATTCCGGCATGGTGCGAAGACGGTTGAAATCATAGGCGAACTTGACGTAGCTCTCCGGGGCCGCGTTGACGTAGACCACTCCGAATACAAAAATCTCAGCCGGACCGCGGGAGTCCAAATTCTTAGCAAAGGCTTCACCGTTGCGGACGGCCGCGATCTGTTCCTGACTTAGATTGACGTACTGTTGAAAATAGTTGAAAAGCTCAGCATTCGTCTGGGAATTGCAGGGTATCGTAGCCCCAGCAACCATTACGATCAGTACAGCCGTCAGCAGAAGATTTCGTATCATGACATCCTCCATGTAAGATCTCAAATCGATCAGGTCCAGAATTACCCGCTGAACCGAATTCAATAGCAAACAGAATTTCCAAGTTCGATAAACATCCCTTCAGTCTCGTATTTCGTTTCTATCCTGCCTTAGCAAACGACGGCGTCTCCGCCAACTCTCCCTCACCGGAGAAATGGGGGATAAACCTTCTCAGGGCCAAGGTCAACGGAATCGCCAGAATGGCGCCCGCCGGACCAAGCAGAAATCCCCACCCCAGCAGGGACAACATGATCCCCATGAAAGAGATACTCACCGCTTTTCTCATGAATAGCGGAGTGAGTAAGTAGTCCGACACCAGTTGAGTCAGTACTAGTCCGCCGGCTACCAGCAAAGCTATTTTCCAACCCAGCATGATGAGCGCCAGGCAAGCCGGCGGCACCAGAGCGAGAATGAAGCCGATGTTGGGGATGAAGTGCAGGAAGAAGTACAGGACACACCACACCAACGGAAAATCCACACCCATAGCCACCAGCAGCACCAGGTTAGCCAGCGCCGTCAGGGCGCCCGTCATCGCCGAAATAGCGATGTAACGCTGCACGTCGCCGCGGATCTGATTCAGCGTGTTCGCGACATGTTTTCCTTTGGCCTCAATAGGCTCCGCCATCCTGAAAAGGAAGATGCATCCCAGCAAAACGACCAGAAAGCCATCCGAGAAAAGGCGCTCCGCCTGGGGGAGAATCAGCTGAGCAAACTTGAAAATCTGATCGGACGTAGACAACTTCGCCACCGAAAAGCTCGTGATATCGATGCCGTGCGCATGCAAGAAGACGCTGATGTGCTCGTAGAGGCCATTCAGGTGCTCTTGGTAGATGGGTAGTTTTTCCTTCATTCGTGCTGCCCTCTCATACAGGAGAAAGATCAAAACTACCTGCAAGGTGCCCATCAGCCCCACCGTTAGCGCCAATGCCATGTTTTTTCGCAGCTTGAATTGGTGCATCATCCAATTGGGTAGCGGAAGAAGGCTGTAAGCGACGAGAAGCCCAAGCAATGCAACTGACAGGAGGTGGGAGGCGACCATGCTCCCCCCCGATATGATCACTACGCACGCAACCCCCAGCAGGAAGCGGAGTGACTCTGATGTCAACCGGTCGGGCATATCAGCTTCCTCACTTTCGGGAAAGTGGTTCACCGGTACTGAGCGAAGTAGTGTCAAAACGCCTCGCCGACGCCCATGCTCCAAGTCCAACTATCTCTTCCTCGGGCGAAGTCAGCGCGAAGATTGACGTGGTACTTCTTACTCAGTTCATATCTCGGCCCTCCCCCAATGTCGGGCAGGAAGTGATCATTTCTGAAGAGTACTTGACTCGAACCCGCGACCACTCCGCCGACACCCCCGAACGCCGCAAGGCCAATCCCCTTCGGCAAAGTTAGGCGGTACTCCACTTGTGTCGCGAACATGTAGCGGTCGAAGTACTTGCCTGCCGTATATCCGCGCAGTTCGTTTTTCGTCCCATAAACGCAATTTCCATAGAAAGGCGGGCGGCCGCTGGTGCCGCAGGCAAACAGATCGTAGGCGAGGACTTGATTCTTGCCCAGACTATGATATTTGTCGAAGGTGAATCTGTACGCTTGAAACGAATACTTGCTGCCGAGCGATTGCATGAAGAAGTCGGATGTAAATTCCAGTTTTTCTCCAGCAGTCGGGTAGAACTGGTTGGGGCGTGTGTCGCGGATCAGCCTCAGGCCCAAAGCTCTCATAGTGTTATGGACCCCGACACCGACCAGAGGAGGAGGAACTTCGCTATTGCTCAGGCCCAGAGTAGTAAACGATTTCCCCGTCCAAAATCGCGGCCCGACAAAAACCTTCCACCAAGTCCGATGCAACACTTCAGCACGGAAAAGATCGCCGGATTGTACGACCGGCAACTTAAGTTCTTGGACATTCCCGCTGCCATACAGGTTGTAGTTCACGTTGCCGTGAACATACATAGATGTGACCTCATACGTGTTCTCTTTCATATACAGGTCTGCACCCAAGCCGAAACCACGAGTCCTATTGTTCGTGTACAGACCAGCCACTCCAACCGTCGATGGAGGGGAAACCTTGTCGTTCTTGCTAAAGGGGAAGATGTAGCCCACTCCTGGGATGATCCCGACACCAACTGTCGGGCTCGAAATCGGAAGAGGAGCGATAACTATAGAGCCGCGGTGACTCTTTTCCTTAACCTTTTCCGGCGCCGTTTTCGTCTCTGGAGATACCAGTGACTGACTGGCCCCGTTGCCAGCCTGAGGATTCGAAGATTTCTCCTCTGGTTTCGCGGCAACATCTGACGTTCCTTGTTCTGCAGCTTCCTGTGTGCGTTCCGGATCCAGTCGGTCCCAGCTCATGTAGAGCACTCTAGAATTTTTCTCGTTGCCGCTCCCGTCGAGCGAAACCGCCGCCTGTAGGAATTGGGCGTGGAGGTTCGGTGTTGCCGAGGCAAGACAACATGTCCCGCAAACTAGACAGAGCCAGAGCGGCCTGTAGCGAATCTTTTGTTGTTCCGCCACCAATAACCCGTAATAACAGGAGTGTTGTGGCGGTCGGCGTGCGGTTTTCACTAGTTGTTGCTGCAGAGTCGCCATCGACTACTTCTCGATTCGTTTGGCCCAGCGCCAGTCCGCGCAACAGATTCCGCGGTGTTGCAGGCCAATAGCCTCAGCCCTAGCCGCACCTGGTTCACGCGGAAGCGATGACACGAGGAGCGAGCCACCTTTACCACTGCGTGTTGGCGGAAGCCAAGACGAAACATCATGCCGTTTTTCGCCTGAGAACGGCCGCCGTTTGTATAACTGTTTCGCCTGCCCGCGACCTTGGCCTCGCACGGAGGAGGCCAAGGTCAACAGAAGGATTACTTGGAGGCGCTACCGCCCCACGCAATGACGATTCCACTTTTCAGTCGGAAGCTGTTCTGATTCGCATTATTGTTGCAGACTTGAAGGGCGCATTGATTGCCGAAGCGGGTGTAGAGATACTCCAACTGGGCAGGGCGCAGAGAGATTTTTTTGCTTAGCTTTATATCAAAGCCTCCACCTACCGACATAGCGAATGCATTCCTAGAGTAAGTGTTGCCGCCAGTGGCATTCTGGCAAGCCGTCTGGCCACTCTGGCAAGTGATCGAGACGCGGTCCCCACCAAAGCCAAGCTCGAAAAATGGCTGGAAGGGACTGCTGCTGCGAAAGGTAAGGCGCGGCCCGAACAAGTAGGTAAACTGATTCCCGCTAATTTTGTTGCCCAAGCCGACTGTGTTACCAAAAAACTTACAGCCGCCCATATCCGCTGCTATTCCGAGCATGCTGGTTAAGTTATAGGCGATTGTGCCCCCCCCACCAGCGCAGTTAAACTTATTTGCACCAGTAATGTCTATCGGAGGGTCGCCAGCGATTGGATTCTGCACAACGAAGGCGTTGTTGAGGTTAAGGTTGGTCCGAATGAACATGAAAGCTGGCGACGTTTCAACCGTTGGGAACTCGCCCTGAGCCAGAGCCACGCCAGCCATCAGCAAAAGCACACCCGCCAGAACAAAATATTTGCGCATTTCGATTTCTCCTTTTTCGATTGAGACCAGGTTGAAAATCAATGGAACGTTCCTTGGTGAACCGCGGTCAGCTCTTCGCGGCCGATCCTGAGAGCCATTCACGAGGAAATCTTAGGGAGCCATCCTTTCCGTGCATACTGGCAAAAGTGACAGCTAGTTTCCCGGACCCACCATTGATGAAACGTCGATGGAGGAGTTCTAGGCCGATCTTGAGACAAACTTCGTTGCAAGTGAAGGAACCGCAGCGTCATGCACTGACAGAATTCAGCGCTGGGATGACGGGAGGCTTTGAAATTGTCCGTTGTGGTTACCATTGCCATCACAGCGAAGGGCCAGCGGCCGCGCTGCGGCGGAACGAGGCCCTTGATATTTGACTCGCGCTAGAATGAGCTTCCCCAGTTCCTCTTCACCGAGCGGTTGCTGGCAGCCTAGCACGTGGGTCACAAGTGCGATTCGCGCAAAGTGTTCGACGGTTTCCATCTTCATATACGCATCATGCAGAGTGTCTGCATAGGCAACGACTCCGTGATTGGCCATCAGAATGGCATCGTATTGCGGAATCAGTGGTGCGAGCGAGTCGCACAGCTCCGGCGTGCCCGGTGTTCCGTACTTCGCCAGAGGAATTGACCCCAGTCCGATCACGACCTCACAGACCAGCGGCTGATTTAGCGCCATGCCAGCCGCGGCGAACCCTGTCGACGTAGGTGGGTGCGCATGGACGATCGCGCGAATATCTGGACGCAGCCGGTAGATCATCAGGTGCATGGCAATTTCGCTGGACACAGGGTGCCGTCCAGCGATCAGACGTCCGTCCCTATCCACGATGACCAAGTCGGAAGGGCGCAGCAAGCCTTTGCTCATAGCCGTGGGAGTCGCGAGAATCCGCTCCTCATCAAGACGCACTGAAAGATTGCCATCCATCGCGGCAACGTAACCAAACTGGTGCAATATCTTGCCAAAGAAGACAATTTCGCGCCGAGATTGAAGTTCGGTAGACATTGCACTTCGATAACAAACGAAGAACGGATTGCTCGGGTGGGTAAACCACAGCCCCAAAATTCCGAGGTTCACTCAATTGCAAGAAACTGCTCCGGAAAGTACACCAGAGCACTTCGTTTGTTCCACGAGTGAGTGGTAGTTGCGCGGCTGCCGTGCGAACTGTCAACACTGACAGTTATAGAAAAACGGCTCATCGTAAACGATTACATAGAGTACCGGCTGTGTGCAGGGAAGGTCCGCCGCTCCTCGTTTTCGGCGAAAGAGCGCCTGTCAGCGGCTGGATCTCGACGTCTTCACTCCAGTCGTCCGTTGCGGGATGAAAGGTCGCTGAAAACAAACCGTTTTCGAATACATTGTGCACTGTGCCGACACTTCAACTGACCTCGCGGAGGATATAACCATGAGCAACTCTCGATCAGCAATGGCGGCTGCCAGGTCCTCTAGCTTGTTGACAGGTCTTGAGCCACCTGCCACACAGGCGATTCTCGCCGCAGCCCAGATCCGGAGGATTTCCGCCAGGCACAATATCATCACCGGGGGGCATCGAGTTACTCATTTGTTCCTGGTTAAAAAAGGGCGGATACATTATTACCACCTCACCAAACAGGGCGAGTCAGTTCTGCTGGCATGGCTGGTGCCGGGAGACGTCATTGGGCTGTTAGCCCTACTGGGAAGCCCGTCTGCCTATATGGCAACCGCAGAAGCAACCTCCGACTGTGAACTCTTGGCCTGGGAGTGTTCTGTCATACGCAAGTTGGTGTCCCGCCATCCTCTGCTTGGTGAAAATGGTTTGCGCATCGCACTCGGCTACTTGCGAAACTACGTCGAACGTCACATTGGATTAGTTACTAAAACTGCGGAGGAGAGGCTGGCGGAGACCTTACTTAGGCTCGGTGATCGATCCGGCGAGGTTCATTCTGACGGAATCGAAATCCACGCTACCAACGATCAACTCGGAGCGTTGGCGGATATTAGCCCGTTCACCGCTAGTCGAGTACTAAGAAATTGGGTGCGAACAGGAATTCTTTCCAAGCAACGCGGTCGGGTCCTCCTTCGTGCTCCCGAAGCCCTCATGATTGGTTAGCGGAGGCCGCGATTTTAGCCTTTCCTGCCACTTTTGTGAAATATACCTTCATTACTTGCTCTGGCGCAAAGACCGAGCTCCGAGTAATCCATATCCTGTAGTCCTGCTCTCCCCCGGAGCTTGTTTCTTACTGTCGGATTCTTCAGTCGACGTGTGCGCTGATATCTGACGGAAAGTGCTGTCGATGGGAACGGTGAAACGGTGCAGCGTTGAGTACATAATGTCCCTATCAACAGTCCGGGCTCTCGTGGTCGACGATTACGAACCCTTCCGGCGATTTGTATGCTTTGCACTGAGAGAAAGACCAGCGTTACAGGTCGTCGGCGAAGCTTCAGACGGAGTAGAAGCGGTTCAAAGAGCGGAGGAACTGAAACCGGATCTGATTTTACTGGATATTGGACTTCCAACCCTGAATGGCATCGCAGCCGCTCGACAGATTCGAACTCTTTCTCCGGAATCGAAAATAATCATCGTGACCCAGGAATCTTCCGCTGACGTGGTACAAGAAGCGTTCAACTCTGGAGCGGAGGGCTATGTTTTGAAAACTAGGGCGGGATTCGACCTCCTGGATGCTGTGGACGCAGTTCTTGAGGGCAGGCAGTTTGTCAGTACCGGTTTGTAGATTACACCCTGGCGCTGTCTGCGGCCACCCTGTGATTTCCTAGCGGCGGTACTTGACGCATCACTTGCCGGCGGACCTGTCTGCAAGCCGTGCCAATTCTGTTTCCGGGACGGTAAACCGCGAAAAGCCACAATCCAAGCAGATCAAGATCTTCGGGAGAAGCAAGACGCCGGGATTAGCAATATTCTTGAGGCCAGAGAAATGGACGTTTATCTCCGCCACAAACTTTGCCCGGTTTGCTGAGTTACACGAGGGACACGACATAACCGCCTTCCTCTCGCAACCTGCTTTTACGTAGTTGCCCCTACTGAGTCTCCACCATTCGATCTCGTACGGTCCTTCTTCGGCAGAGGCCTCTATCTAGTAAGACGGAAAATGAGGGTCAAAACCGCAACCGCGTGAATGAGGAGCTTGAATGAATTAAGGAGTACCGCTGCGCGAGACGGCGACTGGTGCTAGATTTTTCCTAATCCCAAGTGTAATGTTTCGAATCTACGAGGTTTGGATGATTCCGCCCTCGATCTACGAAGTCACGCATTTGCTCAAAGCCTGGACTGCCGGAGACGAACAAGCTCTGGAAAAGCTCGCCCCGTTGGTCTATGAGCAACTGCATCGGGTAGCGCGGCATTACATGGCGGGTCAACGCCCCGGGCACATCCTGCAAACAACTGCACTCGTCAACGAGGTCTACGTGCAGCTTGTGGATTGCGGACAAATGCATTGGCAGGATCGTGCGCATTTTTTTGCCATGTCCGCACACTTGATGCGGCGCATTTTAATCGATTTTGCCCGCTCCCGCGGTTGCCAGAAGAGAGCCGGTGGTGCGATTCACATCTCCTTGGACGAGGCGCCGTCGGTGTGCCAGGAACCCGATCCGAACGTGCTCGCACTGGATGATGCGCTGAAGGCATTGGCCGCCGTGGATGAGCGGAAAAGCAAGGTTGTAGAACTGAGATTCTTTGGCGGATTGAGCATAAAAGAAACCGCCGAAGTATTGAAAGTCTCGGACGAAACGGTGATGCGGGACTGGAGGCTGCCAAAGATTTGGCTGCTGCGGGAGTTGAGCAAGCGGAATTGAAGCGGAGCGGCCGCAGTCGCTGCGGACTTCCCGGCCACAACTGACAATGTTACCAGTATGCATTGAAGTGCTGCCGCCTCAACATCGACTGCGTCGAAAGGAGTAGCCGTCTGCGGGAGTTGAGCGAAGGGAATTGACGTGGAGCCTGAACTCTGGCATCGAGTCGAAGAGTTGTGTAACCGAGCGTTGGAGCTCGAAGAGAGCCGTCGCGCTGAATTCCTCGAACACTCTTGCGGGAATGACGAAGTACTGCGACACGAAGTGGAGTCGCTGCTTGCCCATGAGGAAGCAGCCGAACATTTCATGGAGTCGCCCGCGCTGGAGGTTATGGGCAAACTGATCGCCCGCGAAGCAGGGATAGCGGAGGGTGGAGCGAAACTGATTGGCACTAAAGCTAGATCGCCTCCAGAAGCGTGCACCACGGCCACACACCGCAGGCGGCGCCGAATCACGGGCAAACCTTACATGATCCGGTAAGGGGAGGGTTGCCGTCCATCCGCCCGTAACCCTCGTCCGCATTTTCTTAGGCGATACCCGGCTCACAGCAATTTAGTCGAGTAGCGTCACAGCGCCGGTACCTATGTCGTAGTAACCGGGAACGACCTTCAGCTTGCCCTCTTTTATCAGACTTGAAATCACAGTGGACGCCTCGCGCAGGAGCGTCGCCTGGATCTTGGTATTTACTTTCGTCGCCGCTTCAAGATTCGGTCCCGCCTGATCTACGGCTGGCTGGATGTGAGGGAAGAGAGCGCTGAGTTGACCGGGCGCTTCTTTGTGTTGGATGGTCGCCTTAACCGCTCCGCAGTTGCTGTGCCCCATCACCAGAATTACTTTTGTACCGAGTACAGCGGCTCCATATTCGAGACTGGCTATTATCTCGGACGTCACGAAATTTCCCGCTATTCGCGTAACAAAGATATGGCCGATACTCTCATCGAAGAGAAGCTCAATGGGAACTCGGGAATCCGCGCAGGAGAGTACGGCGGCATATGGCTCCTGCTTTTCAATCGTGTTCTGTTTAAGAATTGCCAGGTCATGTTCGTTAGAAGTCATGCGACCCGACGTGAATCGTTTGTTGCCTTCCACTAGAGCCGCTAAAGCGGCATCAGGACTGAGCAAGCTCTGAGCTAGTGCCGGCGGCGGGAACACGAGTTCCACGCCGCTGGTCAGCAACCCGATCACCGTCCCGGTTAGGCCCATTTGCAAGAATCGCCGTCTGGACTCTGTCTGATTCGAAAAAGATGTACTCATATCTTTCATCGCTCTCGGCCAACGAGCGTGCTCTTACTTTTGCCGATACACGTTGGCCAGGCGGAATGGTTTTTGGCCGTAGTGCTCGATCTCCAGCTCGTTCTTCTTGTTGAACTTGACCTTGCATAGGGGCGCGAACGAACCAGTCCCCTTGCCATCCTTGTTGACGTTGAGCACCACGATGCCAAACTTATAATCGCGTGACCGCGTGCCCGCATACAGCTCCGGGAACGAGATCGGCCGGTTGGTCGCCAGCACGATGTGCTGTCCGCCGTCCTTTGTCGGGTGAATGCGGACGACGCGCACCCCGGTTCCGACCGAGCCGCTGGGAGCCACGCGGCCCTTGTCCTTGATATCCTCCAGTGCGCCCACCAGCCCGTCTGGGCCTTTGTGCTTGAGCGTCGCCGCCAGTTCCTCAACCTCACCGTCGCGAGTTAAATCTTGTACATAAACCGTGAGACCGAAGCTCTTGCCGGCGACAGAGCCGGACTGGCCGAATGCAACCGCGGAGTATTGCGCCGGTACGTCGGGTTGGGCCTTTGGTTGTTCAGCCGTCTGTGCGGCGCCATTCGAAAGCGCAAAACAGGCAAATAATGGTACAGCCGCAAAAAATCGTAGTCTTGGCATTTCACTCTCCTCAAATGATCGGTCAATCGGACTTTCCAGTCCACAATTGGCACAGTAAGTATCAAAGCGCACAAAGTGCCAGCAATCCGAGAATAGCCTTATAGCTTTTCATTAACGCCTCCCTCGGCCTACTTGGCGGTACACGCAGCCTGCCACCGTGACGTTAAGTGCTGAGCGCGGGGGCGGCCAACTGGCAGAACTTACAGTTTCTTTTGCGCGTGCCCCAGAGGACTGTAAGAACTAGCCAATGCGCTGCAAGTTCGTTGCGGTTTATAGGCACCTTGGTAGGCGTCAGCATGGTGATGACCGGCACCACGCGCCTCATGATGGCATTGTCCAGCCGTAAACTCGCCAGTCATCGTGGCGATGATCAGCTGCGAGCAACCGCTGCATAGCGCCGGTCACCATTCCTAATCCCTATACCTGTCCGGGCCGAACCACTTCGGCGTAAACGTTTCCTAAGCGAGTTCTTCCCTCGTTCGCCGTGCTCACTGAGGCCCTCGTAGAATAATTCCATTTGATCTAGCAATGGCTGCAGAACATGTTGCAACTCCGGGTTTGGTTTTTAGGCCAGCTCTTCGGTCCGTCTTCAACGCGCCGCAGCCTGGAATCGGCTTAGCGGCTTGGCGCCCCACGACATGAACTCCCGGAATATTGGGTACTGGGAATTCACGGCGATCATTCTTCTCCAGTGCCACCTGCATAAAACTCATCCAGACCGGCAGCGCAGCTAACGCCCCCGTCTCTTTCTTCCCCAGCGATTTTCTTTCATCGAAACCAATCCATACGCCACAGGTTAGCGATCGCGAGAAACCCACAAACCATGCATCCGTAAAGTCGTTGGTAGTCCCGGTTTTTCCAGCAAGCGCGAATTTCATATGACTGGCTGCGGCTGCAGTTCCGTGCAACACGACTTCGCGGAGCATAGACGCCATGATGCGGGCCGTGCGCTCGCTGATGACATCGTGTGCCACACTATAGTCGTCCTCTAAGACGTGGCCTTCGAAGTCTGTAACTTTTACAACATAGCGCGGAGCCAGACGCACGCCATCATTAGCAAAGGCACTGAAGGCTGAGGTGTGTTCCAGCAGCGTCAGTTCCACTGCTCCAAGTGCGATGGGCAGGTAGACTGGAATGTGCTCGGAGATACCGAACCGGTGAGCGTAATCAATGACTGTTTTGATGCCAACACTCTCTGCCAATTTGAGCGCTGGGATGTTCCGCGACTCGGCCAAAGCAGTTCGTAAAGTGACTGCGCCTTTAAACTGTTCGTCATAGTTATGCGGAGTGTACGGACCGGATGCAGTCATGAATGTTACCGGGGCGTCGAGCACTGTATCCTCGGGCATGGCGCCTTGGTCAATCGCAGCAGTGTAGACGTAGGGTTTGAAAGAGGATCCGACTTGACGCAACGCCTGGGTCGCACGGTTAAACTTGGACTCATCAAAATCGCGGCCTCCTACCATGGCTTTAACATCCCCCGTCCGGTTGTCGATTGCGACCAGTGCTCCCTGAGTTCCTGAGTCCTCTTCTAACCGGACGCGCGCCTTGCCATCCTTAGTCGCGGCCAAAACCTTTACATAGACAATATCCCCGACCGAAAACAACTCGGGAAGCGAGTGCTGGGTCCAGTGCACATCTGAGGCATCGATCATTGCCGTGTAACGGCCAACTTTCACAATTACCGCGCGGTCTGAAACTGTGGCAACCAGCGCATGCACGTACGTTGCAGGTTCGATATTTCCTTGTCCGTTAGGGTCTTTATAGCTCTCCACGGTCAAGCCAAGTTGCCTCACATTTGCGATGTGCGCGCGCCATCCATGCCGCCGTTCGTAACCCGCCAAGCCATCCAATACTGCCTGAGTAGCAGCTTTTTGCAGGTCGACATTCAAGCTGGTATAAACCTTTAGGCCGCTTTCAAGCACCTGCTCATTGCCGTACTTCTTCTCAAGATAAAGACGCACTTCCTCGATGAAGTATGGGGCTACACAATTCGGGTCTCGAGCGATCAGTAATGAGATAGGCGCCTTCTTGGCTTCGCCTGCTTGAAGTGCAGTGATCCTCCCGGCTATTAACATCGCATTCAGGACGAGGTTGCGTCGCCGGATCGCTCGTTCCGGATTTCGAATAGGCGAGTAATTGTTAGGAGCTTTTGGTAAACCGGCGAGAAGAGCGGCCTCTTCTAATCTGAGGTCCTTTGCCGGCTTTGAGAAATAGAATTCCGCAGCGGACTCAAATCCATACACGCCGTGGCCTAGATAGATTTGATTCGCATACAGGGTAAAGATCTGTGCCTTCGTAAACCGCCGTTCAATTTGAATTGCTAGCAAGAGTTCTTGAACCTTTCGGCCGTAGCTGCGTTCCGGTGATAGAAATAGGTTGCGAGCAAGCTGCATCGTTAGGGTCGATGCCCCCTGTATGTGATCCTTTGACATCAGATCGTGGTAAGCAGCGCTCAGGAGTCGCCATAGTTCAACCCCCGAATGGTTTTCAAAATTCTTGTCTTCGATTGAGATGACCGCATCGCGAAGCACCTTAGGATAGTCGTCGTAGGTTGCAACTACGCGCCGTTGCAGCGCGAACGAACCGATGAGTCGTCCGTGATCGTCATACAATTCGGTATTCGAAATGGGACGATACTGTTCTATGCTGGCGGGTAAATCGACCGAATACACCAGTGCCAGACCGGAGAGGCATCCGATCAGCGCGGAGGCGAAGACGAGAGCGCCGAAGACACTCCAACTGCACAACCTCATTTTGCTTAGTTTGTGCATAGGCCGTTCCGGTGATGAGATGTTCTACATAGTGAGCTTAGGGGGAGGACTGCACGGCTAGAACTGGTACAACTAACAGTAGGTGTGCGTGCCTGTTGCTTAATACGACGGAACCAATCAGTGAATCGCGGCACGACCATTCTGCTGCGTGGAGGTAACGCTCTACCTGCCAAAGTTGATTTCTGATCAAACCGCCAGAAAAACGTAGCTCTTGCAGGGCGCAGCCTCTGGCGGCCTTGGCGGACTGGCTTGCGCATCACTACCGAAATGCTGCCATATCGCTCAAGGGGCGAATGTCGAATGTGTTGCCAGACCAGCCCCCTGTAACTTTTGACAGTTTCCCATACACGAAACACCTTCTAGGCTGACGTTGGTTTTCGCATTTTCTCTCTAACGCCTCTCTCACGGCCTCGCCCAGGCTCCTTTTGGGCGGGGCTTTGTTCGCTTACCGAAAGCGCTTCGCTGCGATTGGTGGTGAAAGATCGCCGTTGCACCGTTGCACTGTTGCACTGTCATTTCTACCAGTACCAAACCGGGCAAAACAGGGCTCTTCTTGTAGGCGAGTGAACAGTTCTTTTCGCTCTTCAGATCTCCTGAACTAAGTCAGCCCATCTGGATGTACTCCCCTCTTAGGCTTGCGGCATGCAGCACAGGAGGTCGACATGTCTACTGGCGTGGTCTGCACGAGGCCGCCTGTAATAGGGCGACACAGTAGGAACCGCAGCAATGTTGGGATTGAGAACGCTGGGTTTGTTATCGAACAAAACAGAGAGTTCATAAGGTGGTGGGAACACTGGGCGAGGCGCGTTCGGCGGAGTCGCGCCAATCTTAAGGAAGCTCATATTGAACTAGGGAAAGCAGAACCGCACCGGCTGATCTGGTTCGTACCTGCACTCGCGGCTTGCCACGGCGTTCTCGCCTCCTTTTCGCCAGTGCTTCGGTTCGTTCTCAACGTCTGGCGGTGAAATTTGTGGGATCGTCCGCCTTGTGCGAATCGCAGAGTACAGTTTCGCGGCAAAAGAGTGCCTTAGTCGGTCATCGAGGCTCAAATGTACATTGCAGACCTTTTTGTGCCTCGTTACACCGGTTGCACGCGACGCTGGACAATACGCTCCTGGCGAGCGTTGAGTCGCACTCACTGGCATTGCGAGGGTGCCATCGCAAAAGCACGCCAGTTCGCGGCCAGTAATCGTAATTTGTTACGCAACCAAACCCATTTCATGAAGCGCGCCGTTCTCATAGCCTTGATCTTGGGACTGTGGCTGTCTGGAGAAGCTCTTGCGCAAGCCGGGATTTCTCCTGTCCGCGCAGATGTCTCGCTGACCGCAGACGGTCAACGCGTGTCAACACTCTTGCCCAGCGATGACCGATCGTTCTTCGCCGGCAATACAGACCCGCGCCTAACGTTGCCTATCATGTCTGGAGAAGTAGCGATGGCGACTTTTCAACGGCGGTCAGCATCACAGTCCGCGGAATTGGCGTCCTATTCGGCGATCTCCGTCATCCGTGCCGAACTTCCTGACACCTCGCAACACGGCGAGTACGAAGTGCAGAGAACGTTCACCGCGCCGCGCACGTTGTTGTTCAAACCGCTTCGCTTCGTGGGTGACAAATTTGTAAAGCTTGTCATAGCTCGCCTGCTTCAGTCCGAAGTAGATCACGTAGAAAAGGACGAAGTCGCGCAAACCGCAATTACTCCGGCGAACTACAAGCTGTCCTACAAAGGCAAAATTGACCTTGAAGGCCACCTCGTACACGTCTTCTATGTGAAGCCGTACAAGAAGCGTTCCGGCCTTTTCAAGGGGCACATCTACCTGGAAGCGCGTACCGGCAACCTGCTTCGAGCCGAAGGCAGGATCGTGAAATCACCTTCACTCTTCGTCAAGCATATTGAATTCGCGCAAGACTACGAGGACATCGGCTCGTTCACATTGCTCGTGCATGTTCACTCCGAAGCCCGCGTCTTCTTCGTAGGGCGCACTATTATCGACATCACACACGCCAACTACCAGCCCGTACCGGCGGAGATGCAAGCCATCTCGGCGCAATGAAGCGATACTCTCAACGCACATCAGAAAAGGGAAATGACATATGGTCGCCAGGTGCAGCAATACCTCCTGTTCCGTTCCGTTTCACTACCTGCAGGACGGAAGTCTTTTTTGCCTCGAAAATGACCCGGCGCTTCGCTCGTCCAAATCCAGCCGAGTGGAGTATTTCTGGCTTTGTCATTGTTGCTCATCTACGATGACTCTGCGTCTGACGGAAGACGGAACGGTGGTAATGGTTCTGCTCCCAGAGCCGTTTCATGGCCTCCCTGATTGTGTCGCTGTTACTTCGTCAAGTCAAACAAAGGGATTGTCGCTCCATAGCGTTAGCTTTTCTTTGCTAGAGCACCTCGAAGGTCGTGCAAGAGCGCGGTAGAAGGGCGGAGACCGTGCCGCGTGAGGGGGAGGATCATTGTGTCACTTAGTGTCACTTCACAGGTCGTGAGAGACCAGCTGCGTTTGTCATCTTACCTACCTGTTGGGTGAAGCCCCGCGAACTGTAAGTTTTGTCAGTGTCGTTCATGGGATTCTTTTGTCTACATTTCAATTGTTGTCAGTGCCGCAGCAGGGTGCCAGCGATCCTTTCCGAACGCGCGACCGCTGGTAGTCCAGACCTGGGCTACCTCGCCGTAGGTGGCACCGATGCTAGCGAAAACGGGAGCTGTTGCCATGAACAGACAGTCTTGGGTTTATGGGTTTGTTTTTCTAGCTGCAATGTTACTTAACGCTCAGGACATATCCCCGGTGTTCCCTGGGAACTCGGGAAATGCGGTAGCGAATCGATCCGAATCGTTTGTCAACCTTCTACAACAAGCTGAAGCAGGCGATAAATACGCACAATACAGCGTGGCTTGTAGCTACGCTAATGGCAGCGGTGTGCCCAAGAACGATGCGGAAGCGATGAGGTGGCGGCTACAAGCGGCCCGACAAGGGCTCGCCTCAGCGCAGAATAATATGGGTTATCTATACGAACACGGAATGGGAGTGCCCCAGGATTATGGGGAAGCGTTGCGTTGGTTTAGCAGTGCGGCAGAGCAGAAACTGCCAGCAGCACAGTACAACCTCGCTCATATGTATCAATACGGAGAAGGCGTGCCACGTGACTACACCCGCGCGGCAGATTTATACGGTCAGGCCGCGGCCCAAGGTCTGGGAGCAGCTCAAAACAACTTAGGAATGGCATATGAGCGCGGCGCTGGTGTCCCGAAAAATGCGACTAAAGCCTTTAACCTTTACCGTCTCGCCGCAGAGCAGGGAAACCCCTCCGCGCAGCATAACCTGGGAGTGATGTATTTTGAAGGCGAAGGCACGGCACGGAATTATCCTGAGGCATTGAAATGGTTCAACCAGGCGGCAAACCAGGGAATCATTGAGGCTTATCGCGGCTTAGGGCGCATGTATGAGGACGGAAAGGGTGTCGACCGAGATCCCGTGAAGGCGGCGGGATTCTATCGTAAGGCGGCGGAGCATGGCATTGTGACCGCACAACTCGAATTGGCCGACTTGTACATGATTGGGAAGGGCGTGCCGCAGGACTATTCCGAAGCCGCAAAGTGGTTCCGGCTAGCGGCTGAACAGGGGAACCCAATCGGAGAGAATACTGTCGGTTATATGTACTTTCGTGGCGAAGGCCTCAGCCGCGATTATCGACAAGCAGCCGACTGGCTCCAGAAAGCAGCAGAGCAGAACGATGCGATGGCGCAGGGTAATTTGGGATTTCTTTATCAGAATGGTTTTGGTGTTCCGCTGAATTACAGCGAGGCTTATAAGTGGTTCACGGTAGCTGCAAACAGTGGCAGTGCTGCCAGCAGGCGTGCCCTGGAGGCATTAACGCAAATCATGACAGCGACCCAGTTGCGCGACGGCCAGGCCAGAATTTCGGATTGGGTGTCCCACCACAATAACCTCGAACTCGCAACCCAGAAAGCTGAGGCGAGAGAGCCGGATAGCTATGCGAGCGCCGCACAGCCATAGCCAGGCCAACGAACAACCGGAACAACCGCACGTCTGGCAGAACTACACTCGGAAGGCACTTCCATAACCGGCGGTCTTTTCATTCCGCAAGCTTCTGATGGCGCAGCCTGTAGCATTTACTAGCAGAATGAAAATTGCCCCGCCTTCCGACGGGGCCGTTTCCATCCAAGCGATCACACTGCGGTGTTACTTCGCGGCATTCTTACTTCGCACCATAGCCCACGGGGCTACCGACGCCCGTGCAGAGGTCGTAGCCAGGCTGGGTGAGATTGCCATTCCACGGACCACAGACACCCGACTTGATGTCGTTGAAGTCCAGCTTATTACCGCGGTTCATGTAGATGGTCTTCAGTTCGGCCGCAGTTGATCCCAAGTTGGTTCCGGCAGCGCTGACGATGCCTGCCCAGATCGGGGATGAAGCGCTGGTGCCGCCGACGATATACCAGCCGCCATTGCCGCTGTCGCGGACCCAGAGGCCGGAATCAGGGTCGGCCTCTGCGGAAACATCAGGAACGCCGCGCTGAGTGCCGACGACCTTCGCGACGCCCTTCTGATACAACGGGATGGTTTCGTACTGGGAGAGACCACCTCCGGTGGAGTTCCATGCGCTCTCGAGAATGTAGGCGCCGCTGTTGGGGTTGCGGCTCAGGGTGGTGCCACCGACCGCAACTACATAAGGAGACGCACTGGGATAGATGACACCCGGTCCATCACCCGTAGAAGCGAAGTAGACCACACTTGGGTAGGAAAAGAAGGAGTCGTAGGCGGCTTCGTCGGCAAACTCACTGCCTCCCCAGCTATTGGAGACGACGCCACCGCCGTTGTTCGCCACGATAGATGCCGCGACGGTCTCTGCCGTGAACAGATCATAGAAACTGTTGGAAGCAGCTTCCACGAGGTAGAGCTTCGCGTTGGGAGCCATGGCGTGCGCCCACTGAACATCGAGCGACTCCTCGATTTCCCAGCCCGGGTCGTTGTAGGGTCGGGTGCCGTCGGCGAATACTACCCGAAAGTTCGCGGGCGGCAGACCAAACTGCGTGGAAAACTTAGCCAGGTCTTTCGCGGCGCCGGGGTCGTCGAAGGCATCAACGATGGCGATGGTAGTCGAGCCGCCGGTGGGAACCGCAGTGACGATGTTGGGATTGCAGCCAGCCGACTGGGGAACCAGATTGTAGACGCAGGCAAGAGAGGCCGGAGTTTCGAAGAGATAGCCAGCGAACGGCGGGCCAGATGTAGCAGCAGAGGACGCCTCGGGCATACCTCCGGTCGGGGTAAAGATCTTAATGTTGGTGTGGGCGCGGAGTCCGATATCGCCCTTGCGTTCCGTGCTGGATGCGGGAATGGTGACCTGGCCGCCGGAGTGTAGCGCTTGAGCCGATGCGAAATTCACTACACCGAAAGAAAATGCAGCCGTTATGGCTAAAGTCCCCAACTTATGTAGAGCGGTTTTCATTATTTACTTCTCCTTGTGGTTCTTTTCTTCGTTTTGATTTTCGTTTTGATTTATGCAAGTTGTTCGGTTCTCTGAATCATGTGTGGCACAGAACGACTCTCGACGGTTCCGCCTGGCTATTTCTTAAGTCGGACCATCCAGCCACCCTGGTTGTAGCTCGCGTCCTGCCACACACCGACGATCGTCGATCCGTCGGCCGAGATGTCGAGGGCGGAGGTAAGAGTAATGCCGAAGGGGAGGAGAACGCCTCGCTGATGCAAGTAGTTGGCGAGGGATTGCATTCGTAATTTGGGGCTCCAAATGAACGCCTGAATACCTGCGCCGAAGGGATCGCCACTCCACCCGACGGTCGTTCCGTTGTCAGCAACGGCATTCGCGTAGCTCTGATCGGACGAGATCCCGGAGATCGTTCCCAGGGAGACGAGGTTGCCCGCGGTGTAGTGAAACGCGTAAGAACTAAAGGCGGTCGCATCCCAGGCCTGTCCCACAATCTGTGAGCCGTTTGAACTGACGCCAGAAGCTTCGCCGGGAGTGTGATCTCCTGCGAACAAATAAGTCTTGCCGCCGAACCAGCGTACCGGGCGCCGAACACCCTGTTGCGGATCCTCGGAGAAGCCTACGATCGTCTGACCATCGGCGGAGATCGCCGAGGCTCGACTGCTTGTACCGGCGGGACCCGAAGGATGCGAAAGACCGGTCATGCCGTTGGTGCGATTCCAGACGAAGCCCTCGGCTCCAGGGCAGTACCAGGCCAGGCCCACAGCTATCGTGCCATCGCTGTTCACGTCGTAGCCGCCGCCCCACTGGCCATCCATGATGCATCCGTTGGCGGGATGACCGAGATCGCTCCAGCCAGTGTTTTGTTTCCACAATGCCGGGTTCACGTTGCCGTCAGGGCCGGTGCGGGCGCTGATGATGGTGGTTCCGTCGCTCGAAATTCCGATTTCGGAGTTTAGAAAATTCCCCGGCCCCAGAAAGGTGAATCCGTCGAAGGGAAACTTCGGAGTGTCGGGAGTCCATCGGTAGATGGAACCACCATAGTTCGCTGCCATCACCTTGCCATCGCGGGAGAGGGCATAGTTCATCCAGGTGCCGGAGCCGGTGGGATCGATTAGCATCTGGAAGGTCGGCGTCTGACCCCAGGCCACAGAACAAACGGTCAGCAAAAGAATGCAGTATAAGAGAAGTCTTGCAACGTATCGATCAGTCATTGAGAGGGGTTTGTCTCCCTGATTTCGGAATTGTGCCCGAAAAGTCAGCATTTCCACGGAACATGCCGGACTGAAGGGCAATTTGAACGCCATTCCCCCTGAGTCGCGGACCCACATGGTGGATACTGACACGCGCACTCGGGAACTGTCGTTGCGCCAGAGCACTGAACGGCTGAAAAATCGCGCTGCTGGCGGGAGAAGAGAATCTCCTCAAACTGCCCGGCCTGATTCGCGTGCAACTGCAAAACCTGCTATGCCCTCCGCCACTTCTTTCCTACCGCACACACCACTCTAGTTACTCTCTAGCCGCCGTAGCGGAGCGAAGCCCTGCACAGCGCAGCTGAGGCGGCGCCACATCCAGCTTCGACCCTCTGAAGCGGGGTGCTCTTTCATAATGCATTGACCCGAGAGGATCGACCAATTCTAAATGAGTGATAACGCCTTCGATGAGAAGGCCGGTCGGTGTAATTCACTTTGCAACTATGTGCCTGCAAAGTCTTTTTCGATTCCGCCGTCCTGCGGAGGCGGCCAATACAACCGCATGACTCGCTGTGTTGTCCATGGTCGAACCCAGACTTCAGCACCCGCCTCTTGCCGCACTGCTACACCGTTGACTCTTAACTCTTCGGCCACTGCTTAAACATCTTCTGTACTGCGTTCTTCACCATCTGCTGATTCTTGTTCCCGTTGTTGTTCAGGGTGTTCTGCGCAATACCACGCCATACCAAGGACTGGGTTTTTGCATCGTACAGGTCGACAATCATTGTTGCTTCCACACTCTGCTCCGGAGTGATTCCACCCATTCCGCCGCCGATGCCTCGCATGCCCCAGGCGCTGTAGGAGGTCTGCCGCCTCATGCCGCCGTTGGCAGTGAGGATCAGGTCTGGATTCTGGTTCTCCTGTACCATCTGCAGGCCCTTGCCCTGCATGGCAGCGTTGATGTCCTGTTGCGCTACCTGTGCCAGAATCGAGTTCTGAATCTGGTTGTCGTTGTTGGAACCCCAGGCATAGGTGTGATACTGCGCGAAACTCGCGCTGTGGTTGTAGTTGACCGAAATTTGTTGACCCACGGCAATCGCGGACGTACATGCCAGCATGGCGCACAATGCAAATTTCGTCTTCATAATCGTCATTCCCTTCAAGAAAGCGCTGACACTTCGTTCGATTGAATTCCTGATCTATCGAGTTACCGAGCCTGCAAATCGCGCTGGGTCACTGATCGGACCCGCTCATATTTAGCTGAGTTTACCTCTGCAGCCCAACTGACGTAACTGGCAAATTTGACAGTCTTATGTGGTTGACGTGGCGCGGCAGAAAGCGCGCTATGGCTTCCTGCACTTACGTTCGCGGCTGAGTCGTCGCGGGTATACGTAACCGTTGTTCGGCGCTAATTGCCGCGTAATCAGGGTTTTTCACCAACCGCCGGATTTTGTCGCGACACTCCTCTCGAAAGGATCAGGAGAGAGCTTCTACCGCGCGGATCTCAGGGCGCAAGGGGTGAGCGTGCGTGCGTGTTGCCATTGCCTAGATACATGCCGCGGCTCGGATTGTTGTCAATGTGCTCCGTGTTGATGCAGGAAAACATCCGGTTCTTGATCAGGTGGATGCCCTGCAGAGTGAGATACCGATAGAGAGATCGAGATAGTTCTTGAGCCGGTCTACCGGCGGATTTGTTTTCGAACTGCCTGGAGCCATACAACCCTATCCGCCGCATGAGAAGCAGAGGGTTTCCCGCGTTACGCACTGTCAATCTTGACAGCTGACAATTCCCGGACGCTGCTGGAATCTACGCTGGGGCACAATCCGGCAGCGCTAGAGATGCGAGGGTCGGTTTTCCGCCCTGACTTCCAAACCTAATGCGTTGTCTATGGGCGGATTGAGATGGCTGCGGAACTCCCGAAAACAAACCTGTTCGATGTTTCTGATCGGTCGATTGTTGCTCGCCCAAAGCGAAAATTGAAATGGATTTACGCGAAAGTGCAGACATCGGCTCGCTTCGTTGATGCCTTGGGTCTACGCCCAGCACTGCTCGCAGCTCTGACTGTAGTGATTTGGACATCTTCCTCAGTCTATGGACAAACTCAGGACTTTTCAGCGGGCCTGGATGTACTGTTGCAACAAAGACGTTACGTCGAGCTAGAGCACGCTCTTACAGCCAGGGCATCGGAACTGCCACCGTTGAGTCTCGCTTACTTCCAAGGTGTACTGGCGAACCGGATCAATCGTGTGCAAAAATCTGTTCGATTACTTGAACCCCTGATACCCGCCCTTCTAGCGACCAGTCCCGTCCGCGCAGAACTTAGTATATGCACGTTGGCCGATGATTACGCCAAGAGCTTTCGTTACGGAAATGCCGCTAGGCTTTATGCCCTGGCAAATCGCGTTGCTGAACAACAAGAAAAAGACTCCGAGTGTCATGCGGGCGGGGAAGCCTCGCGATGGGCCTTGCTGAGTAATGCGCGAGTCCAGACCGTCGCGACTCCCGGGGTATTCACCGTCCAAGGTAAGCGGGATGCTCTCGGATTGTTCCAGGTTCCAATTACCTCGGGTAGTTACGCCGGTTCGTGGATTGTCGATAGCGGAGCCAATTTATCGGTGGTTGGCCGTTCTGTCGCAGACAAGCTCGGGGTTCAGCTCTCAACTCGAAGCGAGACGGCGCAGGGTGTGGCAAACCTCTCGGTGTCGATCCGTACGGCAGTTATTCCGGAGATCCGTCTGGGGCCGGCATCCATCCACAATCTAGCTGTCCTCGTCGTCGACGACTCGGCTTTGAGTTTTCCCAAGTTTGACTATCGAATCGAAGGGTGTTTGGGCCTCCCCGTCCTGGCGGCTCTGGGCAGAGTCACCTTCTATCATGACGGCCGAATCACTTTCAGTCCGCACGCGAAGGCCCCCGGCAAGGGGAGAGGTCCCCACAACTTTTTTCTGGATAGGTTTACCCCATTAATCACAGTTGACTTCGGACACAGAATGCAGTTGTTCACACTTGATACGGGTGCGATGGGAACTGTCTTGTCGGCCGCATTCTACGAAGAGAACAAAGAAATTGTTAATGCTAACGAATTCTTCCGCTTGGAACTCGAGGGAGCTGGAGGAAGCGTGGCCGTTCCCGCATATGAGGTCCCCAGCTTAGTGGCAAGGCTAGGAGGATCGTGCGTGAAGGTAAAAGACCTTGCAATTCGTACGGGAGGCGCCGGCCGATCGGATGAGTTCTACGGCGATATCGGCGTAAGCGCGCTCAGTTCATTTTCCAGCTTCACCTTGGACTTTTATGCCATGCGCTTCAGCGTGAACGGAGGCAATCCGGGGGATTGCACCGACAGCGTTACTTTAGCGGTCATCGAAAAGCCGAAGAAAGCGGATTGATCCGGAAGTCCAAGCGCGCGACACGAACGGTAGTTACGGCAGCCTTGAAGTAGTTTTCGTGGACATCACGAAGTCCGAGAATATTCATGCAACTCAGGTCCAGATAGCGCCCGCCGAAAAACTTAGGATAAACGGCGCAGCTGCGATGAACCCATGAAGTGACGCCGTCTAGGCGGCCGCGACGTGGTTACATTCTACTTTTATTCACCTCCCGTATAAAGCGATTTCCAAACGCCCGCGTCACACTGCCGGCTCCCGAGCCTCCATAGTTGAGGATCAGCTAGCCTTCTTCGGCATCGCGATTTCTCAGTCCATCATTGCGCTGGCACAACGACAGCTACTGAATCAATGTGTCATTGTCATTCTTGGTTCCCTAATCCTCGGTATAACTTTTCAAGGCGATTGACTGTTCAGCATAACGCTAAGAGCGAGCGTAAGAAGTCTGATAGTTTTCCTGGGTGTGGCTCTTTGGACGAAAATCCGCAATGGGAGAATCTAATGAGAGTCGGCGTTAAGCTGATCGCTCTTTTCGTTTTCTTGGTCCCGGCCAGCGTTGTCGCCCAGGGTGGCCGGATCACAGTGGCCGGTTCAAACACAGTCAGACCGATCGTCAATGGCGTGGCACCTGGATCTGACCTCGCCACCGGGCTGGGCGGATCGGGACAAGGGATTCAACTGCCGAAGAACGGCGAAGTTCCCATGCTCACGTCGAATTCTACGTCGGGTGTAATTAAGGAAGAAGTCACCAAAGTTGTCGCGCATCCATACCCGTCAGATAACAAACTGCCACCTACGCTGACAGTCAGAACAGCGGCCCTTTTAGAACTACACGCCATGCGCCAGAGCGCTGTGGACCTTTGCCTTCAACTTCCTACAAAGTATCGAACGCACCTGCCCCAATGCGCAGAGATATTCAAGCACGAAATTCGCTTGGAAACACTCGCGAAAGATCTAGTGAAAGACAAACAATGACTGTTGGTTGTTGCGTGCTTAGGGCCATTTCATAGACGCCATGCCTGCCTGTTGCTAGCGCACGCTACCGAAAATTGTGGTGAAATTGTGATCTTCCGGGAACCGACCGCATAGTTCGTGTTTGCCGACCACTCCGGAACCGACCCGTGTTTCCCAAAAGCCCGCGACTGGGAATTATTCCGCAAGGGGTCAGACGATTTCGATGCAGACTGGTAATTCTGCCAGTTGCGGGAGCGCCATGGTGCTCATAATTTGAACTCATAACTTAGCGGGGAACGCAGGGGTGGCCTACCCCTCCGAGTCCACCGAAACGGAGAAGCCAGCGCTAGATGCTGTACTTATGCGACAAAAGCTGTAGAAGACTGGCGTCGTATGTCGCCTGATAGAGCGGCCCCGGGCCCACATCCGGGGCCATTTTTATAGCAAGGACCCCGGGGACTCGATTTCCGACAGTTGTTCGCACACCAGCGCCTTTAGCGCCCTAGTTGAAAAAGTTGCATGCGGAGGTGGCAAGTGGGACGACAAATAGTCCGTGGGGTGGTTATCCTGTTTTTGGCAGCGGGCGTCGGAGCCGGAGCCGGACAGAAGCCGATCAGCTTGCAATCCGGCGATACCCAAAGTGAGAAGAAGCACAAAGAGCCGGCCCAGGCCAGTCGACCACTCTACGGCAAGGCGTTTCAGGTGGGAACTGCCTCTTGGTACGGAGAGCAGTACGACGGGAAAACCACGGCGAGTGGTGAGCCTTTCGACATGTACGACTTCACTGCGGCACATCCGACCTTGCCACTCGGCACCTATGTGCGCGTGACCAACCTGCAGAACGGCAGGGCCGTCATCGTCCGTGTGAATGATCGAGGCCCGGTCGTGAACGGTCGAATCATCGACGTCTCCTACAACGCCGCCCGCGTTCTGGATTTCAAGGGTGTTCAGCGTGTTCGTCTCGACTTCTAGGGTCGAGTCGCGTCGTAGGCGCGACTCCGGCTTCCGTCGATTTCTGGGCGCGGTATGAAGAAACGAATGTCGAAATGTTTCTTAGTTCCCAATCCTCTTTCTTTGCGCCGCAAGTTTTATCGGCCCCTCCCCTTCCGGAGCATTCCGGCTGACCAGGGTCGAGAAATCCTCCGCATTGAACGGATACAGGCGGGCTGACTCTTGGTCCCCAGGAGTCAAGGTCAGGTCCACGCGACGATTGTAGGCCAGGACAATACTGGCTAACTTCTGGAGAGCCTTGTTCCGGTCTTGAGTACTCACATCGGAATCTTGCTGCAACAGTTGTTTGACTTGATCGGCGGTAAGGTTCTTTTCCATCCCGTACGCTTGAGTCTCAATGTCCGCCTCGGGAATCCCTTGTTGGGCCAGGAAACGTTTGGTTAGCGCGGCTCGGCGCTCCGAAAGAGGCTTATTGTAGGCTTCCGGCCCCCGTCGATCAGCGTGACCGGAGAGTACCAGGTGGGCATCCGGCCTGAAGGCAAGATATTTCTTGAACGCATCGGCAATGGTCTTTAGCGTGTCTGTTTCGCTCGGCAGCAAGGCCGCTTCAGATTTGCGGGTGCGTGGCTGATCGGTTGGGAAATAAACACTGCGCATGGAAAGCGTGGGTTCCGGCTCGATCGAGCCTACAATGTGCAGCGTGGCTGTCCGAGTTTCTGACCCGCCACACCCATTGGAAGCCTTGAGCGTGTAGGTGACAATTTCATCGACAGATCCCGGATCAGTCTTGCGTGGCACTACTTGCAACGTGCGGTTTCCGCTTGGATCGACTGGGCCCAGAGGATCAATCGACGATGTCGAGGCGTTTGCGGCTGTCCAATTCAGCGTCGTGCTGTTGTGCTCGACAACCTGATCACCTACCCGCTTGTAACGGACCTCCGCCGGCGAGAGCTCTAGCTCCGCCTGGACGGCGGTGTTCACATGGACGGTCGTGCTGGCCGTCGCAGTGCCCCCAGGGCCCAATGCTGTGAGTTGATAGACAGTGGTTTCTTTAGGCTGAACGTTTTGTTCACCGGCAGCCGCAACCAGCCCAACAGGGGCGACCTCAACGTGAGGTGCGTCAGACGACAACCACTTGAGTTGTGTAGCATCGCCGCAGTTGAGCTGTGCGTTAATCGCAGACAACTGCGCAGTTGGTTTGGCTACTGCGACGGTTGCGCTAGCCGTTCCCACATCGAAGCGGGCGAAAGAGCCGAGTTCTTCTCCGCGATGCCATGCGACAGTTTTTCGAACTCCTTTAGGAATATCCAGAACGACGCGTTGGTTGGCAGGAACGTCGACTGAGCCCGACCAAATTTCATTGCCTGTCCGTGCGCCTAATATCGTAACCTGATACGTACCAGGTGGAACGACCAGTTCTTGCTTCCACCACAAGTCATTATCGAACTCATCCCCGTGGCCGACAAAGAACTCGGGCGTCTTCCCGTTCAGTAACACCGCATCGCGAGACGCGCGTTCAATGGTCATGGCACCAAATGGCCCAAAGATGATCCGCGAGAGAATGGGCGTCAAGGTGACTTCAAGGCTTGTTCTTTTCCCGGCCGTAATCGAGACATTTGTACTTACCGGTTCATATCCGTAGTTGTACAGGTCAATCTTGTGGTTGCCTGGGGCAAGGTACAAAGAATGAAGGGTCGCTTCGCCGTAAGCACGGCCATCGACGAAAGCGTAGGCCTGCTTCGGCTTTATGTGAATTTTGAGGGTACCTTCCTGGGCGAGGCCTGGGAGGCTACTAGTGCAGATAAGCAAAACCACAGCAATAACCGTGCGGCGCGTCGGATTTTGTATTTTCATCGAAATCTTCTCCTTGACAGGCCTGACTCGTGCCGAAAGGACCTTCCAACCACAACAAGGGAGAAACTATCCCTCTGGATGCTTTGAACACCAGTGCGGAATTCTTATTTCAACCCTGATTGAAGCCCCGAGCTATCGGCGCGACAACTGTCACATTTGACAGGTTCTGGCCTACACGACCCGCCACTCATACTCTGCTTGGGCAAGCTAAAATGGCGTCATCGCAACCTAAGCCCGAGAATTCGGGCAATTTCCGGTTTGAATTTGACCCTGTGAACAAAATCCTGCTCATGCGATACGAGGGTCGGCTCACGGAGAAAGCGGCCGCCGAGTTTTACTGGGCCATTCGAAGGTATTCGACCGAGACTGATGCCCGCGCTGGTATTTGGGACCTCTCGCCGGTTACCGAGTTTGCGGTATCTCCTGAATTTATGCGTTACATGGTAGGTCAGGAACCAGTGATGCCGGAGGCGACCCTGCGCCCTCGCTTTCTCGTTGCCCCGGCCACGTTCGGGCTTGGTATATCTCGCATGATTGAGATCGTGCAAGGGCCTAAGAACCCGCTGTTCAAAGTCGTTCTCACTCTGGACGAAGCACTAGCAGCACTTGGCGTTCGATCTCCACACTTCGAGCACCTAGAGTGAGCGTCAGTTGATGACAATCTGTTGTGCTTCCCCCGTGCGTTAACCTGTTAACCGCCATTGCAGTGTCCGTCCACACGGGCATAACTTATTTATGAGCCTATCTTTTCCGCAATCGGCGTGGAGGAGCGCTCAGATATTTATGAGTCGGCTTGTAGCGTTCCTCGCGGCAGCTTGGAGGGGAAACGGCACGCGGGCAGGTTGCATGCGATTAGAGAGAGTCTCGTACGAAAGCCCGCATATAAGACATCAATACCGTGAGGAGAAGAATTATGACCCGAATTTCTAGCAGATTGATCACCTTGGGCCATCTGCAGTCCGTTATGAAAACACATGCGCAACTATTCATCTGTGGCAATTCTCACAGTTGTCGTCCTTGCGTCCACAATCTAGCATTTAAGAAACCCAAAGGCAGGTTGTGGTGATGCGGTGCGGGACCGGTGGCTGTCGAGGATGGGAAGCATTCCTTCAGTGAAGAAATGTTTCAGGACGCGCAATTGGTTCAGCGCTGAAGTGCTGAAGTCGGACATTTCGAGCCTAGACTGTGCTTATGTGCGGGCGGTACAGATTCTCGCGGCGGAAGCAGCTTGTCGAGGAGTACTCCCGAATCGCCACAAACTGCGGCAACAGTGTGTAGTGCTCTTAATCACCACTGAAAGTTAACCGGCTCTTCGGGGTGGTTGCGTTGTTGCGTTTGGTTTTGGGTCAACCGCTTAGTAGGTTTCCCGCTTTTTCGAGCGTTTTGGACATGAGATATGCTGCGCCCCAACATGGGCTAATCCGGCTGCGGGCGTTCTGATCTGAACTCTCGACAGCAGACAAATCTTGGTGTGGGCATACACATACCCAATTCGCAAGCGTCCTATTCCTGGCGTGAATTGCCCTGCCGTGCGTAAGCACTAACCAATAAGGCCACCGTGATTGCTACATAGAGGACGCCAATCATCCCCTCCAGGGCCGCCAACATGCGCGCCTCCCCATGCACCGGAACAATATCTCCGTAACCGACGGTCGAGAGCGTTATCAGGCTGAAGTACAACAGTTCACTTGGACGGTCGGTCGCCGCCGAGGTGCTGTGCCGGAATGCGCCCGGCTGGAGAACATCGAAGGCACTATAGAGGGTAAAAAACAGCATTCCAAGCAATACATAAATACTAACCGCAGTGAAGAGGTGTGAATTGCTAACAGTGCGTGCATCCTTGAGATAGGAAAACAAGCAGACAACGGTCAATCCGAAGAACACAGTCAGGATTCCCCATTTGGTTGCTAGCAGTGCACGATTGGGAAAGAGCATGCTGGCCACCGCAAATATTAAGACGCCGGACATTGACAATAGCGACGGCCATACCCAGTCTTTTGTTTTCGCCATCGTAATCGTCGCCAAAACAACGGGCACAAACACCAGTGTGCCGAGAATCACTCTCCGCAGGTCACCGTGATCTAGCATCGGGTACATCAGGATGACCAACACCAGCGATAACAGAAGAAACAACTCCAGGCGATTTTGCACTTGTTTCAGCATTTCCGAACTCATCATCGCTGCTTCGAGATTCGCTTCCCCGAGTCCACACGCGGTCCCATCACTCGCCTGACGGGTCGAAGGCTTGGCCATGATCGATAAAACCCTCGCCCATCGTTCATGCCCAACGTTAATACCCGCCAAGCTTCTGGTAATTCGAACTGGTCGTTGTCGCTACCAGCTTCTTAGCCGTTGCGGTAAGCACCGTCTGCTGCACATAGTTGGTGCCATCGGGCAGGCTGGCCATCTGTACCTGTAACGTCACCGTGTCTTTCGTTTCCCCCATGTAGGTATTGACACTCACAGCGGTGACCTTCCTCGCGATCGTGCCAAAAGAGAGGGTCATCTGGTCGCCTGGTTGCGCATAATTCCTGAACACCAAATTCACGACGCCGCCCGCAGGATTCAATGAGACGTTCCCAGCCTGATAGGCCTGCAGCATTTTCTGCGGGTCGGGCGGAACGTACATGCTGAGCATGCCTTTCACCTGCCCCATGTACTGCTGCATCTCTGCTTTCTTTCTTTCAATGATT
>Ga0074046_10000528_pt1 | contig 34999 bp, 26 predicted proteins | sample BogForMeECP23OM3_FD_94441 | JGI IMG/M metagenome (GOLD analysis project Ga0074046, IMG submission 94441) | Bog forest soil microbial communities from Calvert Island, British Columbia, Canada - Bog Forest MetaG ECP23OM3 | ecosystem: Environmental > Terrestrial > Soil > Wetlands ... | reverse complement strand
CCGTCAACTCGTTCAGCACCGCCAGCCGGCGGGTGCGCAGCCGGGACTCGTCCAGCACGATCAGCAAGAGGCTTGAACCGAACAGCACTTCCGCCAACAGGTAGCCTTCGCTCGGAATACGACTGGTAAACAGTGGCCAGTTCAGATTCAACGTCAACAGTCCCGCGCTGAACAGCAATGATCCCAGCCCGATACGTCCGAACCGGCAGCGCAGTAGTTCCACCACCGCCCCGGCCGCAACCAGCCGGCACGCTACATCCAGCCCGAAAATTTTCGAATCCACAAAATACACTGAATCCGGAAAATACAGCGGCCTCATTGCCGCAAAAATCATCAGCACCCAGGAAAATGCCGCCAACACCATCAGGCTTCGCCGCGCTTGCGCCAACATCAGCGCCGCCGCCGCGAACAACCCTATCGCCAGCACAAAGTCGGCCTGCGCGAAGGCCGCCATCGACGGTGACGCGGCATATGACTCACCCGCGCCCGTTGCCCAAAGAAACGCTCCATAGGCGACCCAGGCCGCTCCCCAGACCAGCAGACATCGTTCCCGAAAGACCCGGAAGAAGAGCAGACTAACCGCCACCGCGATCAGGGCAGCTGTTTCCCGCGCCGTCAACCAGGGACTGGTCAAAGAGTGGACGGTCGACCAGGGGACCGTCAACGTGCCAACCGAATTCCCAAATAACCAGGCAGGGCCCATAGATAAACGCGCAAACGATAAACGCACAAACGCACAATAGATAAGTGCATGCCGGGCATGCGCACTTTAGATAGGCGCACCAACACCCAAGCTTTTAAATATCACGCTCGGCCTTCATCGTTGCCGGATTTCCGTCTCCAATTGGTTACTTTCGGAACGTGAAGTCGAAGCCTAAAATGAGCGATACATTCACTCAGCGCCATGCCTAACGATCGCATTCTCGTGGTGGACGACGAGGAAACAATCCGCGAGATTGTCTGTTCCATGCTCGAAGGCGCCCATTTCCACACTCGCCAGGCCGCCAATGGCATCGAAGCCCTCTCGATTCTGGAGTCGGGCAACGAATTCGATCTCGTCCTCTCTGACCTGATGATGGCGGAAATGGATGGGATTGCGCTTTTGGAGCGTGCCAAGGAACGTTACCCTGACGTCCCCATTGTCATGGTCACTACGGTCCACGACATTTCGGTCGCGCTGCAGGCGATTCGCAACGGGGCCTACGACTACCTGCCCAAGCCTTTCGAGCGCGAGCAACTGCTGGCCACGGTCCGCCGGGCCCTGGAGAATCGCCGCCTCAAGCGCGAAAACGATGCCTATCGCAACAACCTTGAGGTCCTGGTTGCGGAACGCACCCAGCAATTGAAAACGGCGCTGTCGGACCTGAAGAGGTCGTATGACATGATGCTCGAAGCTTTGGGCTCTGCGCTCGACGCCAAGGACGCCGAGACCGAAGGCCACTCCCGACGCGTGACCGCGTTCACCATGGCCATTGCGAGCAAAATGGGCTTGCCGAAAGAGGAGATCGAGGTGATCGCCCGCGGAGCCTTCCTGCACGACATCGGCAAGATGGCCATTCCCGATGCCATCCTGCTCAAGCCCGGCAAACTCACGGACGACGAGATGGCAATCATGAGGGAGCACTGCTACCGAGGTTATAAGATCATCTCGCGAATCCCGTTTTTGGCTGAGCCCGCCGAGATTGTTTACGCCCACCAGGAGCGCTACGACGGACTCGGCTATCCTCGTGGATTGAAAGGCGACGAGATCCCACTGGGTGCCCGAATTTTCGCAATTGCCGATACGCTGGATGCCATGAGAACCGACCGACCCTACCGTAAGGCTCAGAGCATGGAGGCTGTGCGCGCGGAAATCGTTCTCTGGGCCGGCCGCCAGTTCGATCCTCAGATCGTCCAGGTGTTTCTCGAAATGCCCGACAATATCTGGGAAAACTTACGGAACGACATTGATGGGCAAGGTCCGTCTTTCCCTAAAACGTAACCACGAGCGCAGGTGCTTGTTTGCATCCCGCGCCAGGCATTGTCAAGGTCCGATTCACCTCTTCCAAACGCCAGTCCGCAACTTTTTTTCTTTTCAATCCTTTCGATGGCAACTCGGGAGCCTTGCTGCGTTCTAAGATTAGAGTGGTATAAGGAAAGCTTCAGGTCCGGATTCAGCACTCCGGTCGAAACTGCAGCTTTAACATCCACAAACATCCGATGAAAAGAGACAAACGAAAAGAGACAAACAATGAAAAAGGCCGTTGTCACTCTCAGCGCAATTCTGGTTCTGAGTACTCTCTTGATCGCGCAGACTCCCACACTCAACGCTCTGCCCAACACTGTTTACGTCGGCGCCGAGGGCAAGTTTGAAACCGCGCCCGATACCGCGCTCATCCAGTTCAACATTTCGGCGCAAGCCGACAGCACCAAAGACGCCTACGACCAGGCCTCCAAACAAGCCGAGGCCACGCGCCAGGTTCTGCGCGCCAACGGAATTGATCCCAAGTCTGCCGAGATCGGCTTCTTCGCTGTAAATCCCCAGTATGACTGGAAAAACCCGAAGCACAAAGTGATCGGCTACCAGGTCACGACCAGTGTCAGCCTGAAGCTCAAGGATTTTTCCAAGATCGGCCCCGTCACCGGGCAACTAGCCGACGCCAGCGTCGGTGAAAGCCAGACGCTCAGCTACAAGCTGGAATCAACCGAAGAGGCCAAGAGCAAAGCCGTGGCCGACGCCTACAAGCGAGCGCGAGCTTCCGCTCAGTCGCTTGCCAATGCCAGCGGACGAACGCTTGGCGAACTCACCTACGCTTCCGTCGACACCTCGGAGAACATTCGCGTGATCGCGCCCTTGCAGCACCGTGCCATGGCCATGGGGACGACGGCAGCCCCCGCCCCGACAGCGGAATTCTCGCCCCAGAACGTGACCGTCACTGCGCACGTGAATGCTATGTTTTTGTTGAAGTAAAGAATTGCTGTTCGAAAGCCGACCGCTCGACAGGCGAGGAACCCCTGGCTCCGCCATCTCGTCGCAAGTCGCGAGTCTAGTTGTCGCGAACTTAGTTTCGAACGGCGACGTCACGCGAGGCAATCCGGCTCGCATCCACCGTCACTTCGCGCTGGATCTCCATTTGGATCGACGTCCCCGCGTCTAGTCTGACGTCGGCGCCCCGCGACAGCATTCCGATTGCCAGGCCAGCGGCTCCTCCAACGCCCGCGCCGATGCCGGCTCCCTTAGCGCCGTTGACTACAGCGCCGAGGACCGCTCCCGTAGTTGCCGTCCCCGCAGCGGTCTCGGCTTTTTTCCCGGCGTCGCTGTCCTGTCGAATCGTCCCTTCCGAATCTTTCATCGACGTCGTCTCGGCCCCAGGCGCGTTCTCGATGGAACCGCCAAGCATCACCGTATAACCGTTGGGGTAAATCATCGAGGTGAAATGGATCAGCACCTCAGCGCGCCCCTTGACGTGCCCACCGCGCTGCACGCGCTCGATCTTTCCCTGGATATAAGTCCCTGCCGGAATCACCACCCGCTCGTTGACCACGAACGGAAAGGCAGTCTCCGCGTATACCGGGTCCCCATCCTTGGCTGTCTTCGTTGAAATCGCCTGCTTCAGCGAGAGTGGAACGGTGGTGCCCGCCGGAATGGCCAGCATGGTCTTACCCGACTCGACCGCTTGCGCGCCCGGATCCGGAGCCAGAGACGTCTGTGCCGCCGCGATTCCCATCAGTAGCAAAACCCAAATAGAAGCAGCCAGCATCTTCATCGAATGACCTACCTTTTGAGGATAGTAAGCAACCTACTTGCATTCTGAGATGCGCCCCCCGTTAGCTGAGAACCAGCTTTTGTACGACGACGGAGGACGGCAGTCCCTACGCAAGCCCTAACCACTGCTTCTCCGCGACCGACTCTCCAGCACATTCCCCATGAACTGGGACTGTAGTTTCTGCGCGCAGCCCTCGCCGCAAACATGCAGCGCGCCTTCCTGGACTGCCAGTTTTTCGTCCCACGGCGCCAGATGCATGACCGGCACATCGTAATCGTCGAACGAACTCCACATGATCCACCAGCGGTCACTGACGCCTTTTAACACCCCGCAATTCGGGCCAGCGCAACGGTAAAACGAACTCGGAATGAAGGGAAGAGTATCGGGCATAGCCAACCTGCGTACCACCGGTAATTGTAGCTGAGGAGTCCTCGTGGGAACATGAATTACCGAGTGGGTTTTGAGATTTGCTTTGAGATTTGCTTCGGGATGTGCGCTGAGGCTCACACGCTCGCTACTTGTACAACAGATACTGTTCTCGAAGGCGCACAAATTCATCCAGCCGCTCCTGCCAGTCCTCGGCAATCCGTCGCGGATCTTCCCCCGTCCCGATCGCATCGAACACCGCCTGATTGACCAGCAGGTCCGCCATCCGCTCCAGTTTGAAGTCGTTCGGATACAACTTATGCAGCGCCGAGGCCAGTTCAATCCCCAATTCCGGCGAATCCAGAGTATTTCGATCCAGAATGATCAGGTTGACGCCCTCGCATCGTTCCCCGGCAAAGTTACCCGATGATGGAGTGAAAACAATCGGCACGAAGCGGACACTCTGAATCGCGCGAGCATTCAAATAAGTGGCAAATTCCTTGCTCTTAATCCAGGGAGCGCCCACGACCTCGAACGGCGTATCCGTGCCCCGCCCCACAGAAACATTCGTGCCTTCAATCATCGCCACTCCCGGATAAAGCGTCGATTCGTTCAAACTCCGTAAATTGGGCGAAGGACTCACCCAGCCAACCCCGGTCGAATCGAACCAGTCCCCACGCTGCCAACCCTCCATCCGAACCACCTCAAGCCGCGCCCCGATATGCCGCTCGCCATTCACCATTTTCCCGAGCTCACCTAGAGTCATCCCGTGGCGCACCGGTTCAGGAAAATAATTCGTAAATTTTTCCTGCCCGATATCCGACACCGGCCCCTGCACAAACGATCCCGTAATCGGATTCGGCCGATCCAGAATGACCACTTCAATCCCAGTCTTGGCCGCCGCTTCCAGAAAATAACCCGTCGTAGCCTCATAGGTATAAAAGCGCGCACCCGCATCCGCCAGATCAATCACCACAGCATCCAACCGCTTCAGCACGTCCATCGGCGGACGCCGCGTCGCGTCGCTCGCTCCATACACGCTGTAGACCGAAATTCCGGTCGCCGCATCTTTCGTGTTCTTGACGTCGGTCGTGTCCAGCGTTCCGGTCATTCCATGTTCCGGACTGAAAATCGCATCCAGCGAAATCCCGGACACATTCGCGAGCACGTCAATCGTCCGGCGTCCCTCTGAGTCGACGCCGGTCTGATTCGTCAGCAGCCCAATGCTTCGCGGAGCCCCACCTTTCGACGGATGTAGCGCCGCAAACTTCGTCTCCTCGAGCACGTCGATTCCCGTCTTCACCGTCCCATTCCGCACCGCCAGCTTTCGCGCCGCGCTCTGCATTTCGTTGTAGCCGGTAATTGTTGCCACCCGCATCTTCTCCGCTTCAGAGGGATCGAGCGCCAGTGCCGCCGCCACAGCGGTCGCGACCTTGGTTCTAAGCGAAACTGCGCTTCCCTTCTCCTTCGGCGGCACCACATTCATATGCACCGCGTTCGTCAGCAGCACGATATAGGTCTTCGTCGCAGGATCGATCCAGAGCGAAGTCCCCGTGAATCCCGTGTGCCCGTAACCGCCTACTGGCAAAAGTTCCCCACGGTTGGTAGAAAGAGGAGAGTCAATGTCCCATCCAAATCCGCGCAGCACCGTCCCATTCACCGGCTGCTGGGGCGCAGTCATCTTGGCAATTGTCGCTGGAGTCAGCACGCCTCGCCCGCCATCGAGCAAAGCCTGCGCAAACAGCGCAAGGTCATCGGCGGTAGAAAATACTCCAGCGTGGCCCGCCACGCCGCCCATGCGGCGAGCCGCGGGATCATGCACCACTCCGCGCAGCAGGTGCTGGTTTTCATCTTCTTCGGTCGGCGCAATCCGCGACTCCCATGATGACGGAGGAACGAATCGGGTCTCCTTCATGCCGAGCGGACCAAAAATATGTTTCGCTGCATACTCATCGAGAGACTCGCCCGCAAGCCGTTCCACCAGCGCTCCCAGCACTACGAAGTCAATATCGCTGTAAACAAACGTCGCACCCGGAGCCCGCTCCGGAGTTTCCTCAAAAGCCATGCGATACGCCGTCTGCTTCCCTTCCCACGGCTTCGAACGATCCAGTTCCGGAGCCAGCCCTGAGTAGTGCACCAGCAACTGCCGGATCGTAATATCCTGCTTGCCGTTCTGCCCAAACTCAGGAAGGTACTTCGCGACCGGATCGTTCATGCGAAACTTTCCCTTCTCCCAAAGCTGCATGATCGCCGTTGTAGTAGCGACGACCTTGGTCAGCGAAGCGCAGTCAAACACGGTGTCGAGCGTCATCGCTTCCGGCCGAGGTTCCAGCGCCCGGCTGCCGTAAGCCTTGCGATATGCCACCCGTCCGTCGTGCCCGACGATAAGGACTGCACCCGGAATCTGCCGTTCGGCGATGGCATCGTTGATGATGGAATCGAGGATGACGGGATCGAGCACAGCGAGGCGGGAATCCAGCGAAATTTGCGAGAACGCGGCGACAGAAAACAGGAAAGCGCAGAACAGCAGATTTTTCGATAGGCGTTTCACGTCTGCTGTGACTTTACATGACGCTGGAGATGCGGCTCAAGGCTGAACGGTACCAACGATGCCCCCGGAGTAACTCCCCGTTTGCCTCGGCCCGCCGCGTTTGCTATAACCCCATCAGTTCACAAAATGCCTTTGAACCTGACGCTGCCGAATCGAGAATCCGGTTTTTCCTTCCTGGTGCGCAATTTCGCCGCGCAGGACGATCGCTTTCGCGGTGCTTTCGGCGTTCTCGAAAAGGCCATCGCCGCCCGCGCCTTCCCCGGATGCTCGCTCGCGGTCGCCTTACACGGAGAGCTCATAGCCCACAAAGCCCTCGGCCGCTTCACCTACGATCCGGCATCGCCCGAAGTCAGTGCCGCGAGCATCCTCGATCTCGCATCGCTCACCAAAGTCGTCGCCACGACCACAATGGCCATGATCCTCTACGAGCGCGGATTGCTGGATCTCGAAGCTCCCGTCAGCGCGATCGTCCCCGAATTCGCTGGTGCGCTCGACAACGATAACAACGACCCTCGCCGACGCGAAGTCACACTGCGCATGCTGCTCGCGCACAGCTCCGGTCTGCCCGCTTACGAAAAGCTTTTCCTGCGCGCCAAGAAGCGGGAAGACCTTCTGCAAGCGGTATTCACCACGCCGCTCACCGCTGCCCCCGGTGCGCGCGCCGAATACAGCGACATTGGCTTTATCATTCTCGGCGTTGTCCTCGAACGCCTCGCCGACGAATCGCTCGCCACGTTCTGCCAACGCGAAATCTTCGGACCGCTCGGCATGACGCACACGACCTTCAATCCCACGCCCGCCTTGAAGGATTCCATCCCGCCAACCGCCGACGATCGCACTTTCCGTCATCGCATCATCCAAGGCGAAGTGCAGGACGAAAACGCCAGCATCCTCGGTGGCGTCGCACCACACGCCGGTCTGTTCTCGACCGCCGAAGATCTAGCTATCTTCGCCCACGCCATGCTCAACGGCGGACACCCCATCTTGCGCTCCACAACTATCGAACTATTTTCGCGACGAGAATCCGCGCCCGAGGGTACTTCACGCGCGCTGGGCTGGGACACGCCGTCTTTGCCATTGCCCTCGCAATCCGGAAAATACTTCTCGCCCGGTTCCTTCGGGCACCTCGGTTACACTGGCACATCGCTGTGGATCGACCCAGACCGCCAACTCTCAGTAACTTTGCTAACTAACCGCACCTGGCCTGACGGCACGAACCAGGCAATCAAGCAGGTACGTCCGACATTTCACGATGCGGTGATGGAAGCCGCTACAATCTAACCATGGATAAGCTGGTAATCCGCGGCGGTAACCCGCTCCTCGGGACGGTCCGAGTCAGCGGCGCGAAGAATGCCGCGCTCCCTTGCATGGCGGCAGCTCTGCTCACCGACGAGCCGGTGATTCTCGAAAACATCCCGCAGGTGCGCGACATCGAGACGACGCGCAAGCTCCTCGCCGCCATGGGCGCCGAGGTCGAACTCGGCTACGGGCGCGCCCATCATCGCACCACGATTTGCGCGCGCACCCTCGCCGCTCCTGAAGCATCGTATGAACTCGTCAAGACCATGCGCGCCTCCACGCTTGTCCTCGGACCGCTAGTTGCCCGCTGTGGCCGTGCCCATGTCTCTCTGCCCGGCGGATGCGCCATCGGTGCTCGCCCCATCGACCTTCACATCAAAGGACTGGAGCGTCTCGGCGCAAAGATCACGCAGGAACACGGCTATGTCGAGGCCGTCACCGATCCGCTCAAAGGCGACCGCCTCCGTGGCGCCGAAGTTGTGTTCGACAAAATTACGGTCACTGGTACCGAGGACATTCTCATGGCCGCGACCCTCGCCGATGGCGAGACCATCATGCAGAACTGCGCCCGTGAACCGGAAGTCGCCGATCTCGCCGCGCTGCTCAACGCCATGGGGGCTAAAATCCAAGGCGCTGGCACGTCTACCATCCGTGTAAAGGGGGTCAGCAAACTCCACGGCGCCCGGCACCGCGTTATCCCCGATCGCATCGAAGCCGGAACGTTCATCATCGCTGGAGCTTTGACCGGCGGCGACATCAACGTTGCCGGATGCGATCCCACGCACCTGACCGCAATCCTGCAGAAGCTAGCGGAAGCCGGCGTGAAGACTGCGGTGAAAGCCGACTCCGTACGCGTCATGGGCGACCAGCCGCTCGTAGCCGTCGACCTGAACACTGAGGAATATCCCGGCTTCCCCACCGATATGCAGGCGCAATACATGGCGCTTGCCACGCAGGCCGCAGGCACTTCAGTCATCACGGAAAATATTTTCGAGAACCGCTTCATGCACGCGCAGGAACTGGTGCGCATGGGCGCCAACATCAAGATCGAAGGCCGTCGTGCCATCGTTCGCGGGGGAACTCCGCTGAGCGCCGCAGCCGTGCTCGCCTCGGACCTGCGCGCCTCTGCCTCGCTCGTGCTTGCCGCCCTGGTCGCTGATGGCGAGACCATCATCGACCGTGTATATCACCTCGACCGCGGCTACGAGAACATCGAAGAAAAACTGAAAGCCGTCGGCGCTGAAATCCGCCGCGTCGGCAACATCTTCCCCAAGCGAGCCGCAGCCCCCGCTCAATCTTGATCCGGGCACGAAAGTAATCTGGAAGAGTAACCCCCAAACGCCGCGATCAGGCTCGCAAGCGCACGTTGATCCACTGGCATTGCTGACCTCGAATTAACGCGCTGCCGGTGACTTTCGTAATTCTCCCTCCCTCGCTAGTGTGTGGGATAACTGACTGGCAGGCCCATATAAGTCCCGGGGATCCCCATTGCATAGCGCTGCCACTCTCAGCCCTCAGCCTCATCGCGCATGCGGCGCGTGCGGCGCCTCCGGAAACACGGTCTGCCATCACCAGCGGTTCATCGTTCCCGACGGCTATCCACTGCCCAGCGAGTACGACGTCGTTGTCTGCCGCCGCTGCGGTTTCGTCTATGCCGACCCTGCCGCAACTCAGAGCGACTACGATCGTTTCTATTGCCAGTGGTCGAAGTATGACGACTCGGCGACCGCAACCGGCAGCGGCGTTTCTCCACACGACGCCGCTCGACTCGCCATCACTGCCTCCGACATTGCCCGTAGCCTGCCTTCGCGTGCGGCTAGCATTCTCGATGCCGGGTGCGCCACGGGCGGCTTGCTCACGGCCCTCCGCAATCACGGATTTTCGGCCGTCGCTGGACTCGATCCCTCGCCGCATTGCGCCGCCGCCTGCCGAGATCGCGGCTTTGAGGCCTACGTGGGATCGATATCGTCCGCCACGGCTCCCACGCACATGCCCAAATTTGATTGCGTCGTGTTCAGCCACGTGCTCGAACATGTTTACGATATTCCCGCTTTCTTCACCGCCGCCCGCCGGTTGCTCGCGCCGGGGGGCTATTTGTATCTCGAAACTCCTGACGCCACTCGTTACAACGACTATCTCTACGCGCCTTTTCAGGAATTCAATACCGAACACATCAACCACTTCTCGGCGCGCGCTCTTGAAAACATCGCCCGCCGCTTCGGCTTCCAGCCCGTGGTGGTTGAACAGAAAGTGATCCAGACGGGACCACACACCCTCTATCCCGCAGTCTTCGGCCTATTCCACGACAATGGCGGAAATGCAGACGAGCACTCGGTCGTTTGCGATCAGGAGTTACCGTCCAGAATCGCGGCCTATATCCGGCAGTCCACTGAGCAGATGGAAAGAATCAATCGCCACTTAGCCAGCCAGCTCACAAACACCCGGAGCGTTTTCCTTTGGGGCGCAGGGCAATTGGCGATGAAGCTGCTCACTCTTCCGTCTCTCGCGCACATCCAAGTCCGCGCCGTGATAGACAACAATCCTGTTCTCAGAGGCAAGACGCTGGCGGGGGCGCCCGTCATTGGTCCGCACGAACTTGGTTCGCACAAAATCGGGCTGCGCGAAATTGCCGGTACCACCGAGCCGATCATTATCGCCACGTTGCTGCACGCCGACGAAATCGGCGCGCAAGTCCGCCGTCTCGGACTCAGCAATCCTGTTATTTCGCTGCTGCCAACTCCGGACTCAGATCCGCACTCGGAGATAAGCCGCGCATGAAGCTTTCCGATTACATCGCCGGCCAACTCGCGGATTGGGGAGTACGCCACATCTTCCTGGTCACCGGCGGCGGCGCCATGCATCTCAACGACTCGATTGGACAGGAGCGGCGCATTCAGTACGTTTGCAATCACCACGAACAAGCTTCCGCCATGGCCGCCGAAGCTTATGCGCGCATCAGCGGACAGCCCGGCGTGGTCAACGTCACCACCGGGCCCGGTGGCATCAACGCCCTCAACGGAGTTTTCGGAGCGTGGACCGATTCCATTCCGATGCTTGTCATCTCTGGCCAGGTCAAACGCGAAACCTGCATGCGCGCCCAGGGCATTACCGGCCTGCGCCAGCTCGGAGATCAGGAGGCCGACATTATCGCCATGGTCGGGAACATCACCAAGTACGCGGTGATGATCGACGATCCTCTCTCCATCCGCTATCACCTCGAGCGCGCCTGGCACCTCGCTCAAAGTGGACGCCCAGGACCTTGCTGGCTCGATATTCCGGTCGACGTACAGGCCGCGGCCATCAATCCCGCCAGTCTTCGTGCTTACGATCCGGCCGAGGATGCGGCAGAAGATGGGCAACCAGACAGCATCACCAACGATTCGTCCCGGCTCAAGTCCCAGTGCCAGGAAGTTATCCGCCGGATTCAGAACGCCAAGCGCCCAGTGATCCTCGCCGGCACCGGCGTTCGCGCGGCGCACGCAGTCGCAGAATTCGACGAACTCTTCCATCGCCTGGGCGTGCCCGTGACCACCGCCTGGACCCATGACCTTATCGCCTCCGACGACCCGTTCTTTTGCGGACGCCAGGGCACCATCGGCGACCGTGCCGGAAACTTCACGGTGCAGAATGCTGACGTTCTGTTGATCCTCGGATCGCGCCTCAACATCCGACAAACCAGTTACAACTGGCAATCATTCGCGCCGCGCGCCTTCAAGATTCAGGTCGATATCGACCCTGCCGAATTCCACAAACCCACCGTCCAGCCGGACATCGGCATCCAGTGTGATCTTAAGCGGTTCCTGCAAGAGCTTCTGCGCCAGTGTCACGCCGAGAACTACCGCCCTGGAGCCCACGCGCCGTGGCTGGTCTGGTGCCGTGAACGCGTCCAACGCTACCCGGTCGTACAGGATCGCCAGCGCCAACCTGGTCCGCCCTTGAATCCTTACTACTTCATCGAACAACTCTCAGCCCGGCTCACGGACGACGAAGTCATAGTCTGCGGCAATGCTACCTCCTGCATCGTGCCTTTCCAGACCATGCGTCTGTGCAAGAACCAGCGTCTTATCTCCAACTCCGGATCCGCCTCTATGGGTTACGACTTGCCCGCCGCCATCGGGGCGGCTTTCGCCCGTCCCGGCAAACGAGTCATCTGTCTTGCCGGAGATGGCAGTATTCAAATGAATATCCAGGAGTTACAAACCGTAGTTCATCATCACTTGCCCCTTAAGATCTTCGTTTTGAATAACTCCGGCTATCTCTCCATGCGGATGACGCAATCCGGGTTCTTTGGCCGCCTCACCGGAGAGAGCGCAGCGAGCGGCGCCTCCCTTCCCGATATGGTCAAGGTGGCCTGCGCCTATGGTATTCCGTCGCTTCGCATCGACCACCAGTCGCAGCTGGAGCATGTGGACCGCGCGCTCACGGCCGATGGGCCAGCATTAATTGACGTTGTAGTCGATCAAAATCAAGAGTTTGAACCGCGATCGCGGGCAAGGCAGTTACCCGATGGGCGTATCGTTTCCCCTAATCTAGAGGACATGTACCCATTCCTGGATGAGACTGAACTAATGGACAATGTGATCAAGGAATAAGGACATTACCATACTAACAAACCGCGCCCGCGCGCCGGTACGACACGAAGACTGGACAGACAAGTAACATCATGACTGGCAACGATATATTCGACGAGTTATTCGTGCTGGAGTTGGCCAATAACCACTTGGGCGACCTGCAGCGAGGTCTGAAGATCATCAGCAACTATGCACAGGTCGTGCGCTTTAATAACGTGCGCGCCGCCATCAAACTGCAATTGCGCGATCTCGACAGCTTCATACACCGGGACTTTCGCCACCGTGACGATATCCGCTACATCAGGAAAACTCTCGACACGCGTCTCCAGCCGGAGGATTACGCCGCACTGGTGCAAGCCATCCGCGAAGCCAGCTGTATTCCGATGGCAACTCCGTTCGACGAGAGTTCCGTTGATTTCTGCTGCGAACTTGGCATCCCCATCCTTAAGATCGCCAGTTCGGACTGCAATGACTGGATTCTGATCGAGAAGATCGCGAAAGCGAAGAAACCGACTATCGTTTCTACGGGCGGCTCTTCGCCCAAGGACATCGACGACCTGGTCACGTTTTTCAACAACCGTCATATTCCCCTAGCCATTAACCACTGCGTCTCGATTTATCCTTCCGAAGACTCGGAGATTGAGCTTAATCAGATCGACTTTCTCCGCCGGCGTTATCCCAATCACATCATAGGATTGTCATCGCACGAACACCGCGACTGGACTTCGTCCATGCTCATGGCCTATGCCAAGGGCGCGCGAACCTTCGAACGTCACGTCGACATCCAGACCGAGGGCATGACCGTTTCTCCATACTGCTCCGTACCGGAACAGGTTGACACCTGGTTCAAAGCCTTCCATCGCGCTAAGCGCATGTGCGGAGCTCCGGGAACACAAAAGCGTCTGCCTCCGCAAAAGGAAATCGCCTATCTCGACGCGCTCGTCCGCGGCGTCTATGCCAGACGCGATCTTCCCGTAGGCCACGTTCTGCAGGACGCCGATGTTTATCTGGCCATTCCGCTGCAGCAGGGACAGATCTCCTGCCGCGAACTCATGCGAGGCGAAGTCATCCGGAAAGCGGTGCCCAAAGATCAGCCCATTATGATCGACGCCATTGACAGTCCTTATGCCAACATTCCGTCGCTCACCGAACTGATCTATCACCGCGGTCTTCCGCCCCAACCGGTTGCGCACGCGGCCAAAGCGGGTGGTGGCAAGTGAGCGCCCCGCACAAAATGAAAACCATCAGTGTAGTCACACCCTGCTTTAACGAGGAAGGCAATGTCCGCGACGTGTATGAACGTGTGCGCGACCTGATGTTAAGCCTCGGAAAGTACCGCTACGAGCACGTCTTCATCGACAACGCGTCTCGCGACACCACCTTCGCCGTCCTCAGCGAAATCGCCGCCACCGACTCCAATGTCAAGGTGATCCGCAATGCGCGTAACTTCGGGCATGTGCGCTCGCCCATGCACGCGCTGCTGCAAACCCGTGGCGACGCCGTCATTGCCCTCATGTCCGATCTGCAAGATCCACCGGAAGTGCTCGCTCAACTGATCGAACAGTGGGAAAAGGGAGTTCCCATCGTCATTGCCGTCAAGCATCAAAGCCGCGAATCCGCGCCGATGTTTCTGGTTCGGAAAATGTTCTATCGACTGGTCAACCACCTTTCCGACGACATCGAGACTTACGAAAACTTCACCGGCTTTGGGCTCTATGACCGCCAAGTGATCGACCTCGTCCGCCAGTTTGGCGATCCCTACCCTTACTTCCGCGGCATGATCGCTGAAATTGGCCTTCCCCACGCCGAAGTTGAGTATGAGCAGCAGCGCCGCAAGAGCGGTAAGTCCAAAAACAACTTCTATACCCTCTACGATCTCGCCATGCTCGGCATAACCAAGCTTTCCAAGGTCCCGCTTCGCATGGTCACGTTTTCGGGTTTTGCGGGATCGCTCCTCTCCTTGCTAGGAGGCACGGCTTATTTTGCCTACAAACTGCTGTTCTGGCACGAATTCACGCTGGGCATCGCGCCCATTGCCATCGGAATGTTTTTTCTGGGATCGCTGCAGCTGCTCTTCATGGGCATTATCGGCGAGTACATCGGGAACATCCACACGCAGGTGCACAACCGTCCGTTGGTAATCGAGCGCGAAAGATTGAATTTCCAGTACGAACCCGGCGAACCGCTGCCCCGCAGAGCTCTCGCGTCGGGTGCGGCTGCCGGCCGCTGAAGGACGAAGGACCTAGGTATGTCCAGATACTGTCCTTGATCTTAATACAACGAATGCAAGCGAAACATTTGCCAGACTCGATGAGCTTCCTTCCACAAAGTACTATGATCGGCGCCCAGCCCGACCTCCACCGGGGCTCGAGCCCGTTAGTCACTATGCGGCTCTTGCGGGCACTCGCAGAGGTCGCCGATGCCCACGGCTGGATCGCCTTCGCGGCAATCTCTCTTGTCTGCGGCTGGAGCCGCCTTAGTGGATTCGCTTCGCGGCATCTCGGCCACGATGAGTTATATACCTTTTACATCGCGCAGGCGCCCACGCTAAAACAGTTACTCGTACTAACTCGTACGGTCGATCTCCATCCTCCACTGTCTTATCTTCTAGTCCGCACCTCCTTCGCGCTTTTCGGAGTTAGCTCATGGTCATGCCGGCTGCCCTCTGTGCTCGCCTTTCTCTTCACTGGCGTGCTCGTGTTTTGGTTAACAAAGCGCATCCTGTCCCCTCTCTACGGAATCGTTGGCATTCTATTTCTTTGGTGCGCCACTTTTGCTTACCAGGCGGAGGAAGCGCGGCCCTATTCTTTGATGCTCTTCTTTACCACTCTCATGCTCGCAAGCTGGTACCAGGCGACCGCAGTTGACAACCTTTCTGTTATCCCCTCCGACCGCCGCCTGGCGCTGTTGACCTTGACCATTGGCGGAGTCGGACTGCTGCTTTCGCACGTTCTCGCTGTCCTTCCTTATGCTGCGTTCTTTGCTGCGGAGCTCGTCCGGCTATCCATTCGCCGCAAATCCGATTGGGCGCTCTGGATTGCTCTTAGCGTCCCTGCCATCTCTGGCCTGACATATCTGCCGCTCATCCACACGCGCTCCGGTGTTTTGTTTGCCGACGACTACCATGCGACACCGGTGCGGATATTCAATTCCTATTGGGAACCCCTCCGATTCCTGGCAGTTCCTTTCATGTTCGTTGTGCTGGTCGTCTGCTTATGGCCTGTGTTGCACAAACCCGCTTCACAAGGGCAATCACAAAGAACTGCTTCGCTACCGCCACCGGCAACGCTCTGCCCCTTTGGATTTCTGTTCCTTTGTTTTTCATTGGTTCCGCTCGCTATTGGTATCGTTTTCGCGCATACCGGCACTGCATTCTTCGATCGATATGGAACTGTATTTATCATTCCCATCGTTTTTGTTCCAGTACTCGTACTCGGTTTCGGTACGCAGCGCAACCAGATAGCAGGAGTGACGGTTGCGATCGCGCTAAGTGCCGTGTTCTTCTTCAACAGTTCAGGCAAATCCTGGATGATTGAACAACTCGGCAATTTTGCTCCACCAAGAGTTGCTCGATACGTGCTCAACGCGCTTGCACTGCCCGCACTCATCACCGAGCCAATGAGGCCGCGGGTCCCACCTTACTTGCAACAAGCTCTTGAAAACGCTCCCGATGTGTCCGATCTCGACACGATCGAGACCGATCTTCCTCTGGTCGCAAACACCGGTTTGACATTCCTCGAGATCGATCAGCAGGGAGACGCCAAACTCACAAAGCGCCTGTACCTCCTCGACGATAAGCGGGCTGCCGCCGCCATTGCGCACGATACCGTGTTTAAGGATTACGACCGGCTGAAGGAATCCTTCCCCATCCGCGGCAAGGTCGAGCCGTATTGCGCTTTTATCAGCGAGCATCCGCGCTTTCTGGCGATAGGCGCCTACAACCACCCTCAGGGATGGCTCCTCAAGAAACTTGATATGGACGGAGCGGACCTCCGCATCATCGGCAGCTATCACGGCGTCAGCGAAGAAGCCCAACTGTACGAAGTCACAATCTCGAAGACCGCTTGCCCAGCGCAGCCCTGATCGAACTATTGGCTGCAACCCTTGAGGGCTTTTCAGAGTAAGGCACGATCAGGACAGCATCATCCGATTCAGAACGTGTTAGCTGGTGGGATGGCGCAGGAAATGATCTACCGGCGCCAGAATACGTGGAATATTCCCACCATACGGCTCTCGGGAAACTTCCGCGTGACTTCTGCTCTTACCTCGGGACCCATCCTGGCAGTGGGAAAAAATGGAGCTTCATTGATCACTACTAACTTGAGATCGTCCGATCTCAGCGCCTTCAATACTTCTTCGGCTGAAGCGTTGCCATCGTCGCGGGTTACATTCTTCAGTCCGGAAAGAAAATACAGCTCTGGACAATCGTTGCCCGCATACATCAATCCGTTAGGCGAGTGCTGTTGCAGAAAATGAATCAAGTCTGCAAAATTCGCGGCATACTCGATTCGTAGTCCCCCAGCTCGCTCCAAATGCAATTCATCCATCTGCCCTACGTGGTGGGTCAATTCATAGATGTGATCCGGAACCAGTCTAACCACGCCAAACAGCAGATAAAATCCTGCCACCGCGGCCAGCACATACGTTCCCGGTTGCTGTTTGGCGGTCGCAACAATTGCCACCGCGGCTAGCAACGTCAGCGGCGCTGCATAACAAAGATAAATGGGCGCAGCGAACGGATACTGTACCAAGCCACAGATTGCCGCGAGCGAGATCAGAACCATCACCCGCTGCCGCTGCAGCTTAGTTAGGCCGCCCCACTTCCCTGCCCATAGCACAACCACCGCGCCCAGAAACACGACCAGCGGAGTGAGCGTCGCAACCGAATACCACACTCCCGAAACGATCTCCGTCGACGTCGCAGCCTTCACCAGCATCACCGTTAACCCCAGGCCGACCGCCGCACTCACAACCTTTCCCTGAAAATCGCGCCAGTACATCGCCGCCGCCACCAATCCCGCCAGCGCCAGCGCGTATATGCTTTTTTCGATCCCGACGGGACGAATCACTGCCAGCCCGACCGAGCGCTCGATTATGCTCGAGGTGACGCCCGAAAAGAACTGGACGAGCGCTCCCGACCTTGCGTAGGGCGCCAGAAAAGCAATCACCGGGCTCAGCACTCCGCCGACAAACGGAATCACCAGCCGCGACAGGGCGCTGAATCGCTCGCCCGTTGCCGCCTCCCGCACATTCCGTTCACCGAGCAGGATCAGCACCACCAGCATTGCTGAAGGCAGCACGAAATGGTAGAACTCGCCCATCCCCAGTCGCGTGTGGAAAACGTAAACTACCGTGGCCAAAAACAGCAGCACTGCACTTGTGCTGCATATGCGATATGGAACCGCGCTCTTCCATGTTCCGGTCGATTCATGATCGTGCGGTTCATCATTCTGCACGTCGCTCTGTGCACTGCTCTGCACGTCGCTCTGTTCCAGAAACGCCAGAAACAGCAACGCCCCCGCAATGTAATAGGCCCCAATTACTTTGATCAGAATTGACACCCCGCCGCAAACGCCCGCCGCAAACAACCACCGCGCCCTGCGGACATCCAGGTATCGCAGCAGCGCCGCTGCGCCAAACGTGGCAAAGAACAGGTTGTACCAGGACGGCATAGCCGCCGGATAATTCGGATAACTCCAAGCCACCGCCACCAGCGCGATCAGGCCGGCCGCGACCGCGGATGTAAAGCGCAGAGCAATGTAGTAGATAGCAGGAACCCATGCCAGAAAAAATAGAAACGCGCAGATTCGCAACGACATCAGGCTTACGCCAAAAACGCGAAACGCCAACGCGTGGATCACCCCCAGCCCACCCGTGTAGATCTCCGCAAAATCGCGATGCGGAAGCTGCCCCTGCATCACTCGCAGCGCGCCCTGGCTCAGAATGCCGTCATCAGCCGGAACCCAACCGCTGCCAATGTGGGCCCCAACATAAACCGCAGTGATCGCAAAAACCGCACCCAGCACCAGCAAGCGAATCACCCACCCCTGAGCGGCGGTCACAACCGCCACTTCACTCTCGCTGGCCTCCAATGCCTCGGCGCCCTGTTCGTGAACCTGTATTTCAACGCTCAGCATTGGACTCAGCTTTTCACGCAACGGCGGTTCAATTTGCATCCCTGACCTCGCGGAAGCCTTCTCTGTTTCCATCTTCACTTCGCCTCCAGCGCCGTCAGCCGCAGCTTCGCTTCCCTGCTGTCCTGGTTCAGTTGCAACGCCCGCTGATACTCTGCCCGCGCAGCCGGCACATTCCCGCTGTTTTCAAACGACACCGCCAGCCAATAGTGATAGTCCCAAAACTTTGGATCCATCGCCGCCGCCTGCAGCAGGTAAGGTTGTGCCTCCGCGTTTCGTCCATCCTGTAACAGCGCGCGTCCCAGAAAATGCTTAGGAGCTGCCTGTTCCGGCACTAACTGCACGGCGCGCGACAGCAATTGTTCTGCGTCCCGGTATTGACCGTCTAATAAGTGAATATTGCCGCAGTTGTAGAGCGCCGAATATAGATTTGGTTCCTTCTCCAGGACTTCCGAGCAAAGCGCCAAAGCGCGCTCATAGTCGCCCATTTGTCCATACAGCCCCGCGAGTCCCGCCATGCCCACTTCCGACTTGGCGTAATCCGGATTCACACGATCCAGCCACACCCGGCCCTCCTCAAATCGACCGGCGTGGATATATGCTTCCGCCAACGCCAGCGGCCCATAGCCGTACTCCGGATGATCTTTCACCACCGACTGCGCCAGTTGAATCGCGAGATCATGTGCGCCCCGCTGGCTGTACTCTTTGGCTAGCCCCGCCAATGCATATGGATTCCCCGGATACAGCGATTGCCCGCGCACCAGCAGCACAAAGTCGTTTCCCCAGTACACCTGCTGTGCCAGTGATGCGCCGACATATGCAATGCACAACACGATGACCGCGCATCCTTGCACTGCCTGCGCATTCCATCTCCTGAAGGACGGCAATCGCCGCAGGCCCATCGCCGCAAGAATCGCAAATCCGATCGACGGCAAATACATGTAACGATCGCGCACGAAATCGCCATTGCCAAAGTTTCGCAAATACAACGCCGGTGCTAAACCAACCATCAGCCACAATCCCGCAAACGCAACGGTGGAGGCCCCTTCGCGCCGATTCCAATACCACAACCCAACCAGCGCCGCTCCCAGCACTAACAGAGGCACCACGACCTGACTAAGGATTGCGCCGGTAACATAGTTCGTAACATCGCTCGTAACATAGGGAGTGTAGTAAAGCCCCGTCATACCCACCGGAACCAGCAACTGTCGCAGATAAGTGGACAGCACCAGCGGCAAAGTTCGCGCGACGTCCATCATCCCGTGATCGGGATCAAACTGCCCGGTTGTATGCAGCAGAGCGTGCTTTCGCAACAGCGCATAAGCCAATGTCACCACCGCGTACGGAGTCGCCTCCAGCGCCGCCGCAAGAATTCTCCGCCCCGGCGATGCTTTTTCTCTTCCCGGATGCAACCACGCGTAGATTCCCACCAGCGCCGGAAATATTACAGCCATTTCCTTCGTAAGCAGGGCGCATGCCAGCAGCGCCAGCGACGCGATCCACCACGCCACTCTCTTCTTGCTTTCGGGATTGCGCTCCAGATCACGCCCGTTGAGAAACCCCGCAAAGGCCAGCGCGGCAAACATGGTCACCATCGTGTCCGATGCTGCGGAAATCCATGTGACCGGCTCAATGTGAATCGGATGCAAAGCAAAAATCAGCGTCGCCAACGCCGCCGTCCAGTATTCCAAGCCCAGCCGCCGCACCAGCCAAAACACTGAGACAACCGCTCCCACGTGCAACAGAACCGCGGCCAGGTGCCATCCCCACGGCCGCAATCCGAACAATGAGTAATTCAACATCGACCACGCCACAAACAGCGGCCGGTAATACACCTGGTGCCGCGCCACGTGATACCACAAGTCGCTCGTGAACGCCCGTGGTAAGTTACTCCATGTCCGGATGATCGGATTGTTCACGATCTGCGGCCAGTCATCCCATACAAATTCAAAAGACAGAGAGCCACTGTAAAGTACGAAAGTAACCAGTCCAAGCATCGGCAGAAGAATACCTGGCCGCCGCAGATACTTAGCCAACAGTTCCGCTGTGCCAGCTTCCGGATGCCCTGGGCTCTCGTTCATGCGGTTATTCCCTGAGTCGATCACTCTCAATCAGCCCATACTAGCCTTCCCTGTCGCTAGCCGCATGTTACTCAGGTTACCTGCGTGTGCCACTTATTCCCGCATTTCGCCCTGTTGTTTATGCGACGATCGTCTTATGGGGTCTGTCACCGGAGCCAAACCCGCCAAGGCGCTGTGCCCGGTTCTGTGCGTCGATCTCGACGGCACTTTGATCCGAGGTAACGTCCTTTGGGAGTGTTTCCTCGACCTGCTCAAGACCCGCCCCGTCCTGCTGCTGCTGCTCCCGTTCTGGTTATTTTCGGGACGAGCGTTCCTCAAACGCCAACTCGCCGCCCGGGTCCACCTCAATCCCGCCCGTCTTCCCTATCGGCAGCAGGTCCTTGATCTTCTCCGGCAGGAAAAGGCCAACGGCCGCCGCATCGTGTTAACAACGGCCGCCGACCGCGAGCTTGCGCAAGCGATTTCCAGTTATCTCGGCCTCTTCGACGAAGTGCACGCCAGTGACGGCCAGTTGAACCTCAAGGGAGCGAACAAAGCGGCGTTTCTGGCAAAACAATACGCCCAGACCGGCTTCGAATATGTGGGCGACTCCGTCGCCGATGTGGAAGTCTGGCGCCGCGCCAGCGCAGCTTACGTGGTCGGCTCCGAAGCCCGCGCCAAGCAAGCCGCTGCAGTAACCACGCTCAAAGTCACGATCCTTGAACCGCGAGCAACATTTCGCGGATGGTTGCGCACGTGGTTCAGCGCCCTTCGCGGCCACCACTGGGCAAAGAACCTCCTACTCTTCTTACCCCTCGCTCTCTCCCACAACCTGACGGTCACGCCCATTCTCCGCACACTCGCTGGCTTCGCCCTCTACGGCTTTTCCGCCTCCGGACTTTACATTCTCAACGACCTCCTCGATCTCCACTCCGATCGCGAACACCCCTGGAAAAAAGAGCGTCCCTTCGCCACCGGCGAAATCTTAATCCCCGAAGGGCTGCTCGCCGCGTTTATCTTGATCGGCTCGGCACTCGGCCTGGGCTTCCTGCTCGACGTCCAGTTTGGGCTTGTACTGTTCGGATACGCCGCTCTTACGATGTTGTATTCGCTCTATCTCAAGAAGATCGCCTTGCTCGACGTCTTCGTTCTCTCCAGCTTCTACAGCTTCCGCATTCTCGCCGGGGCCATGATTTCCGCGACGCCGCTCTCGCAGTGGTTCCTCGCGTTCTCGATGTTTCTTTTTCTTAGTCTCGCGATGGCGAAACGATACTCAGAGTTACTTAATGCGAGCGACTTAGTTAGGACTGGTAATTCCGGACGTGGCTATCATATGGGCGACCGGGAGCTGCTGCTCTCACTTGGCGTCGGCAGCAGTTTTTCGGCAGTCGTTATCTTCAGCCTTTACGTTCACAGTCCGGATGTACGTTTGCTCTATTCCTCGCCGGAGTTTCTGTTCTTGCTTTGCCCCATCGTTCTCTATTGGCTAAGCCGGACATGGCTCCTAGCGCATCGCGGGGAATTGAAGGAAGATCCGGTAACTCTAGCCATCCGGGATCCAGTCAGTTACGGAGTGGCGCTGGCGTCAGCAATCGTAATTGCCGCGAGCATGATCCATGTGAATTGGTAAAGTAACAGATTCGGAGGCGACGCTATTATATGTTAGTCAACGGTTATTAGGCACACTTACTATGTCTGGTCAATCATCCGCAGCCGCGGCTTTACGCAAACAATCCGCTGCAGCGCCGCCTATCAGGCGAATTCTCTCTTGGGGCCGCTACCCGAAGACCGTGCATCATTACGTCCACAAACCCGCATGGAGCGACCAAATACCGGAACTTCTCAAGGCTGCCTCGCCCGGTTCTTTGCTTCCTTATGGCCTCGGCCGCAGCTACGGCGATTCCTGTCTCAACGCCGACCGCGAACTGATCGACTGTTCCCGTCTCAACCGTATCCTCGGTTTCGACGAATCCACCGGCATGCTTCGCTGCGAAGGCGGCGTGAGCCTCGCCGACATCATCGACGTTTTTCTTCCCAAAGGATGGTTCCTTCCCGTCACGCCCGGCACCCGCTTCGTCACTGTAGGTGGAGCCATCGCCAATGACGTGCACGGTAAGAACCATCATTGCGCTGGAACCTTCGGTGCTCACGTCCGCCAAATCGGACTGCATCGCTCGGACGACGGTCTGGTGCTCTGCAGTTCCAATTCCAGTTCCAACGACAATTCCAACCTGCTCCGCGCCACCATCGGCGGTCTCGGCTTGACCGGCGTAATCGCTTGGGCAGACATTCAACTTAAACGCGTGGCTGGTCCCTGGATCGATGCCGAACTCGTTCCCTTCCAGTCCCTCAACTCATTTCTGGATCTTAGCCGCGAAAGCAATGACCGCTTCGAATATACCGTGGCATGGCTCGACTGTTTTGCCGGAAAGAATACTCGTGGCATCTTCTTTCGCGGCAACCATGCCGCCGATCGCGGCAAGGAATTCCATCCCAAGCACGGCCTGAAACTGCCCTTTGCATTGCCGGCCTGGATGCTCAACCACTACTCCGTAAGAGCCTTCAATACTGCCTACTACAAGATTCACGCGGCCAGGAAGAGTGCAGCCGTCGTACCTTACGACTCGTTCTTTTACCCCCTCGATTCCATCCCGCAATGGAACCTGCTCTACGGCAGACAGGGCTTTCTGCAATATCAGTGCGTAATCCCGGAAACAAACCTTGAAGCTTTCGAGGAGTTACTCGACCGTATCGCCCGCTCCGGCATGGGCTCATTCCTGGGCGTGTTGAAGCAATTCGGCTCTGCGCCACCGGCTGGCATGCTCTCCTTCCCGCGCCCGGGGCTCACCATCGCGCTCGACTTCGCCATGCGAGGTGAGCGCACGCTCCAACTCATGCAGTCGCTGGATGAGATTGTCGAGCAAAGTGGAGGAGCGCTCTATCCTGCCAAAGACGCTCGCATGAGTCCCGCTTTATTTGAAGCCTCGTTCCCGCGGTGGCGCAGCTTTGTTCCCTACATAGACCCTAAGATGTCGTCCTCATTCTGGCGACGTGTAACTGGGGCCCAATCATGAAGAAGATCGTCATCCTCGGCGCCACCTCCGGAATTGCGCTGGAAGTCCAGCGCCAATTAGCTCGCCGCGCTTGCGAGTTACTCCTCATAGCGCGCTCACCGCAACGCCTTGCCGAACTCCAGAGCGACTTAGTAACCCGGGGCGCAAAGCAGGTCTTCACTTACTCTGCCGACTTGTCATCTATCCAGCAGCACGCCGCCATCTTCGAGTTTGCCCGCCATAATTTGCCCGGCTTTGACACCGTGCTTCTCGCTTACGGCTCGATGCACGACCAAAAGGATTCGGAAACCTCGATCGACGTTCTTCTGGAAGAACTGCACGTCAACTTCGTCAGTGCCACCGCAATCCTCACTCTATTCGCCGCCGATTTAGAACGCCGGCGCACTGGATGCCTGGCCGCCATCACCTCCGTCGCCGGAGATCGCGGGCGTCGCTCCAACTACGTCTACGGTTCCGCCAAAGGCGCTCTCGCCTTATTTCTTCAGGGACTCCGCAGCCGCCTTTATCCCGCCGGCGTCCGCGTCATGACCATCAAGCCCGGGCCGGTGCAGACTCCGATGACCGATCACCTGCCCAACGCAACGCGCTTCGCCGATCCGGAGCAGGTTGCTAGCGATATCGTACGCGCCCTCGAACGGCGCTCGCCGGACGTGCTCTATACTCCAAAAGTCTGGCGCTACATCATGACCGCCGTGCAGCAGATCCCGGAAAGCATTTTCAAACGCTTATCGCTCTGACACAGAGTCAAGACGAAAAGGGCCGCATGCCTGCGGCCCTTCACCATCGGTTTGAACACGACTAATCAGCGCTGACTCCATCCAGAGATCACGAGCAGCATCGGGCGCTGACACGTTGCAGTTCTAAGAAATCAGAGTCAAAGCAGCGGACAGGAGTGTCCGCTCTACACACAATCACGAGCTTTACCGTCTTCCGCGTCCGCCACCGCCGCCGGAATGGCCGCCACCGTGACCTCCTGGACCGCCTCCCGGACGTCCTCCTCGTCCTCGCCGCCGGCGATTACGATCACCACCGCCGCTGGGACGTCCTTCTCGCGCACCTTCCGGACGCGCTGCTCCGGCTTCTACGGACGCTACCACTCCATCCACGCGGTTGAAGTTCGGCTCGTCATCCGCATCGAAATCCGCGCCGCCCTCGATCACCGCTGTAGGTGTACCCTGTGGCACTGCCGGTGCTGGACCTGACGATGAAAGATCCGCTTCCGCGTCCACTTCCGGCGGCGGAGCCCCGCCCATTTTTGCGCGCTGCTCTTTCAGGATTGCCTTCCGCGACAGCTTGATGCGGTTGCCTTCGACGGCCAGAACTTTCACCAGCACCTGATCGCCTTCCTTCAATTCATCGCGAACATCCTTGATTCTGTGTTCGGCGACTTCGCTGATATGCAGCAAGCCATCAAGGCCGGGAAGAATCTCGACGAACGCCCCGAAATCCGCCAACCGGCTGACCTTGCCGAGATAAGTCTTCCCCACCTCGGCTGACGCCGTCAGATCGCGGATAATCTGCAAAGCCTTGTTCGCCGAAACTTCATCGTTCGAAGCCACATTGACCTTGCCCGAATCTTCCACATCGATCTTCACCCCCGTCTGCTCAATGATGCTGCGAATCATCTTGCCGCCGGGCCCAATCACGTCGCGAATCTTGTCGACCGGAATCTGCAGGGTGTAGATACGCGGCGCGTACGCCGATACCTTCACGCGGCCTTCGGTGATAATCTCGTCCATCTTTCCTAGAATGAACAACCGTCCACGCTGCGCCTGCGCCAGCGCCTCGCGCATGATCTGGGAAGTGATGCCCGCGACTTTAATATCCATCTGCAGCGCGGTGATGCCGTCTTTGGTTCCGGCAACTTTGAAATCCATATCGCCGTAATGATCTTCCGCGCCGGCAATGTCGGTCAGGATGGCGTACTGTTCGCCTTCTTTCACCAATCCCATCGCCACTCCGGCCACCGGAGCCTTCAAGGGCACGCCCGCATCCATCAGCGAGAGCGAAGCGCCGCAAATCGTAGCCATCGAGGACGATCCGTTCGACTCCAGAATGTCGGAGACAACGCGCATGGCGTAAGGCCAATTGTCTTCGGTCGGAAGCACCGCCGAAATGGCGCGCTCGGCGAGCGCTCCGTGACCGATCTCGCGGCGGCCGGCGCCACGCATGAACCCGACTTCTCCGACGGAGAACGGCGGAAAGTTGTAATGCAGCATGAAGCGCTTCTTGGCTTCGCCTTCGAAGCCCTCCAGACGCTGCATGTCGTCGCTGGTGCCGAGCGTGGTGGTAACTAATGCCTGGGTCTCACCGCGCGTAAAGACGGCGCTGCCGTGCGCGCGCGGCAAAACTCCGGCTTCGATCCAGATCTCGCGGATCTGGTCGAAGGCGCGCCCGTCGGGACGGCGCTTGTGGTCGATTACCTGGTTGCGGAAAATGCGCTCGCGCAGGGTCTCGTAGTACTCCTTGACCTTCGCTTTTCCTGTCGCGTCATCCTCGGGCAGGGCGGCCAGCAGTTCCTTCTCCAGTACACGCACCAATTCGTAGCTCTCGGATTTCGGATGTTTCGCAGTGTCAAGAGCGTCCGCCAGCCGCTGGCCGATCTTTGATTCCAGACTCTTGAAGTACGCCTCGTCGAACTCCGGCGGGGTCACCTGGCGCTTCGGCTTGCCGACCTTGCTGCGCAGTTCGTTGATGGCCGCGCAAATTTTCTTGATTTCGGTGTGCGCGAATTCGATCGCGTCCACCACCGTCTCTTCTTTCACTTCTTTCGCGCCCGACTCGATCATCACAATCGCATCGGCGGTGCCTACGACCATGATGTTAAGCAGGCCGTCACGCATTTCGGTGTAGGTGGGATTGGCGATGAAACGGCCATCCAACAAGCCGACGCGCACGGCGGCGATCGGGCCTAGAAACGGAATATCGGAAACAGTCAGCGCCGCCGAAGCGGCATTGATGCCGCAGACATCGGGATCGTTTTCCGTATCGGCGGAGAGGACGAAGGCGATGACCTGGGTCTCGCACTTGAAGCCCTCCGCGAACATCGGACGAACCGGCCGGTCAATCTGGCGGCTGGTGAGAACCTCGCGCTCGCTCATGCGCCCTTCACGCTTGATAAAGCCGCCGGGGATGCGTCCACCGGCATAGGTGTACTCGCGGTAGTCAACCGTGAGTGGAAAAAAGTCGATGCCCTCGCGGGGATCGGGATTCGAGGTCGCAGCGGCGAAAACTACATTTTCGCCGAAGCGCACGACGGCCGAGCCGCCGGCTTGCTTGGCAAGTTTTCCAGTTTCAATAGAGAGGGATTTTCCGCCTGCGATTTCGACGGAAACTTTTGTAGCTTCAGGCTTCATAGTTCATCCTTTTATAGGGCAGAAGGGCATGCGCGCGATTACGGAGTTCGCGTGGGCGGGCGTAGGCCAAGGCCGCGGTTGGGAACGCACTTTGCAAAGGCTCTCGTGATCTGGAAAACCAAATCTGGGAAACCAGTCTGGAAAACCAGTCTGGAACCGGCCCCACACGGAGCCGGCCGCGCTGTTATTTGCGGATACCGAGCTTGGAAATAACGGTCTTGTACCGTTCCGAGTCGTACTTCTTCAGGTAGTCGAGCAGACTACGACGCCGGCTCACCATCATGAGAAGTCCGCGGCGCGAGCCGTGGTCTTTCTGGTGCGTTTTGAAGTGTTCCGTCAATTGACCAATGCGCTCGCTCAGCAGAGCGATTTGAACTTCGGGGCTGCCGGTATCGGTAGCGTGCGTGCGATACGTGTCAACGACGGACTGCTTTTGCTCTCTGGCTAACACTAACCTGTTGCACTCCTGTCTCTTCTCGTTTTCGTAACTGTTCGATGGTAACACGCTGCTCTCGAAGGTGGCAAACCAAACGCAGTTCTGAGGTCTCGGTTCTCAGAAAAGCCCAGGAACGATCCGGTTTTCACCGAGAACTGGGAACCGAGAACTGAGAACCTCGTACAAGGTGGCTTACGGCACAGCTGAAGCCGTGCCCTTTCAAAACCGATTTAAACTGCACCACCACCCCTCGCCAGGATCGCTGTGCGCGAAAACTCCGTCGAGGTTATACTAGAATCCAGAGCTGAAATAAACGGCGGACGTATCCATCTTCCCGTTTATTCCTAGGGATGTAAGCTGGGCCAACTCTACAGACCATCCATGTAGCCGGCCATCATAAGAATTTAAAAATACGGAGAACTTACTATGCCACGAGGCCGATCAACTTTTACCAAACGTCAGAAAGAACAAGCGCGCCAACAGAAACAGCGGGATAAGAACGAACGCAAGACGCAACGGAAGGAAGAAAAACCGGAGGGTGGAATCGTGAACGAGGAGCAAGAAATGCGGGAGATGCGCGAACTCGCCGAAGCCCAAGCCGCGCTGTTCCGTATTGGCGCCGACGACGAACCCGATGCTATCGAGATCTCAATCCCACACGGCACCAAGGCAATCGATCGCTAACGTCTTGTCCGATTCGCCGGAGCGCAACGTTCCGGCGAACCCAGTTCAATTCCAATCAACACTTGATGTGGAGTGCCGGGCGTCCCCGCCCGGCGGCACTCCGCTAAACGTCACTTCACTAAACATCGCTCCACTAAACACTAAACAAAGACCTCCCCGGGCAACCTGATCAGCGTCCGTGATGCGAGCGTGTTGGCAACAACCCGCCTCGGGCGGTCATTGGCTGCCGACGCATCCACCTGCTTGCGTTCGATGCGCAGCTTCAAGGCACGCTCGATATTGCGCAGGTCGAGAACTTCCGCGCCCGTGACCAGCGTGGACGCCCGGCCTTGAGAGCCCGCCCGGCCGGTACGCCCGACGCGATGAATGAAATCTTCCGCCATCTTCGGCAAGTCGTAGTTGATCACATGCGCCACGTCGTCACAGTGCAAACCACGCGACGCGATATCGGTCGCGACCAGTATCTGGTAGCGCCCTTCCTGAAATCCGCTCAAGGCGCCGTTGCGCTGGGACTGCGTGCGATCGCCGTGAATCATGGCAGCCGAGAAGCCATCGCGCGCAAGTTCCTGGGCCAGTCTTTGCGCGCCGCGTTTGGTGCGCGTGAAAATCAGGGTCTGTCCTTTTTCCCCGTACAATAACTGCCGGAGCACGTCCAGTTTTTCTGAGGGACGCACCTCATAGGCTTCCAGGGACACGCTCTCCGCCGGCTTCAGCACCGAGCCAAGCGCAATCCGCACCGGCTCCCGCGTATAGTCATTCACCAGAGAGGCCACCGACTGTTCCAGAGTGGCTGAGTAACACAGCGTCTGCCGGCGCTGCGGCAGAATTTGCAGGATGCGCCGGATGGCCGGAAGAAAACCCATATCCAGCATGCGGTCGACTTCGTCGAGCACCAGGATCTTCACGTGACGCAGGTCCGCGAACTTGCGGGTGATGAAATCCTGCAAGCGCCCCGGAGTCGCAATCACAAATTCGCAGCCGGAGCGGAGACTGTTGATCTGCGCCTTTTCCGCTACGCCGCCGATCACCAGCGCTGCCTTCGGCATGTTCTTGGCACGCAGTTGTTCGTACTGCTCGTGAACCTGCATGGCCAATTCCCGCGTGGGCAACAGGACCAGGGCACTAACGTTCTTGGTGGATCCATTATTAGCCGAGTCATTCTTGGATGATTCGGCGCGCAGCATCTCGATGATCGGAATCAGAAACGCCAGGGTTTTACCGGTGCCAGTCTGGGCCGTGCCAATGACGTCCTTGCCTTCTAGGGCAGGAGAAATGGCGCGCGCCTGGATGGGTGTGAGGGTAATGAATTGAGCTGCCGCCAGTTTCTGCTGCAACGCAGCAGACAGGGGCAGTTCCGTAAATGTGGTCATTCGATTGTTTTCTTTCTGGAGGGGCTTAATGTCAATTTCTCAGACTCGTGGTCTTAAGACTAGTGTTGAGAGTTCGCAATGCCGCTCGCATTGAAATTGGCGCTGGAACCAAACGGCGGGCAGGAAATGCGGAAATGTTTCGGATCCAATCGGATCCCCGCGTGACGAGCAAACCGTAGCAAAAGCGTTAACAGCAGTATAGCAGAAGACGACGCGGCGTGCGGTTACGTTGGTCATAAGGCGGAGAAACGTATTGATAACTCAGGCACTTGGTCGTGTGGCCACCGCTCTCGGATCTCGGACACGGTGTCGCAGTTCGCGGTTATATCTTCGCGGTTAGATCAGAGTCAGGTGCAATCGGAATTCATCCCTCACTTTCTCTTGCTCCCCATTTTCGCCGCGAGCACGGTAGCGTCATCGAGCATCTTGTCGATGCGGCGGCCCTGGGCGTCCGGAGTTCTGTAGTAGAAGATGCCAAACAGGTGTCCGCGCCGCCGCGCTGCCGACATGGCATCCCAACCTTCGCGGGCGCGGGGATGACGCGCAAAGGCTACCTGCAGAACGGGTGGCAGTTCCCGTTCCGCCTCCATGACGGCCAGCAGGCGTTCCGCAATCTGTTCCGCGCGGCGCATGCGGGCTGCGTCGCTTTTAACCTCCGTGATCCACTTCGCAATGTCGCTGCGGGTGGAATGATTCAACCCGTCATACCAGCGCCGAAACACGCGATCTTCGCGTAGAATGCGCTTGAGCTCATCGGGGATTTCTGCAGTCCGTTCTTCGCGGTCCAGTTCAATCTGAAAACGGGCGACGCTGCCTTCCGCGGCTCGCGCTCCCTTTTGCATGCGCTTGTTGACGAGCAGAATGTGCCGGCCGTTTCCCGTGGGAAAAAGCGATGTGCGAAACGCAAATCCATTGACATCGCCTTTTACTTTGATCTGACCACGCAACCCCCACGCTTTGGCTGCATCGAATGGTACGTGGATAACGACCCAATTGAGGCGGGAACGCATCCGCTCAAGTCTGGCCTCAAAACGCTTCGCGGCAAGAGTCGGCTTGGTTGTGGAGGCTTTCGGCATGGGAGGAAACCTGGCGATGGCATTCTAATATGAACAGACGAGTGCATTCAGTTCCGCCGAGACTTAGGGCGAGAGTTAAACTGTAAAATTAGACTGTCGGAAGGATATTCGGAGAACCCGGTGATCTGCCCGAAGTGCGGCGAGGACAATTCGGACAATTTCCGTTTCTGCGGAATGTGTGGCAACTTGCTTGAAGCCCGGCGGCCTGCGGGCGCGCCAGTACCGAACCTCCCCCAGATAGCCAATGCACGGATAGCCGACGCAAGGATAGCCGATAAACCGATAACCAATACGCCGGAACCACCCCGGCCCGCTATCTCGGAGAACGCAACCCTTCCCGCAAACAAGCAGGTACCGCCCATCAGCGCGCCCTCGATGCTGGGCCTGGATGAACCCGCCACAAATCAACCCAGTCCAAGTCAGCTAGGCCCAAGTCAGCTAAGTTCAAGTCAGCCCAGCCCAAGTTACTTCAGCCCGAGTCAATCCAGCCCAAATCAGCCCAGCATGGACGCGCTGCGGGAAAAGGCTTTCTCTGGCTTGGATTCTTTTTTTGAGCCCGAGCAACCAAAGACGGGAAGACGGCGAATCTTGCTGCTGCTGGCCCTGCTGGCAGCATTGGGCGTAGCCGGTTGGTGGACCTACAGCTTCCTCGGCGCCGCAGAAAGCGGAAAGTCGGATGCCGGGATCCGGTCCGCCGTAAATAAGAGTGCCAGGGGCACTCCAGATGCGGCTCCAGTAGGCTCGTCGCAGGTTCCGGTGCCGCCGGCAGCAGCAGTTCCGAAAGAACTTTCGGAGAACGCAAACGCTAGCCCCGCCGCTCCCCCAACAAATGCGGATTCAGAGGCCAAGCCTAATTCGACACCGGTAATTCCGAGAGAATCGCAACGGGATACGCGAAGGGAGAAGGTTGCGGAGAACCGCGAACCTCGCGTTGCCTCGAAAGCTGCAAGATTGCCCGAGCGCACCGCGGCTGACACCGGCGATGCGGACTTCCGCAAGGGCGAGGCTTCTCTCTACGGACGAGGTGTGCCGGAAAACTGTGACGAGGCAGTGAAATATCTGAAGGCGGCTTCGGCGAAATCAAATGCCAAGGCGCGGAGCGCGTTCGGAACGATGTATGCCACCGGCCACTGTGTGCCGCGCGACCTTCCAACATCCTATTCATGGTTTGCGCTGGCTCTGCGGCTGGATCCAAACAATCAGATCCTGGAAAAAGACTTGAGCGCGATCTGGAACCAGATGACGCCGCCAGAACGGCAGTTGGCAACGAGGATGAAACAATAAGTAATTGGATCTTGAATTGGAGAGTGGGAGGAGTACTACTCGCCGCTTGGAACCAGGTTTAACGCCTTCCGAACCGTTCCCCGTTCAATCATTATTTTCTGCTGCAGCAGCGTGATCGCATAAATCAACTGCTCGGGACGCGGCGGACAGCCCGGAACATAGATGTCCACGGGAATAACCTGATTCACGCTCTGCACCAGCGCATAATTATTGAACACTCCGCCGGAAGTCGCGCACGCTCCCATAGAAATCACCCACTTCGGTTCTGGCATCTGCTCCCAGAGTTGGCGAATCACGGGAGCCATTTTGTTCGAGACGCGCCCAGCGATAATCATCAGGTCCGACTGGCGCGGCGACGGCCGGAACACCTCTGCGCCGAAGCGCGCGATATCGAAACGCGACGCCCCCATCGACATCATTTCAATGGCGCAGCAGGCGAGGCCAAACGTCATCGGCCAGATCGAATTCTTGCGCATCCAGTTGACGGTGGAATCGAGAGTGGTCATGACAATGCCTTCGGGCACGCCGTCTCCGTAGACCAGTTCCTTAACTACCTTCTTGCCGTTCTCGACGTCAACGTAGGGGCCGAAACTGAGCTCTGGAGCCATGGCTATATTTTAACCGCAGAGGACGCCAAGCGCGCGGAGAAAGCCAAGCCTTGGAATTTCTCGGCGCACTCTGCGTCTCGGCGGTGATAGCGCTTACGGGTTCAGCACGATCTTTCCAAACATCTGGCTCTTCTCCATGTACTCATGGGCAGTGCGGATTTCATTCAAGGGAAAAGTATGGTCGATGACGGGTTTGAGGCGTCCGGCAAAGACGTGACTAAGCACGTCATACAATTCGCTCATCGTACCCATGTACGACCCCAGCAATGCCAGCTGGCGCGAGAACAGAAACCGCAGATCGAGTGCAACTTTCGGCCCCGTGGTAGCGCCGCAGGTCACGAGCGTGCCGCCAGCCTTGAGCGACCGCACGCTCTCTTCCCAGGTGGCCAGACCAACGTGTTCGACGACGATGTCGACACCTTCAAAATTTGTGATCTTGCGGACTTCCTGCGATATTTTTTGTTGGTAATGGTTGATAACAAAATCGGCGCCCAGTTCACGGGCACGCTCCATCTTGCGCTCATCGCCCGCGGTAGCGATCACGCGCGCGTGGAACAGTTTCGCAATCTGGATGGCGGCAATGCCCACGCCTGAATTCGCGCCCAGCACCAGCACGGTCTGTCCGGGGCGGATGGCGGCGCGTCCCACGAGCATGTGCCACGCCGTGACAAAGACTAGGGGAACGCTGGCGGCCTCATTGAAATCGAGCCAATCGGGGATGGGAATGACGTTGACGACAGGCACAGCAATCAGTTCACAGTTGCCGCCGTCCACGGTGTTGCCGAGAACGGCGAACTGGCGGCACTGATTCTGCAGGCCCGCAACGCACTTCGCGCAGTGATTGCAGAAAACCATAGGCGCAAGCAGCACGCGCTGTCCGGCCTTGAGGTCGTTGATGTACTCGCCGACTTCAACAATTTCGCCGGCGATATCGCTGCCGAGGATATGCGGCAAGTTAACGCCGGGGAGTCCCTTGCGTACGAATAAGTCGAGGTGGTTCAGAGCGCACGCTCGAATGCGCACCAAGACTTGATCCTTTCGCGGCTTGGGATCGGGCACGTCTTCGTAAGTCAGAACTTCGGGCCCACCGAACTGATGAATGCGGACGGCTTTCATGGACACTCCTCTAGCGCGGACAAAGGAAATTTGAACCTTACACGCTAGCACAAATTGCTTTGCCTCTGCGTAGCGCCAGCCGCCCTCGACGGGGTCCCCAGACCCGCGCGCTTTTCGCGCGCTGGGGTGGTCGGCTGTCCAGTCAAGCGCACCGGGGTCCCCGTCAAGCCCGGTGTTGGCTTGATGGGTGGAGGAGCCCGGTGTTCGCAAACGCCCGTGTTTGACCTTCCCCGCTCACCGAACCATAATCAGTGCTATGGACCTCTACGAAGAGATCGTCCGCCTGCGAAAAGACGGGCGCCGTGGCGCGATAGCGACCATCGTCAATGTCCGCGGTTCGATTCCTTCGTTCAAGAGCGCCAAAATGCTGGTGCGCGACGATGGCTCGATCGTGGGCACCATTGGCGGCGGCTGTGTAGAGGCTGAAGTGTGGCAGGCGGCGCGCGAAGTGATGGAATCGGAGAGGCCACGCACCCTGGCCTTTGATCTCAATCAGGATCCGAAATACGACGCCGGCCTCGTCTGCGGCGGAACGCTCGAGATTTTCGTCGAGCCCATCCTGCCTCCAGCAGATCTCTACATCTTCGGCGCCGGTCATGTAGCGGCCAGTCTCTACAAAGTTGCGAGAATCGCCGGTTTCGACGTAACCGTCATCGATGATCGCGAAGCCTATGCCAACCGCGAACGATTCCCCGAGGCACACCAGGTGATTGCCGCAGATTTCGACTTGGCCGTAGCGCAACTCGCACCCAGCGAGTCTTCCTACATCGTGATCGTCACCCGTGGGCACCGCGACGATATGCGCATACTACGTTGGGCAGTGCAGACTACGGCGCGCTATGTCGGGATGGTTGGGTCGAAGCGGAAAACCATCACCATCTTTAAAGAGCTGCAGCAGGAAGGTCTGCCAGCGCATTTATTTGACCGAGTCCACGCCCCCATTGGGCTTGATATCGGTGCCCTTACTCCTGAAGAAATTGCCGTGTCCATCACGGCGGAACTGATCGCGAAACGGCGAAACGTGGAGCGCAACCTGCCCCACATGAGTTGGTCCCAGAGTGCGGCGCGAGAGTCCGAGGTCGAGCCGAAATCTTAAGTCATTTTCACCGCCGAGACGCAGAGTGCGCCGAGAAATTCTTTGGCCTGGGCCACGCAGTGAATCATTCCTTCCAGTTTTTTCTCGGCGCTCTCGCCGTCTCGGCGGTTATGATTTCGAAATGCCGAACGAAGTCGAAATTAAATTTCGAATTGAGAATCTGCCCGCCCTG
>Ga0074046_10000527_pt1 | contig 35002 bp, 26 predicted proteins | sample BogForMeECP23OM3_FD_94441 | JGI IMG/M metagenome (GOLD analysis project Ga0074046, IMG submission 94441) | Bog forest soil microbial communities from Calvert Island, British Columbia, Canada - Bog Forest MetaG ECP23OM3 | ecosystem: Environmental > Terrestrial > Soil > Wetlands ... | reverse complement strand
TGCTAATTGCTAAATGCTGCTTTCAACTGTGTTCTAATCGAAATCATGACTGACCCGGAACTCCTGCAGGCTCGCGCGCAAAAGTGGCGGCTGGACGGCCAGCCGGTGCGCACTCTGGATGAGGCGCGCGACTTTCTTGAGTCGGTAGGATTTTGTCTGATGTATCCGATGCGGCCGGCGCTGCTGTTGCCGACCTTCGTGGGAGCGTGGGTGGGAGCCGATGACAAGCTGCCGACTCGGCAGCACGCTTATAACGATCCGCGGGCGAAAGAAGCTACGGAACTGATGGTGCGCGCGCTGCGCGATCGGGCAGCCTATGAAGCTTTGCTGATTGACGAGAACAACTCCTTCCTGCTGGCGGCATCGGTGTTTCCTTATTTCTATTCGCTGGTGGGCGAGCGCAATCCTAAGCAACCGCCTGCATCGGGACCGCGGTCTCCCTATTCGCCGCTGGCCTGTGACGCTTTCGAAATCATCCGGCGCCGCGGGCCGATCTCGAAACTGAAACTGGGGGAGATGCTGGGTGGCGCGGTTTCGAACGCCGGCCTGGATCGCGCGCTGGGCGAACTGTGGGCCAAGCTGCGCATCACTCGGGTCGATTACACGGCGGAGGAAGGCTCGGTGTGGGACGAATTGTCGCGCTGGGCTCCGGATGCTGTGCGCGAGGGCGTTGGAACTTCGGTGCCCGAAGCGCTCTCCGCGCTGGTCTCGAAATATCTGGGCTGTGTTATCGCCGTGGATGAGGGAGAGGTCGAGAACTTTCTCGCCAACTTCGTTCCGCGCACGCGGGTGAAAGAAGCCATCCATGCCTTGCTTTCGGCGCGTGAATTGAGCTTCGTGCATGTCGGGAGCAAGTCGCTGCTGCAGGTCACTCCTCCGAAGCAGGCCTATGTTCCCAAGCCGCAGCCTGAGCGCCCAGCCCCTAAAGGGCCGTCTGGTTCCGAAGCATTGCGGCATCGCTAAAGCGATGCCCTGATACGAAGCCCTCTATGCCCAGTCCCGATACGAACTCCTCTGTGGCTCCTGTGGTGAAGCGCTGGCGCGCTCCGTGTACAATGCTTCTTCGCCGGATGATCGCGCTACGATGACCGACTCTTCCCCACGCAAACTCATCATTGCCATAGACGGCCCGGCTGGAGCGGGCAAGAGCACGATCGCTTCCCGGCTGGCGCGGAAACTGGGCTACGTGAACCTGGAGAGCGGGGCCATGTACCGTGCGCTGGCGTTGCGGGCGATCGAGTGGGACGCGTCATTTGATGACGAGGATGCGCTGCTGAAGATGGCGCAGGATTCGCAGATCACGCTTGATCGTTCCATCGGGGGCAATCGCGTCCTGGTCAACGGGAAGGACGTTTCCGAGCGCATCCGCGAACGCGATGTGTCGGAGGGGGCGTCGAAGGTCTCGGTGCACCCCAAAGTGCGAGAGTGGATGGTGGCGCGGCAACGTGAAATGGGCATCGGCGGCGGCGTGGTGATGGAAGGGCGGGACATTGGCACCAAAGTCTTTCCTGATGCCGATTTGAAGATTTTTCTGGACGCCGATCCGGTGGTTCGCGAGCAGCGGCGGCTCGACCAGTTGAAAGTGAAAGGCGCTTCGGCGCAGACAATCGCGGCGGAACTGCGGCAGCGCGACCTGCGGGACCGCACCCGCGCTGCTTCTCCGCTGGTCGCCGCGGAGGATGCCGTGATGCTCGACTCGACCCATATGAGCGAAGACGAAGTCGTCAACCGAATCGAGGAGCTGGTCGAGCAGAGGCTGGCGGCGAGACGCTAGAGACGCGCCTTCCAGTAGCCGGGCTTCCGCTTGCTATGGGCCACCGCTACGATGCTCAGTACGTCGGGGTCGTCGAGGTAGATGATGGAAAACGGAAAGCGGTGAAGCACGAAACGCCGAGTTCCGTGCGAGTATTTGGGCCAGCGCTCCGCTGCTTTCACGATGCGCCGGATCACATCGGATACAGCTGCACGAAATTCCACCGCTACGTTTGGGCTCCGGCTGCGGTACCATCGGATTGCTTCCCTGAAATCCTGCCTCGCCTCAGGGTGAAACCGGAACCGCTTACTTCTCATCAGGGAACTCTTTAGCGAGCTCCCGGAGAACCTGCTCGCCCGGGATCATCTTGACCTTGCCCGATCGAATATCGTCAACCCGGCGCTTGATTTCGTCGTCCCAGGCCGCTTCAACGCCTTCTTCCGCGGGTCCCGCATCGAGGCTCTCAATCAAGTGATCGATCAACAGGCCGCGCTCTTGCGTGGAAAGCGCCAGTGCTTTTTCCAGCACTTCGGAAACTTGCGGCGTCATCTCTGCCATGAGTACCTCACATGTTCATTCTAGCGCAGGTTGCAGAGAACACCGACGAGTCAGGGTTAGTGACGGGACTGGCGCGCGCTTCTGGTTGTGCCTCCGGCGATGGGGCTCGCGAAGGCGGTGCAGTCGATCAAGGGTTGCTCATCGACCGACGCGGCCGCCCTAGTCGGTTCCGGATGCGTCTGGATGCAGGTCAGGAGTGATCCTGTCGAAAGCCTCCAGTTGAACCTGCAGCTGGGGGACGCCGCCTTCGAGTTCGACCGGGAGCTCACCTATATACGAAAACGGCACCGTTACCGGAAAACTGAAGTCTCGGGGAAACTTTGACTTGTACGGTTCTGGAACAAATGCGAGCCAGAGATTCGCAACGAATTCGAAGTACGCTTGCAGTTGCTGCGTCATTTCAGCAGGCTCACTGGATTGGTTTTCCCTGAGCGTTGGTAAAAAGTGATACAGGAACTTGCCGCCCTTTTCCTGCCATCTTTGTCCAATGATGCCAGGAATGTTGTGGCCTTCATTGCGATATGCTTCTATGTCCGTTGCTGTCCGCGATTGCAGCACCGCTGCAAGTTGTCGTTCCCGCCCGTAAAAGGTCTGAATATCCGAGTGTTCCTTCTTGCCTCGGTTGATAGCGGCTTCGATCGCCTCGAAAACATGGTGCAGTTCCCAAAAGAAGGATGCCAAGTGGCTGCGGCAGATGATTACATCGGTTTGGCCTTGATTCCTGACATCTTGCTCGTCAAGGCGCAGGTCATCTACGTGGGTCTGCATCGCTCGCGTCTGAAGGTAGACCTTTACGTATGCGAAATGATATGCCGCGGAACTAATAGTTGACCAAATCTCGCACATCGCACCCACAAAATCGGGCGTTGGGACATCGGGCATCCTTTTCTGGCTTTTGCTCACATCGCGACCACCGGATCGATCCCCGATGACACGAATCCCGAGCTCTCTTAACTGACCGTCCGCTACCGGGGTGGGCGCTTCCATCATCAGGTCCTTGGCGGCGGCGGTTTTGGGGAAGGGAATTACCTCGCGCAGACTGTCCGCACCGGCCAGAATCATCACGATGCGATCGAGGCCTAGCGCGATGCCGCCGTGCGGGGGCGTGCCGTATTCGAGCGCTTCCAGAAAAAAGCCGAAGCGAGAGCGCGCTTCTTCTTCGGTCATGCCGAGGGCGTGGAAGATTCTGCTCTGCACATCCTGGCGATGAATACGGATCGAGCCCGAACCTAACTCCGTTCCATTCAGCACCACGTCGTAGGCAAGCGCACGCACCATGGCCGGATCGGTTTCCAGCTTATCCATGTCTTCGTCGTGGGGCGAGGTGAAGGGATGGTGGGCGGCCATCCAGCGCTTTTCGCCCTCGTCGTACTCGAACATGGGGAAGTTCGTCACCCAGAGAAAACGGTAATCGCCCTTCTGGAAAAGTTTGTGGCGGTCGGAATATTTCTGCGCCAGGGCCACGCGCAGCAGTCCTGCCGAGGCGTAGATGGCCATTTCCGCGGGGGTCACTTTGCGCTTTCCCGCTGGATGGTCGTCGCGGATTGACTGTTTCGAGCCCACCACCAGCACCAGCAAGTCGTCGTCGGCCACACCCGCGTTGGCGCGAACTTTCTCTCGAACTTTCGCCGCCGCCTCGGGGAATTTAGTCTCGATGCGCTTGAAGTCTTCGAAGACGCGGGCTCCGCCCTTGGAAACAAACAGCGGCTTGATGTCGTCGCGTTCTTTTCTCGACAACTCGCCAACCTTGGGCGTGCGGATGGCAATCACCGGCAAGTCTTTGTTGATGCCCAGCTGATCGAGCTCATCCGGCGCAAAACAATCGGCGACGTCGGTGAAGGCGGGCAGGCGCAGGTCGGGCTTGTCGATGCCGTACTGGCGCATGGCTTCGTCAAAGTCCATGCGCTGGAAGGGCGTTTTGATCTGGTGCCCGGCGGCTTTGAAAGCCGCGGTAAGAAAGCTCTCGACCACTTCCCAAACGCGTTCGGGCTGCGGGTAGGACATTTCCAGATCGATCTGGGTGAATTCGGGCTGGCGATCGGCGCGCAGATCTTCGTCGCGGAAGCAGCGCACGATCTGGAAATACTTATCGAAGCCCGAGATCATCAGGATCTGCTTGAACAGTTGCGGCGATTGCGGTAGGGCGTAGAACATTCCCGGCTGCACGCGGCTGGGGACGAGATAGTCGCGCGCGCCTTCGGGCGTGGAGCGGGTCATGAACGGGGTTTCGATTTCGAAGAAGCCCTGCGAGGCGAGATTGTCGCGGATGGCCAGCGCCACTTTATGCCGCAGTTCGATGTTGAACTGCATAGCGTCGCGGCGCAGGTCGATGTAACGATATTTCAAGCGCATCTCTTCGTTCGCCAGCACCGTGTCCGAGGGCAGAAAGGGCAGCGGCTTCGATACGTTCAGAATGCGCAGTTCTTCCACTACCAGTTCGACTTCGCCGGTCGGAATATTGGGGTTAATGGTATCGGCATCGCGGCGCTTGACCTTTCCTATGGCCGCGATCACGAACTCGTTGCGCAAGGCTTCCGCCTTTTCGTGCACGGCGGCATTGAGTTCGTAGTTGAAGACCACTTGGGTTATGCCGGTGCGGTCGCGCAGGTCGACGAAGATGATCTGGCCGAGGTCGCGGCGGCGGTTGACCCATCCCATGAGCACAACTTTCTTGCCTGCATCGGAGAGTCGAAGCTTCCCGCAATATGAGTTCGCCTGAGGTCGCCTAAGAAATCGAGCACGTTTTCGCCTTGTCTTGCTGCCATCGGTAGAGCAGAAATTACGGTGGTGAGCCGAATCCAAGATTATAAACGGGAGTAGGGCGGTTGCCCTCAGCGGCTAAAGCCGCAATTGATTTTGCTGCGTTACGGCGCGGCTGAAGCCGCGCCCTTTCAAAACGGAATCAAAACCAGAGTTTTTTCCACAGGCTGACTAGAAGACTCTCCCCAGTTGAAAGAACCATTTCTGGTGGCCGGAATCGCCGACGCTGCCGCCGATGAAGAGTGGACCGAAAGCGGTTTCGGCCACCACGCCCGCTTCTACATCGTTGGGGAAGCCGGTCTCCGGGGAGAACCGGTACATCTTGGCGACTTCATAGGAGCTGACGACATAGACCTTCTTACCGAAGAAGGGAGGCAAAGTGAGAAGCTCGCGAAGGTAGCCCGCGCGGAAAAGATAATACTGCTGTCCGTAGAGTTCGTTGGTGCCGTAGGCGCTTAACCGGAGCGGGGCACCGAGGAAGAAAAGCGGGAAACTGATGTTGTGAACACCGAAGGTTGAGCCGCCCTCCCCGGAAACGAAAACCGAGCCTTTGGAACTGACGGGTTGAAAACCTTCGAGGCGGGCGTCCAGGGCGGGAAGGCCTTCGTTCGCGCCAGGGTAAGCGTCATACCAGCGGAAGGTAGTTTCGCCCTTGTAACCTCGGCGGGGAACAACGGGGTCGTCGGTGTGGTCGGTGACGAAGTGGAGGTGGGTATCGCCGACGCGGCCGCTGACGGAAGCGAATCCCGCTCGTCCCAGATTGAGAAGAATGTTGGAGTAGCCGATCTGGTAGCCCAGGCGAAGTTCGGAGAAACGGTTGAATCCGTAGCCCACGTCCAAGCCGCCGTTGGCCTGGTGGAAGCGATACAGGGCGATGGGATCGGTCTGGTTGAAGAACTTGAATCCGGTGTTGCTGACGCTGATGTGGGGGGCAAAGAACCATTTGCTGCGCGAAGTGAAAGGCCGATAGAGTTCGCTGGAGAGGCCGTAATTATTGCCGAAGGCAAAGTCGGTGCGCCACTCTGAGCGGTAACCGGCCACATTGTGGAAGGTGAGACGCCCGGCCAGGGTAATGGTGACGTCCTTGGGCTCGGAGCCGTCTGTTTCAGAGCCCAGTTGAAGAGTGGGAGGCCCGTAAGTTTTTTCGTGGACTGAAACCACCAGGCCGGTCTGGCCGTTTTCATCGGCGAGCCAGTAATCGACAGAGTCGAATTTGCCCATCCCCGTGAGCTGGTTGAACCGCTCTTCCATCTCGGGCACGTGGATCGGCTGGCCTTTCAGGGGCTGCAGGAAGCGGGCCACTTCCTCGGCAGATTTTGGGTTGGTGCCTCTTACTTCCACGAATTGGGGAACGGGAAGTTCGGTCTTCAGGTGCTCCGCGCGATGATCGAGGTAGGCGCTCCAGGCGGCATCGTCGAGCTCGTAGGGAGCGAGGATGTTGGCTTTCGCGGCCGCCGCTTGCGAGCCGCGGTCCATGATTTTCTCGGCCTGGTTGTATTCGATCGCGGTGAAAGCCTTGAGATCGACGTTGACCACCAAATCCGCGCCAGCAAGCCCTCGGAGTTCGTTCTCCTGAATGACGACATCCACGGAGCGTCCGAGCACGCTGAACAGAGATTGAAGCTGAGATGCGTCGGTCGGGGCGATATCGAGGTGCACGGCGATGACCACATCCGCACCCATTTGCTTCACAACATCGGTGGGTAAGTTACCCAGAAGGCCGCCATCCACGTAGACGTCATCGCCATCGCGCACCGGGGCAAAGACGCCGGGGATGGACATGGTGGAGCGCAGGGACTGGGCGATGGAGCCGTGATCGAAGACTTTGAGTTTCCCGGTCACCAGATTGGTGGCCACGCAGCGGAAGGGAATGGGAAAGTCATCAAACGATCCGGTGTGGGTATAAGGGAGTGTCTCGCGATCGATCAGCAGGCTGACTCCATAGCCGGAGTTCAGTCCCGAGGGTAGGGAAAACCCGTGTTTCAGCCCTACTTCGAGACGGCTGGGGAAGGCTTGCTGGTCTTCCTTGCGGCGGAAGGACAAGTCCCGGTAATTCGGCCGCCGATCGATGATGGTGTTCCAATCCTGGTGGTTGACGATGGCCCTGAGTTCTGCGGGAGATTTTCCGGTGGCGTAGAGTCCGCCCACGAGTCCGCCCATGCTGGTTCCGGCGATGTAATCGATGGGAATGTGGTGATCTTCAAACCACTGCAGCACGCCGATGTGCGCGAGGCCGAGAGCGCCGCCGCCTTCGAGGGCGACGCCGATCCTCAGCCGGTTCTTGGGTGCGGCAGGTTCGCGGGTGGGTGAAGCATCAGGGGGCTGGGGAAACGTGCTGAGCGATAGCAGAAAGCAGAGCGCAATTGCGGCGAGGGAAGAACGCGAGAATATTTGCATCGGATGTCCCGGAAAGATTCAGCAATGGCTGGATTCTACTGCAGAGGCAACGGTGGTGGAATGGGCTAACTCAGGGGCCGAGCTGCTCCACCCCGTCAAGCCAACACCGGGCTTGACGGGGGCCCCGGTGCGCTCGGCTTGGACGGACGAATGCGTCCGTCCCTACGCAAACCTTGGACGGGGCAGAGCCCCGTTACCACACGATCCTTAGTTGGGTTTGCGGAATTTGCTGTCGGCTAGATAGCGGAGCATGATGGCGTCGGTCGCGCTCTGGAATTGCTGCTCCAATTCGGGGGGTTGCACGCGGGCGTCCTGGCGCACGGTCTGGCGGAATTTTTCGCCCATTTCGGAATCGCTGGTGACGACTTGCATGTAGAACCAGAGGAAGTGACGCATCTGGTCGAGGGCGGACTTGAGGACCTGGAGGGTTTCCATCTCGGGCGGATCGGAGAGGGCTTCCATGAGCTCGGGGTCGGTGGGAGCCTGCATGGCGGCGCAGTTGAGTTCGCGCTGGATCACGCGCAGGTCTTCGGTAACCCGCAAAATACGAAGATGAATCTCTTCCATGCTTTCTTTGTTCTCGCGATCCATGTGGGCCCTTTCCGTCCTACCAAACATTTCCCAGAAATCTGCTCACACCAAGATCGCACCCCGGAGCACCGGGAGGGAAGGTTCCCCGTGTGCATGAGCTTCGGTAATTGAAGTTACTTTAGGTCGGAAAAGGCGCACGGGGCGGGCGATTTGAGGCAGTCCCGTGCAGGCACCCGGGGCTTGTGAAAGAAGTTGAATTCCAGGCAGGGGCTGGGTGTGGTACAAACGGTTCGCGATGACATCGCCACAAACTGGCCTGGGGCAAACTGGCTTGGTGCGGGCTATTGGCCGCTGGAGCCTGGCCGCACTGGCGGTGAACTCGGTTATCGGAAGCGGCATTTTGGGCTGCCGGGCACGGTGGCTGGACTTCTCGGCAAACGCAGCGTACTGGCCGTTTTGATTGCGGGGGCTGCGATGGGTGTGATTATGGCCTGCTTTGCCGAGGTGGCTTCCCGATTTTCCGAGGCGGGCGGACCTTACCTGTACGCGCGCGTCGCCTTCGGGCGGCTGATGGGAATTCTGGTGGGCTGGATGCTGTACCTAGCGCAGGCGGCGGCTCCGGCGGCGAACGCAAATCTGTTTGTCATTTATCTGGCGGAATTCTGGCCGGGAGCGAAAGGAACGTGGCCGCGTTTTGCGATCCTGACGCTCCTGGTGGGAGTGCTGGCGCTTATTAATGCCCGGGGAGCGCGGCAAGGGACGGTGGTAAGTAACGTGTTCACGGTGGCGAAAATTCTGCCCTTGCTGATGGTGGTGGCGGCGGGCGCCGCGGTCACGATCATGCACCCGGCGCCTTGGGGTCCGGCCGGGCCGATGCCGGCGAGCGCGTGGATGAAGGCGATGGTGCTGCTGATCTTCGCTTACGGCGGATTTGAATCGGCGATGGCGCCTATGGGAGAAGCGAAGAATCCGGGACGGGACGCCGGGGTTGCGTTGCTTGCGGCGCTGATCGCGTGCACCGTAATTTATGTGCTGGTGCAATGGGTGGTAGTGGGAGTGTTGGGGCCGGGTGCGACGACGGATCGCCCACTGGCCGAGGTAGCGCGCATCACCATGGGCAGTCGCGGAGCGGCGCTGGTGGCGCTTGGGGCGCTGGTATCGGTGTACGGTTACTTGAGCGCCAAACTGCTCGGAATGCCGCGCGTCACGTTCGCGCTCGCCAAAGGCGGCGATCTGCCACAGTTATTTGCGGCGGTCGGTCCCAGATTTCACACGCCCTGGTTTTCGATTCTGTTCTATGCGGCGGCAGTGTGGGGGTTAGCGATGGTCGGGAATTTTGTCTGGAATGTGACTTTGTCGGTGGTTGCCCGGCTGTTTTACTACGCGGTAGTTTGCGCGGCGTTGATCGCTTTACGGCGAAAACAGCCGCATGCCGCCGGTTTGCGCCTGCCCGGCGGGCCGGTGCTGGCCGTGCTCGGGATCGGGATCACGGTAGTGCTGGCAACGCAGGTGGATTTGAGCAAGTCCTTGATCCTGGCGGCGACGGTGGGGGCGGCAGTCTTGAACTGGGCATGGGCGCGGCGAGCGGATCGCGCGAAGGTCTGACCGTGGAAACGATGCTCGCTGTGATACCCTCTCGGCGAATGAAATCATGGGCTCTGGTTTTCCTCCTAGGCAGCAGTTCTTTGCTGGTTGCACAAGACTTGCAAGCCGCATCGCAGCACTTCACGGTTGAAAACAATGTGGCGATTCCGATGCGTGACGGGGTTACGCTGCGGGCAGATGTTATACGTCCGACGGTGGCGGGCAAGTTCCCCGTATTGGTCTATCGGACTCCCTACGGGAAGGACGATGCGCAACGGGACTACACGACATTCCGACACGCGGTAGAACGCGGCTACGCGGCAGTGATCGTGGACGTGCGTGGGCGCTACCATTCGGAAGGCGAATTCCGGCCCTACGAAAATGAAGGCCGCGACGGCTATGACACCATCGAGTGGGCCGCCCGTCAGCCTTGGTCAAACGGGGCGGTGGGGACGTTTGGACTGTCCTATCCGGCAGCGGTGCAGTGGCTGGCAGCGGTCGAGAGTCCTCCGCACTTGAAGGCCATGGTGCCGGCGATGACGTTCTCGACGGCGCAGAACTTTTTCTATGCGGGCGGCACGTGGGACATGTCGTGGATGGAGTGGATCTGGGACAACATTGCCGGGGATACTCGGGTGAAGAAAAATCTTCCGGGCCCACGCACCTATGAGGAAGCTCTCGAAGCATGGAAGGTTGAAGGTCCGAAGATGCAGAGCGCGCTGCCGTTGATGGACGTGCCCCAGTTGCGGCAAGTCGCGCCGTATTATTTCGACTGGCTGCGGCATCCGGCGGAAGACCCGTGGTGGGATTGGAGTGAACTGCGGAACAAATACGATCGCGCGCATGCGGCGGTGCTGAATCTTTCGGCGTGGTACGACGATAACTATGGACCGGAAGGGGCGACCACCAACTATGCTGGGTTGCTCAAGGCGCGCGCGGGGGAGAAAGATCCGCGAACGCACTTGCTACTTGGTCCCTGGGTGCATGGAGTGGAAGACACGGGGTTGACTAAGGCGGGCGAGCGAGAGTTTGGGGCGTCGGCTGCAATCGATTATGACAATGTGGTGCTGAGATGGATGGATCACTATCTCAAAGGAATCGAGAATGGGGTGGAGCGCGAAAAGCCGGTGCGCTATTTCGTGATGGGTGCGAACGAGTGGCGCGATTCGGAGGTATGGCCGCCTCCGGCTCGGACAACTCCGTTCTTTCTCGCGTCGGCGGCAACCGGAGAACGAGTCGGCAAGCTGGCTGAGAAGCGGGCGAGACGCGGAGAAAACTTCAGCGAGTTCGTCTCCGATCCGGCCAAGCCGGTGGTGAATGAGTATGACTCTTCCGGGGCGCACGACTACCGCAAACTGGCCGAGCGTGCGGATGTCTTGACGTTCGATTCGCCGGTGCTGGAGAACGACATGGAGGTCACTGGGCCGATTGAGGCGCAGATGTTTGTGTCGTGCGAGTGCCGCGACCTGGACTTGTGGGTACGGCTTGAGGATGTTTCTCCGGACGGAACCGCGTTTAACTTGATGAGTCCGGGCCTCGACGTTTTGCGGGCCAGCTATCGCGATCTGGCACGCGGACGGCAGTGGCTGGAACCGGGGAAAGTTTACGAACTGGACCTTAAGAATCTGATCACGAGCAATGTGTTCCTGAAAGGACACCGGGTGCGGGTACAGATTTCAGGGAGCTTTTATCCGAATTTCTCGCGCAATTTGCAGAATGGAAAGTCGGAGGTAGAGAGCGCGGAGATGACAAAAGCGCGGATCCGCGTTTATCACGATGCGGAACATCCATCGGAGATTCTGCTGCCGGTGGTTTCAGGCGCGAACTAGCGCATGATATTACGGCGCAGCGGCACTGCTTTCAAAGCATGGAGGACTCTTGTTGAAGCTTCATTTTGTCTTACTTTTCGTGGTCGGCTCTGTTCTTGACTGTTTGGCGCAGCGGGAGGCGGTGCTCAAGCAGATTGACTTACCACACGCCTATTACTTCCGGGAAATGTATCTACCGCAGCTGACGACGGGGCCCAGTGCGGCGGCCTGGTCTCCGGACTCGCGCAGCCTGGTGTACTCGATGGCGGGCTCGTTGTGGCGGCAGGAACTGGGCAGCGCGAAGGCAGAGCAGCTTACCAGTGGACCTGGCTACGACTACCAGCCGGATTGGTCTTCCGATCAGCAGTGGGTGGTGTTTGCGCGCTACGAGCACGATGCCGTCGAGTTGTGGTCGTTGGATCTTCGGGATGGGCGGACGCGGAAAATGACGTCCGGTGGTGCGGTGAATGTGGAACCGCGATTCTCGCCGGATGGGAAGAGACTGACATTTGTGTCCACGTCTTATAAGGGGCACTTTCATATCTTTGTCGGGCGATTCGAAGACGGGTTACTCAACGACGTGCAGCAACTTACCAAGGAAAATATCAGCCTGCTGCCTCGTTATTACTACAGCCAAGTGGATCACGAGATCAGTCCGGTGTGGACGCGGGATGGCTCGGAAATTCTGTTTGTCTCGAATCGCGGACACATTCACGGCACGGGCGGATTCTGGCGAATGAAGGCGGAGCCGGGCGCCGAGGCTCACGAAATTCACTACGAAGAAACCAACTGGAAGGCGCGGCCGGATTTTTCGCCGGACGGAAAGCGGATGGTATATGCGTCGTATATGGGGCAGAGTTGGCATCAGCTGTGGGTGATGCCGGCGGCGGGCGGGGATGCGTTTCCGATTTCTTATGGCGCTTTTGATAACGTGAATCCGCGGTGGTCGCCGGATGGGTCGAGGATCGGGTTTATCTCCAATCGAGGTGGGAATACTTCGCTTTGGGTGCAGACGATTCCGGGCGGAGAGCAGACGGAGGTGGTGGCGCGCGAACGAAAATATTTGAAAGCGATAGGGCGGCTAGCGTTACGCGTCGTCGATTCGCGCGGAAAGCCTGTGGCGGCACGGGTTGTCGTAACCGGCGCAGATGGATTGGCCTACGCGCCGGATAACGCATGGATGCACGCCGACGACAGTTTCGATCGCTCGGAGCGGCCGTTTGAGGCGCACTACTTCGATACTTCAGGTCGATCTGAGATCACGGTGCCGGCGGGCGCGGTCGAAGTGGACGTCATGCGTGGGTTCGAAAATCATTTTGAGCAGCGTAAGGTGGAGGTGAAAGCTAACAGCACCGTGGAGGTTACGGTCAAGATCGCGCCGCTTTCGGGCGTGATGGATTCGACATCGAATTGGGTCAGCGGCGACGTTCACACGCATATGAACTATGCGGGGACGTATCGGAATACGCCGGCGCATCTGGTGGAGCAGGCAGACGCGGAAAATCTGGCAATCGTCGAGAATCTTATTGTCAACAAGGAGCAGCGGGTTCCTGACATCGCGTATTTCTCGCCACAACTCGATCCGGCTTCTACCGCGGATCATCTGCTGCTGCATGGGCAGGAGTATCACACCAGTTATTGGGGACATCTCGGGTTGCTGAACCTGACCCGTAACATTCTGCTTCCGGGATATGCGGGTTATCCCAATACGGCGGCGGCCAGCCTTTATCCGGCGAACGGGAACGTCGCCGACATGGCGCATGCACAGGGCGCGCTGGTTGGATATGTGCATCCTTTTGACAGCATTCCCGATCCGGCGAAGGACGATCTTCTTACTAACGAGTTACCTGCCGATGTGGCGCTGGGCAAGGTGGATTACATCGAGGTGGTGGGGTTTTCCGATCATAAGTCGACGGCCGAGGTGTGGTACAAGCTGCTGAATTGCGGGTTTCGATTGCCCACAGCTTCGGGCACGGACTTCATGGGGAATTACGCGTCGTTGCGCGGGCCGGTGGGGTTGAACCGGGTGTATGCCGAAGTAAAGGCTGGGCCGCTGAAGATTGAACCTTGGCTGGCGGCGATCAAGGCGGGGCGGACGTTTGCGACAAATGGGCCATTGCTGCGGTTTTCGCTGGGAGGACAGGCGATTGGCGGAGAAGTGCGACTGGCAAAGAAGCAAGAAGTTAAGTTTTCCGCCTCGATGAATTCGATGGTGCCGGTGGATCATCTACAAATTGTGTGCAATGGGAAAGTGGCGCGCGAGCTTGCGCTGGATAGCAACCGTACTTCGGCGCATGTCGATGGCTCAATCGCGCTGGAGGCTGGCGGGTGGTGCGTTCTGCGTGTTTTCAGCGACAAGGCGGAGTATCCGATTCTGGATTTGTATCCTTATGCTACGACTAGCCCGGTGTATGTCAGCGTGGCGGGTGCTCCGGTGCGGAGCGCGGGGGATGCGGCTTACTTTGTGGCTTGGGTTGACCGGCTGCTTGCTGCGGCTCGGAGTAATACCTCGTGGAATACGGAGACGGAGAAGGAGTCGGTGCTGGGGATGCTGCAATCGGCCAGACAGAAGTACGCGAAGATGGCGGAGTAGGAATCCGCCAAAGATTCATCTACCTGATCGGCTGAGACGACAAGTGACTTGTGGCGTGGCATCATTGGGACCTTATGCGAAAGGCAATGTACGCGGTATCGATAGCCTGTGTGCTTACTTTCGGTCCGGAACTAGTCTTGAGGCTGGATTCTCAAGCGAAATTTGTCAGCTCGCTAAAATACATAGCTGGCGCCCTTTGGGCACCGGGTGCTTTCGTGGGACTGATTGCGGCGTCCGGTCGTGTACACGACATCGATCTGTGGGTCACAGGAGCGGCGAACTTCGTGTTCTACTTCACGATTACGTGGCTGCTGCTCAGAGGTTTCAGGCGGATCAAGACGCACCAAGCGTGACGAGCAGGTTACGGGAAAAGTTGATTTTGGATTCCCTGCCCCTAAAGGGACGGCGGACTTCGAAGAGCTTACGGTATCGCTAAAGCGATACCCTAGATACGAAACCCGATTTTCTCCGCAGTCGGCTAGGGTGCCTTCAGGAAACACAATTTCATGCGCATTATTATCGCGGGCGGCGGGACGGGCGGACACGTTATTCCGGCACTGGCTATTGCTCAACAGCTTAAGAAGCAATTCGGCGCCGAGGTACTTTTTGTCGGGACGGCTCGTGGGATTGAGACGCGGCTGGTGCCGCAGGCCGGGTTCCCTCTGGAACTGATTCAGGTTGGGGCGCTGAAAAATGTCAGCCTGATGACTCGGGCGAAGACGATGTTTGATTTGCCTCGGGCGATTGCGGCTTCGTCCCGGATGCTTTCGGAGTTTGATCCTGAAGTGGTGATTGGGGTGGGGGGATACGCTTCGGGACCGGCTATGGTGGCGGCGATTCGGCGGCGGCTTCCTACGCTGGCTTTTGAACCTAACGTGGTGCCGGGATTTGCTAATCGAATGATCGCGCGCTGGGTTTCGGCGGCGGCGGTGCACTTTGAAGAAACTTGCCGGTATTTTCCTCACTGCAAGGTGACAGGCGTGCCGGTGCGCTCGGCGTTTTTTTCTATTCCTCCTAAGATTGGGGGCGCTCCTACTCTGCTGGTTTTTGGAGGCAGTCAGGGGGCACGGGCCATTAATCAGGCGATGATTGAGTCGCTGGCTGGGTTGCTCGCTCGGATTCCCGGGATTCACATCATTCATCAGACGGGGCAGCGCGACTATGAGCATGTGCTGGCCGCTTATCAGCAGTCGGGAATCTCGGGGGAAGTCCACAAGTTTATTGACGATATGCCGGGCACTTTCGGGCGCGCCGATTTGCTGGTCTGCCGCTCGGGCGCGAGCACGGTGGGGGAGATTACGGCGGCGGGCAAGCCGGCGATTTTTGTACCGTTTCCGGCTGCGGCTGACGATCATCAGAACGTGAATGCCAGGGCGCTGGAACGAGTGGGCGCCGCGGTGGTGGTCGAAGAAAGCAATTTGGGTGCGGCCTATCTGGTCGACACGATTGCGGCGCTGATTGGTGATTCGAACCGGCTGCAGAGCATGTCGGCGGCGGCGAAGGCGCTGGCGCACCCTCGGGCGGTGGAAGAAATTGCGGAGATGGTAGCGCGGCTGGCTGGCGGTGCGTAGGCCTGGTGTCTTTACAGTGCACGAGACAGCAGGTCCTTCGCTTCGCTCAGGATGACAATATAAGTTTGTGTTCCGCGTTCTCGGCGTCTCGGCGGTGAATGGTCTATCATCAGCGTTTGTCCGGGTAGTTTTCATGTTCGCCAAGATTCAGCGTATTCATTTCGTGGGGATCGGCGGCATCGGCATGAGCGGGATTGCCGAGGTGTTGCTGAATCTTGGGTACCGGATTTCCGGTTCCGACCTGCGAAAGTCGGCGGTCACCGAGCGGCTGGCCACGTTGGGCGCGACCATTTTTGAAGGGCACTCCGCCGCCAATATCGCGGGAGCGGACGTGGTCGTGACCAGTTCCGCGATCTCGGTGGATAACCCTGAAGTTGCCGAAGCTCGGCGGTTGCATGTTCCGGTGATTCAACGCGCTGAGATGCTGGCTGAACTGATGCGGCTGAAGTACGGGATCGCGATTGCCGGGATGCATGGGAAGACGACTACGACTTCGATGGTCGCGGCGGTGCTGGCTGCCGGCGGGCTCGATCCTACGGTCGTGGTTGGCGGGCGGGTGGACGCTATGGGCTCGAACGCTCGCCTCGGCAAATCGCAATACCTGGTGGCGGAGGCGGACGAAAGTGACCGGTCGTTCTTGAAGCTTTCGCCTATTCTCTCGGTGGTCACGAACCTTGACCGCGAGCACATGGACTGCTACCGCGACATGAGGGACGTGCGGCGGACGTTTCTGGAATTTATGGAGCGCGTGCCGTTTTACGGCATGATCGTTGGTTGCAATGACGATGCATCGCTGCGGCGCTTGCTGCCGCGGGTCCATCGCCGGGTGACGACTTACGGAACCAGCCGCGGGTCGGATTTCCTGATTCGCATGGGGGCATCGGCGGCGGGCGGAGAGCACGGCTCCCTCATTCACCATTTCCAGGTGACTTACAAAGAGAAGGATCTGGGCGGGTTCACGCTGCACGTTCCGGGCACGCACAACGTGCTGAACGCCACGGCGGCGATTGCGGTGGGGGTGGCTCTCGACATTCCGACGGAGCAGATCCGTTCCGCGCTGGATGGTTTTCGCGGGGTGGACCGGCGGTTTCAGCTCAGGGGCAAGGCGGCTGGCGTCAGTGTGATTGACGATTACGGGCATCATCCTACGGAGATTCGGGCGACGCTTGCTGCCGCTCGGCAGTGCGGATTTCGGCGGGTGCATGTGATCTTCCAGCCGCACCGGTTTACACGGACTCGCGACCTCATGGATGAGTTCGCGGGTGCCTTCTCCGATGCTGACACGCTCTGCCTACTCGATATTTACCCGGCCAGCGAGAAGCCGATCGAAGGGATTACGGCGGAAGCTCTCGCGAGTCGTATTGCCGGGGCAGGGAAAGGGAGCGTCGCGTATGCCGCGTCTTTTTCGGACGCTGTCGCTTCGGTTGCCGCGCTTGTCCGTCCGGGCGACATGGTACTGACGCTGGGCGCGGGGAGCGTCTCGCAGTTGGGAGCGATGATGCTGGAGAAGCTGGAGATTGCGGCGACTTCAAAGTTGCCGTGAGCACGGGCAGCTGCCGAGCTGCGCTCGGCTGGACGGACGAATGCGTCCGTCCCTACGTGAGCATTTTCGATCGCATCCGAACCAACTTGGCAATGTCTCAATTCGCGAAAACCAGTTATAGTAATTCTGCTCAGCGGTTTTCTGTCGACAACTGACTCGAAAGAGTGGCGCGGACATCCAGTTCCACCGCGGTACAGGAAGAGTTGTATCCGCTTTCCGGCGTTTCTCAGCGCGAGGCTCGCGAGCGTGAGCCTTTCGACGACGCACGGCTCGTCGATCTGGAAGAAGAGGAGCAGGAATCCCCATTCCTGCGAGGTCAGAAGCGCGTCTCGGTCCGGCGCGGATCCCTTCCCCCAAAGACTGCCAACCGGTTGATGTGGGTGGTCTTGTCGCTCGTCGTTCTGGGGATTCTGGGCGCTGCGGGCGCGACCGTCTATCGCTACGGGAAACACTCCTGGCGCTTTCGCATCGATTCGAGCGATCAGATCGAGGTCGCCGGCGCTGACCACGTCGCGCACGCGCAAATCATGGAAGTGATGGGCGGAGATATTGGCCGCAACATTTTCTTCGTTCCGCTGGCTGAGCGCAAACAACAACTGGAACAGATCCCGTGGGTGGAATCGGCGAGTGTGATGCGTTTTGTCCCCAATCGGCTGCGCATCGAGATTCACGAGCGCACTCCGGTGGCTTTTGCCCGCATCGGCTCGCACATTTCTTTGATCGACGCCGGGGGCACGCTGATGGAACTGGCTCCGGGCGGCAAGCACAAGTATTCGTTCCCGGTGATTGAGGGCATGAACGCGGGCGAACCGCTCTCTACGCGCGCGGCGCGGATGAAGAATTACAACGAACTGGTGCGCGAGATCGATTCGAGCGGCGCTCGGTATTCCCAGGAACTGAGCGAAGTGGACCTCACCGATCCCGAGGACGTGAAAGTGCTGGCTGCGGATGCGAACGGCGAAGTGCTGGTGCATCTGGGCTCGGGGAATTATTTGCAGCGTTACAAAACTTATGTGACGCATGTGCAACAGTGGCGGCAGCAGTTCGACAAGCTGGAATCGGTGGACTTACGCTACGACGGCCAGATCATCGTGAATCCCGATCTCAACGGGATGGCGCGGCAGGCGGCCTTGACGCCGGCGGCGGCCAAAACGGCGATGGCAGCGGGCGTGAAAACCGCAGCCATCGTGAACTACGAGAAATATGTGACGCATCCCGTGGCGCCGGCTGCGGTGAAGAAGGATGTGAAGGCTGCTAAGACCAAAGGCAGGCCGAAGGCGGCTCATCATGCTTCCGCTAAAACAGCGCCAGTTAAACAATCGGCGGTGAAACCAGCACCAGCTAAACCAGCGCCAGTTAAGCCAGCGCCAGTGACTCAGGCCGCGCTGAAGACCGCGGTGAAAGCGCCGCCGGCTGCCGTCGCGAAAAGTACGGTGGCGTCGCATCCGGCTGTGTCGTCGCCAGCGCCAGCGGTTCCTGCAGGACAGAAGAAACCGAGCGCCGGAATTCCTAAGGAGACGCAGCAGAACTAGCCAATATTATGCCGAGCCACGCGCCAAATTTTATTACCGCCATTGACGTAGGCAGCGCCAAGACATCCGTGCTGGTGGCGGAGTTGAGCGAGAACGGATTGCGTTATCGCGGTCACGGCATCAGCGAATCGAAGGGACTGCGCAAGGGCGTGATTACCGAACTGGACAAGGCCATCAGCAGCATTCAAAAAGCGGTGGAGCATGCGGAAGACGTAGCCGGCATTCCAGTCGAGCACGCGCTGGTGGGGATTGCAGGCGCGCACATCCGCGGGATGAACAGCCACGGTGGCATCACTTTTGGCGGGCGGTCACGTGAGATTGGCCGCGAGGAAATCCGGCAGGCCGTGGACAAGGCCCGCACTGTGCCCTTGCCGGGCGATCGCGAGATTCTCCATTTGCTGCCGCAGGAATTCATTCTCGACGATCAGCCGGGCGTGCAGGACCCCACGGGCATGATGGCCACGCGACTGGAAGTGCGCGTACACATCGTGACGGCCTCTTCGAGCGCCACGCAGAATCTGGTGACGGCCGTGAACCGGGCTGGCGTCCACGTGGACGACACCATCTTTGAGCCTCTGGCTTGCGCGGACTCGGTGTTGCGCTTCGACGAGCGTGAACTCGGCGTCTGCCTTGCCGATCTGGGTGCCGGGTCGTGCGACCTGATTGTTTTCCAGCAGGGAGCAGTCGCCCATACGGCGGTCATCCCCATCGGCGGCGACCACTTTACCAGCGATCTTTCGGTCGGTATGTGCACGGGGCTGGCGGACGCGGAGGCGCTCAAGAAAAATTTTGGCAACGCGGTGCCGACGCTTATCCCTGAGGGCAACCAAGTCGAGGTACCGTCGGTGGGAGACCGGCCTTCGCGCATGATGTCGCAGCGCCTGGCGGGCGAGATTCTGGAGCCACGAGCCCGCGAGCTTTTCGAACTTTTGCGCGACAACCTGCGCCACGCGGGAGTTCTGGAGCACTGTATCGCGGGATTCGTGCTGAGCGGCGGAGCCTCGCGGCTTCCCGGCATTCTCGACGTGGCGGAATCGGTGTTGCGGAAGGCGGCGCGTCTGGCCTGGCCAACGCCGATGGCGAAGATGCCATCGTTCTTATCCGAGCCGGAGTTTGCGACCGTATTAGGGATGGCGTATTACGGGCACCGCGCCCGGCTGGCTCGCGGGTTGCAGGAGCCGAGTTTTGGGACGCGCATGAAGGCGCTGTTCGCGGGGAAGGGCGCGTGAGGGATGACACATGCTTGCAGTTCGCGGGAAAAGCAGGTCCTTCGCTTCGCTCAGGATGACAATTTAATTTGATGGATATAACTGATTTACGAGGTGACGTATGAGTGATGACAACGGACTGCGGATCTGCTTCAACGAAGAAGCTCGCAACGACGCTCGGATCAAGGTCATTGGGGTCGGCGGCGGCGGCAACAACGCGGTCAATCGCATGATTGATTCGGGGATGGAGCACATTGAATTCATTGTGGCCAACACCGATTTGCAGGCGTTGCGGATGTCGCGCGCGGGCACCAAGATTCAGCTCGGGGTGAAGCTGACGAATGGACTGGGCGCGGGGGCGAATCCCGAGATCGGCCGCAAAGCCGCGCTCGAAGATTCGGACAAAATTATTGAAACCCTCGAAGGCGCGGACATGGTCTTTGTCACGGCCGGACTCGGTGGCGGCACAGGCACGGGCGCGGCACCGATCATTGCCTCGCTGGCCAGCGAAATGGGAGCACTCACCGTTGCCGTGGTCACCAAGCCTTTTGCCTTTGAAGGCAAACGGCGCATGCAGCAGGCGGAACGCGGGATTGCCGAGCTTATGGAGTCGGTCGATACCACGATCGTGATCCCCAACGAAAAATTGCTGGCCGTCGCCGAGAACGCAGGCTTCTTCGAGTCGTTCCGCATTGCCGACGATATTCTTCGTCAAGGGGTGCAGGGCATTTCCGACATCATCACCATCCCAGGCATCATCAACCGCGACTTTGCCGACGTGAAAGCGATCATGGCGGGGATGGGGTATGCGGTGATGGGGACGGCTACCGCTTCCGGCGAGCATCGCACGGTGGAAGCCGCCCAGCGGGCCATTGCCTCGCCACTGCTGGAGGCGGGCGCGATTGACGGAGCCCGCGGCATTCTCATTAACATCACGGGCTCGAATTCGCTGAAGCTGGCTGAAGTTCAGCAGGCGTGCACCATCATCCAAGGAGCGGCTCACGAAGATGCCAACATCATCTTCGGCGCGGTGCTGGACGAGAAGATGAAAGACGCGGTCAAGATTACGGTGATCGCGACCGGCTTCAAAGAGGCCGGGATGCGCCGAACGCGGCACCGTGAAACTTACGATCCGCTGATCGTTCCGAGAGAGATTTCACAGCAGCGCGATCACTTTCGCGAGCCCGAACCGGTAGCCGAGCCGGAGCCAGTGTTTGTGCCGGAGCCGGCGTTCGAGCCAGATCCCACGCCGGTCGGATTCCAGGAAATAGCGATGGGTAGCGCGTCACATGGCGAAGTGATTCCGCTGGATGCGATGCGGTCGGCCGCTCCCATCTACCAGGTGGAGGATCTCGACGTTCCGGCGTTCTTGCGGAAGCGTAACGAAGTGATGTAGGGGAGGACGCCGGCGAAGTTCCCCCGCTCCCTGAAAGTTGCCGATCAGCACGTTATCGTGTACAAGGGTCGGCATGAATCGCATCGTGCTGGGAGTTTCGTGCGGGATCGCCTTCGGCGCCGCCGACGTGTTGATGACTGTCTACGGCAACCATCCTGAACGAACCACGGGGATGTTACTGCAAGCATTTTCCAGCCGCTTCGCCATCGGTCTTCTGGCGGCGACCGTTTCTTTGCGGATGCCTCAGGCGTTGGCGGGCGCCATCGTCGGTTTGTTGATCAGCCTGTCGGATGCGTTTGCTCTGAAGTCCTATCCCGGAATTTTGGGAACCGGCCTAGTCTTCGGTGCGCTGGCGGGATGGGCGGCCAGGATGTGGGCGACGTAGGCGAGTCCTTGAATCATGACCACTGCGTACAACCGGATTGCCGGACAAAATGTGGAGCGCCTCGCCGCCCTCAGCGACGGTGTTTTTGCCTTTGCGATGACCTTGCTGGTGCTCGACCTGCACGTGCCCGCGCTGGAAGCCGTACACAGCGAGCGCGATCTGTGGCATGGACTGACGGCGCTCTCGCCCCGGCTCATCATGTACATGATGAGCTTTCTGACACTGGGGATTTTCTGGGTCGGGCAGCAGACCCAACTGAATCATCTGGAGCGCTCGAACGTTCGTCTTTCGTGGATCCACATTGCGTTCCTGTTTTTCGTCACCATCATGCCTTTTTCTACCGCGCTGCTGGCGGAATTTACCGCGTATCGCATTGCCTTGATTGCCTATTGGCTGAATATTTTGTGCCTCGGTGCCGCGCTGTATGTTAGCTGGGGATGCGCCACGCGATTGGGACTGGTGAAGGACGACATCCCGCCCGAAGTGCCAGCGGCCGTGTGCCGCCGCATCGTGGTCGCGCAATCGTTCTACGCACTCGGCGCGTTGCTTTGTGTCTTCAGCACCCGTTGGAGTATAGCCTTCATCGTTCTGGTGCAGCTCTACTACGCGGTTGCGCCGCGCCTGCCGGGGAAAGGCGGTGAACCGGCGTAAGGTGAACGCTGACCAGAGTGGAAGGCTCACTTCTGGGCTACGATCCATTCGTTGATCTTCTCCTCCAGCAGATCGAGCGGCAGCGGGCCCTGATCGAGGACGGCATCGTGGAAAGCGCGAATGTCGAATTTCGTTCCCAATTCCTTTTGTGCGCGCGCGCGCAGTTCGAGAATCTTCATCTGCCCCATCTTGTAGGACAGCGCCTGCGCCGGCCACGCTATGTATCGATCCACTTCGGTGCTGATGTTCTCGTCGTCCATAGCAGTGTGTTCGTGGAAGTAGTCGATCATCTGCTGGCGCGTCCAGTGCTGGGAGTGCACGCCGGTATCCACTACCCAGCGCACGGCTCTCCACATCTCGTTCTGCAGGCGGCCGTATTCGCTGTAGGGGTCCTGATAGAAGCCGACTTCCTTTCCCAGACGTTCGGAGTAAAACGCCCAGCCTTCGGTGTAGGCGTTCAGGTCGAGGTTGTACTTGCGGAACGGCGGCAGGCCGGTGAGTTCCTGAGCGATCGAGAATTGCAGATGGTGTCCGGGGACGCCTTCGTGGTAGGCGATGGCTTCCACGTTGAGCAGCAGACGCTTTTCGGGTGCGTATTCGTTCACGTTGATACGGCCGGGGCGCGAGCCATCACCGGCGCCGAGCGAATAATCAGCAGGCGGGGCGGAGGCGCTGCGGAATGATTCCATCGGCACTACGTCGAGCTTGTTCTTCGGCAGGCGACCGAATAACTCGGGCAGCTTCCCGTACATCTGGTCGCGATAGTGGGTGTACAAATCCAGCAATTGCTGAGCCGACCTGGCGCGCAGTTTCGGATCCTGCCGGATGTGGTCGTTGAACGATTTCAGATCGCTGAATCCCTGCGCTTTGGCGATCGCGAGCATCTGAGTTTCAATTTCGGCCACAGACTTCAGACCCAGTTGATGAATCTGATCGGCGGTGAAATCGGTGGTGGTCTGGTGACGGATGGCGAAGCGATAGCGGGCTTCTCCGTCGGGCAAGGCCCACACTCCGGGATCGAGGCGTCCGTGAGGAGCGTAATCTTCGCGCACGAATTTGGCGAACTTCGCGTACGCGGGCGAGACCTCATTCTTTACCGCGGCCTCGATGGCTTGGCGGAGTCGTTTGCGGTCGTTCTCGGAAATGGAGTCGGGAAATTTCCGCAGCGGATCGGTAAACGGACTTTTGTCGAGCGAGTCGTCGGCAATCTGCTGTGCCTGGCTGGATACTTTTTCGAGCAGATACTTTGGCGGTATGCGGTGGTCGCGCAGGCCGTCGCGCATGTGTCCCATGGCTTGGTCGAGGACGCGCGGAATCTGGTGCAGGCGGGACAGGTAGTCTTCGTAATCTTTCTGGTTGCGGAAGGGCGAATCGAAGGGCAGCGATGCGTATCCGAGATGAATTCCGCCGAACTGGGTTGCGGGCATTTCCCAATCCTTGAATTGGGCGGCGTCGAGCGCCTCGCGCAGGCTGCGCAGCATTAGGGCGTGATTGAGTTTTTCCTGCTCGGGGAATCCGGTGACGTCGATGGCTTCGAAATGCGCCAGCGACTGACGAGCGTGTTCGAGATCGTCGGCAATCGCCTTGTCTGAAAAATCGCTCAGCCGGTCGTTGTAGCGATTGTCGCCAACCTGGGTGGCGAGTTCAGGCTGGGTGCTGAGCGTGTACTCCCACTCATCGGCGAGCAGACGATTGAGTTCGGCGCGCCGGGCTTCGAGCGTTTGTTCCGCAGCATGGGCGAGGAAAGGGACGACGAGAGCCAGAGCGAAATAAGAAATCACGAGCGATGTTCTCAAGATGCAGACCTCGGCAGCATTCCGCAGTGTAAATGAACGCTGCGCTCGTGATGGATTCTACCGCAGCCCGCCTACGGGCAGGTGAGTTGCGCGGCACCGACGATCGTGCATCCTCCTCCCCCGCAGGCGTCGCTAAAACTCTCGCAGCTTGGGTTGGGAACATCGTACGCAAAGACAGTGTACGTACCCGTCGCTCCGCTCGCGCATTGAGCCATGCCTCCCGTGGTAACGGAAACGTCAGTTGTGGGCGCGCCTTGGTAACAGGCGCCCCAAGTGGCCGACTGCGGCGTGACGGTATAAGACGGATGAACGTAAAGGCCGGTGGCGGTGAACTGCGCTTCCTGGGCGTCGGCGGTCGCGGGGCTCAGCGTAATGGATTGGAGTTGGCCTGGACCGTGTGAACTCGCGCCGCAGGACAACGCGAAGGATGCAGCCAGAACCAGAGCGAGAAGAGGAAGCATAAAGCGAAGCTTGTTCATACGCCCTCCAGAAGGAGCGAAACTTGATTTGCGAGTTCGGGGCCGGCGCGGCTTGCTGGATTTGCCGCGTGACCGCGACATCCATTTTGTGGGATGCACGGTAGATGCGTATAGGATACGCCGTCTGAAAATACCAGAAAGACGCGCGTGGGGGGCCGGTGGCGAGCAGACACGATGTGTCAGCCTAGCGAGTTGGAGTCTTCTAACAACTCTTTGTCTCAGACTGGGAGCGTGGATGTGCAAACCGCTGCGGTGTGCGGGTACCTTTCGAGGTAACAACGTGATCTGGTTACCAAGGTGTGGGGACTTCCATGCAAATCATGTTAAATGTAATTGTTTCATGCAGTTGCCGACAAAACTCCGCTAGTACCAGCTGGTTACTTTGTCATTGCGCCCTACCGGCTAAATCGCCTACTATCGGACAGTTGCGGGAAAAGCGCCTTCGGAGTGGTAATTTGGCGAGACTCTTGCATCTATTAGACTAGGCCGACAGATAAGGTAAGCACTAGATTGGCCGAGTACGACAGGGAATGGTGAAGTGAAAGTTAAGGCCTGGTTTCTTCGTCTCGCATTTGTCACTGGATTAGCAATGCTGCTGGAAGCGAGTGGGATCGCAGCCAGCGTGAACCCCAGCACGCTTACTCCGCACAAGAAATCGCACGGTGTTACGGAGAACCAGCGAGCGAGGAAACGCATGCGGACGCTGGCGCACAGCCGCTCGGCGAGCTCGCAGTATGTCGCCGGCAGGCGCCGCCATCATTATTACGAGCGTTTCCACACCAGTTCGTTCGCATCCGACATCACTGAAGGTGACGTGACCGCCGGGGAAGACCCGGTCGTGCGCCAGGCCGCGATCGATGCCTTGGGCAACATGAATGGCACGGTGGTTGCGATTGAGCCGACCAGTGGACGCGTGCTCGCCATGGTCAACCAGAAACTCGCGCTTTCGAGCGGCGCGCAGCCCTGCTCGACCATCAAGCTTTCGGTGGCTCTGGCGGCATTGAGTGAAGGGGTGATCGACGAGGAAACGGAAGTTACTCTGGGACGCCGCAGCCGCATGAATCTGACGGAGGCGCTGGCGCACTCGAATAACGCGTACTTCGAAGCGGTGGGACGCAAGCTGGGCTTTGAGAAGGTGCAATACTACGCCCACCAGTTCGGACTGGGCGAACTTGCCGGCTATCACATGCCGGGCGAGCAGTTGGGGACTTATCCGGAAGTGGAAATCCCTGCCAAACTTGGGGGCGTCAGCAAGATGTGCTCGTTTGGCGAGGGCATTTCGATGACTCCGCTGCAACTGGGAGCGCTGGTCACGGCGATCTCCAACGGCGGCACGCTTTATTATTTGCAGCATCCGACTGGTCCGGACGAAGTGGCCAACTTCCAGCCCCGGGTCAAACGGCATCTCGATATTGAGCCGGTGATTCCAGAACTCTCTGACGGCATGGCCGGAGCGGTTGCGTATGGCACCGCGCGCAGCGTGCGTTTGAACTTTAACGAAGAATCGATCTTAGGCAAGACTGGAACCTGTTCGCATGCCGGCACGCGTTTCGGATGGTTCGCTTCCTATACCAACACTGATATTGGACGCATTGTGACGGTTGTTTTCCTGCAGGGAGGGCGTCCTACGTTCGGACCGAAAGCGGCGGAGATTGCAGGCCGCATGTACCGCAATCTTTACGACCACAACTTCTTTATGGCGGGAGAGACTGGAATCCTTCCGGCAGCAACGGTCGAGAAGGCGAGCAGCCTAAGCACGCAGCCGCAGTAATTTCCTGTAGAGAGGCTGCTGGCGGCGTCTCCACAGAGGCGGTGACAGTCCGGTTTCTGCAAGTGGAAGTTTCTCTGCTCGTTTCCCCATTGTCCGAAATTCTTAAACCCAAAATTCCAGCGCTCATCCGCATCAACCTCCTGAGGAATCTATCTGGAAGGTGGGGTGCGTTCGTAGGGCACGTACACTGGTTCCCAGATATTTGCCTGCAGTTCGCGACTCAGGCTATCTTCGCCCGAAAGTTGCGACTGGCCATCCTGAACCGCCTGCTTAGCCACGGCGTGCGCGATGGAGCGGCTGAGCTGACGCGAATCTGATAGTGACGGCAGCAGGCTGGCCTTCGTATCTTTTTGTGTGGGGACAAGACGCACCAATTCCTTGGCCGCGGCCATGACCATCGCATCGGTGACGCGTTTGGCCTTCGAGGCAACGATCCCGAGAGCGAGCCCCGGAAATATGTAGGCGTTATTGGTCTGGTCGATGCCAGCTTTCCTTCCCCAAATCGTCACCGGTTCGAACGGACTCCCGGTACCGATCAACGCCCTTCCTTCAGTCCAATTCACCAGGTCCTGAGGAATGGCTTCGCAGCGTGAGGTGGGGTTGGAGAGTGGGAAAATGATGGGCCGGCTGGTGTGCGTGGCCATTTCACGCACAGCCTCTTCGGTGAAGGCTCCGGCTTGCCCCGACACTCCGATGAGGACCGAAGGCTTGGCATGGCGGACCACGTCGAGCAAGGTGATCTCTCCGTTCGGTCGTCTCCAGGCCTGCACTTCGTGTTCTTGACGGGCGTAGGGTAGTTGTTCGGGGCGCACATCTTTACCATTCTCTGTAACCAGACCGTGGAGATCGACAGCGTAGAAGCGATTGCGAACTTCCTGCTCCGGGACACCCTTGTCCTGCATGAACTGGGCTAACAGGTTGGTGATGCCGATGCCCGCGGTTCCGAAGCCGAGGACAACGATCTTCTGCTGCTCCAGAGGCACGCCCGTAACGTTGATGGCAGAGAGTAGCGTCGCGGTTGCTACCGCTGCCGTGCCTTGAATGTCGTCGTTAAACGTGCACAGTTGACTTTTGTAGCGAGTGAGAAGTCGAGCGGCATTCGCGCCGGCAAAGTCCTCCCATTGCAGAAGAACGTGTGGCCAGCGTTTCTTCACACTATTTACAAAAACGTCCACGAAAGCGTCGTACTCCTCGCCGCGAACTCTCTGGTGTTTCCACCCAATGTAGATCGGACTCTTTAACCGGTCCTCATTGTCTGTTCCCACATCGAGCAGAACCGGAAGACAATGCTCCGGATGGATCCCACCCAGCGCGGTGTAAAGGGCCATTTTTCCAATCGGGATACCCATGCCTCCTGCGCCCTGATCGCCCAGTCCCAGGATGCGTTCGCCATCGCTGACCACGATGCATTTCACACCGTCGTAACGATGGTGACTCAGGATCCTATCGATACGATCTTTGTTCGGATAGCTGAGGAACAAACCTCGGGGCTTTCTCCAGATCTCACTGAAGCGCTGGCAGCCCTCGCCCACGGTTGGGGTGTACACCAGCGGGAGCATCTCTTCGATATTGCGCACCAGGAGCGCATAGAACAGCGTCTCGTTCGTATTCTGCAGTTCGCGGAGAAAAGCGTATTTATGGAAAGCGTTCGGCTGCTCCCGCAGTGCTTGCATCCGGCGCTCAATCTGGTCCTCAAGATTTCCCACATGCGGTGGCAATAGACCGTGCAGGCCAAATACGTCGCGTTCGTGGTCGGAGAAGGCTGTTCCCTTATTGAGACGCGGAGAATTGATCAGATCAAATCCGGAAAGAGAAATCTGGAGGGCCCCGATGCTTGCCATCTGCCGAAACTGCTCGTTCATTCCCATCCCCTTCTGAATCCGGTTCGTCTTGATCCGCCAGGTCACCGCCAGTCTACTTTATCCGGCTCAGCCCGAGTCACGGGCAAAGCGGAAGTAATTCTCAAGCTGGCGCTGATGGGGCTTTGCCCGGCTGGACCGCCGAGGGCAGCCGTCCCTAGGTGAGTTGCTTAGCGCTTGATTTCGTCCTTGGCAACAACTCCGTCCCTGATGGAAACGATGCGGTGCGCGTATTCGGCGATGTCGTGTTCGTGGGTGACGAGGACGATGGTGTTGCCTTCGGCGTGCAGGCGATCGAACAGCGCCATGATCTCGTTGCCGGTTTGCGAGTCGAGGTTGCCGGTCGGTTCGTCGGCGAGGATGATGGCGGGTTTGTTGACCAGAGCGCGGGCGATGGCCACGCGCTGGCGCTGTCCGCCAGAGAGTTCGTTGGGCTTGTGGCTCATGCGGGATTCCATGCCGACCGAAGTCAGCGCGGCCTTGGCGCGCTCGGCGCGCTCTTCGGAGGGAATTCCGGCATAGATCAGCGGCAGCTCCACATTGTGCAGGGAAGTGGCGCGGGCCAGCAGATTGAAAGTCTGGAAAACGAAGCCGATTTCCTTATTGCGGATGCGGGCCAGTTCATCGTCGTCGAGTTCGCTGACCAGTTGCCCATTGAGCCAGTATTGGCCTTTGGAAGGCGAGTCGAGACAGCCGATCAGATTCATCAGCGTTGACTTGCCGGAGCCGGACGGGCCCATGATGGCGACGTATTCGTTGCGTTGAATCTTGAGGTTGATGCCGCGCAGCGCATGCACCTGCTCCGAACCCATGTCGTAGGTCTTCCACAGGTCCTCAGTTGCGATCATGTAGGAGTTGGGGGCAGCCCAATTCGCGGGCTTATCAATTGGCAAAATCTCGGCGGTCGCCATCTTGTTCTCCTTCTCCGGACCGGGCTCGGGCACGCGGGCTCCTAGGGGCCGTTCTTTCGTTGGACGTTCCAACCTGGCAGAGGTTAGATAACGCAGCCCCTAAAGGGGCGTTTTGTTCGGACGAACTTACGGTATCGCTAAAGCGATACCCTGATACGAAACTAGCTGATGCGAAACTAACTGCTTTCTTCTTCTTTTTTCGGGACCGAGTTATCTATTTTGACGCTCGTTCCCGGCTTCAGTGTACGCAAAACCTTATAGCTGCCGGTGATCACTTCGTCACCTTCTTGCAGGCCCTTGGTGACTTCGATATCCGTGGTGCCGCTGATGCCGGTATCAATCGGAACGAATTCCGCTCTCTTCTTGCGGATCACGAACACGCCCTGTATTTCTTCTTTCTGTTTCGAGGCATCGAGGGGAGCGCTGGCAGCCTGTACGGCGTTCTTCCCCCCATTTTGGGGCACCAGATCTGCCTGGGTGCGGACGGTGAGCGCCTGAATGGGAATGCTGAGCACGCTGCTGCGGGTTGCGGTCGTAATCTTGGCAGTGGAAGAGAGGCCGGGACGCAGGTCGGCTGGCGGATCGGTGAGGGTCACTACGACTTTAAAGTCTTTGGCTTCCTCGCTGGTCGAGGTGGCCTGAGAAGTTGCGACACCGGTTGAGCGCACGATGGCGTTGTCGCCGATTTCACTGACGACGCCGTGGAAGATCTTGTGGGGGATGGCGTCGATAGTCACGTCCGCGGGCTGGCCGAGGCGGACGTTGACGATATCGGTCTCGTCCACCTTGACCTCGGAGGTGATCACGGACATGTCGGCAATCGTCATCAGCGTGCTGCCGGGAGAATTCTGGATTCCGATGACCACGGTCTCGCCTTCGCGAACGGGGAGATTGGTAATTACGCCGTCAAAGGGCGCTTCGTACGTGGTTTTTTGCAGCACGTCGGAAACTCGAGTCAGGTTGGCCTGATTCTGGGTGATGTGCTTGTCCATGGAATCTTTTTGCGCCCTGGCTTGGACGACGCGAGCCTCGGCTTGGGCTAAGCCGGCATTAGCGGACTCCCATGCTGCTTTCTTGAGGTCGTAATCCTGCTTGGCGATGAGGGCGGCGTTGTACAGACCCTGCGCCCGGTCCCAGTCGAGCTTGGCGTGGACGGCATCGGACTTGGCGCGGTTCAGGTCGGCGAGCGAGGTGTTCAGGGCGGCGTCGGAGGCGGCCGCGTCGGTTACGGCTGCCTGTACGGACGCGCGGGTTGCGTTGACGTCGGCCGAGGACTGGACGTTTTCAAGCTGTGCCAGCAACTGCCCCTTCTGCACGCGGTCGCCTTCCTTGACGTGCAGCTTGATGATCTTGCCGAAGGCATTGGCTCCGATGTTCACGTAGGTCTTGGGCTTGATTTCACCCGAGGCACTCACTACCGAGGCCAGGTTCTGCTTCTGTACTTTTCCAGTTTGTACCGTTACCAGGTTTTTCCGGCTCTGGAAAACAGTGAGGGCGACGATGCAGCCGAGCAGCAGCGTCGCGCCCACCCCGATCAAAACTTTCTTCCAAGTCTTCATGACCAAGTGCTTACCAGAATCGTGCCGAGCCTGCCGTCACAGTCAGTGGGCGGCCCCTAGAATCCCTGCTCGACTTTACCAACCTAGCTATCCAACCTAACCCCGGGAACTGGTTATAGAACGGCGACAACGCACCACGGTTACGCATGAGCAGATACGCTCAGACGAGGGGGAAAGTTCCCAACCTCCCGTGGAACAGGCTGTTCCCTCGGCGCCGCAAGTCGGCTAAATATGGCGACCACGACGCAATTCATTATATAGTGCCGCGTGTCCAGGCAGCGTGCCTGCATACTCGACCGCAAGACGCGGATTCTTAAGGGGTTTAGAAGAGGGGCTCCGGGCAGGAAATCTTTTCTTGACAGGCCACTTCTTCTTGCCATGTTGTATCCAATGAACATAGAATTAGGCAACTGACGTTTCTTGTGAGGTAAGCCTTTCTATGTTTTCCGCAGGTTTTCGATATCATTGCTGGGTGGGTGTGCTGGCTGGAACGATGGCCCTGGGTTTTACCGCCGTTTCCCAAGCGCAGGACAAGGACGCGAAAAGCTCCGGCGACAATGCTGCAGTTGCCCCGGGAAACCAGACGGATCCTTTAAAGCGCGCAATCCCAGAAAAACAGAGGAAGGCCAACGCCAAGGCGCTCAAGATTGAGTTGAGCAAGACGTACAAGAAGTGGCTGGACGAGGATGTGCGCTGGATTATTACCGACGAAGAAAAATCGGCCTTCATGCAACTCTCGAACGATGAAGAGCGCGACCAGTTCATTGAAGCCTTCTGGCAGCGCCGCGACCCCACACCCGACACCGAAGAGAACGAATTTAAGGAAGAGCACTACCGGCGTATCGCGTATGCCAACGAGCACTTCGCGGCTGGCATTCCCGGCTGGAAGACCGACCGCGGCCGGACCTACATCGTGTTTGGGCCGGCGGATGAGATCGAGTCCCACCCCTCGGGTGGCAGCTACGAGCGTCCTCAGGAAGAAGGCGGGGGCGAGACTTCCACTTTCCCGTTCGAGCAGTGGCGATATCGCTACCTGGAAGGGATTGGGCAGGAAGTGATCATCGAATTCGTCGATAGCTGCATGTGCGGCGACTATCACATGACGCTGGACCGCTCGGAAAAGGACGCCTTGAAGTACACGCCGAATGCCGGACTGACTTTATACGAACAGATGGGCATGGCGAACAAGGCGGATCGCTTCACCAACGGCGGTCTCGAACAACTGGGACAATCGCCGTTCAATAAGGACCTGGAGTCCAAGCAATTCGACCGCCTGGAACAGTTTGCCAAATTGCAGGCTGCGCCGGCAGTGAAGTTCAAGGACCTGGAAGAAGTGGTCAGCCACAAGATCAGCGTCAACCTGATGCCGTTTGACGTGCGCGCCGACTTCGTGAAGGTGACCAGCGACACGGTGCTGGTTCCGGTGACGATTCAGATCAAGAACCGCGACGTCACCTTCCAGAACAAGGATGGGGTGGAGCGCGGCACCGTCAATATCTTCGGGCGCGTGACCACGCTCACGGGCAAGATCGTGCAAACTTTTGAAGACACGGTGCAGGTGGATGTGCCGGTGGAACTGCTGCCCAAGACCGCTGAGAATTCTTCGGTGTACTGGAAGGCGCTGCCGCTGCGCATCAGCCAGAATCGCTACCGTCTGGACATCGTGGTTAAGGACGTGAACGGAGATCGTACCGGGAGTTGGGAACACGCGATCCAGATTCCGGACTTCAGCGAGGACAAGTTGAGCAGCTCGACGCTGATCATCGCCGACCAGATGGAACCGGTGGCGACCAAGAACGTAGGCACGGGCAATTTCGTGATCGGGACGACGAAAGTGCGTCCGCGCGTAGCCCCTTCCGACGGCAAGCCCATCTTGTTCAAACGCAATCAGAAGATGAATTTCTGGATGCAGGTTTACAATCTCAGCGTCGACGAGAAAACGCACAAACCTTCAGCCACATTCGAGTACAATGTGACCGACGCCAACAACAAGGCGGTCATCCATACCGTCGAGTCGACAGACACCATGGGCAATGTGGGCGACCAGGTGACGCTGCAGAAGACACTTTCCGCCGCCAACCTGGCCCCGGGTTTGTACAAGATTGAGATCAAAGTGAACGATAACCTTTCCAAGCAGATGGTGGATCCAACGGCGACCTTTGCCGTGGAGTAAGCTGCGGCTTGGTTTCCCAGAGGTGGTGGGCGAGATGTTCCGAAAGCTCGGGTTCCTCGCAGTCGTCGCCATGATGGTCACAGCCATGCCTGTTCCGGCATGGTCGGGCAGTACCTCTGGTGCGATATCCGGATACGTTCGCGATGGCAGTGGCGCCCCGCAAATGGGCGCGGTGGTGGAAGTCCTCGGTTCGGCCGCCCAAGCGCTGAAGGTCTTCACCGACGATCGCGGCTTCTACTCGGTTGCGAGTCTGCTGCCTGGGACCTACAGCGTCAAAGTGAGTGCACCCTCGTTCCTACCTTCGCTGCGCGAGAAAATCGACTTGCGTGCGGGCGCGAAGCTGATGGTGAATGTCACGCTGACCACGCTGTTCGAGGCCATCCAACTGGTTCCGTTGCGCAGTCCGGTGGACGATGACGACTGGAAGTGGACGCTGCGCTCGGTCGCCAACCGGCCCATCCTGCGCGTGCTCCCCGACGGCACGACCGTGGTCGCGCAGAGCGGGGAATCAGCCGCAGACCACGAACTGAAAGGTACCTTATCATTCCTGGCGGGATCACCGGAGCAGGGTTTCGGCAGCCCGGCGGATATGAACGCCGTTTTTGCGGTGGAGCGTTCGCTGTTATCGAGCGGCACGGTGCGGCTGAACGGCAACCTCGGCTATGGAGCCGACGGCCAGAGTGTCCCGGCAGGGGTTCTTCGAACGACCTACACGAACCGCTTCAACGGTATGTTCGAGCCTTCGCTGGCAATTACCGCTCTGCGGCTGAATTCGCCGGACCAGTACGCGATGCCCGGCGCGGCACTGGAAGCGCTGTCGGTGACCAGTTCCGACCGGATCGTCATGGGGAACAAACTGGAGTTGAAGCTCGGCAGCGAACTGCAAGCCATCCAGTTTATGGGGCGGGTGCACGCTTTCAAGCCCTTCGGGTCGGTCGATCTGCACCTCACTCCGAACACGGTGCTGGAGTATCAATACACAAGTTCCGTCCCGAATATGCGCCTGGAAGATCGTTTGGGTGATGGCGGCTCAGGGAACGATGGTTTGGATTCAGTTTCGGCGGACCTCAGCGAGACCGCGCCGCGTATGAGCATGACCGGGTTCATGCCGGCGGTGGAGCGGGCCCGTCACCAGGAAGTGTCCGTCTCCCAGCGCATCGGCAAGAACAATATGCAGGTCGCGTTCTACGCCGACAACGTGGTCGATCCGGCACTTACCGGGGTTGGCGAAATGATACCGGGCGAAATGGCGGCCGAGTCGGGTGAAGTGCTGCCCGATGTGTACTCGGGTACATTCACCTATCAGGGGAACGACTACGCGACGCGCGGGATGCGGGTGGTGCTGCAGCGGAAGTTGCTATCCGATCTGACCGCAACCCTCGATTATGCGTATGGAGGCGTGCTCGACCTGTCGCGCCCCGATGTCCAGCTGCAGGACGCGCGAGAGTGGATTCATGCGGAACAACGCCATGCGGTAGCGGCAAAGTTCAGCGGCACCGTGCCTAAGGCGAAGACATGTTGGGTCGCCTCCTACCGCTATACGGGCGGCCACCACGCGATAACGCCCGTCGACTTGTTCGATAGTTCGCCCGGCCAGTCTGGTGCTTATTTGAACCTGTTCATCCGGCAGCCGATGCCCGCCAGTTTCCTCGCGGGACACATGGAACTTCTCATGGACCTGCGAAATCTCCTCGCCCAAGGGTATGTGCCGGTGATGGGACGGGACGGACGCACTCTTTATCTGGTGCAATCGGCGCGCTCGGTGCGCGGCGGCGTGGCCTTCAGCTTCTAGAATCGCGTAGCTCTAATCCGTTATTCCGTAGAATCACTATCTGGTATTCCGTAGATTCCCAGCCGTTCCCAGTGCTGACATTCGCACTTTATCCGCCTCTCATAGGTGTTACTGCGTTACTGCGTTCGCTGGCGACCGAGGTTCCCGCCATGATCCGCCTTTCCCAGCCACTGTTCTGTGAAGTTGCGCACAGCTCTTTCGCGCACGCAGGTATATAATTCCGCGCATCTCAAGTGGACCTGTGTTTGCTACTTGCGGAGCGTGGGTGTAATCCAGCGCCCGCGATTATTCAGGAGGACCGGAATGAAACTGCGTTTATTGGTAGTGTTTATTCTTCTTGCGACGACCCTGCTCGTGGGACAAACATTTCGTGGCACCATCCTCGGATCGGT
>Ga0074046_10000526_pt1 | contig 35003 bp, 28 predicted proteins | sample BogForMeECP23OM3_FD_94441 | JGI IMG/M metagenome (GOLD analysis project Ga0074046, IMG submission 94441) | Bog forest soil microbial communities from Calvert Island, British Columbia, Canada - Bog Forest MetaG ECP23OM3 | ecosystem: Environmental > Terrestrial > Soil > Wetlands ... | reverse complement strand
GAAACGGCTGGCCGTTTTTGTCTGATCGACATGTTCGTTCCTCCAGGCGGAGGGCCACCGCCTCACCGTCACGATTTCGAGGAGACCTTCACTCTGCTTGAAGGTGAACTCGATGTTGTTTTTTGCGGCGCAAAGCAAGTCGTCCGAGCAGGGGAGACGATCCACGTGCCGGCAAAGGCTCCGCACCAGTTCCACAATTCATCGACCCGGCCAGTCAGGATGCTTTGCATCTGTTCGCCAGCCGGCCAGGAGGAATTCTTCCTGGAGATTGGTGTGCCGGTCGCGACCCGTACTACACCTCCGCCCGAGTTGGATCCAGCCGCACACGAGGCGAGACCAAGGTCGGGGCTGGACGGCGGTTGTGGCACTCTCGGCATTGCTCGCGTCGCTGACTGCCGGGTCGTTCTTCAGGTCGTCCATGGAGTCGGTCCGGATTGGCCCGGCGAGGGGTATCTTCAATCCTTCCCCCCTTTTTGCATGGCGTCTTTTGCGCGTTCGAGTTTGGCTTCTAGTTCGGCGGCTTTTGCGATGGCTTCGCGCAGCGCTTTGCGCCATTCATCGGGCGAGTAGGCCGGGTCCCTGCGACCGCGGCGTCCCACTTCCATGCCGAAGGTCACCCCGGCAGAAAAAACTTCGACGATTTCAGGATCAGCGACGGCCCAGGCTTCGCTCAGACGACCTTCCGCCTTCCAGCTTTCGGTCATCTTGTCCTGCTCGGCTTTCATTTCGGCGAAACTGCTTCGATGCGCCATTTCCAAGCCTCCTGGGCCTCAATGGCAGTGTGATCGAATCGAGGGGAAGGCCGAAAGTAAGAGAAGGCTAGCTTGTTCAATCAGTACAGTGGGAAATAGGGGGCCTCAGGCGGATTTAGTTCACTACACACCTAGGTCTGTACTCTTGTGCAACGCGCAAATTTGATTGGATAGAGTGCAACTGTTCGGCGCTAACATAAGTTTTAAGGTTTCAACTTGAGGCCCGATATGACCCCAGCACAAAGAGACATTTTGCAGGAGTTGAGCATCGCCACGAGCGCTGCAACCCCTAAGGCTGTGATGGAGTCGATTGCTAAGCGGTTGCACGAAAAAATGACGCGCTACAACTGGGTAGGATTCTATCTGGTCGATCCAGCGGACTCGGGATATCTGATCGTCGGACCTTTTGCCGGAAGCTTTACCCCGAACGCTCGCATTGCGCTTGGCATTGGACTCTGCGGAGCTGCGGCAACAACAGGCCAAGTGGTCGTTGTTCAGGATGTAACGAAAGATCCACGGTACCTTGCAGGTACATCCATGGTGAAGTCGGAAATGGTGGTGCCCATTTTCGTGAATAAGAAGCTTGCGGCCGAGCTCGATGTGGAAAGCTATTTTGCGGATACGTTCACTCGAGAAGAGCAGGAATTTGTGGAAGCCTGCGCCGATGTAGTGAGGAAGCAGTTAGAAAAGGGATAGTCCATGCCGCGGTTGCGTACTCAGGGCCTGGTTCGCTGTCGGCCGAGAGCATTATTCGGCCAGACGGCTGAGACCTGCGAGAACGCGAAGATGGCCGAGAATTAGCAGCTCGAGATTTACCGGTTCGCTTGTGCTGCGTACGAGATGAGCGTCGCGCCCGGAGCCGTTCGAGTAGCCCACGATGCGAAGAATTGTGTCCGGTTCATTTTCAGGACGAGCAGAATTCTTGATGATGATGAAACCCTTCCGGGAATCCATAATGCACGACCATCTGATAGGGCCTTCCGGCACACAAGATGCGGAGATCGCCGAGTGGCGTTTGCAGGTTAGGCTCTGCTCGTTGGTTACGGAATTCCAGTCACGGCACTGCGAGGTAACCGTCGAAGCAACGCGCTTCCAAAGCGTAGGTCCAAGTGTGATCGCAGCTTCCTGGTTGAGCTGTGCTTCGCGCGTCTGGCCCTCTTCGATAATTTTTGCGGCCAGAAACTCTTGGGCGGCACGCTTCGCGCTTTCATCACCCATTGAAATGATTCTCCAGGAACTATTCTACACGACAAGCGATTTGTGATTTGACGGACAAGGTTTAAATCACCGCGTGGTTCGGAGAAGGTAAACCCCGAGCCTAAAAGCAGCTCTTGCTTAGCCCGGCCAAGCCCTTCGATCCTGCGCGGCCCAGGGCAGGCCCGAAGCTCGCCTCCCAGCGTAAGAGAAGATGAACTAGGGCTTGCCGGAGGCTGGCGCGAAATGTTCCGCGGCAAGTTTTTGCTGCAGCTGGTCGCGGAACTGTTTGGCCCGCTGGCCAGCAGGACTGTCGGGATCAAGCGCCAAGTAGGTGTCGATATCCTCTAGCAACGCGGGATAATTCTTTTGTGCCAGATGGATCAGTGAAAGAAGGCGGTAAACGATGGGAGTTGTCGGAGCGAGCAGGCGGGCCTGGATGGCGGATAGTTCGGCTTCAGGCAGCCGCTTTTCATTGACAAGTGCGCGACCCAATTCGTAGTGGCCAAGCCAGAAATTGGGGTTAAGTTGCAGGCCTCGACGAATCATTTTTTCGGCATCGGCAAAAATTCCGCGGTCCAACATCAAGATGCCCACACCTACGTCCGCCTCCCCGTATTTGTCGTCGCTCAGCTCGACTGCTTTCCGAAAACTCTTTTCCGCATCAGCGCGATTTCCTAGGGCGAGATAGTCCATTCCAGCTTGGTAGTAGGCTTCGTAATAACCGGGAGCGATGGAAATTGCATGCTGAAAATCGGCCAGGGCACCGGCGGTATCTTTCCCTTGATAAAGCTTTCTCTTGCCGGATTCCATATACTCCCGAGCCTTGTCGGGCATAGAGAGTTCGTGAAGGGAAACGACGCTGCCTTTGCGGTATTGCGGATTCTTGGGAGTCGGTCGCAGACAGATTTTTACATCTTTGTCAGAAGACAAAGATACATCGACGGTTTCATTTACAGGCTCGAACCCAGTCTCGTCGATTTTCAGTACGTAGGTGGCGGGCTGTAAACTGCCGAAGCGGAATTGGCCCGTACCGTTTGTCGATTGGGTTGCGAAATGGCCCTCTGACGTATTCTCTAACGAGACGGATATGTTTCCGGCAGGATGCGACTCATCACCGAAATACACGTTTCCCGCTAGCGCCACACGCCTCTGGGCATTGGAAGAGAGCGGAACAAACAGCAGCGATGTAACTAACAGCGCGACACGAAGCCGGATCATCGCAACCTCCCCACCGGCTGAATGCGTGGGAGTATAGCACTGCGTAGAAAAAGGCGTTCGAGTGTCTTTCGAGTTTTGAACAGAAGACGAGATTGCGCCATTCACCTGCTGAAGCAAATCGCCGGACTGCTGGTTCGGCCTAATGGGCGCAGTGAGCAGCAAGATAGAGTGCCGGTGGCGAACAAGGAAGCCCGCGCTGGGAAATTCTAACGAAATGTGCTTGAACAGCAAAATCGAAAGTACTAGCGTCTTTGGAACTCTAAAAAGGTCAGTCGCTAGGAACACTTTTTGCGAGAATTCCCTATTTGATGTGTTCCGGGCCAAATTTCCTCTCATCAACATGAAAATAAGCCATTTATCATTACTCTTCGTTCGTAAATCGTTCCCTGGAAATTTTTTCGGACACAACCACCAGTAACTGTCCCACTAGGAAGCCAGGACGGGTGCCTGCCCACTGCTCTGAACCCGTACTTCCGTCCAGTTGTTGCCCTCAAGTGCGTGCCCTATACATTAGGGAGCAGCAAGTATCGGTGAAGCGGGTGTACTCGGTGGAGTGTAGGTAACAAAAAGCGCCAGTCGGCAGTTGTTGGGCGACAGGCACCCGGGCGAGACCGCATTCGCCGATATCGTGATTCGTGCGATTTGCTAGAAAGAATGGAGTTGCGTGATGAAAGCGAAGAAGAAACTCGAGAAGGGCTTCTCACTCTTAGAAACTTTACTGGTCATCGGCATCATTGGAGTGATGACGGGCATCGCGATCATGGGAAGCGCGGGTCCGGTGCAAACGTATACCGCCAACGCGGCGATGGACGTTGTGTGCAGTCAATTGAAAGTCGCCCGGCAGATCTCTATCAGCCAACGCCGCTATGTGCAGGTTACGATCAACCAGGCAAACAACACGATCAGCTATCAAACGTATTCTCTGACTTTCGCGCCCGAAGGCCTTTTGACGACCGTACCTCTTCCTCCTCGTACCTCGATTATGCTGGAGACTGGCATTCCTGACACGCCGATGGCGTTTGGCAACACCGCCCCGGTTTATATCGGCGGCGTAAGTGGCGGGCCTCCGAGCGGAATGTTCTTCACCCCCACGGGCTCCTTTTCGGACGGCACTTTTTACAATCCGATCAACGGAACAATTTTTGTCGGGATGCCGAACCAACCCAATACCGCAAGAGCAGTAACCATACTGGGAAGCACCGGCCGGATTCGGCCGTATGTGTGGACTTCCCATTGGACGGAATAGGAGTCGCCAGATGGAAAAATTGCGCAGAGCCCGGCGTCAAAGAGGATTCACCTTAATCGAGACCATGGTTGCGATGGGAGTTTTGTCCTTTGGCATCCTCGCCCTTGTCGGTGTGTTCACCCAGGGGCTGAAAACAAACTCGACAAACCAGATCCAGTTCATTGCCCAGGCCAAAGCCCAGGAAGCCGTCGAAGATATTTTCACGGCACGAAATACGCAAACGTTGACATGGTCCCAGATTACCAACGTCAGCATGGGAGGCGTATTCCTGGACGGGCCGCAACCGCTGTTGGCTCCGGGCCCAGACGGTCTGGTGGGAACAGCCGATGATCTTACAAATCACCCTGACACCATCATCGTGGGACCTCCGGGAAGCAATGATATTCAAAGCACATCTGGAGACACGGTCATCAATTTGAACACGATGATGACGAGAACGATCGCGTTCACTCCGGTTGCGGGTAACGCCAATCTTCAGGAAATTAAAGTGACCATCACCTACATAGTCCAAGGCCAGACAAATCAGTTTGTATTGACAACGTACATATCGAGCTTCTCGTGAGGCATCTGATGAGCGTTAAATCAAATCGCAAGAGCGCCGGGTTTACCCTCGTTGAATTGATGATCTCGATGGGGGTTACCATGACATTGTTGTACGCGGCCGTGAGTATGTTTCAAAACGCATCGCAGTCCAACACGATCGTCTCGCAGGGAACGGAAATGACCGACAATTTGCGTGTCGGATTGAACCTGATGCAGCAAGACTTGCAGCAGGCTGGAACCGGCATTCCCACGGGCGGAATTCCCATCCCCTTTACTTCCAACGGAGCGGCAAGTCCTTGCGGGATCACGGCTGAGCCCAACCGCCCGACGCTAACGGGTTCCACAACATTTCGTGCTTGCAATACGGCTCTTCCCGCAGTTGAGCCGGGATACATGCTGGGGCCTCTTGTGACTGCACCTGACGCGACCACCAGTGCTCCGACGGACGAGATCACCATCTTGTATGCCGACAACACGCTGGGCACCGACATTCGGCCGATTAACATTCCTGCGAATCCGGGTCCGCCGGCTCAGCCAGCCTGCAACGGGACCTTGACCATCGCGGGAACCACACTGAATGTGACCTTTGATCCGAGTGCGTCGTGCTGGCCCCCTGCTCAGCCCGGAGTTCAGTTAAATCCCGGCGATCTGGTTATGTTCTCAAACACCATAGGCAGCACCCTGATGGCAGTCACGACGGCGTCTGGAAATAATGCGACGTTTGCACCGGGAGACGCGTTTAACCTGAACGGACGCGTTTCCGATAACGCCGGAACCATCTGGCAAATGCAAACTTCGCCGACCTGCGGAGGAACTCCGGCGTGCTTCCCCCCGACGACGGCTCTGCGCATTTGGATGGTTTCTTATTACCTCGATAACATCACCAGCCCACCGTACGTCCGGCTCATTCGCCGCGTAAATTTTAATTCGCCAACTCCGGTCGGGGAGACGCTCGAGAACTTGCAGTTCACGTATAACTTTGTGGATGGCCTGACCAATCCGACAAATCAGCCGGTTATTCCCACGGGTGACACGGAATTACAAATTCGTTCCGTCAATGTGCTGCTCGGTGCGAGAAGCACGTTCTTAAGTCAAACTGGAAACCAACCGAAGTACGCGCGAAATAACCTGGTGACGCAGATCAGTTTTCGCAGCTTGGCTTACACCAATCTGTATCAATGAGGAGTATGCAATGAACTTGAATTTGCTGAAAAAATCCAAGCGGGTTCGTAAACAGGCAGGTATCGCCCTGGTCACGACTCTTCTGCTCCTTTTTATGATGTCTAGCCTCCTGGTGGGCTTCTCGATCCTTCTGGCTTCCAGCCAGAAACAGGCGGGTACGAGCACCGACCAGGTGACCGCTTTCTACGGCGCGGAAGCTGGCATGGAAAAAATGACTTCCGACTTGGGCAATTTGTTCAACATAACCTATTCGCCCAGTATCGCTCAGATTAATGCTTTGGAGACCGTACCGCCGGTTGTGCCCGGCGTCAGTTTCTTGGAAGAAAGTGGCAGCAGCGGCTACCTGATTACGCCCCTGGCTGTCGATAGCAATGGAAACCCCGCGCCAACAATTTCCACGATCAAGTCCGGAACCTACCAGGGCATGACCGCCATGGCAACGGAATACACCTTGATGACCAATGCGCGGACGCCGGAAGGATTGGAAGTGACACTGAAGCGCACGACGCAAACGGTGGGTATTCCGATGTTCCAATTCGGAATCTTCTGCGATCCCGATTGCAGTTTTTTCCCTGGTCCTAATTTTAATTTTGGCGGTCGCATGCACACCAACGGCAACTTGTATCTCGCAGCCGGATCTACCTTAACTATGTCTGACAAGGTTGATGCGTATAAAGATGTTATCCGCGATTCGCTTTCCAACGGCTACAACACCGCGAGCAATTACCCCGGAAACGTGAACATCACGATATCGCCCGGAGGCTCGAGCTATCGCAATTTGGCTTACAGCGAAGGCAGCATATCCGGCCTGACACTGGCTGCAATTCCGACATGGCCCACGGTCTCGCAAACGAACTATAACGGAAACCTGCAGAACGGAGCAGGCAGTCTGTTTCCTGCGTTTGCCGGAAACTCCAAAAAATTGAACCTGGGTATCGTGACGATTGGTGCCGGCGCAACCCAATCGATCGACCTGATCCGCCGCTCGATTCCAGGAGAAGGGCTCAACGTAACTGCAGAACGCTACTTTTCGCAGGCCAGCTTACGAATCCTGCTGTCTGATGACCCAACTGACATTATGAATTCGACGAGTTGCCTCGATGGTACGGTCCAGCCATTTGATCTTGGCAAGATGGCCACAACTCCTCCCGCCAATTGGGGTACATCAGCGTATGCTCCGCTGGTCCAGTTGGATACGAAGATGAAGGCTCTTGGCGTTCCGGAACTGCCCCTGGCTCTCTCTGGGGCATTAGGCGGTGCCGGCTATAATCAAGGGGCTCTGGGCGTCACGCCAATAGACGGATACTGGCAGCCAGCTGGGTATCCCGCCATTCGCGGATTCCTGAAAATCGAAGAACAGCTTACCTACGGATCGAGCACCGGTTGCGGAACCTGGAAGGATGTCACTCTCGAGGTCCTCAGCTATGGATACGTGGGACGCAATATTGACCCCGTTCCCCAGTCGTTTGATGGCCAGAATATGAACCCCCAGTGGTATTCGGATTCTTCACTAAATATGGGCCTTGGAGCTTCACCCGGTTTGCCCAACCCGCCCAGTCAGCAGCTTGCCTATCAGAATTCACCAGCATACCCGCTCACAAGCTTGCCGACACAGTTTACTGGCATAGTTACGCCCGCTTCGAATCCGAAGTATTCATGCCCTGATCCCCACCCTTACGCGATCATTCGCCTGGAACGAATCCGCGATAATCCGAGTACGGTGCCGTTCCAGGGCGGAACCTACAAGGTGCCGGTGACGAACCTTCCAAAGGTTGCCACTGTCGCACAAGTATGCGGTTTGAATGCAGTGACCGGCCAACCAGACCCAGCTCTTACCGCGACTGATTTTTGGCCGAATGTCCTCTTTGACACGCGCGAAGGTACTTTGCGGGACACTTCCATGAACGCGGCGAACCTGCCTACCTTGAATGGTGCAATGAGCTACATCGAAGTGGACGGCAAAAATCTAGCGGGTTGGTTCGGGGGAAAGATCAACACATTTGTCACCTCTGGACAAGGCACCAAGGACCCGGCCGTCGCACCGAATGATTTCGTCTTCTATGTTTCTGACCGGCGCGGGAACTATGCCGGTTCGCAAACTCTGACTGGTTCTTGGCCGCCCGTCTCCTACACCCGAAACGAGACCGGCGAGTACGGCTGGACCGATATCGTAAACCTTACCAGCAGCAACGGATGCCCGAACGTGGCTTTGGATACGGGCGAAGACATCGACAACGTGAATGGAACGTCGTATGGACTTTTCTGGTACGGCGCGAGCGCAAACTATATCCATGCACCCGGCGTAAGTCCATACGCTTCGCTTCTGAATGGACAACTGGGTATCCTAAGCAACGTTTCTACCAAAGCTTTGGCGCCGAACATCTCTTGCGGGACGCCAACCTACAGCAGTACAGACGGGATCTGGCCCATGATGGTGGCAACAAGCGCTAATGCGCCGCGGGAAAATCCTCCGCTATTCTTCCGTCGAGCTATAAAACTGGTAAATGGTGCCAATTTGACGGCCGTAGGACCGTGCCCCAGCGGAGTTAGCTGTGGGCTCACGGTCTCATCGGAAAATCCCATTTATATCCAGGGGGACTACAACGCCAACGCCGCCGGCAACACAGGTTTCGCCGATTCGAACGAGATTGCGACATCCGTCGCTGGCGATGCGGTTACCCTGCTGTCGGTCATGTGGAACGACGCCAATTCGTTCAGCAGCACCTACAATATGAACAATCGCGTGGGCGCGACGACCTACTACCGCACAGCCGTCATTGCCGGAAAAACGCAATCGTTTCCGAATCCCTCGGGCACGTCTCAGGACTTCGGCACCGATGGCGGTGTGCACAACTTCCTCCGGTACATCGAGAACTGGGGACCCGCAACGCTTAACTATGAGGGTTCCATGGTCGCCCTCTACACCAGCCGCCAAGCCATTGGCACCTTTAAATGCTGCACGACGGTCTATAGCCCTCCGGGCCGTGGATATAACTTTGACACCAACTTCCTGAACCCGACACTGTTGCCGCCGCGGACCCCGCTGTTCCGTGCGATCAACACCACGGGCTGGACCAGACTGTTGCTGCCTGGTCAGTACAACTAACAATCGCAGCATAGTGTTACGTTCACTTCCGCAAACGTCCCAGCTCCCTGCTGGGACGTTTGCTTTTTGTGCTAGGACCCCGCGCCTGCGCAGATCTTTCGTGGTATCGTTCTTAGTAGCGCCTAAGTTCATTCCTGGCTTGGAAGGCTATGAATCCACTGGAAACACTGAGTCTCGTTCTTGGCGCAGGATTTTCCTCCGGGCTGAACTTGTATGCCACGGTAGCCACCCTGGGGCTGTTGCAAAGATTTGGGCTGATCAATCTGCCGGAACACCTGCATGTGCTGGCGAATCCTTTTGTGCTGGGAATTGCCGGCGTTCTCTACGTCGTGGAGTTTCTGGCCGATAAATTCCCTTATATCGATTCGATCTGGCAGGCCGTACATACCTTTATAGGGCCGCCGGCTGCGGGATTGCTGGCCTTCAGTGCGACGGCGGCGGCACCACCCGCACTGCGATGGGGTGCGGCGCTGCTGGCAGGAGGCATTGCTTTAACTTCGCACGGAACAAAAGCGAGCGCACGCGCGGCAGCCAACATGACCCCGGAGCCGTTCAGCAATTGGGCCTTGAGTTTTGGCGAGGATGTTTTAGCGGTATGGCTGACGTGGTTTGCGACAGCTCATCCCGTAATTGCAATCATCGTCGTAGCGGTCCTGGTGGTGATATCACTCTATTTACTGCACCACCTGTTCTATTTTCTGCGGCGCACGCTCGACAAATTAGCCGAAGTGTGAGTTCACGCGGCCCCCGCTGTCATGCCGGGGCACGCATGATTATTTCACGTAAGTCGCAAGCCAATCGAGAAACGTCTTATACCAGAGCTGGCTGTTTTGCGGCTTCAGCACCCAGTGGCCCTCGTCAGGGAATATCACTAATTTTGATGGCACCCCTTGGCGCTGCAGCGCGGTGAAAAATTCCAGCGACTGCGTGTAAGGGACGCGATAGTCTCTCTCGCCGGCGATTACCAGAGTTGGCGTCTTATATTTTGCCAGGTCAGCTGCGTAAGTTGAAGCCGACCATTTTTTATAATTCTCAGGTGCCGACCACGGAGTGCCTTGCATGTCGTGCTCTTCAAACCACAACTCTTCTGTCGCATACATTGAGACTTTATCGTAAACGCCCGCGTGGCTGATGATGGCTTTGAAACGGTCGGTGTGGGTGTCCAGCCAGTCAGCCATATAGCCGCCGTAGGAGCCCCCAGCCGCAGCGAGTTTATTCCTATCGATAAACGGATACTTGGCGATTGCAGCGTCGATGCCTTTCATGACGTCAACGTAAGGTCTGCCACCCCAGTCATTGGTAATTTCATCGGTGAATTTCTGGCCATAGCCGGTCGAGCCCCGGCGATTGATCATCAGCGTTACGTAGCCTGCGCCGGAAAATACCTGGGCGTTCCACCGATAACCCCAGGCATCTGACCACATGGTTTGGGGGCCGCCGTGGAGGAGCACCAGCGTTGGATATTTCCTGCTTGGCTCAAAATCGGGAGGCTTGATGAGCATCGCTTCGACGCGCGTGCCTTCGGCACCCTCGAACCAGAATGTTTCCGGAGGACTCAATTGCACGTTTGCGAGGATCGAATCATTGGCGTGGGTCAGTGGCTTCAGATCATTCCCCTCGCCGGTTGCGACGAACAGTTCGCCAGGCAGGGTCAGGCTGGTGCGTTCGGAGACAAGAGTTTTTCCATCGCGGCTAAAGGAAAAGGCGGCGTTGAAGCCGTCGAGCAATTTTCTCGGAGTGGCGCCGGCGCGCGGTTCTATTGAGTAGATGGGCTGCAGTGTCTCATTCTCGGCAGTGAAGTAAATCGTTTTGCTGTCGGGCGACCATGCTAACTCAGTAACGCTGCGGTCAAAATTTGCGGATATATTTTCAAGCTTCTCAGACTTGCGGTCGTAAAGCATTAATTGCCAGCGATCCGCTTCGTAACCCGCGGTAAGTTGCGCATGGTAAGCGATGTAATTTCCGTCGGGCGAATAAACGGGATTGCCGTCAAAGCCGGGGTTTTTGGTGATGCGCTTCGATTCGCCACCACCGACCGGAACAAGGAATAGATCTCCGTTGGTGCTGGTTGCTTCCACTTTGTCGCTGACGGCGGTGTAGCAGATTTCCTTGCTGTCGGGGGAAAAATTGATATCAGTTGAGCCACCGCGCTGGTCGGGAGGAATATCGTAGTCGGCAGACGGAGTAAGGTCGCGGGCTGGGGTACTGGCATCGGCCGGTTGTATAAATAAATGGCTGCGCTTCCCGTCGGACCAATGATCCCAATGCCGAAAAAGCAAACGATCGTAAATACGAGCCTTTACCTTGCTCTTTTCTTTGTCCTCATCGCGCTTGGCATTGCAGGCATCGTCTTTGCAATCGAGGTAAACGGCCGAGGTAAACGCGATGTTCTTGCCGTCCGGGGACCATTTGAACAAATCAGCACCAGTCGAGAGTGTGGTGAGCTTCTTCGCTTCGCCGCCATCCATGGGCAGCAGGTAGACCTGAGAATTTCCGTCGCGCGAGGAAAGAAAGGCGAGCGATTTTCCTTCTGGTGACCACGAAGGGGAGTTGTCGTGGCCGCTTTGCGTGAGCTGTATGGGATCGCCTCCGCTTGTCGCGATCAGCCAGATGTTGCTGACGCTGCGGTTGGTCTCTAGATCCGGCGTGGAAATGGTATAAGCAACCAATTTACCGTCGGGGGAAAGTTCGGGGGCCGCGATGCGGTGGAGTTTGATGAGGTCGTCAAAGCTCATGGGATGTTTTGTTGTGGTCTGCGCTTTTGCATCGCCATGAACATTTGCGAATCCAACAAACACGAAGATCAAAACCATTCTCATCGCCCGCTTTGCGGTCATGCTTTTCTCCTCTGACGATTCTCGATTTCAACGCTGGGTTAGCACCTGTTACCAAAACAAAAGATGATGTCACGAGCGGCGCGGCAATACCAGCGATGTCTACTCCATCGCTCGGATGGCTTTGCCCAAGGCCCAGATGTATCCATCAGGGTCGGCCAAGCTAACTTCACGCCAGCCGTGGGGATAATCCTTCGATGGCTGCAGAATAACTGTGCCCGCGCTTCTGGCGCGTTGCTCGATTGCGTCGGGATCGACGCCGAGGAAGCGGAGTTCAGTTCCACTCCCGCGCAAGCCGGTTTTCTGCAATCGCAAATAGGATGGATGGTGATCGTAAGTGTGGTCCGCGTGAAGCATGAAGGCCCAACCGTTAAGCTCGAGTGCCGCGAAGTCTCCATCGGCATAGCGAACCTTCACGCCTACGACGTCCTTATAAAACCTGACAGAGTTTTCCACATTTCGCACCAGCAGATTCACGGAAAACTGTGGCATAGCCCGGCCATAATCACCCGCGGGCATGAAGGGATCACCCGTTCTCGTTCTGGTCATGCTTAGCTCCGGACTGCCAACCGACGGACAGCCAACCAATTGATGAGTGCGATCGTGCAGGTCGCGGCGACGACGGTGAATTCTCCGCGGCCCATTTGTGCAAGTAAAATTATAGAAAACAAAATGCCAAGTCCTGCAAATAAGTAAGGCGCCGGCAATTTGAACTGTGTTTCCTGGGGCTTCCTAGTGCGCAGGACCGGGACGGCCAAAGCCATCGCCCCGTACACGGCGAGCCGTGAGACGGCCGAAAGCACTGCATTCCACTCAAAATTTCCTAGCAGCGCAAATGCGAACACCAGAATCGCATAGATGAGAATAGAAACGTAAGGCGTGCGATAGAGGGGATGGACCGTGGCAAGGATCGAGGGGAATTCACCCTGTTCGGCCAGAGCATAGGTGATTCGTGGCGCGTGCAGCAGGTTTGCGGCGAGATAGCCGTAAGCGGAAACCAATGCGGCGACGCCGATTGCTGTCGCGCCGGCTGGGCCAAGAAAGCGAAGAGCTGAATCGTGGAGAGGGGTACCGGTAGCCCCAGCGTTCGGCAAAGTTGCGACAACCACGAATTGGATTGCTGTATAAATCACGGCAACCATGACCAGAGCGGAGAGCAGAGCAATCGGAGTGTCCCGCCTTGGGTTTTTGGTTTCACCGCCTAGAAACAAAGCGCCTTCAAATCCACCATAGGCATAGACCAGAAAAAGCATGGCGCTCACCCAGTTTTTGGCGGTGGTCGCCGGGAGAGTAAGTGGTACGCGAATTTCGGGTTTCACTACCAGCGCAAGAATGCCTGCAAGGACAAACAGCAGTAGAGAGCTGACCTTGATGGTCGTGAAAAGATTGCTCACATTCGTTCCGGTTCTGGCGCCGAAATAATTGAACAGAGCGAGATGTGCAATCAAGAGCGCGAGAAGGATGGTCTCTGCCTTGCGCGACGAGAGAATTGGAAAAAATTGTGCCAGGTACGTATGGAAGAGATTTGCGGCGGCAGCAGGAGCGGCGATCCTGGTTAGCCACGTGAGCCACGCAACCAGCAACCCCGCGAAGCGTCCGAGCGCATCACGCGCGTACAAATACAAGCCGCCCGTTTCTTCGTAGTAAGAAGAAACTTCTGCTATGCACCCGGCAATGATGAGAATTCCGACTCCGGCGCCGATACAACTTAGTGGACTTAGGCCGCCAAGCTTTGCCGCGAGGTCGGACGGCAGGCGAAAAATGCTGACGCCCAGAATGGAATTGATCATCAGCGCCGTCAAGCTCCCACGGCCGATGGTGCGAACGAGTCCGGGCGAAGTTTGCCTCAATCTTGCACCTTCCCCTTGTACAGAAAGCTCTTCGTGCGGTTAATAAGTGGATGGCAGCGGCACCGCCGGCGCTTTTCGCCGTGAAATGTCGGCGAGTATGTCCGGCTTTCCCTCAACGGCTTCCAGATGCGGATAGCGTTCGCCGCCGTGATAGTCGATGCGGTAGGTCTGAAAATAATCGCCGCTTTCCAGGAGCAACTCGATGGGGTCCTTGCTCGTCCGAGCGCGACGGATTGCATCGAGCAAGACTTCTGGCGTCCACTTGCGACCATTGACCGCGATTAATTGCATTCCGGGCGCCAGACCGGCAAGATCGGCCGGGGAGCCGTGAACCACCTCGAGAAGCCGGTCGCTTTGCTCACCCCCCGGTAAGTGAACAAGAAAGCCCAGCGAATATTGCACGTCGACTTCCTGATCGGTAAGTTCCTCGGAGCGCTGGTGGTCGTTCATGAGTTCGGTGAACACCAATTTCCAGCCGCTGTTTTCCAAGCCACCGAGCGGTGCGCCTGGCCCGTGGGTTTCTAATCGCTCGGTGAAAAATCCTCGCCAATCGTATGGTGCCACTCCATTCATCGTCACCACGACGTCCTCGAAATTGTAGGGAATGACTTTGGCAGGCGTATTTTCACCGCCATAAAAGGCAAGGCAAAAATCATCGAGCGATTTCTTGTTTTTTGTTTCGCGGCGGATGATGGTGTCGGCTTCCAGCCAGATCAATATGCTTTCATCGTAATAATCCACACCTCGGCGCCAGGATGAGCCTTCTTCACCGATGCTGTAGAGCAGTTGCGCGGCGATGGCCGTGTCTTGCAAATTGCGCCAGGTGCGGCCCGGGCGGCTGTTGTTCAAACCGGCCGCGGTGGCGGCCAGATTCTCGTGGAATTTGTCCGCAGTCCAAAAACCGGAACGCGCGGTTAGCATGAGGCCATAATATTGCGTGAGGCCTTCGTACACCCACAACAGATCCCCTTTGAGCGGTGTTTGGTAATCCTCAGCCACCAGTCCTTGTGGACGGCGATACTTGCCGTTCCAGGAATGAGTGAATTCATGCGCCAGCAGATCCATCTGTGTTTCGCGCAAATCCGGGTCGAGGAACAGACCTTCAGGTGTGCGATTGTCACTCGATTCGTGATGTTCAACTCCGTCGGGAGGAAGATGATCGCTGAGTGTGAGAAGAAAATCATAGTGGCGGTAATGGCGCGCGCCGAATAGCGCCCCTGATTCGGCAACCAGTTGCCGCATGTGCTGCACTTCATCGGGAGTGGGGGAAACTGCGATGCGTCCATCCGCAACCATATGGAGGATGTGTGATGGGTCTTGGCCAGGTGACAGGTCGATATCCCGCATGTAAGCGCCGGCGATCAGTGGCGAATCGATCAGAGTGGTGAGTGAGACGGGAGAAAAGGAAATCTCGCCGGAGTCTTCGCGTTCGGGTCGAAGCGCGGTGGCGTACTTCCATCCTGTGGGTAACTGCACGCTGGCTAGGTATGTCAGATCATCCGTTTTTGCGCCTTGCGGATAGAGAGTCACGACATACCAATTCAACACCAGGAGTTTTGCAGTGGATGCTGGCCGTTCACGTGTGCCATTGGCTTCGGCCGGTGACAAATAATCGAGAGAAACGTCGAGGCTGGTTTCGCCTTCCGGAATCTCCAGATGCAGCGCGAACATATCGACGGAATCGCGGCGCCAGACGATCTCTTTTCCCGCGCAGGACATTTTCAACCCAGTCAAGTCGGCGATTGGGCCGATTGGCGAGTGTTCCCCTTGAATCCATTTGGGGTAGACGAGTGTCAGTGGCCCGCTTTTGACAGGCATGGTCAGTTTCGCGTGGAAAATATGCTTGGGAGCGTCGCGCAAATCCACTGAAATTCCCACGCCGGCTTCAACTTGCACGGTATTTGCGGCCATTCGTGGGCTCTCGGCGAAACTCGAAACAGATAGCAACACCGCGATCGAAAGAAAAAGAAGAAAAAGTTCCAATCGCTTACAAAAGCGAATCATGAAGGATAACCTCCGAACCCGCGAACGAGTATTACATGGCACGTCGTGCAGGCCAACTTGAACGGGCCACACGGTTTTTCGCGACCTTTTGTTACAATCGGCTTATGAGCACAACCACTGAATCTTCCTCTCTTTTTTCACGCAATCTTGGCAAAAATTATCCCGTGGCTGTGCGCGGCGAAGGAAGTTGGATTATCGCAGCCGATGGGCGGCGCTATCTCGATGCCTCTGGCCAGGCCGCCGTCGTCAGTATTGGCCACGGCGTCCCTGAAATCGGCCGCGCGATGGCGGAACAATCCGATCTGATGGCCTTCGCGCATAGTTCGCAATTTCATTCCGCGCCCGCGGAAAAACTTGCGGCTCGAGTCCTGGCGATCGCCCCTGGCAATTTTCAGAAGGGCGGGCGTGTCTACTTTACTTCGGGCGGTTCGGAAGCTACGGAAACGGCGATCAAGCTCGCGCGACAATATTTTCTCGAAACGGGGCAGCCGGCCCGTTACCGTATTGTTTCCCGTAAGCAGAGCTATCACGGCAGCACGCTCGGTGCGATGTCGGTCAGTGGGAATATTGCCAGGCGCGCGCCCTATGCACCGATGATTCCAGAATGGGGGCACGTCGCGCCGTGTTTCTGCTATCACTGCCCGTTTGGCAAGACGTTTCCGGAATGTAATCTGGCATGCGCGGATGATCTCGACGATTTTCTGCGGAACAATGATGCTTCTTCGGTCGCGGCATTTATTTTTGAACCGGTCGTTGGCGCAACTCTAGGCGCCGCCTCCGCCGTCGACGGGTACACCGCGCGCATCGCGGATATTTGCCGCAAGCATGGCATTCTTTTGATCGCCGATGAGGTGATGTGCGGAATGGGACGCACGGGAAAGCCGTTTGCCAGCCAGCATTGGGGGCTTCTGCCGGACATCCTCCTAACCGGGAAAGGGATTGCCAGCGGATACGCGCCGCTCGGCGCGGTGCTGGTCGCGCCGCACATCGCCGAAGCCTACGAAAAAGGTACAGCAGCGTTCATGCATGGTTTCACGTATCAATCACATCCCGTTTGTACTGCCGCAGGAAATGCGGTCTTCGATTACCTTGAAGCGCACCGGCTCTTTGATCGCGTACCTTCGGCTGGAGAGACCTTGCGCAAAGGGCTTGCGGCGTTTGAGAACCATCGGAATGTTGGCCAGGTGCGTGGTTTGGGCCTTCTGCAGGCGGTCGAGTTCGTACTCGACAAAGCGACTCGCGAGCCGTTTCCCAGGGAAGCTGGCATTGCAGGGAAAATTCAAGCGGCTATGCTGGAGAAAAACGTCCTGTCCTATCCGACTCAAGGTTGCGTCGATGGAATGCGTGGCGATCATATTCTGCTCGCGCCGCCCTTTATTCTCACCGCTCCAGAATCACAATTGATCGCTGATGCCCTAGGCCATGCTCTCGGCAAAGTCTTTTCCGCTTGATTGAGTCCCCCAGCTGTTCTAAAACCGTTCCGTCATTCTTTTGGCTTTTGTCGAGGAGAGCATCTTGCAGCGTCCATTCGCAACCTTTTGCGCACTTATACTTGCCGCTACTTTTCTCGCTACACCCAGCTGGGGTCAGCAGGAAGCCCGTAAGAAACCACGTGCACGTGATCTCGGCGTTCCTTTCGACGGCACTCCTGGCCCATTCAATGCGATTACGGATGTCAGTGGGGTGACAGTCGGCCACACTACGCTGATTTCCGGTGAAGGGAAATTGGAAATCGGGAAAGGGCCGGTGCGTACTGGCGTTACTGCAGTTCTGCCACGCGGAAAAGATTCCATGCTCACTCCTGTTTTTGCCGGATGGTTTGCGCAAAACGGCAACGGCGAAATGACTGGGACGGCGTGGGTGGAAGAATCGGGGTTTCTTGAAGGCCCGATCATGATCACCAACACCCACAGCGTTGGCGTGGTGCGTGATGCCGTGATTCAGTGGCGCGTCACCCACGGGCAACCGGATGCAACTGGATATTGGTGGTCGCTGCCAGTGGTTGCAGAAACGTGGGACGGTTGGCTGAACGACATCAACGGCTTCCATGTGAAGCCCGAGCACGCGTTCCAGGCAATCGATACAGCGCACGCTGGCATGGTGCAGGAAGGAAATGTAGGCGGCGGCACCGGAATGGTTTGCAACGGATTTAAAGGTGGCATTGGTACTTCTTCCCGCAAGCTGCCGGAAAAAGAGGGCGGCTACACGGTTGGGGTACTGGTGCAGTGCAACTCCGGCTCGCGGCAGAATCTGCGCATTGCCGGAATTCCGGTGGGCCGTGAAGTTTTCTCGGAAGACCCGTACGCGTATCAGCCGTCGAACATTTCCGAACGCGGTTCCATTATTATCGTTATCGCCACGGATGCGCCGCTGATTTCACACCAGTTGAAGCGTTTGGCACACCGCGCCACGTTAGGACTGGGACGCAACGGCAGTATTTCGGGCAACGGCTCCGGCGACATTTTCATTGCCTTTTCAACGGCAAACGCGAGCGCCGGCTCCGCGGATAAAGTTGCTGATATAAAGATGCTGCCAAACGATTCACTCGATCCCATTTTTGCCGCGACCGTGCAGGCCACGGAAGAAGCCATCATCAACGCCATGATTGCGGCTGAATCCATGACCGGTATCGACAATCATCACGTAACCGCGCTTCCGCACGACCAACTGCAAGCCGTGCTGAAGAAATACAACCGATTGAATCCGTAAAGATAACAAGTTCGTCATGTCCACGCACTGACGATGCGGCCTGCCGCTCCGCTCACCTTCAGGCTATCCTCTCTGTGCGCGAAATATTGTTCGTTGATTTCTTTCGCCGCGAGCTGCTCGATTCGCCGAAATCCCCGTCCGTCAAGGAGTGCATCCAGCTCTTCTGGCGTGAAAAATAATTGAAGCGGTTCACCGATGCGGGCGACGCGGGCCGAGAGAGCCTCTAAAGCGAGCCGCTCGAGCACCCCAAGCGACAATGGCGAAACTGCGTAATCAAAAACGACTCCGCTACCCGGAGGAAAACCTCCGATGAAAGCAAATGTTTGCGTTGCAGCTTTTCTGGTGAGATAAGGCACGACACCTAACCAGGAAAAGAATGTTGGTCGATTCGTGCGAAGACCGGCTACCGCCAATTCTGTGGGAAGGTTTTGTCGCTCAAAATCCACTGGGACAAATCGCAAGGTAGGGGGGATGGGGATCTGAGCGGCTTGCACACAGGCTATCTTCCACGCTTGCGTATCGGGGTGATCGACTTCAAATATGCGAGCATCAGGAGATGCTGTGCTACGAAAGGCTGATGTATCGAGGCCAGCCCCGAGCACCACATACTGCTCGACACCCCGAGCGACACTTGCTGACAACTGATCTTCCGCGTAGCGGCTACGCGCAACCATGAATGCCCGGAGGTGTCTCCCGGTGCGCGATTGATGCAGCGACGGCTTCTGGTGAATTTCCTGTACCGCATCACCGACAATCCGCACTGCCAAGGGATCATCCAGCACATTCGGATCGTCCAGGAGTTGATGGGCTGCGCGGCGCAAAGCCACGCGCAGGGCAGTCCGGCTTGGCGTACGCTCTTTCATCGGGAGGAATAAATTAACCTGAAGAAGTTCCGAGAGATACCGATGGCTTCGGAACTGTCTGAACATTCGGATCCATTTCAAAAATTTAGAATGTCACGGCCGCCGTTTTCCGCGGAGGGTTGAAGAAGGGCAGCGGCACAATTTTTGCCAAGACGGTCTTGCGTGCTGCTTCTACTGTTAGCTCGATACTGAGCGTGGCCCCCAGTGTGGCGCTATCCCGGCTGACCGATGCCAGCGCGATCATGCGCTTCAACGTCGGCGACCAGGTTGTAGAGGTGGCTTTGCCAACTTGGCGGCCACCGCGATAAACGGGCACGGCGATGCGCGAGGCGGTGCCGGGAACCTGTGGGGCCATGCCGATTTTTTCGTACAGCGCTTCCACTTCACTCCAGTTAATTTCAAGTCCAACGAGCGAACGCGCCGGGCCTCCCCGCTTTTCTTCCAGAGCCAACGCTTCGCGTCCCACAAAATTCTCCTTCTTTAAATCCACCAGTTTCCCTAAACCAATTTCGGCTGGCGTAAATTTCTGGTCATCGATTAAGGATTTCTTGCTGGAGGTGTAGTCCACTTCGATCAAGATCAGTCCAGCTTCAATGCGCGCGATATCGAGCGCAACCATTCCCGCAGGATGAATGTCGAACGCGCGCCCTTTCATCATCAGTTCGTCAAAAACCTTCACCGCACTGGTCCAGTCCACCCAGACTTCGTAGCCCAAGTCGCCCGTATAGCCAGTGCGGGAAATGTCCACGGGAATGCCCGCGATTTTCCCGTGGGCCACGCGGAAATATTTCAGTTTGGCGATGTCTGCATCCGTCACTGCGCGCAATAATTTTGCGGAAGTAGGTCCCTGCAACGCCAGCGCGGCAATCTTCTCGGAAATATCCTCGATCTGCACGTCCAGCCCCAGCGCATTTTGCCGGAACCAGCGCAAACTCGGATCGGCAGCGGTCCAGCGGTAGTCATTTTCGCCAAGGCGGGTGATCGTGCCATCGTCGATGACATGACCTTCGGGGTCACACCAGCAGCAGTAAATCACCTGGTCGATCGCAACTTTATTGATGTCACGCGTGATGACGCGATTGACGAGTTTGGTAGCGTCGCGGCCCGTGACGCGATATTTGAACAGCGGTGAAATATCAATCAGTGCAGAAGCATTGCGAATGGCGTTATATTCGTGCTCGTGCGTCATTTCATAGACGCTAACGGTATAATAACCGGACCACTCTTTGTAGTTCAGGCTCTCGCAAAGCGCGAGGGTTCTCTCATGAAAGGCAGTTCCTACAGGCACGTTACCTCCGCGATCCGTTCATCCTTCTCTTTCTCAGTACCTCCGTCACGGTAAGCACGACGACTCGGAATTATAGGTTCGAAGATTGCGATGCCGCAAGCGCTACGGTATTGCAGTTCGTGGCGCGACCTTGTGGACGGGAAGCGCTGTCAGTAGAATGATTTGATTCTTTTCATGTGTCGGTCGCTCTCATCAAAAGCGGAGTCCTAATCGAATGCCTCAGTCCTACGATGTAGTCGTCATCGGCGGCGGTCATAATGGTCTGGTGAACGCAGCCTATCTGGCGAAAGGGGGAAAGAAAGTTCTGGTGCTCGAGCGGCGCGGAGTCCTAGGTGGCGCCGCAGTCACCGAAGAAATTGTTCCCGGCTTTCTGTTTTCTGAATGTTCCTATGTTGTTTCGCTGCTTCGCCCCGAGATTATTCGTGAACTCGAGCTCCCGCGGCATGGTTTGGAGATTCTTCCACTGGATGGCACGTTTTCGCCCATGCTCAATGGCGATTATTTGTGGCGCGTGAACGACCACGGCAAGACGCAACGCGAAATCCGCCGTCACTCGATTCTGGACGCGGAAGCCTACGACGAATTTTCGAAGATGATGACGCCGATGTGCCGGTTCGTGAAACCGATGCTTTCGATGATTCCCCCGGACCCCACCACCCTGAATCCGAAGGATCTGAAGCAACTGCATTTCATGTTGCAACGTTTTCGCCAGCTTTCCTCTGATGAACGTTACACGCTAATTCAGTTGATGACCATGAGCTCTGCGGATTTTCTGGATCAGTGGTTTGAGACGGATGTGCTGAAGGCCACGATGTCCGCTTCGGGAATAATTGGAACGTTCCTCGGCATCCGTTCCCCGGGGACGGCTTACGTTTTGCTGCACCACTACATGGGTGAAATTGATGGAGCGTTCCGCTCGTGGGGCTTCAGTCGAGGCGGAACGGGAGCAATCTCCAATGCCATCGCTTCGGCTGCGCGGGAACTAGGTGTGGAGATCCGAACGAACGCTCCGGTCAGCAAAATCCTGATCAAAGACAACCGAGTTAGCGGGGTTGTGCTGAAATCTGGCGAGGAGATCCTTGCCAACGTGATTTCTTCGAGCGTCGATCCTCATCTGACGTTTGAAAAATTCATCGAGCCCAAGGAATTGCCTTCGGATTTCCTTGAAAGCGTGAGGCGTTACAAGTTCCGCGGCTCTTCCGGCAAAGTAAATGTTGCGCTGAGTGGACTGCCCAATTTCAAGGCTCTTCCTGGCGTGGGCGCGCATTTGCGTGGGGCGATGTCCATTTCACCAGGCATGGAGTATATGGAGCGCGCGTACGACGACGCGAAGTATGGCAACTATTCGAAGCGGCCTTACATCGACATGGTGATTCCTAGCCTGACCGATCCGTCGGTGGCGCCTGCGGGCAAGCACGTTTTGTCTTGCTTCGTGCAATACGCGCCCTACAAGTTAGCGCAAGGCACCTGGGACGATCATCGCAAAGCGTTTGGCAACAACGTGATCGACACGATCGCTGAACATGCTCCAAATATTAAGGACTTGATCATCGACAAGCAGGTGCTTACACCGCTGGATCTCGAACGCGAATTCGGTCTGACGCAAGGAAATATTTTCCAGGGCGAGCTTTCGCTCGAGCAACTCTTCTTTCTGCGTCCCGTGCCCGGCTGGGCGTATTACCGCACGCCCGTTCACAATTTGTTCCTGTGTGGTTCGGCAACGCATCCCGGCGGCGGGATCATGGGCGCCAACGGCCGCATCGCCAGCCAGGTGATCTTGAAACAGTGGAAGAAGGCGGCGAACTGACCATGCCCATCGGACAGAAAGTAGTGCTCATTGGGGGTGGTCACAACGCACTGATTACCGCCTTTTATCTGGCAAGAGGTGGATTCAAGCCGGTCGTACTCGAATGCCGTGAAATCGTAGGCGGCGGCGCGGTCACTGAAGAATTTCATCCCGGGTTTCGAGCTTCTACGCTTTCGCACACGCTTGGCCCGCTTCGCGCAGACATTTTGAAGGACTTACGACTGGAAAAATTTGGACTGCAAATTCTGCAACCTGACCCGCGTGTGTTTGCGCCCGCCCCGGATGGCCGCGCGCTGCTTTTTTACAATGACGCGGCGAAAACGGCTGGCGCAATTTCGCGGGTTTCGGCGAAAGACGGGACCCGTTATGCGGAATTCGCCGAAGCCCTCTACGAAACGTCAAGCGTGTTCAATCAAATTGCTTCCGTAACTCCGCCCAGCATTGATAATCCTTCCACCGAAGATCTTTGGAATTTGCTGAAGCTCGGACGCGGTATTCGCGGCTTGGGCAAAACAGGAATTTTCGACCTCTTGCGCTGGGGCCCGATGGCTGTGGCGGACTTCGTAGGGGAATTTTTCGAGACCGAGTTGGTTCGGGCGGTCATTGCGGCGCGCGGAATTTTTGGCTGCGCGCTTGGGCCATGGTCGGCGGGTTCCACCGCGGTTTTGCTCTTGCGTGCTGCTGCGGACGCGAATCCTGTAGGATCGGCTGGATTCCCGCTTGGAGGACTTGGCGAATTCACCCGTGCTTTGAGCGAAGCGGCCAAAGCTGCAGGAGCAGAGATTCGCACAAACGCCGAGGTCAGCCAGATTCGCACCAAGGCAGGTGCTGTGTCCGGTGTTGTCCTGGCTGACGGTGAAGAAATCGCTTGCCAGGCCGTTGTTTCCGGCGTTGATCCGAAACGTACGTTCTTCAACTTGTTGGACCCGGCAAATCTTGACCCGGTTTTTGCCCTGCGCATCAAGAATTTCCGTTTGAAGGGCCACGTGGCCAAAGTGCATCTCGCGCTAGGAGACCTGCCGAACTTTCCTTCACTCGCCAATGCCGTGGGGCCGGATGGTCTGCGACAAGCGCTTTCCGGACGGATTCACATTGGCCACGAGATCGATTATCTCGAGAAGGCCTTTGACGCATCGAAGTATGGCGAGATTTCCCCGGCGCCGTATCTTGATGTCACGATTCCTACGTTGCTTGATCCTTCACTGGCGCCGGAAGGGAAGCATGTGCTCTCGGCTTACTTCCAGTTCGCACCCTACAGCTTGAAGAGCGGCAACTGGCAGGATCGTCGTGGCGAGCTTGCCTCAATCGTGATCAAAACGCTCGGCCCCTACGCGCCAAATTTAGCGAACGTGGTGGAAGCGGCTCATGTCATTACGCCGCTCGATCTGGAAACCACCTACGGGTTCACTGGAGGCCACATTTTCCACGGCGAGCTAGCACTAGACCAAATCTTTACCATGCGTCCCGTCCTCGATTGGGCGCGTTATAAGACGCCCGTACCGGGATTATTCCTTTGCGGCAGCGGCACGCATCCCGGCAACGGGTTGACCGGTGCTTCGGGAGCCAACGCAGCGAAAGAGATCATTCACGAACTGCGCTAGCCTGTTTTCGAAGTGGCTGAACTTCCGTTCGAGACGTCCATGACAACGATCAATCGCGAAAAGCTAAAAACTCTCGAAGACCGCGAATCGAAACGCTTCGTTGCGCAGCACCCAAACTCGGCCGCGCTCTACCGGCGCGCGCAAGGTTCGTTACTGGGCGGCGTGCCGATGAACTGGATGAAGAAATGGGCAGGCGATTTCCCTGTTTTCGTCACGAGTGCGAAAGGCGCGCATTTTCAGTGCGCCGACGGGCGCGACTACATCGATCTTTGCCTTGGCGATACCGGTGCGATGACCGGGCATTCTCCGGATGTGGTTGCCAAAGCGGTGGCCGAGCGGGTGCGCGACGGCATCGCTTTCATGCTGCCCACGGAAGATTCCTTGTTTGTTGGCGAAGATCTCAAAAAGCGATTTGGCCTGCCGTATTGGCAATTTACACTGACCGCAACTGATGCGAATCGTTTTGCAATTCGTATTGCGCGCGAAGTTACGCAGCGTTCCAAAATCCTCGTATTCCATTATTGCTATCACGGTACGGTGGATGAAACGTTTGCAGGACTGCGTCACCACGCCGTCGGACCGCGCCGGGGAAATATTGGTCCTCCCGTCAATCCGGCAGAGACGACGCGCGTCGTCGAGTTCAACGATTTGAACGAGCTCGAAGGAGCGCTGAAGCATCATGACGTGGCGTGCTTGCTGGCCGAACCGGCCATGACCAACGTGGGCATAATCCTTCCTGAAAACGGCTATTGGAGGCAGGCGCGGGAATTGGCTCGACACTACGGTTCGCTGTTTATTGCAGACGAGACGCACACGATTTGTGCCGGACCGGGTGGGTGCACGGCGGAATGGGAACTCGACCCCGATATGCTGGTGTTCGGCAAAGCCATCGGCAGCGGTATTCCCGGCGCGACGTACGGATGCACGGAAGAAGTGGCAGAGCGAATCTCCGCGCGGATTCACCTGGAAGATTGCGACGTAGGCGGAATCGGTGGCACGCTCGCCGGTAACGCGTTGTCCCTGGTGGCGATGCGCGTGACGCTGGAACATATTCTCACGGCGAAGGCTTTCGAGAAGATGATTCCGCTGGCGGTCCGGTTTGCCAACGGTGTTGCGGCGGAAATCAAAAAGCACGGACTGCCTTGGAACGTGCAGCGCCTCGGCTGCCGCGCGGAATATACTTTCTGCGGAACGCCTCCGCGCAATGGCGGCGAATCAGCCGCCGCGGGCGATTTTGAGCTGGAGCGCTTGCTACATTTATACGCGCTCAATCGCGGCGTGCTGCTGACGCCGTTCCACAACATGGCGCTGATGTGCCCGGAAACGACCGCGGCGGACATCGATCATCACACCAGAATTTTTGCGGAAGCTCTCGGCGAACTGACGGGCAAGTAACAGAGAAACACCCCCGGGAAAAGTTTGGATTATTTCTAATGGAGAGCAGGGAGCTGCCAGATCAAGGCCTTGGTGCTGGGGCTCTGACAATCGGCGGAGGAGCCTGAACTACTTTCTCAACCTTTTTCTTTGGCTTTTTCTTTTCCCGGTTACGCGCGTCTTTGTTTCCCATGCCAGTAGAGTGCCACAGGTGGCCCACAAAGGCTAGTGACAGTGATTCCCATCTCACGGAAACTGGTCGGCATCTCCCCTGCGGGCAGGTGGCCTTGTGAGGCCACGACCACCCGCCCTATAATTGAATGTTCCCAACAGAGGAGGAAAGCGCTATGGTGACCGCTGAGGCGAAATTGCATGTGACGGAATTCACCAACGAGCCATTTATCGACTTCGCGAATCCCGACAGCCGAAAAAAGATGGAAGAGGCCTTGAAAAAGGTCAAGAGGGAGTTTGGCCACGAATATCCCATGTGGATTGCCGGGCAAAAAGTCATCACCAGCGGCAAGAAGAAATCCACAAATCCGTCACGGCCGACGGAACTGATCGGGATCTTCCAGGATGCTTCAAAGGAGCAGGCTGTCCACGCGATTGAAGCTGCCAACAAGTATTTCGATACCTGGAAGAAAGTGCCCGCCGAGCAACGCGCCAACTATCTGTTCAAGACGGCTGCGCTCGTGCGTGAACGCAAATACGAACTTGCGGCGCTGGTCTGCTACGAAGTAGGCAAGAGCTGGATCGAGGCCGACGCGGATATCGCAGAGACGATCGACTTTTGCGAATTTTACGGCCGCGAAATGCTGCGCCTGGCCGAACCCCAAAAGCTGACGCCGATGCGCGGCGAGCGCAACTACCTTGTGTACATCCCCTTAGGTGTCGGCGCAATCATCCCGCCCTGGAATTTCCCCTGCGCGATTATGGCGGGCCTGGTAGTCTCATCGCTGGTTACCGGAAACACAGTGGTGCTGAAGCCGGCAGCCGATTCACCGACGATTGCCGCAAAATTTGTGGATCTCTTGTTTGAAGCGGGCGTACCCAAGGAAGCGGTGAATTTCCTGACTGGTTCGGGTGCGGTGATCGGCGACGTGATCGTGCAGCATCCATTGACCCGCTACATTGGGTTCACCGGCTCGAAAGAAGTCGGCCTGCGCATCGCGGAGTTCGCAGGCAAAGTAGCCCCAGGACAGAAGTGGATCAAGCGTACCGTACTGGAAATGGGCGGCAAAGACGGCATGATCGTCGATGAAGAGGCCGACATCGACAAAGCCGCGGCGGATACGGCACAAGCTGCGTTTGGTTACCAAGGACAGAAGTGCTCGGCGTGTTCGCGCGTGATCGTCAGCGAAAAAGTTTACGACACGTTCTTGAACAAGCTCGTTGAGCACACCAAGAAAATTAAAGTCGGCCCGGCTGACGAACCAGACAATTTCATGGGCCCGGTGATCAGCGAAGGCGCGATGAAGGGCATCCTGAATTACATCGAACTAGGCAAAAAGGAAGGCCGGCTCGTCGCGGGAGGGAATCGCGCTTCGGGAGACGGTTATTTCATCGAGCCGACGATTATTGCAGACGTCGATCCCCAAGCGCGGCTGGCCCAGGAAGAAGTATTCGGGCCGGTGCTCGCCGTAATCAAGGCGAAGAATTTCGATCACGCGATGGAAATCGCCAATAACACCGAGTTCGGCTTGACCGGTGCGGTCTATTCCAAGAACCCGGAAAAGATTCGCCGTGCGGAAGAAGAGTTCCATGTCGGCAATCTCTACCTGAATCGGAAGTGCACCGGAGCGATGGTCGGTGCGCATCCTTTCGGCGGCTTCAATATGTCTGGCACCGATTCGAAGACCGGCGGCAAGGATTATCTGCTGCTCTTCCTGCAAGCCAAAGCCGTAGCGGAGAAGGTCAACTGACCCAGAAACGCGGATTTCCCAGATAGGCTAGAAGTCCGCTGTCTATTTATTGTGTGGCAGCTCGATCGGTTTGGTTCGAGACCATTTTCAGCACGCGATACACCGGATAGCTGCAGGCTAGTGCCAGCAAGGTCAAGATGCTGTTGGCTCGGTCTTCGCGGACTGCTTCGACCAGGAAACCGAGCGAGCCCAGCAGTGCCAGCGCGGTTGTCCAGGGGAAGCCCCAGGCACAGTACGGCCGAGGCATATCGGGCTCGCGCCTTCGAAGAATGAACAAGGACGTGAACGACAGCAAGTAATTGGTGACGAAGAAAAATGCCAGCATGGCGATTACTCGCTCGAAACTGAACACGGCGAATGCCACGCCGACCAATGCGCTAAGCAATAGGCCGATTGTTGGCGTGCCGCCCTTGTTGATGCGCGAGACCGCGCGAAAAAATAGTCCATCGCGGCTCATCGCATAGATCACCCGCGCTCCCATTAGATGCAAAGCGTTCAAGGAGCTAAACAACGCGACGACCATAATCGAACGGAAGATAAAATCGCCATGCGGGCCAAAAACACGCTGTGCGGCCAGCCCCAGCGAAAAATTGTTCCCGGCCACTTCGTTCATCGGCAAAACATAGAGCACCGCGGCATTGATCAGCAGATAGATCAGAACGACCGAGAAAAGACTGGCAAAAATGGCGCGGGGCACGAGGTAACCGGGATTTTTAATCTCATCGCCGAAATAAATCACACCATCCCACCCGTCATACGTGTAGATAGTGGCCTGAATACCGAACAACAATGCAGTAATCAACGCGGCTCCAGCGGGAATAATCGAGGCCGGAATTCCCCGTGCCGCAGCCGCCGCCTCCGAAGCGTACCGCATGCCGCTGCCCAACGTGAAGCAGGCAATGACCATGATAAAGAAAACGAGTCCCTTGAGCACCGTTGTAAAGTTCTGAACTTTGCTGCCAATACTGATGCTTTTCCACTGAAGCAAGGCGAACAACACGATCACAGTCACGGCCGTAATTTTAATTCGTTGCGTACCGTCGAAGGTCGGAAACATGTGCCCCAGGTATTCTCCAACGACGATTCCCACAGCCCCGGTCGTGCCACAGGTGGAAAGCCAATCGCTCCAGCCAACGATGAACCCTGCGTAATCACCAAGTGCACGCCTTGAAAAATTGTACTGGCCACCGCTCTTGGGAATCGCCGCGCCGAGTTCCGCAAGTTGAAACGCGCTGACCAGGGCATAGAAAGCGCCAACAAACCACACCACAAAAAATAACCAATGATTGGGCAGGCGGGCGGCGATATCTCCAGGTGTTCGCACGATGCCTGCAGAAATCGCGTTTCCCACGGCGACGGCAATACCAAATCCGACGCCGAGAATCTGCAGAAGCTTTCCCTTGTCTTTGCGTGGATGAGCAGGGTGTACGGACGGATAGTTGGGATTGCTGTCGGAAGTAGTCGGCAATGGGGAGTCTCAATGAAATTGTTAGGTCCGGCACATCATACGTGGGTGGCACAAAAAAGCAAGTGGACAGAAGCTCGCAAGCTGCGCGCACTGGCCAGCAAGATTGCAGGACGCGACGGCTTGCCGAAGGGGAAGCTTAGCTGGTCAGTTCGAGTTCTGATTCCTGCTCCTGCCTTACTTCCGCTGGTTTTTCTTCTGGGTGACCTTCAAGGAAATCGGTCAACTCTAGGCGGAGATTGCCCGCATTTGTGGCATAGGTCATGCCCGTCTCGATATCGATCTCGCCTGAGCGAATCAGTTTTTCAATCTCGCCGTCAAAGTGTTGCATTCCATCGTTGCTGCCGTCGCGCATCGCATCCAGCAAAGTCTTGCCCTCGCCTTCACCTTTTTCCACGTATTCGCGCGTTCGCATAGTGGACTTCAGAATTTCAATCACCGCAATGCGTCCCTTTCCGTTTTTCCGCGGCAGCAGTCTTTGCGAAAGGATGAAGCGAAATGCCTTGGAAAGCCGGTTGCGGATTCCTTGCTGATCTTCCATCGGAAATGCACCGACAATACGCTCGACCGTTTTTGCTGCGTCGATGGTATGCAGCGTGGAAAGCACAAGGTGGCCGGTTTCTGACGCTTCCAAAGCAATTTCAATTGTTTCCCGATCGCGCATCTCCCCCACAAGAATTACCTTGGGTGCCTGCCGTAGCGCACCGCGAAGCGCCGCAGCAAACGTCGGCGTATCGCTATGCAATTCTCTCTGGTGAATCGTCGCTTTCTTGTGGCGATGGAGAAATTCGATGGGATCCTCAATCGTAAGAATATGGATCGCCTTGTCGGTATTCATTTTGTCGATAACCGCGGCGAGAGTGGACGATTTACCTGAGCCAGTCGGCCCAGTTACCAACACGATGCCATTGCGTAATCCGCAAATTTCTCCGAGATGCCCTGGCAGATTCAACTCTTCAAAACTCGGCACCCTATCCGGAATGACGCGCATGACGATCGCACAACTTCCTCTCTGGCGAAAAATATTCACGCGAAAGCGTGCCGTGCTGTCCAACCCGTAGGAAAGATCGGCGGAACCGTCTTTCTCGAGATTGACCCCGGCATGTTCGTTCTTGCCGATGATGGACCGAGCGATGTGTTCCGTGTCCGCCGGCGATAAATGTTCTAGCCCCTTGAATTTCAACTCGACCAGTTGCCCGCTCACCTCGACTTGCGGTGCGCGCCCCGGCGAAAAAATCAAGTCGCTGACATGTGCTTTGGCGTTCAACATGGCACCAATCAGTTGCGGCACGTTGATAAATCGATGGACCGGTGGCAGTGCGGTTGTCGTGCTCATAATTCCCCTGGAAAATGAGATAGAACGAACGAGTTCTAGCAGCGGCGTTCGTACTTGGGCGAATCTGTCCTTAGTCTAAGGGACCTTCAAGAACTAAGGACTCGCCCTGAAGGACAGGTTTCCCCTTATGGTTACTGGCCTTTTGCAAAACAGTGGTGAGTGCGAACTAGCCGGCCCTTAGCTCATTTTGGGCTGGCGGCGGTTCTTTCCAAAATCAACCAGTTCAAACAGTAAATTGCGAGGATCACCTTTATAAAGGTGAATGGCCGAGCAGTCGTCGACGATCCAGTCGGCGCCAGCAGCTCGCAATTCGTCGTCGGGCGTTGTGGTGCGGAGCGCCATCACTCGCGACCCGGCGGCCTTGCCGGAACGCACACCAGTAGGTGCATCTTCGATCACGATGCATTCTCTGGAAGGGAACTGCAGCAATGCGGCTCCCTTCAGATACGGTTCTGGGTCTGGTTTTCCGTAACGGATGTCCCCAGAACTGATCATGTTGTGCGCGAACTCGCGTAAGCCTGCCGCACCGAGGCGCACTTCCGCGAGGGCTCGCGTGGCGGAGGTGACCACTGCAAATCGATTTCGTGGCAAATGGGAAAGCAGCTCCAACGAGCCGGGGAGTGCGATCACGTCAACGACGTCGGCGATCTCTTCCCGCTCCATCCATTCATTTTCTTGTTGATGCACGGCCGGACTTGCTTTGGGCAACAGCTCTTGAATTGTGGACATGCTGGGGCGGCCGTGAGCTTTTTTTGTGGTACACACCGGATCCAATCCATGATCCTGCGCCCAACGCGACCATACCCGTGCCACGGCGGGTGTGGAATCCACCAAGACACCATCCATATCAAAGAGAAATCCCGCGCAGACGATTCTCGTCACTATCCAAATATTTTAGCGCGATTGGTTCAGAACTTGCGCTGCGATTTTCTCGATGATGATGGCCTTCGCCCCGCTGAGATCGATACACCTATCCATTTTACAAATGAGGGCGAAACGGTAGGAGTGGACGCCCCTCAACGACGAAGGCGCGTCCATGAACCGGGAGCTTGCTTTGAAGGTCCTTGCAGGGTTGTATCCTCAGCCGAAAACAATCCCATCTTTTTATTCCATAATATCGAAGGATGGACAAATAACGAAATGCTGAAAACCTAGGACTACCTTCGCAGCGCCTCACGCACCTGATGTGTCGCGCTCGTACGATTCTTCGCAAAAAGTTGGTGAGCCTTTCTCGTAATGGGAAAGGGCAGTGAATGAGCCTTATTAACCACCGCAGCCTGAGCCGCAAATCGGAAATAAAAATGGGCATCACTTTTTGTGAACTGACGCCCATTTTGGCCCCACATTTATGCTTTTGCGCTGCGAGAGCGCATCTTGGTTGTGGGCACGTTATCCCCTTCATCCAACATTTCTGTCGCATCGGATTGCTCATCCGCGCTGCCCGAATTTGCTTGCACATTGATCTGCTCTGAAAGCTCGGTCAGCTTCCCGTCGCTTTTTCTTCCTGCAGCGTCTTTTCCAAAAGCTCCGCTGCGCGGCCCTCTCCCAGTACTTGCGCCCAGGCTTGCACGCAGCCGTACGCCGCGATTTCGTAGCGTTCCACGCGTTGCGCAGCCGAAATCAATGCCGCATCCTTCACCGCGCCCGCGAAGTCCTTATCCATCATCTCATCGCCTTCTTCAACGATCCCGGCAATCCCGGCACACTTTTTTGCTACTGCTTTCTCTCCCAGAGATGTCAGAACCTGCTTCAGCCTCGCCACATGTCCCTTTGTCTGTTCCAAGTGATCCTCAAATCCAGACCGCAGTTCTTCTGAACTCGCGGCTTTGGCCATTTTCGGAAGCGCCTTCACCAGACGATTCTCCGCATCGTACAAATCACGCAATTGTTCGACAAATAATCCTCGTAATGTATTGTCCTTCATCGCTCACCTCATTTTAGTTTTAGGCTTAACTACTGGAGTCCACCTAGCAATCAACTTAAGCCCGCACCCTTCTTCGGTCCATACATGGGAAGGTGTAATTAAGAGTGCTGTCACGCTAAGTTTAAAATTTCTAAGCAAATGATTGGCGGTTCTTAAGTTCGATTTTATTCACCATGGCAATCCGCCACTTGCTTCACTTCCCACAAAGCCACCTGAAGGTTCTAACGATCATACAGTTCCACCAATGCCTACCTGATGGAATGCCCCGATAGCCTTGTCTACTGTAATGACGGACTCTCTTGAAGTCAGAATCTGATGTGTCAAATTTGCTCTGCAGGAGATGAAAGACGATGGGTAACGACAAGTCAGTATTAGGAATTTACGCTACACGCGGCGGCGTCGAGAACGCAATCACGGTTCTTCGAAATGGAGGTTTTCCCACGACAGATATCTCCGTGTTGCTGCCGGAAAATCTCGGCCCTCGTGAACTGGCCACAGAAAAATCCAATAAAGCTCCGGAAGGCGCAACAGCTGGTGCTAGTTCCGGAGCGGTAATCGGCGGCGCTTTGGGTTGGCTCGCGGGGATTGGTGCACTCGCTATACCAGGTCTTGGGCCTTTTATCGCCGCTGGACCGATCGTGGCAGCTCTGGCTGGCGTAGGGGTTGGAGGCGTAGTAGGCGGCGTCACTGGCGCTCTCGTTGGAATAGGAATTCCCGAATACGAAGCGAAGCGCTACGAAGGGCGGCTCGAAAAGGGTGGCGTCCTTCTCTCCGTTCACTGTAATAATTCCGATGAAGTGACCCGCGCTACAGATATTCTCCAAAGAACCGGAGCAGAAGATATCGCGTCGACTCGCGAGAGCACGGCAGACGTTCCAAACGTGAAGCGTGCCTCCGCAACAGACTAAAACAAATCGCTATTCACGACGCTGCTGTTTTCCGACGGAGGCAGCAGCGTTTTTCTTCAGAGTGTCACCGTCTATCTTAAATACGGGGTGGGAATGGCCATCGATTCGGAGCCCTTGGCGGAAGTCCAATATCTGCGAAAAATCTCTGCTTTCTTGACGGTAGTGGTCATTGCCGTTGTCTTTGCGTTTTGTTACTTGGCCAGTACTTTTTTTCTTACGATAATTCTAGCTTCGCTTCTGGCCATCCTTATTGATCCGATCATCTGTTTGGCCGAGCGCTGGAAAGTAAATCGCAGCATTAGCTCTGCCCTTGTGGTCGTCGTCGTGATGGTTTCGCTGGGTGCAGGTGTCTATTGGTCCTCGACCCGCCTGTCTGACCTGCCTGAGAGTTTGCCGACGTACACCTCTGCGTTGAAACGCGTGCTCCGCCCGCTCAATCAAAAGATCGAAAAGGTCCAAGAATCTGCTGGAAGCCTCACTACACCGGACGCAAAAAAGAAAAAAATCGAAGAAGTCGCGATCAAACAGGGTCCCACATGGCCTAGTTACCTAATCCAAGGTGTTGGTTCTGCTTCTTCGATCCTGATCAGCATAGGCGTACTGCCATTCATGGTTTTCTTTCTGCTCGTGGGCAAAGAGCGCACCTACAATACGTTTCAATGCTGGCTCGGCGAGCGAATTGCCGTAGCGCAATTTTCGCACCGTCTCACAACCATGGTCCGCGGCTTCACGATCGGCAATCTGGTCGTCGGCGGAGTTATGTCCGCCGCCACCGTCGGCGTGTTATTAGCCGTTCATTTACCGGGCGCGGTGCCCATCGGCATTTTGAGCGGCTTTCTAAATCTGATTCCTTTCCTTGGACTGATTCTTGCCTCTTTGCTGCCCGTGGCGGCCGGACTGTTGGAATTTTCCACCGTCGGTCCGTTCGCCGCCATCCTGGCAACGATCGTCACTCTCCATGTCATCTCTTCCAGTTTTCTGATTCCCAAACTCATTGGTTCACGCGTCAACATTGGACCCGTCACAGCAACCCTGGGAGTCTTGTTCTGGGGATGGCTGTGGGGTGCAATGGGGCTCTTCCTTGCGATCCCGCTGACTGCTTTCGTCAAATTGATCTTGGATTGCTATCCAGGCATGATTCACCTTTCCAATCTCATGTCGGAAACTCCGCGCCCGGTTCGCTCTTGGCGATCCTTCATTTCAAAAAGACCGGCGCCTACCGTTCCACTTCCAGAGCCGAAGGAGCCGGTATCGACTCAAACCGAAGTAAATGTTTCGTAAAACTGCTCAAGTAGTTCGTTCCTTGCACCCGGGGTGTCCGCACTTGCAATCAGTATCCGGCATCCCCTCGTTGCCTCGCACTGAGGCCGACAGTATTTTGAGCTATCCGTCACCACGCACGGACAATTTGGATGTCCGCACGTATTGCCTTGATTTGTTGCCCCGTGCGTTCTCTTTTATTTCTACTTTCCTGCCGTCTGAGACTTGCCCTTCGCTTTCAGAACAATTCCAAGATTGCTTGGTTAAATGTCGAAATGCCGTTCGGTTGCCTGCTGCTGACCCAATTCCCATCGACCACAGTCTGTTCGTCGCTCCACTTTGCTTCGGTATTCCGCAAATCATCTTTGAGCATGTAGGCTTCTTAGATGTTATCAAGTTCCGCGATGGCAGCGCCCTCAGACGCTGCTGGAATCAACGGCCCTCCGGAAATTTGCGCAGCAGTAAGGGTTTGCCTGATGTTGAATGCTTTTGTGCCCGCGATGCTGCCTATCATCAAGGCACCGTCTGGCCCTGGCTCATCGGTGCTTACATCGACGCTTGGTTAAAAGTGCACCCTGATAAAGTGGACGAGGCAAGGAGTCTGCTCAGCGCTT
>Ga0074046_10000525_pt1 | contig 35019 bp, 36 predicted proteins | sample BogForMeECP23OM3_FD_94441 | JGI IMG/M metagenome (GOLD analysis project Ga0074046, IMG submission 94441) | Bog forest soil microbial communities from Calvert Island, British Columbia, Canada - Bog Forest MetaG ECP23OM3 | ecosystem: Environmental > Terrestrial > Soil > Wetlands ... | reverse complement strand
CTGATATGGCGTCCCATTAACGATTTACAAGCCCCTGGGAAGTGTCCAAATTCAGCCTTTTTTAAGGTGGAATTTAGAATGTTTCCCCGGGGGATATAGTGCTTTCTGCGAATAGCCGGAATATCCGGCCATTCGACTCCTTACTTAACCTCGACCTTGGCGCCCGCCGCCTCGACCTTCTTCTTGATTTCCTCGGCTTCCGCTTTGGAGACGGCTTCCTTGATCGCCTTCGGGGCGGCTTCAACCAGATCCTTCGCCTCTTTCAGGCCAAGGCCGGTAATCGCGCGGACTTCCTTAATGACGTTGATCTTCTGAGCGCCCGCCTCGGCGAGGATGACGTCAAACTCGGTCTTCTCTTCAACCGCCTCGGCTGCAGCCGGGCCAGCCGCTGGCATCGCAAATGCAGGCATCGCCGCAGCTGCGGATACGCCCCACTTGTCTTCGAGGAGTTTCACGAGTTCGGAAATCTCAAGAACCGTCAAACCGGACAGATCCTGGTACAGCTTATCAAGTTTCTCAGACATTTAGACCTCTATGCATTCGATGACTGGTTGGTGTTGGAGCTCTGCCTAGAGCCGTCACGCCGCTTCTTGCTTTTCTTGCTTTTCCTTGAACGCCTGCAGCACGCCCGCAAGGTTTTGCGCAGGCGTATTAAGCTGCCGCACGAGCTTGGAGCCCGGCGCAAGGAACACGCCCAACAGTTTGGACCGAAGCTCTTCCTTGGAGGGGATGGCGGCCAAAGCCTTGACAGCATCCGCTGTCAGCGCCTGCTTTCCGAGCAAGCCGCCGACAATAACGAACTTGTCAGTGGTCTTGGCGAAATCAGCCGCTACTTTTGCTGCCACCGTCGGGTCTTGCGCGAAGGCAATGCCCGTTGGTTCAAGAAAGAGATCCGCACCCGCGCCATCAGCCGAGCTATCAAGTGCAATCTTGGCGAGACGGTTCTTGATGACTTTGAACTTCGCCCCGGCGCCGCCCATGCGACGGCGGAGGTCGGTCATTTGCGCTACTGTCAAACCCTTGTAGCGCGCCACCACGACAGAGCCGCTTGTTGCGAAGATGTCGTTGAGAATCTCAACCATCTCCTGTTTTTCAGCTCTATCCACCGCTTCTCTCCGTTCAGGTGGCAGCCCGCGTTGCTATTCGCGAACCGCCGTTTCGATCACGCCGCCGCCCCGGAAGGCGAGCGACCGCTCATTCCTGTCCCGAGGCGTGATCAGGCGCGATCCACCAACCAGCCGAGGCTGGCATCGAGATCACCTGTTATCATTTCCCCGTCTCATGCAGGCGAGTATTAAGCCGCTAGGGAATACTCCCTTTTGGCGCCAGCAATCTTGGACAGGCTGCCTCCGTTTCCGGAGACAGCGGCCAAGGCATTTCGCTTTGGCCTATCGGACGGGAAGCCGCCCGAAACTCGTAATGCGGATACCGGCCGAGACCGGTTCCGCGATAAGGCTATTGATGAGCCGCAGCGCTGCTTAGCGTCGCTGGCTCGATTTTGACACCCGGCCCCATTGTGGAACTGAGGGCGACGCGTTTCACAAATGTTCCCTTAGCGCCTGCGGGCTTTGCTTTCATCACCGCATCGGCGAAAGCCTTAATGTTTTCCACAAGCGCGTTCTCGGTGAAGCTTGCTTTGCCGATTCCTGCGTGCAGAATACCCGCTTTTTCGACTCGGAACTCAACCGCCCCGCCTTTAGCGCCGCGGATAGCCTCGGTGACATCCATCGTGACCGTGCCAACTTTCGGGTTCGGCATCATGCCGCGCGGACCGAGAATCTTACCGAGTCGACCGACGAGAGGCATCATGTCGGGCGTCGCGATGCACTTGTCGAAGTTGATGTTTCCGCCTTGAACCTGTTGCACCAGATCCTCGGCGCCAACAACATCAGCGCCCGCGGCCTTCGCCTCATCCGCCTTTGCGCCTCTCGCGAAGACGGCAACGCGAACGGAACGCCCGGTGCCGTTCGGAAGCGCGCAAACACCGCGCACCATTTGGTCGGCGTGGCGGGGATCGACGCCAAGATTCATCGCGATCTCGATCGTCTCATCGAATTTGGCCTTGGCGCGTTCCTTGACAAGCTTCACTGCTTGATCCAAGGGATAAAGCTTGACGCGGTTGATGCTTTTCTTGGCTTCGCGCAAACGTTTTCCGTCCATGGCGTTTATTCCTTCACCGTGAGGCCCATGGAGCGGGCGGAGCCAGCGATAATCTTGGCGGCTTGGTCCACGCTGGTGGCGTTCAGATCCTTCATCTTCTTCTCGGCGATCTCGCGGACTTGAGACATCGTCACCGTCCCAGCGGATCCGACGCCCGGCGTCTTCGAACCGCTCTTGATGCCAGCCGCCTTCTTCAGAAAGTGGGACGCGGGTGGCGTCTTCATCACGAAGGAGAACGATTTATCCGCGTAGTAGGTGATGACGACAGGCACTGGCGAGCCGGGCTCCATCTCCTTCGAAGAAGCGTTGAAATCCTTGCAGAACATCATGATATTCAAGCCGCGCTGACCAAGCGCCGGACCGATCGGCGGCGACGGATTGGCTTGGCCTGCAGGAACCTGCAGTTTGATATAGCCTACTATTTTCTTTGCCATTATTGCCTCTCAAGGGCTCACGCCCGGGTTTGAGGGATGTGGTACGGGGTCGTGCCTGCCTGGCGAAGCATGCACCCGCCTCCCACAACGAAAAAGCCAAGCTGCGAAGACCTGCGCGTGACGCGCTAAACCTTCTCGACCTGGCCAAACTCCAACTCGACCGGGGTCGCCCGGCCGAAGATGGAAACCGCAACTTTGAGCCGCGCGCGTTCTTCGTCCACTTCCTCCACATGCCCGTTGAAGGATGCAAACGGACCGTCGGCCACGCGCACCTGCTCTCCGATTTCGAAGGTGATGGACGGCTTCGGGCGGTCCACGCCTTCCTTGACCTGATTGAGAATGCGCTGCGCTTCGGTCTCGGAAATCGGCTGCGGTTTGTTGTCCGCGCCAAGAAATCCCGTGACCTTCGGCGTATTCTTAATCAGCAAAAACGCCCGGTCGTTCATGTCCATCTTCACAAGGACATAACCCGGAAAGAACTTTCGCTCCGTGGCGACTTTCCTGCCCCGGCGAACCTCCACAACCTCTTCCATCGGCACGACGATTTCCTCGAAGTAGTCATCGAGGCCTGCCGACACCGCCCGTTCACGGATAGCGTCCGCCACCTTCTTTTCGAAGTTCGAATAGGCGTGAACGATATACCAGCGCTTTGTCATCAGTTTTGCTGCTTTTCGTTACGATTATTTTAAGCGCTATTGAGCAAGGGTCAAAATAAACCCGATCACTTTGCTGAAGACTTGGTCGGCGAGCAGGAAGAAGACCGAAGCCAAGATCGCCATCACCAAAACCATTATAGTCGTGACTATTGTCTCCCGCCGAGACGGCCAGACGACCTTCGCGCCTTCCGCGCGAACCTGCTGAAAAAATTCGAAGGGACCTACTTTTGCCATTTCTTTCCAACGCCGATGCGAAAGCGGCGTCGCCTTCGCTATGAAACTTCTTAACCTCTATGCCCGATTGTATCGAGTATTCCCTGCCACCCACAGGTGGCAGGAGTGGAGGGACTCGAACCCCCAACCCCCGGTTTTGGAGACCGGTGCTCTAGCCGATTGAGCTACACTCCTCCATCCAACCGGTGATGAACAAGCAATTCGAGGCAGGATTCAGCCAAATCCAACACCGAGCGTGCCTGCTGCTGATACGTACCAGTAGTAGGGAGCTGATTGCTATCACGCATGCAGCCGCCATGCCAAGCGTTTTTCGCGCCCCAACGAAAACAAATTTACATTTGTCAAGGGGCTAAGGAAAAGCTGTGGAAACCCGAGTACGCGCTTTTTTCCGTTGAGCGCCGCTACAATGTTGGTAATGTAGGCGTGCCGCGGGTGTAGCTCAATGGTAGAGCAGCAGCCTTCCAAGCTGAATACGAGGGTTCGATTCCCTTCACCCGCTCCATCAGCTCTACTGTGCAGCCCCACTCTCCGGCCTCTCGGAGCGCTTCCGTTTTCTTCGGGCCATGCGCTGCCGCTCGTGGGTATATTCGAGCAGCTCGGACACGCCGAACAGGATGAGTAGCACCCCGACGATCACCTCAAACGCCGCAAGCATGCGCACGAGGTTGCTCGACGGCACGATATCGCCGTAACCCACCGTGGCGAGCGTGATCACAGAGAAATACAGCGACTCGAAAAAGCTGAGGCTCCGGTATTCGTCCCCTATACGGAAATGATGATAGGCGGAGCTTCGGGAGATGAGGCCATAGACGGCTGCGAAGGCGATCACCAGGATGGCGTAGAACGAGAGGAATGCAAACGCCGGTATGGTGAGCCGCGAGATGCGCGTTACGAACTCCTCCAGGAGAAGCCCGATGTCGATGAGGAACGTCACAACGTCACGGCTGACTGCGAAGACAATCAGCCCGATCACGCCCATCGCGGCCAGCAGCGTAACGTCCGTGTTGACCCTGCTCTCCTCGATGCCGAACAGAATGTACACGCTAAGGCCGACAAGCCAGACGGGAAGCTGCCAGAGGAAGGCTTGGAGAAGGCCCATCCTCCCGCCCTTGATATCCGGCTCCGCGATGTCCTTGCGGATCTGATCCCTCCGCCACCAGCATCCCGCAATAAAGAGTAGGATCGGCGTCGCAAACGCGATCCCCAAGGTGACTCTGCCGAGGGAATAGAAGAGGGCCTCCACGAACAAGGCGAAGATGGACGCATAGACGGCGGCGAGACTCGCGAACGTGATGGGAAACAGGCCGCTCTTCGGGAAAAGCTCCGCGATGGCGATCATGGCGAGCGCTGCCGAAAACAGGATCGAGAAGAAGAGAAAGTCCGGGGAGCCCGCGACGGATATGCCGACAACGGCCACAAATCCTATGGAAAGACCAATAAGGACGAGCCTTCGCGTTGTTTTCATAGTTCCTCGCGCTCCGCGCCGGCTGAGCGAGCTCCCTGCTGTGAGGCGATCCTGCCTTGAGACGGTGGCAGCCCTCGCTTCCGCGATTTGTACGACACGGAGCTTAGGCGAGGTTGCCGCAAACGGCAGGGGTCAAGCTGTGCGCTACTCGGCAAGTTGTGAACGTTTGGCCTCTCTTTCTTGATTCGACGCAAGTTTACCTCTAGTAGCCGCCGCAGCCAGCGTTTGCATGCATTGGGGACTGTCACATCTTGAAAAGCCATTCGGAAGCCGCCGCCGGGTATCGCGCGGACATCGATGGGCTCAGAGCGATAGCGGTTCTTTCGGTCGTGCTTTACCACGCCGGTTTGCCCGGTTTTTCAGGCGGCTTCGTCGGCGTCGACATCTTTTTTGTGATCTCCGGATATCTCATCTCCGGGATCATCTGGAGAGAGCGCGGGCGCGGCCAATTTTCGCTGGCCGACTTCTATGCCAGACGAATCCGGCGGATATTTCCTGCGCTCTGCACGGTCCTGGCCGCCAGCGCTGTTGCTGGCTGGTTCTTGCTCATTCCGACAGACCTAGCTGCTGTCGGGAAATCGCTTAACGCAACCGCCTTGTTCTATTCCAACTTCCAGTTACTCAAAGAGGTTGGTTACTTCGATGCGCCGGCCATGGATAAGCCCCTGCTTCATACATGGTCGCTGTCCGTCGAAGAGCAGTTCTATGCGGTTTGGCCGCTCCTGCTCCTGGCGATGGCGCGTTTCCTGCCGGCCAGGCGGGTGCTTCCGGTCCTTCTAATGCTTGCAGCGGTTTCGCTGGTTCTGGCGCAGCTGAAGCTCGCGGCACACCCAAAAGATGCGTTCTACGTTTCCTATTACAGGATGTGGGAACTCATGACAGGCGCCGCGTTGGCGATAGCGTCTCCGTTCGTCCTGAGACAGCGCTTGAGAGCCTTCATGGCAACGGTGGGCTTGGCCGCCATCGCTTTTCCGGTTTTCTTCTACGACTCGACGACGCCCTTTCCCGGTCTTACGGCCTTGGCGCCATGTTTGGGGGCGGCGTTCGTTATTGCCGCTGGCAGCTCTCCAAACCGGATTTCCAGCATTCTCGGCATCGGCCCTATTCGCTTTGTGGGGCTTATCTCTTATTCGCTTTACCTCATACACTGGCCTCTTTTGAGTTTTGCTCACCTCTATCTGAATGACGTTTTGAACTTGCCTGAGCGCATTGTCATTGTCGTGTTGAGCGTGTTCCTTGCCTATCTGTCTTGGCGCTTCATCGAGATGCCTTTTCGTGTACCCGCATCGAGCCAGGGCAAAACATTCTTTCGGGGCGCTCTTGCTGCGGGGGTTCTTTGCGTCGCCGGAGTGGCATTTACAAGCACCGCAGGTTTTCCGTCCCGCGTAAGCGACAAGGTCCTGTCAGCCGAGGCGCTACCGGCGAAAGGCTATTCGGATTTTGCGGCCTTCTGCCGCCCTGTTGCAGTCGAAGGTCTTCATGGAGGCTCCGCCTGCGTCCTCGGAGATCCGAATAAGAAGACATACGACTTCGTCTTGTGGGGTGATTCACACGCGCATCATTATGTCCCTGCGATAGCGGCGCTGGCCCAAGCAAACAACGCATCGGGCATTCTTTTTGCTTATTCGTCCTGCGGCCCTCTCCTGGAGTGGGGGACGCCGAACTGCCGGGATTTCAACAAAAGCGTTCTTGATTGGGTGACGACGCACAACTCCTTGCGGACCGTGATCCTTGCTTCTCGCTGGGTCAATTTTAGCCGCGAATTTGAACACTCCCTGAACCAAAAGGACTTTGGGAACCTGTTGTCGGGCGCAATGGCGCGCCTAAGCAAACTTCCAGTTTCCACCGTCGTTCTCGGGCAAGTTCCGGAGTTCAGGCAGAACGTCTCCCTTTGTATTGCCCGCGCCGAATTCTATCACAGGGACCCCGGTAGTTGTTCTACGGCATCGACCGAAGACATCCGAAAACGATACCAACCAACGGAGCAGTATTTTGCCGCTTTGCAAGGGCGCTATAGCTTCACGGTTGTGAATCCCCTGGGAGCATTTTGCGATGCAACCTGGTGCCATGCAATCGATCAGGACAAAGTTTTTATGAGGGACGAGAGCCATCTGACGGTGGCTGGCGCGTTGCATCTGCTTCCCTATCTTGCGATCCCCGGTCTTCCCGCCGTCGCTGCCGAGCCGAGAAAAAGCGCGAATACTCTTACGGACGCTGTTGCCCCTCCAGAGCAACAGGCATTCGGACGCAGCAAGGAGAAACTGATCGAATAAAAGCGCGCATCAATACAGATGGGAACAGTGCAAAGCGGGACGGTTTGCCTCACCTGACGAACATGAGTTTCGCAAGGCCGGAGCATTTCGGCATCAGGTGAGGAGAGTGATGGAAGAAACCCAGGAGCATCTCGAAGCGCACACCGACGCTGTCATCAGAAGCGGGCTGCATATCCAGGAAGAAATCGACCGGAAGGACGAGTCGCGGGCTTCGCAAAGCAAGAAAGACGAGCCGATGCAGGCCGGTCAGCGCGAATATCCATCGCACTTCCCGAGACAGCATCTCAAGAAACCGGGCGCCGAGGCTGACCTGGACGTCCAACCCATGTATGAGGCCCCAGACTACAAGGGGTCCGGCAAACTGCACAACATGGTGGCCCTGATCACGGGCGGCGATTAGTCCGGCAAGCTGGACATCCTTGTGAACAATGCGGCGTTCCAGGAGCATGTCGAAGACTTCCTGGATCTGACCGAAGAGCACTTTAACCGCAAGCTCAAGACCAACCTTTACGGTTATTTCAACATGGCGCAGGCAGCCGTGCCTTACATCAAGCCGAAGGGCTCGATCGTGATGACCGGCTCCGTCACGGGCCTTCTGGGCAACAAGGACCTGCTTGACTACTCGATGACGAAGCTTTGCGCGCTCGCTTTCGCCGCACCTTATTCCGCGAGGCATTCGCGTGAACGTGGTTGCGCCGGGACCGGTTTGGACGCCTCTCAACCCGGCCGACAAATCCGCCGAGCGCGTTCAGAGCTTCGGCGGCGACACTATGATGAAACGTCCCGCCCAGCCGGAGGAAATCGCGCCAGCTTACGTGTTCCTGGCCGCGCCCACCATGTCGAGCTACATCACGGGCGAGATTATTCCGATCCTCGGCGGCTATGCCGGCGGTTAGCGAATGCGCTTTATAAAAGCGTGATAAATCGCTACATCATGGGAGCGCCTCGACGGCGCTCTTTTTATTTCCGCTTAGAAGACGCAAAGAATGCCGAAAAAGCAGCATGTGCGCGCCGCCGCTCTGGACGCTCCGAAAGTTGGGTTTGTAAGCCTGGGCTGCGCCAAGGCGCTTGTCGATTCCGAGCGCATCCTGACGCGGCTGCGAAGCGAGGGATATGCAATTTCGCCGAGCTACGACAGCGCGGATGTCGTCGTGGTGAACACCTGCGGTTTTCTCGACAGCGCCAAGGCGGAAAGCCTGGAGGCGATCGGCGAGGCGATGGCGGAGAATGGCCGGGTCATCGTCACCGGCTGCTTTGGCGTGGAGGACAAGCGCATCCGCGATGCCTTCCCGGACGTTCTGGCTGTCACCGGCCCCCACCAATACGACGCGGTGATGGACGCGATCCACGGCGCGACCCCGCCGCCGCACGCGCCGTTCCTCGATCTCGTTCCGCGCGCCGGCTTGCGGCTGACGCCGCCTCATTATGCCTATTTGAAGATCTCCGAGGGCTGCAACAACCGCTGCTCTTTTTGCATCATTCCGGCCTTGCGCGGCCCGCTCGCCAGCCGGGAGGCGGCCGATGTTCTCGCGGAGGCGGAAGCGCTCGTCGCTGGCGGGGCCAAGGAACTGCTCGTAATCAGCCAGGACACGAGCGCATACGGCCTCGACCTGAAATATGCGGAAAGCGAATGGCGCGGCGCTCCGGTCAAGGCGCGGCTGACGGAGCTTTGCGACGCGCTGTCGCAGTTCGGCGCGTGGGTGCGCCTGCATTATGTCTACCCTTATCCCCACGTCGACGAACTCCTGCCGCTGATGGCGGAAGGCAAAATCCTCCCCTACCTCGACATCCCCTTCCAACACGCCTCGCCGAAGGTGCTGAAGGCGATGCGCCGCCCAGCGAACCAGGAGAAAACCTTGGATCGCATTCAGAGTTGGCGCGCGGTCTGCCCCGATCTCGGGCTCAGATCGACCTTCATCGTCGGCTTTCCGGGCGAGACGGAAGAAGATTTCACGTTCCTCCTCGATTGGCTTCGCGAGGCCCGGCTTACGCGCGTCGGCTGTTTTAAATATGAGAATGTTGAGGGGGCCGCGAGCCGCGATCTCGAGGGGCATGTCCCCGAGGAGGTCAAGGCCGAACGCTATGAGCGGTTCATGGCTGTCCAGCGGGAGGTGAGCGAGGCGGTTCTCGCGTCCCAGGTCGGAAAGACGGTCGAGGTCTTGATCGACGAGGTGGACGAGGATGGCGCCACGGGGCGCAGCGTCTGGGACGCTCCGGACATCGACGGCTCGGTTTTCATCGAGGAACCGGAAGATTTGCAGCCCGGCGACGGCGTCCGCGCCACGATTGTCGACTCGGACGACTACGATCTCTGGGCGGAGATACCACCTTCTGCCTGAGGCAATAGCGGGCTGTTGAAGCATGAAATCTTGGCTTCATCCTTCGACACCTTCAGGGTGAGGTCGAGTTTTGTCAGCAAGTTCATTCTCATGGTGAGCCTGTCGAACCATGGGCAACATCCCTTTTTCAGCGTCCTATAGTGGGTGTAAGGCCAGATGCATAGCCACTCAGTCGAGTCTTTCCAGCACGATCATGTGTTCCTGGGCGCTCGTCACGACCAGAATGCGAAGCGCGTTTGGACCGTTGTCGGCCTTACTGCCGTCATGATGGTTGGCGAGATCGTTGGCGGAACGGCGTTTGGCTCTCTGGCTCTCGTGGCGGATGGCTGGCACATGTCCACCCACGCGGCAGCGCTCACGATATCGGCCCTCGCCTACTCTTACGCGCGGCGTCATGTCCACGATGACCGTTTCGCCTTCGGGACGGGAAAGCTCGGCGACCTCGCGAGCTTCGCAAGCGCCATCGTGCTTGGCATGATCGCGATTCTCATCGGCTACGAGAGTGTTGACCGCCTCGTTCATCCGGTCGCCATTGCCTATGATGAAGCAATCGCAATCGCTGTCCTTGGGCTGTGCGTGAACCTGGCAAGCGCCTGGCTCCTTCGCGACGATCATGGGCACCATCATCACGGCCATGATGAGCACACCGATCGCGAAGACCATCATGACCACGCCGATGAGCATCATCACCACGATCACGACCTCAATCTTCGCGCGGCTTACGTTCATGTCTTGGCCGATGCCCTGACCTCCGTTCTGGCCATCGCCGGGCTTACAACCGCTAAGCTGGCGGGATGGACATTCATGGACCCTGTCGTGGGCCTGGTCGGCACGGGCGTGATTCTAAGCTGGTCCTATGGGCTTTTGCGCCAGTCGGGAGCCGTTCTCATCGACTCCGTCCCCGATCGAGGGTTGGTGGAGCGGATTCGCGATGAGCTTGAAGTTGATGGCGATGCGATCTCGGACCTGCACCTCTGGCGGGTAGGGCCGGGCCATTACGCGGCCGTGATCTCGCTCGTAACGCACGATCCAAAGCGCCCTGATACCTACAAAAGCAAGCTCGCCTCACTGCCGAGGCTCAGTCACGTCACAATCGAAGTCCAGCGCTGCCCCGAACACGCGTTTTCTGCATGCTAAATTGCGGAAGAAAGCGTTGACCAGACCGCGCCTCTCGCTTATTTGCTCCGCATGCCGATATTGCCGATCATCACACTGCCAGACCCCGTACTCCGCAAGAAATCAGCGCCGGTGGAAACCGTCGATGATGAGGTGCGCGGCCTCGCCAACAGCATGCTCGAGACGATGTACGCCGCTCCCGGCATAGGGCTCGCGGCAGTGCAGGTCGGCGTCCTTCGCCGCGTCCTGGTCCTCGATACGGTCAAGGGCGAAGACGTGCCGAGGAGCCCGATCGTGCTCATCAATCCGGAAATTTTATCCTCCGGCGATACGCCTCGCATTCACGAGGAGGGATGCCTTTCCATTCCGCGCATGTATGCCGAGGTTGAGCGCCCCGCTCTGGTGCGCGTCCGCTACGTCGATCTCGAAGGCAAGCAACAGGAGCGGGATTTCGCGGACCTGCAGGCGACCGTCGTTCAGCACGAGATCGATCATCTGGAGGGCATCCTTTTCATCGACTACCTCTCGCGGCTCCGGCGCAATCTGCTCATCAGGAAATATCACAAGATGCAGCGCGAAAGAGCCGCGGGCGATGAGCTCTAATTAGCCAAGCTTTCGCCCAAAATCCGGTTGGTTTTTATCGTATGGCCTGAATAGCCATAGCGAATGCTGCCCCGCGTCTCGGACGTCGGGACCGCCCTTGCCCCGAGGGGAAATAGAGGAGCCAGCCCAACCGTTATACCAACCGTCAGAGCGTCAGCTTTTCCAGGCCCGTCATCCTTTGAGATTCACAAACGGTTAAACACATTGGGTTTGTTTCGCAAAATGGTTATAAATAAGCATATAAGTACTTTCTTGCCACCAAGAAACGGCGATGGGGAAAGGCGTCGGGACTTATGGCGATCCGTATTAGACATGCTGGGGCGGCTCGCCGCTTGGGTACAAGGTGTAGGGTATGAGGGAAAGGTACGGCATGGAGTTCTCCAGAAGAGAGGCGATCAGGATTGGCGCTATATCAGCGCTAGGAATTGGGTCAACCCTCACGGCGAAAGCGTCGACAGCCTACGACATCGATAGCGGCGTCGGGGCCACGCTCGACAGGTTCTACAGCCGCGGCCCGTGGGCCAGGGGCTTCGCACAGAGAACAGCAGGGATTTTGGTGTTCCCGACCATCGTCAAAGCCGGTTTTGGCTTCGGCGGGGAATACGGCGAAGGCAGCCTCCTCATTCGTGGCCGTCCAGCTGAATATTACAACACGGTTTCAGCGTCTTTCGGCTTTCAGCTCGGGGCGCAGGCAAGGTCCGTCATCATCATGTTCATGACGCCGGATGCTCTCGAAGGTTTCCGGATAAAGGATGGCTGGAAAGTTGGCGTCGACGGCTCCGTCGCTATCATCGCGGTGGGCGCAGGCGGCGCAGTCGACACGAATACCATCCACAGCCCGATCGTCGGCTTCATATTCGACCAGAAGGGGCTCATGTACAATCTGACGCTCGAAGGCTCGAAGATCAGCCGCATCTACCGCTAACGGACCTTCCCTAGTTGCCACGCGGCGCGGATTTGGATGGAGCGCAACTCGATCCTCTTATAGAATCCCGCGAATAATAATGCGGGGCACGGCAGATGGTCAGCACCAAAGAAGCGACAAAAGTCGACCGCGCGCTTCCGGACGACACAACCGCGGCGCGGGAAGAAGCGGCGGCTCATGGAGGCGACCGGGTCGCGGTGGCTCTTGCAGCGCATGGCGTAACGGCGGTCTTCACGTTATGCGGCGGCCATATCTCGCCCATACTCACGGGCGCGAAGGCGCGCGGCATCCGCATCATAGATACGCGCGGCGAGGCTACGGCAGTGTTTGCCGCCGATGCAGTCGCCCGGCTGACGGGCGTGCCCGGGGTTGCGGCGGTCACAGCAGGACCCGGCATCACAAATGCCGTGACCGCCTTGAAAAACGCGCAGCTCGCGCAATCACCCATCGTCCTTTTGGGAGGCGCGGCGCCGACACTGCTGCAGGGGCGCGGTGCGCTGCAGGACATCGATCAGCGCCCCGTTGTCGCCCCCCATGTGAAGCTCATCAGGCCGGTCCGGCGGGTTAGGGAAATTGGCCCGGCCATTGAAGAAGCATTTGCCGAAGCGCGCGATGGCGTGCAAGGACCGGCCTTCGTCGAGCTTCCCGTAGATTTGCTCTATGCCGAGTCGATTGTACGCCAGTGGTATGGCGAGGCCTCCGGCAAGGGCCGGTCCATCTCCGACGCGGTGCTGCGCTTCTATGTCAAACGGCATCTGGAGAGAATGTTTGGCGAAAGCCAGATCGCGCAAGCCACGCAAGTTCGGAATGTGGCCGCGCCTGCCGTCCGCTCATCGAGAATTGCGGCCGTGACCGCCGCTCTGTCCAAAGCGAAGCGCCCGCTTGCCATCATTGGCAGCCAGACGCTGGCCTCGGGAACGAACCCCATTCTGGCAGCCGCCGCCATCGAACGGCTCGGGATTCCTGTCTATCTTTCGGGAATGGCGCGGGGGCTGCTTGGCCGAGACGATCCGCTCCAGCTTCGCCACCAGCGCCGCCAAGCTTTGAAAGAGGCCGATTGCGTCATCCTCGCGGGCGTGCCTTGCGACTTCCGTCTCGACTATGGCCGGCAAATCCGCCGTTCCGCCACGATGATCGCAGCGAACCGCAGCCGCAAGGATGCACGCCTGAACCGACGCCCGGACATCGCCGCCTTCGGAGACGCCGCCCTGTTCCTTGAGCAACTCGCTGATCGCTTCGTCGGCGCTGGCGGGCGTTGGACGGATTGGATCGTGGCGCTCCACGCGCGCGATGCCGCCCGCGAAGCCGAAATCGAGAAACAGGCGGCGTCAGAGGGAGAGTTCGTGAATCCAATCACCCTCCTGCGCCAGATCGACCGTAGCGCCGGAGACAATGCCATCTTCGTGGCCGATGGCGGGGACTTCGTCGCGACGGCGTCCTACATCCTTCGACCGCGCGCGCCGCTTAGCTGGCTCGATCCCGGCCCCTTCGGCACGCTCGGCGTTGGCGCGGGCTTCGCGCTTGGCGCTGCTCTGGCGCGGCCGGACGCGGAGGTCTGGATCATCTTCGGCGACGGCGCATGCGGCTACAGCCTCGCCGAATTCGACACGTTCGTGCGTCATGGCGTGCCTGTGATCGCGGTTGTTGGCAACGACGCGGGCTGGACCCAGATCGCGCGCGAACAGGTGAAGGTGCTTGGCGACGACGTCGGCACCGTCCTTGCCAGAAGCGCCTACCACGAGGTTGCTGCTGGGTTCGGTGCGGAAGGCATCCTCGTGAAGAAAAACGCGGATGTGCCGGATGCCTTGGCTCGCGCACGCGCTGCAGCGAAGGCCGGCAAGCCCGTGCTGATCAATGCCTGGCTCGATCGCATCGCTTTCCGCGAGGGCTCGATTTCAATGTGAGGCCATGGCAGGATTAACGGCGAGTGAGCGAATGTGCCTCTTGCACGCGCGGCATTTCTGAAGCACTTCTGTCTCCGCATCGGAACAATGGGGGCTTGAGATGCCGATATACGGCTACGATTGCAATAAGTGCGGGCATGAGTTCGAGACGCTGGTCCGCTCCTCAGACACTCCCGCCTGCCCGTCATGCGGGAGCGTCGACCTGACAAAACAGCTTTCGCTGATCGCCTCGCCCGCCAAAGGGGGCGCCGACACGCCGCAAATGAGTTGTGGCGGTGGCGGCTGCGCAAACTGTCCGGCCAGGCTGGAATGATACGCAGGTCCCTTCTCAAGAGGGAGCTGGAAACAAAAGAGAAATTCGTGTTAGAAAATAAACTTAAAAACAGCAACCCAAAACACTGCGCCTGCAAAAAAACAGCTAATCCAGGCAAGTGGAGCGAACAGCGGGTGGGCCCTATAGGGGTCGTTTTGGCATGACGGCTCTGGCCTCGCGCCGAAGCCGAGAGTTACCCTGTCGCTTCCCCACGGCCCCTGATGATAGGCCATCATTTCACGATCCTCGCGGTTGCTCGATACATCGTCTGATTGGCCATATCTTACTCTGGAAATCAAGGGTTGCAGGCCTCAGTCCACGTTTAATTAAGTTTGCGGAATGCTACCCCTAACCGCCTAGGACTAGCTTTTCAGTGTCAATCTATCAAAATGCACCGTTGCGACGCAAGAACCTTTTATACAGTCATAAAATTGCAGAAATTTCTTGTGTTTGCGCTACGGCATCACATCGCATTATTATGGACATGTATCCTCCCTCGGATGCTCGGGATGTACGAGGCCGCTGTCAGAATCTTCGAGCTTGGGGGTGGCACCGCCCATTCGAAGAGCCCCGGGCGCTGGAGCGGGTTATCGAACATGCCGGGGATTGGTTCGAGCGCCATTTGGGGGCGTAATCGACCTTAAAGAGGCAGGCGGCCATGATCTACATGGACCGACGAGACGCCGGCCAGAGGCTCGCCCGAGGGCTTGCCCATTACAGGCAGGATGAGCCGGTCGTTCTTGCCCTTCCGAGGGGCGGAGTGGTGGTTGCGGCGGAGATCGCCGGCGCGCTCGATGCCCCCCTCGATCTTGTTCTCGTTCGAAAGATCGGCGTCCCATTTCAGCCCGAACTCGCAATGGGAGCGGTGGTCGATGGCCGCCCGCCGCATATCATCCGCAATGACGATATCATCGCGTTTTCAGGCATCTCGGAAGAAGCCTTCGACCGGGTCTGCGAGGCGGAGCTTTCCGAAATCGTCCGCCGCCGCAAGCTTTACCTGGCCGATCGTCCCCACGCCGACGTCGAGGATCGCGTCGTCATCGTTGTCGATGATGGGATTGCCACAGGGGCAACCACGCGCGCTGCGCTGGAAGCGATCCGTGAGCGGAAACCCAAGAAGCTCGTGCTTGCCGCGCCCGTCGCGCCAACGCGCACGCTTGAGGAGCTGAAAGGACTGAGCGATGAGATTGTTTGTCTCCAGTCACACGAGCCATTCTACGCCATCGGGTTCTACTATGACGACTTCCGCCAAGTCAGCGATGGCGAAGTGATCGGCATCTTGTCCAAAGCGCGGAGGCCCGAAACCACGATCAGCCAGACTTGAGAGCGAGTTCGAGGCGATCCAGAAACGGACGTTGTCCAGCCAGGATTTTTCCGTGCGCTTCCGGCAGCGAGAACCATTCGGCTCGGTCGGCTTCCGGGATGAGTTGCTTTTTGGCGCTTCTCGGAGGCCACTCGATCTCGCACAAGTTCGACTTTAGCGTTTTTGGATCAAAATCGCCCTCGACCGCCCAGGCGCTCACGGTTTTTCTATTCGACTGAGTAATGTGCCCCAGCGAGCGGAATGGCCCCTGAACCCGGCCGCCGGTCTCTTCCTGGAATTCCCTCATGGCAGCCGCCAAGGGGTCTTCGCCCTCATCATGCTCACCCTTGGGGATGGACCAGCTTCCAAGGTCCTTCTTTGCCCAATAAGGGCCGCCCGGATGCACGAGAAGCACAAGCAGCGCACGCTCCCTGTACTTGTACATAAGTATCCCTGCACTTCGCCTCATGAGATTGAAGACTCGCTGCTGGCGTTCCTGCCGAAGTGTAGCCATCTAACTTTCCTGCGTCCTAAACGTTAATTGCAAGGGAGAGAGACGATGTCGCAGGAAGAAGCCCCTCATGGTCCCGATCTCGCGCAAGGGATTTCGCTCGCGGAACTCGCGGAGAGCGGCACGCTCGTTGGCCATTGCGGCGGCGAGGAGATTTTGCTGGTGCGCCGCGGTAGCGAAATTTTCGCCGTCGGGGCTCACTGCTCCCACTATCATGGGCCGCTTGCCGACGGCCTTTTAGTCAACGACACCGTACGCTGCCCTTGGCATCACGCGGCGTTCGACTTGCGTACCGGTGAGGCCGTACGCGCGCCCGCGCTGAGCCCGATAGGTTGCTGGTCCGTAGAAGAGCGGGACGGCAAGGTCTTCGTGAAAGAAAAGCGAACGCCGCCGAAACCGGAACCGCTTGGCGCGCCTTCAGGCAAAGCGCCGGACCGGATCGTGATCGTCGGCGGAGGCGCTGCCGGTTTCGCGGCCGCCGAAATGCTAAGGCGCCGCGCCTATCAGGGCAGCATCGTGATGGTGAGCAGCGAAGCCGCACCGCCTGTCGACCGCCCGAACCTCTCGAAGGATTATCTTGCCGGCACCGCGCCCGAGGAGTGGGTGCCGTTGCGGCCCGACGGCTTTTACGCCGACAACGGCATTGATCTACGGCTCAGCAAGGCTGTCAGCGGCGTGGACACGCGTTCGCGCGAAGTCACACTCGGCAGCGGTGAGACCCTGCCTTACGACCGTCTTCTACTGGCAACCGGCGCGGAGCCGATTCGTTTGCCGCTTCCCGGCTTCAACGAGCCGCACGTTTACACCCTGCGCTCGCTCGCCGATAGCCACGCGATCATCGAGCGCGCCAAGACAGCGAGCCGGGCCGTCGTGATCGGCGCGAGTTTCATCGGGCTTGAGGTTGCGGCGTCGTTGCGCGCCCGTGGGCTTGAAGTTCACGTGGTCGCGCCCGAAGAACGGCCGATGGAGCGCATCCTCGGCCCTCAGATGGGCGACTTCGTCCGCGCTCTCCACGAGGAGCATGGCGTGATTTTCCACCTTGGCGAAACGGTAAGCGCGATCGTGGGCCGGAAGGTGAAACTGCAAAGCGGCGCTGCGCTCGAAGGCGATCTCATCGTTGCGGGGGTCGGCGTTCGCCCCCGACTCGAGTTGGCGCAGAAGGCAGGGCTCACAATGGATCGCGGGGTCGCCGTGAACGCTTACCTGGAAACGAGCGCGCCTGGCATTTTCGCCGCCGGCGATATCGCACGCTGGCCCGATCCTCACAGCGGCGATAACATCCGCGTCGAGCATTGGGTCGTAGCCGAGCGCCAAGGCCAGACTGCCGCGCTGAACATGCTCGGCGCGCAAGAGAAGTTCGAGGCCGTGCCCTTCTTCTGGAGCCAGCACTACGACGTTCCGATCAACTATGTCGGCCACGCAGAGAAATGGGATGATCTGACCATCGATGGCGATATCGCGGGCAAGGACTGCGCTGTCCGCTATAAGCGCGGCGGTCAGACGCTTGCCATGGCCTCGATCTATCGCGATCTTGAAAGCCTGAAGGCTGAACTGGCGATGGAGGAGCAAGTGGCAAGCAGCGCCGTGCTTAAGAACGTCGTTGGCTAACTGGGCCGGCTGCTTGTGTACCTTCCGGGACGATGCCGGGGGGAATCGCTCCGGAAGGTAGACCTAGCAGCACTATAAGCGAGGGCAGGCTTCTAGCGCCACGCTAAGAGACTGACATCGTTTAGTTAATGATTCATTGACTGTACACCAGAAATTCTACGTGGGACGCCTCATTCGGAACAACTGCTCCGGCCCTATAGTAAAATAGTCACTCGACCCTCCACCTCGCAGCACGTGACCAGCGGCAGCAGTATCATAGACCCCGTTCAGTAGTAGCGATTTAGCGATATGCACCATTACGACCTCACCGAGGACCAGCCACGTCGGAATCTGGTCCCCGTCAGCGGTGACCAGTTGGACGATCTGACTACACCGGCATTCGAAGCTGACCGGACTCTCCGCCACCCTCGGGGTGGAGATCAGTTTTGATGCGAGCGGCGTCAGCTCAGCAAAATCGAACTCGCTGACGTCCGGAGGAAGAGGCGCAGACGTCTGGTTCATCGCCTCGGCCAGGGAGCGTGTCACCAAGTTCCAGGCAAACTCGCGCGTCTGCTCCACATTGCGTACCGAGTCTTTGTAGCCGATGCTGGAAAAGCCAACGATGGGCGGCTTGTAGTTGAAGGCGTTAAAGAAACTATAGGGAGCCAGATTCAGGCCACCTGAAGCGCTGCGTGACGAAATCCAGCCAATCGGACGCGGCGCGACGATCATATTAAGCGGGTCATGCGGCAAGCCGTGGCCTTGCCGCGGCTCGTAACTATGAAACAAGTCTGACACAACAGCCTCTTTGGGAAACAGGATCGCCGCGCTCGTCTGCCGAAGCCAGGATCTGAGTGGAAGCAGGCAACGGATCAACTCCAGTCACGAAACTGTTTTTCGAAGACGGGGTTATCCGCACTAAATAGGAATGACGGAAAGAATAGCTATCCGCATCACCGCCAGGGTGAAACCATGCTGACCGGAGCAAGCATCGAGGCACCGGTTCCGAAGAACCGGTACGCTTCCAATCCCCGCAACGCCGACTGGACAATCGACCAAGGCTGGCCATCCTATTCAGGCGAGGAGCACGACCGCTGGAACCGTCTCTTCGCGCGCCAATTGGCGCTGCTTCCGGGCCGCGCCTGCGAAGAAGCCCTTGCCGCCATGAAAAGGCTTGAGCTTTCGCGCTCAGGCATCCCCGATTTTTCCGGCCTGAGCGAGCGGCTGGCAGCAATCACCGGCTGGCGCGTGGTGCCGGTCGCGGGGCTCATCCCGGACGACGCTTTCTTCGAGCATCTGGCGAATCGCCGCTTTCCCGCGGCCGCATTCATTCGTCCCGAGCAAGAGTTCGATTATCTTGAGGAGCCGGACATCTTCCACGATGTCTTCGGTCACGTGCCGCTGCTCGCCAATGCGGTCTATGCCGATTTCCTCGAGGCCTATGGAAAGGGAGGCCGACGCGCCATGGAGCGCGGCCAGTTGCACAATCTGGCGCGCCTCTACTGGTACACGGTCGAGTTCGGGCTGATCCAAACGCCCGAAGGCTTGCGGATTTTCGGCGCGGGTATCCTGTCGTCCCCCGCCGAGACGCTTTTCTCGCTCAATGACAGCTCACCCAATCGCATCGCGTTCGATCTCGAACGCGTCATGCGCACGAAATACATCATCGACGACTTCCAGCAGGCCTACTTCGTGATCGAAAGCTTCGAAAAGCTGCTCGATGACTGCTACCGGGATTTCGGGCCTGTCTATGACCGCCTCCGCAAAGTGCGCGACATTGAGGCCCATGAGCTAGCCGAAGGCGATCGCGTCATCACCCGAGGCGACCTCCATTACTTCCGCGCAAAGGGAAAAGCGATCAACGCGGCGACCTGACGGTCTGCTCAATGGCGCCGAAAATCGAAGCGCCCTCGGCATCGCGCATTTCAATGCGAACGGTGTCGCCAGGATTCAGGAACGGCGTTCGCGGTGCGCCGTAAAGCAGAGTTTCAACAACGCGCTGCTCTGCCAGGCATGAGTAACCGGCGCCGCCCTCAGAAATCGGCTTCCCCGGCCCTCCATCTGCTCCGCCGTTCGAGACCGTTCCCGAGCCGATGATCGTCCCGGCCGAAAGCGGGCGCGTGCGGGCCGCATGAGCGATCAGCGCGCCGAAGTCGAAGGTCATTTCAACGCCTGCATTCGGCTTGCCCAGAGGCGCGCCGTTCACAAAGGACAGGAGCGGAAGGCTGAGCTTTCCGCCGTCCCACGCGGGGCCTAGCTCATCGGGCGTTACCGCAACTGGCGAAAAAGCCGTTGGCGGCTTCGACTGGAAGAAGCCGAAGCCCTTTGCTAGCTCTGGCGCGACAAGCCCGCGGAAAGTCACATCATTGGCGAGCATCACGAGTTTGACATGCGCGAAGGCCGACTCCCGGGCAGTTCCCATCGGAACGTCATCGGTTACGACTGCGACTTCCCCTTCCAGATCGAGGCTGAGACTTTCATCGCCTGGACGATGAATCGGATCGCGCGGTCCGAGGAATACGTCCGAGCCGCCCTGATACATCAGCGGATCAATCCAGAACGAAACGGGCATCTCCGCGCCCCGGGCCTTTCTCACGAGCGAGACATGGTTCACGTAGGCCGAGCCATCGATCCATTGGTAGGCTCGCGGCAACGGTGCAGCACAGGCTTCTTCGCGGAAAGGAATTGCGGCTACAAGGCCAGCCTCGAGCTTTTCCGCTCGCGCAGCGAGGGCGGGAGCGATACCAGGCCAGTCATCGAGCGCGGCCTGCATCGTTGGCGCAATGCTGCTGGCGAGAACCGCGCGCGTCAGGTCTCGTGACACGATGAGGAGCCGGCCATCGCGGCCGGAATTTAACGAGGCGAGCTTCATTCGAGGTTCTCTCCGGTGCGGGGTATGCTATCGGTAACAATTATGGCTTGCCGTTGAACCGCTTCTTGAGGCCGGTCCAGCACTCGGGATAGTCCTCCTGAAGCGTTTCGAGTTCGGCTGCAAATCGGGTCAGGTGCTGGGGAAACCGGGTTTCGAACATGAAAGCCAACGTGTCGGTCAGTTTCACCGGGCGAAGGTCAACCTCGGAGGCGCGCTCGAAAGACTGCGCATCCGGACCATGCGGGAGCATGCAATTATGCAACGAAATGCCGCCAGGCAGAAAGCCCTCTGGCTTTGCCTCGTATTGCCCCCAGATCAGGCCCATGAACTCGCTTATGATGTTCATGTGATACCAGGGCGGCCGGAAGGAATGCTCGGCTACTGCCCAGCGCTCCGGAAAGATCACGAAGTCAACATTGGCCGTCCCTTCCTCGCCCGACGGCGCGGTCAGCACCGTGAAGATGGACGGATCGGGGTGATCGAAGAGAAGCGCGCCGATGGGAGCGAATGTCTTTAGATCGTATTTGTAAGGCGCGTAGTTGCCATGCCACGCGACGACATCCAGCGGCGAATGATCGAGGTCGCATGAATAGAACCTGCCGCACCATTTGACCGTGAGGCGGCAGGGCGCGTCCTTGTCCTCGAAGGCCGCCACCGGAGTCTTGAAATCGCGCGGGTTGGCCAGACAATTTGCGCCAATCGGGCCGCGGTTCGGCAGCGTGAATTTCGCGCCATAGTTTTCGCAGAGGTAACCGCGCGCGGGGCCATCCTCCAGCGCGACCTTGAACTTCACGCCGCGCGGGACGACGCAAATCTCGCCGGGGCCGATCTCGATGCGTCCAAACTCGGTGAAGAAGCGCAGCCGTCCAATCTGAGGAACGACCAGCAGCTCGCCATCGGCATTGTAGAAATACTCGTCCGCCATCGACTGCGTCACGAAATAGAGGCTCGCCGACATCCCGGTTTGGGTATTTGCGTCTCCAGCTGTGGTGATGGTGCGCACGCCATCGACGAAGGAGATGGGGCCCTCAGGGATCGGAACCGGACCCCAACGGAGTTGACCGATCGGGCGCTCCGCCTCATGAGGCGCAGGCGCTGTCTTCCATGACGGAACGCTGACACTTTTGAAACGGCCGGTGTGCCGCACGGAAGGCCGGATGCGGTAGAGCCAGGAGCGCTCGTTCTTCCCGCGCGGCGCCGTGAAGGGAGAGCCGGAGAGTTGCTCCGCGTAAAGCCCATAGGCGCAGCGCTGCGGCGAGTTCTGGCCAACCGGCAAAGCCCCCGGAAGCGCCTCCGTCTCGAAATCATTGCCGAAGCCCGGCATGTAGCCTTCCTGCGTGGCGGCCATCGGCATCACTCCGCAGCGGTCGGCTTCAGAACCCCGCGCTGAATCTGATCCTCCTCGATGGACTGGAACAGCGCGCGAAAATTGCCTTCGCCAAAACCCTCGTCGCCTTTCCTTTCGATGAATTCGAAGAAGATCGGGCCGATCACGGTCTTGGAAAAGATTTGCAGGAGAACCTTGGTTTCCCCTCCCCCGGCGACGCCTTCGCCGTCAAGCAAAATGCCGAGCCGGTCAAGCTCATCGAGAGGCTCGCCGTGCCCCGGCACACGCTCATCCACGCGCGCATAGTAGGTCGCAGGTGGCGACGGCATGAATGGCAGCCCCGCAGCTCTCAGCTTCGCGACCGTCTCGTAAATGTTCCGGCAGCCGCAGGCGATGTGTTGGATGCCTTCGCCCTTGTAGTCGTGAAGATATTCCTCGATCTGGCTCTTCTCGTCGGCGCTTTCATTGATCGGAATGCGGATCTTGCCGCATGGGCTCGTCATGGCCCGCGAATGCAGCCCCGTGAGCTTGCCTTCGATATCGAAGTAGCGGATCTGCCGGAAGTTGAAAAAGCGCTTGTACCAGTTGGCCCACCAATCCATACGCCCGCGCCGAACATTATGGGTCAGGTGATCGATGTAATAGAGACCGGCGCCTTCGGGCTCCGGATTGCGCTCGCCGGCCCAGCGAAAATCGATATCCCAGATGGAGCCCTTCTCGCCATACCGGTCAACGAAGAAGATGAGCGCGCCTCCGATGCCCTCGATGGCCGGGATGTTCAGTTCCATCGGCCCGACCGGGGTTGAAACCGGCTTGGCGCCAAGCTCGACGGCGCGTTTGAACGCGTGCGCCGCATCAACGACGCGAAAGCCCATCGCGCAGGCACAAGGTCCATGGGCTTTTGCGAAGCCTGCGGCGAAGCTCTCCGGCTCGGCGTTCACGACGTAGTTCACCCCGCCCTGGCGGTAGAGGGTGACGTTCTTGGAACGATGCCTTGAGACCGCTGAGAAGCCCATCAGTTCGAACAGGGCCGCAAGCCTGGCTGGCTCGGGATGGGCAAACTCGACAAATTCGAAGCCGTCGGTGCCCATCGGATTTTCGTCCGATATGCTTGCCGGCGGGCCATCGTGGGGAAAAGGCCCCATCGCAGAACGCCTCCTTCGCCGGGCCCCCGCCTTCCGCTGTGTGGGGGATATTGGGTCGCACGACGAGGATTGAAATAACGGCGGCGGCCATCATCGTCCGGCCGCTCCGGGACATCACACGAAAGTCATTGAGGCAAGCCGAGGAAATTTACGGCACAGCTCAGGCCTGAGCAAAGTTTTCGCGGCTTTTGGCCTATAGGATCTCGGGATCTTACCAGCAATGGCTGTAGCAAAGGTTCTGTTTTCGTGAGCCCCTTACAAACCGGCTCCATGACGGACATCTCTGAAACCTATTTTTCAAACTATCGAAGGGAAAGCGGCTCGATTCGGTGACTAATCACGGCCATTCGAAGGAAAGATGCTTCGCTGCAGCTGCGGCGGGGTCGCAAAGCGAATAATTGGCGCTTGCACTTAGATAGAAGCGCCGAATGGGGAGTGACTTGGCGGTTCGCTGGAGGAGCCAGGAATGCGCAAGGATAGTAACGCTAACACCGTCGCAGCATTTATCCTGCAGGCGGCGTTGTCCTATCCGCGCGCGCGTCTCGAAGCGCATCCCGAAGCTTCAGGTTCAAATCCTCGCCCTCAACTCCGTTTTCGGCCGTAATCGACTCCACTTCCACGGCCGCCGAGAGGGCTGCCAAACGCAGACGGAAGTAGACCCGAACGCCGCTGTTGCGAAACTTCATCGGCAATGTGATGAGCGGGGGCTTGAACCATCCAAGCTCGATTTCCCCGAGTTCGGCAAGCTCCAGCGTTCCAGGTTTGAAATGAAGCTCGGCTGAGGATTGCACTAGGCTTCTCAGATTCGCCATGTGGCCGATCCGGATGAACGCTGCAAAGTCTGTGGCATCAATAAGCCTGAGCTCCGAAGCCAGCTCTTTCAGGGCCGCCCCAAGCGTCCGCTCAATCTCGGCAAGAGGAACTGGATACATGATACTTTCATGAGCAAATGCGCCCTGCGATGTCATTGAGGCCACATCCCCCTCCAAGCGGATGCGAGCATTTCAGACTTGTGGAAGCGGCAACGCTCGATCTCCTGCAAAACGCCTTCGGCAAGCCCCACGGTTTGCGGCTGGACACCGGCCGAGTCATTGCTGCCGGAGGGAAGGTCCTCTACAATCATGAGCCACAGCTTTCGGAAGTCCGAAAGAACTCCGAGCCATTCATGAGAACGAGAGGGCGCAGCTTCCACCGCTTCGATCAGTTCGATCGCGTCCGAGAGCCTGCGCGTTTTCGGGACATTTTGCGAAGGCAACTCTTCGCAGATCTCCGAATAGGCGAACTGATACATGATGAACAGTGGGCGCTGCGCTTATCGCATGTGACGCTTATGCCAAGCGTGAGCCACTCTCAGCTGCGCGCGGCGGATGCCTTCGACGGAGAGACCTGGAGCGTCAGAACGCGGGCGGCAGACCGCTCGAAGCGCTGCTCTGCTCCTACGCCGCGGCCACGCTTTCTGAAGGGAGTTCATCAGGCGTCTCGATGACCGTAACGCCAGGGAGAATGATCGTGACTCTCAGGCCGCCTTTTGGGCGATTTTTGAGCGTAATGTCGCCGCCATGGCTGCGAACGATGGAACGGGCGATCGCAAGTCCGAGTCCAACACCGCCAGTGTCTGTGTTACGGGAGTTTTCGAGCCGGACAAAGGGGCTGAAAACTCTTTCCATTTCGCCAACGGGAATGCCCGGGCCGTCGTCCTCGATCACGACTGCAACATCGCCGCGTCTATGTTCAACGAAAACGCGCGCTTGGCGGCCATAAGCTACCGCGTTCTCAAGGATGTTCCGAAAGGCCCGCTTCAGTCCCGTGGGACGGCAGCGGATCGTAAAGCTTCCGGTGTCGGCGCATTCAACGCGGAAGCCGGTGTCGGAGAGATCGGCGCAGACAGTGGAGATCAGGGCGCCGACATCGACAAGCCGGGTCTTTTCCTGCGCTGCCTCTTCGCGGGCGAAGGAAAGCGTCGCTTCCGCCATCTCGAACATCTCATCGAGGGTCTGCAAAATTCTCTGCCTGATTTCTTCGTCCTCGATGAATTCCGCCCGGAGCCTCAAAGTCGTTATCGGGGTGCGCAGGTCGTGTCCAAGAGCGGCCAGCATCTTGGTGCGGTCGAGCACGAACCTGGAGAGCCTTTCCTGCATGTCGTTGAAGGCGCGGATGGTGTCGAGCACCTCGCGCGGCCCTTTTTCTGCGAGCTTCGCGGTCGACTCTCCCCGGCCCAATGCCGCTGCGGCTTGTGCCAATTCTTTGAGCGGCTGGGTGAGCCGGCTGAGAACCAGCACGATACCAGCCGCCGAGATGGCTGCCATGGTTGCGAACTGGACGAGCAGGGGCGAAGCATGAGGGGCGCCCCCTCGCGGCGTGACGATGACATTCAGCCATAGCCCGCTTTTCAAGGGAGCGGACACATTGGCGTAAACCGGCCTCGTTGGAGGCGCGGGAACATGAGAACGCTCGGGCGAAAATGTGTGCTTGATGTCTCGCCAAAGACCTTCAAACATCGCATCGAAAAAAGGTTCTTCGCTCGAAGACAGGAGGATGGTGATATCGACCTCATCGGCGCCATCGCCGAAAACTTTTTTGAGTTCCTGCTGAACCGCTTCCGGCTGCGTCTCTTCCTTGGTGCGCGACACCGGCTCCGAATCTATCGAGAACTTCAGAGCCCAGGAACTGGAGGTCTTCAGGACCTTGCTGTGAATTTCACCCGGCGTCGACTCGATGACATCTCTGACCGTCGAGATCCGGGTGAAAATATTATGCAGCCACTCGCTTTTCATCCTGGACTTCTGATCGTTCAGGATAAACACGAAGCCGGCCGCTTGCGAAAGCAGGAGCCCGACAAGGGTAAGCAGGATAAGCTGGCCTTTGAGGCTTCGTGGCAAAAGGCGCATCATATGCGCTCAACCACGCCGACAAACTTGTAGCCGCCGCCCCAGATCGTCTGGATGATCTTCGGGTCCTTTGGATCATCCTCGATTTTTCGACGAAGCCGGCTGACCTGGTTGTCGATGCTACGGTCGAACAAATTCGCGGCGCGCCCCCTGGTGATATCGAGGAGTTGATCGCGGGTCAGCACGATATTGGGGCGATGAAGGAACGCCGAGAGAAGAAGATATTCGCCATAGGAAAGAGGCGTGGCGACTTCCTGGCCGTCGATCAGCTCGCGGCGATCCGCATCGAAAATGAACTGCCCGAATTTCAGCCTTTCGCCCGCGGGGGCATCACGGCTTTGGGGTACGCTTTGCGCGCGGCGTATGACGGCGCGGATGCGTGCCAGAAGTTCCCTCGGATTGAAGGGCTTCGTGACATAGTCGTCAGCACCCAATTCGAGGCCGATAATGCGGTCCGTGTCCTCGGCAACCGCCGTAAGAAAAATGATCGGCGGCGCAGCGCCTTCACGCAAGCTGCGGCAAAGCGAGATCCCGTCCTCGCCGGGCATCATGATGTCGAGAACGATAAGATCGAACGCCCCTGCTTTGATATGCCGCCGGGCTTCGGCAGCGTCCGCCGCCGTCGTCACCCGCATGCCGTGCTTCACAAGAAACTTGGCGAGCAGATCACGAATGTCTTTATGATCATCGACAACAAGAATATGAAGCGTGGTCTCCATGGCCTCTCCTCCGGCCCATGTTTAGAGCGGCCGTATAATAACGCAGCATCAAATGTGTAAGAACGTGTGGCAACGGGGCCATCTCACGCAAAATGCGACGCTCTTTCATGCTGAAAATGGTTGCCACCTATCTATCTTCCTGCAAATACGAAGCTGGCTCGTCAAGTCTAAGCTAGTCGCGAGTTCGATCAAGGTCGTGACCCTGCATATAAGCGAGTTTGATAGCGGCTGCGAGAGGAACGATCGATCAGCGGTGGGAGCCTGTCCCAAGGCAATAAAAGTTGGGACTCGGAACAAACCTGCGTAAAGTTTCGTAAACTTGTATTGCCTTCGAAAGGCAAAAATGCATCTATATTCACTCATTTGGAGTAACCAAAGAGCTTCGACAAACTGATCTAAAAACATTGTCATAAAATCTAATTGTTTCTCCTTTAGCGTCCGTCGCAAATTTGAGGGGAGCGGAACAAGAGCTTCCGGCGTTGCGTTAGTTTGAGCGCATTAGGACAGAGTGTTCGTAAGACCCTGTGTGTAGGCCAACGGCAAAAAAAGCATCGTTCGCAACAGATTTGTGAGACCCGGGGAAGGTTTGATGGAGCCATTTGTTTTGGGCTGGCGCGAGTGGGTCGCACTTCCGCAGCTTTGCTTACCTGCGTTGAAGGCAAAAATCGATACTGGCGCGAAGACGTCTGCGCTTCATGCGTTCTCGATCGAGACGTTTGGGCCGATCGATGCGCCGCGCGTACGGTTCGGCGTTCACCCCGTCGATTACCACAACGAGATCGAGGTCTGGTGCACGGCGAAAATCGTAGACCGCCGCCCTGTTCGAAGCTCCAACGGCCAAGCAGAGCATCGCTATATCATTCACACGCCCATTCGGATTGGCGACCGGGAATGGCCGGTCGAAATATCCCTTTCCAATCGCTATACGATGGCGCACCGCATGCTGCTGGGACGCACGGCGCTTGAAGCTCAAGCCGCCAGCATTCTGCCTTGGTCGGAATACCGCCAGGAAAAGCTGAGCTACGACATTTACGAGGATAGGGAACTCGCAGCGCCTGTGAAGCGTTCGCTGCGGATCGCCCTTATCACAATGGAGCCCGGAAACTTCTCGAACAAGCGCCTTATCGAGGAGGCGGAGAAGCGGGACCACGTGATCGAGCCGATCAACACGCTTCGCTGCTATATGAATATCAAGTCGATCGCGAGCGCTGTTCACTATGAGGGTAAGACGCTGCCCGATTTCGACTTTGTGATCCCGAGGATCGGCGCATCGATTACGGCCTACGGGACGGCCGTGGTGCGCCAATTCGAGATGACAGGGGCGCAGGTGTTGAATTCCGCGCAATCCATCGTTCAAAGCCGGGACAAGCTTTTCGCGCATCAACTTATGGCCATGCACAAGCTGCCGATGCCAGACACCGCCTTTGCAAGCTCGAATCACGATACGGATGACCTCATAAAGATGGTTGGCGGCACGCCGCTCATCATCAAGCTCTTGCAAAGTAGCCAGGGCAAGGGCGTGGTGCTGGCCGAGAACCGCAAGTCAGCGGCTTCAGTCATCGATGCATTGCGCAACGCCGAGGCGAGTTTCCTTGTTCAGCAATATATTTCCGAAGCAGCCGGCCAGGACCTCCGCTGCCTAGTTCTCGACGGGAAGGTCATCGCTGCCATGGTCCGGCGCGCAACCGGCGACGATTTCAGGGCAAATCTCCACAAAGGCGGCATTGCGTTTGCGACCAAGCTTTCGGCGGAGGAGCGTAAGATCGCTGTCAAGGCCGCCAACAGGCTCGGCTTGAAGTTTGCGGGCGTGGATATTTTGCGCTCGTCGAAGGGTCCGCTCCTGCTGGAGGTGAACTCGTCGCCAGGGCTTGAGGGCGTCGAAAAAACAACCGGCGCCGACATCGCGGGCCAAGTCCTCGATTATATCGAGCACCGCACCTTTCGCACCCGGCCCCGGCTCAAAAAGGCTGCTTAAGCAGACTTCGATCGGCCTCCGCCTCGTGGCGCGTAAGCGAGGCTTTCGGCGTCCAAAAAAAGGCCGCAATAACTTTCTCGAAAGTACAGTGGGATGACGGCGCATTCGTAGGCGCTCTCGTGGAGCTGTCAACCTCGACTTGGTTAAAAATCTACAAACAATTTTCTTGAAACCATCCGACGAAAAAACATATGCCGTTAGAACGCAAATCCTAATCCTTTTAGGAATAGGCGTCGTGTTTTGAGTATCAGGCATGGGGCGTCGGAATGAGCATGCATGTAAACTTGGAAGATACACTAAGAGATGCTTCTGATGAAGAAATTCGGAACTTCATCTTGTCGACTCTGCTCGAGCTTTTGGAGTTGGCGTCGTTGCTCAGCGAAAAGAAGAAATCAAGCGTTAATGGTCTGCACTAGCCGGCTGGGATTTTCATTTACGGAGAGCAGAGATTCAAGGCTGAAAAGAAGGGGGATAAGACCGAATGCTGTTGAGTGATGCGCAATGGGAAAGGATCGTGCCAATATTGCCTGGTAGGCTTGAAGCTGCTGGGCGAACCCCTGATAATTATCTCTTCCAAGAAGCAGTTTTGTGAATCATGCGGGACAGGCCTTGACGCGGTTTCCGGAAGTCGCATCCAGCCCTGCCCGGAAACCAAGCTCGACAGTGACAGGCTGCGCGCCCGAATTGGACAAAAGAGGCTCGGCGGCATTCCAACGCAGACCGCAAACCCAAAGTCGTTTGCGGTTTTGCCCTATCGTCATGTCATCCAGAATTTTTTGTTCTATATCAAAGGGTTCTGCAGCATCGCAACCCTTGGCGCCATTGTCTATCTGGCAAGCTCAATCATCGCGTTACGATGAATACCCAGAGGCCCCTAATGCAGGGAACAAAAATTGAGCAGGTTGAGCATTTTCTAGCTTGTCAAGCGTTAAGAGTTGGTGACACGTCCTGCGTTTTTGGTTACTCTGCCATACCGAATTGACACGGGTAGAGAATGGTCGAGCAACAAAACAGACGCGGCACCCAGGTCTAGGGAGGAAAATGAGACTGCGCTCTTCCCTTTCGCGCTGGTCTCCTAACAAAAAAACATCAGCTATGAAACTAACAGCAAGCATCGCCTTGCTGTTATCTTCATTTTGATAGGCTGATTGAGGGCAGGCTGTCGAGCGTAACAAGGTCATAGACAAAAGCCACGTAGATCGCGCCGACGAGCACCGCCGAAACAATCGTTGTCACGAGGAACTTGAGCTTCAGCTTTGGTGAGCTCGGAGCACCCACGGCTTCGGCGAAAGGGTCGCTTCCGGGGGGCGCAGGCTCCGCTCCCATCTTCAGCGGAAGAATGGCGAACAAAACGATCCACCAGCATATCGCATAGAGCGCGAGCGCCAGCGAGATGCTCATCCCACTTACCTCTGTTCGAGCTCGACAAGCGTCCCGCAAAAATCCTTCGGATGGAGGAAAAGAACGGGCTTGCCATGCGCGCCGATTTTCGGTTTGCCGTCGCCCAGAACGCGCGCACCCTTCTGAATGAGGACGTCGCGAGCGACCTCGATGTCGTCGACCTCATAGCAAATGTGGTGGACACCGCCTTCCGAGTTCCGTTCCAGGAACTTCGCAATCGGAGAGTTGGCGCCGAGCGGCTCCAAAAGCTCGATCTTCGTATTCGGCAAGGTGATGAAGATCGTCGAAACCCCGTGCTCGGGCTGAGGCACCGCTTCCGAAACCGTCGCGCCCAACGTATCGCGATAAACGGCTGCCGCCGCGTGTAAATCCTTGACGGCAATCGCAACGTGATTAAGTCGCCCGATCATGGCAATTCTCCTGCGCGGGTTTAGATTACGGAAACAAGAACCGAGCAAACCGGCTTCTTGCCCCAAATGAGCTTCATTTCGGCGCGGATCGACCGGGCGACAGCATCGCGGACGAGTTCGCGGTCCTTGCGCTTCGGCCTGGGAATGCTTTCGACGGCGTTATAGACCGCGCCAAGCGCACGCTCCGCCATGTCAGAGCCTTTGGCATCGCGGGAAGGCAGGCCGGTTACCTCCACCTCAGGCTCGGCGGCGATCTCCCCGTTCCGATGCATCACGACCGACACCGCAATATGCCCGTTCCAGGAAAGGCGCCTGCGCTCAATTATGGCAGGATCCCCAGATTGCAGTACGATGTAGCCATCACGATAAAGCCGCCCAACGGGCACATCCGCGTCGATGATATGCGGGTCGTTCGGACCAAGATGAAACAAGCGCCCGTCGCGAACGCGCCTGACCGCCATGATGCCGTGCGCTTCGGCAAAGGCCGCGTGCGCTTCCAAGTGGCGCGGTTCGCCGTGCATAGGGACCACGTAGGATGGGCGCGTCAGGCGGTACATCCTCGTCAGCTCTCCCCGGCGGGGGTGGCCCGACGCATGAATGGGACCGTCGGGCGATTCCGTAATGAGCGAGATGCCCCGTTCGGCAAGCTGATTTTGGATGCGGATCACAGGGTCCTCGTTGCCGGGTATGGTCCGCGAGGAGAAAATGATCGAATCGCCACTGTCGAACTTCACGAAGGGATGTTCGCCTTTTGCTATGCGGGCCAATGCGGCTTGCGGCTCGCCCTGGCTGCCTGTCACCAGCGCGACGACTCGATCGCGGGGTATCGACGGAAAAGTGTCCTGATCCGAGTAGGTGAGATGTTCGGGCCAGAGGCCAGTGTCACGGGCCGCTTCCACCACTTTATGCATGGCGCGACCGACCAGAACCAGCTCGCGGTTTGCAGCCCGCGACGCTTCCGCGATGGCGATGAGGCGCGCGACGTTGGAAGCAAAGGTGGTAATCGCGATGCGGCCCTTGAGGCGGCCGATGATCGCTTTCAGATTCTCGGAGACGGCTTGCTCGGTATGGCTCATGCCCTCGAGCAACGCGTTGGTGCTGTCGCAGACAAGCGCGCGCACGCCCTCCTCCCCGCAGCGGGCAAGCTTCGCCTCGTCACTCGGATCGCCATAGGCTGGCGTGTCGTCGAATTTCCAGTCACCGGTATGAAGCACGTTGCCAGCGGGTGTGCGCAAATAGACGGCGTTGCATTCGGGGATGGAATGAGCAACCGTGACGAGGTCCACGTCAAACGGCCCGATGTTGAACCGGGAGCCCTGCACCATCTCGATAATGGGCACCTCGGAGCCGTGCGAATGTTCCTGAAGCTTGCCCTTGAGCAGCCTCGCCGCGAATTTCGTTGCATAAACCGGCGCGCGTAGGCGAGGCCACATCTCGGCAACCGCGCCGATATGGTCTTCATGCGCGTGCGTGATGAGAATGCCGGCGAGGCTTTTCCTTTCCTCTTCGATGAAGCGGAGATCGGGAAGAACCACATCCACCCCCGGCTCGGTGTCGTCGGGAAAGGTGATCCCGCAGTCGATCATTAGCCAGTGCCGATCCTGGGCCGGGCCGAGCCCGTAAAGGTAGACGTTGAGGCCGATCTCGCCGATGCCGCCAAGGGGCAAAAACACAAGTTCGGATGTGGCAGGCGTTCCAGTCGGTGGCATTCTTTTTGTGGTGTCCTGCTTTTGAGGTGCCGCGCTTTGCTTTGTTGGTTAAACGAGCGCGTCCAGGTAAATGTCGCCTGCGGTCACTGTTATGACAACCCCCGGCTCCGTTTCAAGCTGAAGCGCGCCCGCAGCATCGACGCCCGTGAATCTACCGCGAATTGCGGACCCGTTCAAACTCACACTGATAGGCTCGTTCAACGCGAGGGCGCGATCAAGCCAGGCCTCGCGGATCACCGCGAAGCCGCGGCCCTCGTCCCACCGGGCGAGCCATTCACTGAGGGCCGTAGCCAGCGAGATAAAAACTTGCGGCAAGTCCGAAGGTTCAAGGCCGAGGCTAGCCACGGGCCGCTCCATCCCCAGAGGCGCATGCGCGACGTTGATCCCGATGCCGAGGATGACCGCCAGCCCTTTCCGTTTCGGCGAAGCGAGGCTTTCCAGCAGGATGCCCGCGAGTTTCGCAGCCCCGAGCATCACGTCGTTCGGCCATTTCAGTCGCAGGCGAGGGATGCGATCGGCCGGGAGGTGCGCGGCGACCGCGTCGTGAACTGCGAGCGCAGCGACGAAGGAAAGTTGCGTCGCGACGGCGGCGCTGACGCGCGGCTCTACAATGAGCGTCGCATAAAGGTTCCCCTTGGCGGACTGCCATTGGCGACCGCTGCGGCCACGCCCCCGGGTTTGTTCGTCCGCAACGATCCAAAGCGGCATTCTTTCGCCCGCCGCCAGCCTGCGCAGCGCTTCTTCGTTCGTCGAATCGATGCTTTCGAAGCGCAAAATCGGGATGTCGGCGTGGGCGGTCACGGCTTAGAACAATGACCGGGACGCTGCGTCCGCAGCGGCCTTAAGCGGGCTTGGATAGACGAAGAAGAGGATCGCAAATCCAGCTGTGACTCCAAGCGTGAACTGCACCGATGAAGGCATTGGATCGAAAGTCAGACCCGGCTCCTCGAAGTACATGATCTTCACGATGCGCAGATAATAATAGGCTCCGATGACGGATAAGACCACGCCGACCACCGCGAGCCAATACAGGTGAGCCTGCATGGCAGCGTTGAACACGTAGAATTTCGCAAAGAAGCCGGCGAGCGGTGGGATCCCGGCCAGCGAAAACAGAAGCATCGCGAACAGGAATGCGTAGAGGGGTTGCTCCTTCGAAATGCCCGCGAGATCCTGAATCGCCTCGCTCATGAAGTTGCCCTGGCGCATGGCAAGAACGCAGGCAAAGCTCCCTACCGTCATCGCGAGGTAGATCGCGAGATAGATCAGAACGCTTGATATGCCTTCCGCCCCGGCGCCGGCGGGCGTTGCGGCCGCGACTCCGATCAGCGCATATCCCACGTGACCGATGGATGAGTAGCCGAGCAGCCGCTTGATGTTTGTCTGGCCTATTGCGGCGAAGGAGGCTAGCGCCATGGAGCCGATGGAAATCGCGATCACAATCTGCTGCCATTGCGCGGTCGCATCGGGAAAGGCGCCGAGGATCACACGAATGACCATCGCCATCGCCGCCATTTTCGCGGCAGAGGCAAAGTAGACCGTGACCGGCGTGGGCGCGCCCTCGTAAACGTCCGGCGTCCACATATGGAATGGCACCGCGGATATCTTGAAAGCCAGTCCGGCCAGGATGAAGACAAGGCCGAAGATGAAGCCGATGGATGCGCCATGCAAATGCACCGACTCCGCGATGCGAGCAAACGAGGTTGCGCCCGTATAGCCGTAGACGAGGGAGGAGCCGTAAAGCAGGAGCCCAGATGACAGCACCCCAAGCACAAAATATTTCAGCCCTGCCTCGGTCGAGCGGAGATGATCGCGATGGAAGGCGGCGACGACGTACAGCGCAAGGCTCTGAAATTCGAGCGCCAGATAAAGCGAGATCAGGTCGTTGGCCGAGATGGTCAGCATCATGCCCGCGGTCGAGAGCAGAATGAGGATCGGATATTCGAAGCGGAGGATGCGCTCGCGGCGCATATAGTCGAACGACAGGAGGATCGTGAAAGCCGAACCGGCGAGCGTCAGGATCTTCATGAAACGGCCGAAGCGATCATCCACGAAAGCGCCGTTGAAAAGCTCCTGGGAGACGGGCGGGTGGCGGGCGATCAAGAGCGCCGAACCGAGCAGGACCAGGATCGACACGACGCTGATGATGAAGCCGGTCTGACGCCGATGATAGACCCCCCACATCAGCAAAACGAAGGAGGCCAGGACGATGAACAGTTCGGGGAAGATCGGCGCGTAATAGGAGAGCATCGTCGTTGCCTTGGAATACGTGTCGAGGAGCATCAATTCCGCCTATTTCTCAAGCTTGGCGAGAACACGCGCTCCGCCCTCGTTGCTTTGCGCGACCATGAGCTTTTCGTAGGGCGCGATCATCGCCTTCACGGCTCCCGAGGTCGTGTCGAGGACCGGTTTCGGGTAAAAGCCGAGAACAATCGTCAAGATTACAAGCGGCGCCATGATCGCTATCTCACGCGGATTCATGTCGGTGATCTTGGCGAGCGATGGCTTCTCCAGCTTCCCGAAAATGATGCGCCGGTAAAGGGTCAGCGCATACAAAGCCGAGAGGATGATCCCGAAGGTCGCGAAAAACGCGACAACGCTGTTCGCGCGGAATGTGCCGAGAAGCGACAGGAACTCTCCGACAAAACCGCTTGTGCCCGGCAGCCCGACGTTCGCCATGGTGAAGACCATGAAAACGAAAGCGTAAATCGGCATCCGGTCGGCAAGGCCGCCATAGGCAGCGATTTCGCGCG